>Ga0307282_10000105_pt1 | contig 22842 bp, 24 predicted proteins | sample ER_DNA_121_FD_194475 | JGI IMG/M metagenome (GOLD analysis project Ga0307282, IMG submission 194475) | Bulk soil microbial communities from the East River watershed near Crested Butte, Colorado, United States - ER_DNA_121 | ecosystem: Environmental > Terrestrial > Soil > Floodplain | place...
GCTGGGCCTCGAACTCGAAGGGCGAGCCATGATCGAAGGAGACTGGTCAGGGCGCGTCACTGGACTGCGCGACCAGCGCGTCGAGATCGCCATGATGCGCACGCCGGACGGCCACAGCCGGCTCGAGCTCTCGCGATTTCTCACGCCGCCGCCGGTCGCCGATCACCGGAACGCACCGGTAAACGCCCTCGGCTACCTCCGCGTCATGTTCGCGGTGGACGACCTCGACGATACGCTGGCCCGGCTCCGCGAGCACGGCGCGCAGCTCGTCGGCGAAGTGGTTCAGTACGAAGACGTGTATCGGCTCTGCTACATCCGGGGACCCGAAGGACTTCTCATCGGGCTGGCCGAGCAGATCGGCTAACGCCGCGGCTCCTTGCCTCAGGGGTCATTCCGGAACACTGGCCCAGCCGGACGCTCGACCCGCGTGCCTTCGACAGCAGTCGCTTCACACCCATCCCGCGTTGAGCGCCAATCTAGACTCCGGCGCGGCGCAGGCGAAGTCTCTGCGAAAGGAGATCTATCCTCATGCCTGTGCGGATCGCCGGCCGGCTGGTGAAACGAGTCGGTCGTCTAGCGGAGCGTGTTGGTCGGGTGGTGGCCGCAATTCCACGCACGCTTCTTCGTCGTTAGAGCCGGGAGGTGGCCCTTTCATGAAGCCTTGCGTGCATGTCATTACGCTCCAGACCGGCCGTAACCACATGACCAGGTCCGACGGCCAGGAAGACAGTTTCAACAAGATGGAGGACTACTTGAGGTCACTGCTCGATCCAAATGGAACGGTCTCCGGTTAGTTGGGGCCGGAGTGACGCAGGGGCCGTTTGTCCCGCCCGGCTTCGTCGTCCCGCTCGCTCTCGCGACGGAGCAATTCAGGCTCGAACCACTCGGGCCGCAGCACAACGACTCCGACTACGAGGCGTGGTCGTCGTCCGTGGAGCACATCCACAGGACGCCCGGCTGGGAGACGAGCTCCTGGCCCGACGACCGCAGCGTGGCGGACAACCTGCGCGACCTGCAAAGGCACGCCGACGACTTCGAGAACAGGACGGGCTTTACCTACACCGTCCTCGATCCCGCGACTGACGACGTGATCGGCTGCGTGTACATCTATCCCGACGACAGCGAGCAGCACGACGCGCGTGTGCTCTCGTGGGTGCGCGCGAGCCGGCCCGAGCTCGATGTGCAGCTGTGGCGGGCCGTGACAGCCTGGCTCGCAGGCGAATGGCCGTTCGAGCGTGTGGCTTACGTCGAGCGCGCCGACGGCGCCTGACGCCTACCGCCGGATCGCCTGGGCAGCTCTGCGCGCGTTTCGCGCCAGCGTCTGTCTGAGCGCCGGATCAGTGACGCTTGTTCGCGCCTTTGCGTACAGCTTCCGAGCCCGCTCGCCTTGAGCCAGCTCGATCGCCGCGAGCCCGACGGCGAAAAGAAGCCTGCGTCCCCTCCTGGTCTTGACCAGGATGAAGAGCCCTTTGAGGATCCACGGCATGACGAGCGTGATACCCGGCGGCCGCCAAGTGAACCGTGTTCCCATTCGAATGCACGCCGTCACGCCCTGCAAGCATTCGGTGATGAGGCTCGCCGACGTCAGCCGCCTGGTTGCTCAGCTCGACGGTGTCGCGGAGCGCAGCCGCGACGGCCTGCTCGACTGGCGATACCGCGGGCGCCTGGTCGCGCGGCAGCTCGATGACAGCCACATCGTCATCCGTGCGTCGTTCGAGTTCCGCGACTTCCTGCTCCATTCGTTCCCCGAGACGTTCTCGGTGCCGAAGCGCTTCGCGAAGCACATGATGATCGTCGCCGACTTCGAGAACGGGAATCCAGACGTGGTAGAAGACGCGGTCATCGCCGCCTGGGAGCTGCAGTCAGGCAGGTAGGGCCGCTGTCTCAGCAGCCGGCCGGGTGCACCATCCAGACGTTGGGCTCGACATAGAGCCCTTCGTCGCGTTCGCGGTCGATCTCGACCGGCACGAGCGCGCCCGGCACGACATAGGCGCCCGTCTCGGGAAACGGCATCTGCGCCCATTCCTCCCACTCCGCGACCGAGCCCGGGGCGCTCGTCGATTGCGGCGCGACCTTGACGATTTCGGCTCCGAGACGCTCGTGCGTCCTCAGCCATGGGTCGAAGTGAGTCCCGTCCGCGCGGCGCCAACCCATGTATCGCTCCATCGGAGTGAGCGGGTACAAGTGCTTGAGGGTCGGCCGGACCGGAGCGATCAGCGTGTCGAGCCCGTGGTCGCGACCGATCTCGGCCATCCGCCGGATCATGCGACTGCTGAGACCCTCGCCCCGGGACTCGGGCGCGATCAAGATCTGCAGCGCGCAGAGCGCGGTCGGCTCCGGAGTTCCCTCTGCGAAGCGCGCTTCGACGACGGCGTCGAGGCCTCCGTTGGGCAGGCTCACAGCCTCTCCGTCCCACCACGCGGGAACCGCCATCCCCACACTGACGACTTCCTCGCGCCCGTCATCCCAGGCGTAGAACTGAAACTCGGCGTATTCGCCAATCACGCGGCCGAAGAGGCGTTCGAGAACTGGGTCGTGGTACAGGAACTCGGGCCAGACCGCCCGCTCCCTGAGGCTGGCCGTGTGTGGGAGGCTGCCGGGCCGCTCGGCACGCGTCGGAAACTGGAGCGCCATCCGTCAGATCGGCTCGACGGCATCGCCGACGCGAACCGGGCCGGCTTGCGCGACCGCCACATGGACGCCGAACGGAAGCGGCTCGGTCGTCTCGGCATCCCGCCGATAGGCCGCCAGTGCTTTCAGCGTGTCGAGGTCAGGCGCGCCCGTGTCGGGGTTCTGCGTCGTCACAGCACAGCGGCCGACGTTTCCGTGCGGGATGACGATGGCCTCGCCGAGCCTGACCCGTCGGCCGATCCACTCGTCCTCCTCGTGCTCGGCCAGGCCGTCGATGCCGAAGTTCATCCGGAAGCGGCGCCCGTCGACGGCGTCCACGCCGAGTTGGCGCGCCATCGCGCGCAGGGAGGCGGTCCCGAGGAGCGTGGCCGCGCCGCTGCGCAGCCGGTCCGGCGCCGGCGCGGGAGGCTTGACGAGCCGAAGGTTCCGGCCGGCGAAGCCGGAGATCGCCTCGCTCCACGGCCCGGCGACGACGCGGGCCTCTAGGGGCGTGCCCCAGAACTGCGCTTCGAGCTTGCCGTCGAAGTGCACGTGCTCGGAGACGGTCGTGCCGTCGGGAAACGTCAGCGTCAGCACGCCCGCGGTGGCGTCGTAGCCGGGAACGATCTGCTGGAGGACGCCGAGCCCCTTGCTGTTCACGAGGCGGTCGTTCTCGTCGACGAGGAAGAACTGTCGATCTCCGGTCACGCCGGCCTCCGTCAGCTCGCACTCGTCGACCTGCCGGAGCGCGAGCCCCTTGACCGGGGAGAGGCAGATCCAGGCGACGCGGGCGCTCACACGCCGAAACCTAGCTGCCGTCGCCTCCCGCGCGAGATACTCGCTCCCTGACCTGGTCTAACGGGAGGCGAGATGAACATTGACCTGCGGGCGGTCCGCGCGCTGCTGCTGTTCTGCGCGGCCGTGCTGTTCCTCTTCGGCGCCGGCTTCAACGACAAGCATCCGCACAAGACGGTCGTCGTGCTCGGCGTCGGCCTGGCGCTGCTGGCGGTGGACCGGTTACTGGCGCTGCTGGTCGGCGTGCGGTCGGGAGACTCGGGCGAGGGCTAGATCTCAGAGACCTCGGCGTGGCGCTCGGCGATGCAGCCGCGCGCCCAGCTCTCGGCGGCCTCGACCAGCCGGCCGCAGAGGATGTCGAGCTCGTGCTCGTCGTCGGGGAGCTGGTCGGCCGCGATCTCGATCCGGACCTGGTTGACCGAGGCCTCGCTCTCCTCGCCGATCTCGTGGCGTTCCTCGGCGACGATCGAGACCTCACCGACCTTGGGCAGGAGCGCCTGGGCGAGCTCGTCGATCTCGGCCGCGGTCGCGCCGCGCCCCGCGAAGACGCCGAAGTTCACGAGCACCTGGACCTCGGGCGGCTCGGCCTCGCGGATGCACCACGCCAGCTGTGGCTGGGCCCCCATTACAAGTAGTACTAACCACTCGCCGGGGATCTAACCCTCAGCCTTCGACCGGCTCCCAGCGGAAGCCGCGGATCGCCAGAACCACGCCGAGAACGCCCCAGGCAGCGATTATCGCGAGCGAGCCCGGATACGCCCAGATCTCGTTCCCGTGCAGCATCACGCCGCGCACGACCCGGAGGAAGTAGGTCAGCGGCAGCACGGCCGCGATCCAGCGGATGAACTCGGGGAACGAGTGCTGCGAGAAGAACGCGCCGGCGATGAACGACACCGGCAGGTAGATCGCGTTCACGACCGCCGAGGCGCCCTCGGCGCTGCGGATCAGCGCGGTCAGGCCGATGCCGAGCCCGGCGAACGAGACGGCGCCGAGCAAGAGGATGAGCACGAGCGAGCCGATCCGGTGCGGCGCGCCGATGTCGAAGAGCACGCGACCGAGCAGGATGATCGCCAGCACCTCCACGGCGAAGGCGGCCAGGAAGGACGAGAGCAGCGCCGCGATGTAGGCCGGCGCGGGCAACGGCGTCGCGCGCAGGCGCTTGAGCACCCCGCTCTCGCGCCGGATCACGAGCACGATCGCAAGGCCGGCGAAGGCGATCGAGACCGCGCCGTAGCCGATCATCCCGGCCTCGAGGAAGTTCGCGCCGCGCACGTTGCCCTCGCTCTTGATCCGGTCGTTCCCGTAGCTCGAGCCGAGCAGGACGAAGAGGATGATCGGGAACAGGAAAGTGAAGAACGCGAGCTCGCGGCTGCGCACGTAGAGCAACAGCTCGCCCTTCAGCTCGTGCCTGAAGAGCCTCACTCGCTCTCCTTGCCGGTCAGGTCGAGGTAGACGTCCTCGAGCGTCGGCCTGGTGACGACGAGCCCTTCGAGCTCGCGGTTCTCGGCCAGGGCCTTCGAGGTCAGCTCGTTCAGGACGCGGGTCGGCTGGTCGGTCTCGAGCACGACCTCGCGGCCGTTCTCGCGGTAGCGGATCTCGGTCGCCCGGACGGCGCCGGAGAGCTCCGAGGGCGGGCCCGCCGCGACGATCTCGCCCTCGCGCAGGACGGCGACGCGGTCGGCCAGCTGCTCCGCCTCGTCGAGGTAGTGCGTCGTCAGCACGATCGTCTTGCCGAGGTTGCGCAGCGAGCGCAGGGTCTCCCAGGCCTGGCGGCGCGCGTGCGGGTCGAAGCCGGTCGTCGGCTCGTCGAGAAAGATCAGCTCCGGGTCGCCGACGAGCGCGAGCCCGAGGTCGAGGCGCCTGCGCTGGCCGCCCGAGAGGCGGCGCACGACCTCGTCGCGCTTCTCGCCGAGGCCGACGAGCTCGACCACCTCGTCGACCGGCCGCGGTTTCGAGTAGTAACCGGCGAAGAGGCGTAGGTGCTCGGTGACGCTCAACGTCTGGTACATGGCCGAGGACTGGAGCACGACGCCGATCCGGTCGCGCCAGGCGCCGCCCGCCCGCGCAGGGTCGACGCCGAGCACCTCGACCTCGCCCGCGTCGCGCTTCCTGTAGCCCTCGAGGATCTCGACGGTCGTCGTCTTGCCGGCGCCGTTCGGTCCGAGGAGGCCGAAGACCTCGCCGGGCTGGACCTCGAAGTCGATCCCGCTCACCGCGTGCAGAGGGCCGTACGACTTGCGCAGCCCACGGACGGAGATCGCGCTCATCAGACCTCGATCGCGAGCATGCCGGCCGGCGGGAACGCCGGCTCGGGGCCGCCCGTGAGCTCCGCCGCGACCCGGCCGCAGTCGGGCTGGTGGCCGATCACGACCACGGTCTCGCCACGCTCCGCGGCAGCGGCCCTGACGCTCTCGGCGGTCGCCCCCGGCGCGAGACGCTCGTCCGGCTCGGGCTCGAGGCCCACCGGGCGCCCGAGCTCGGCGCCGGTCTCGCGGGCGCGCAGCAGCGGGCTCGTCAGGACGGCGTCGGGCACGACCCCGTCGGCCGCGAGCCGCTCGCCGAGCGTGCGGGCGGCGCGGCGGCCGTCGGCCGTCAGCGGCCTCAGCTCGTCGGGCTCACCGTCCGCGGCCTCGGCATGGCGCACGAGGTAGAGCTGCACGCGTGGGAGGATAGACGGCAGCATGCGCGCGTTCCGCTACGTCGTCGCCGACGTCTTCACCGACACGCCGCTCGCCGGGAACCCGGTCGCGGTCTTCACGGACGCGCGCGGGCTCGAAGCCGAGGAGATGCAGCGGCTGGCGCGCGAGCTCAATCTCTCCGAGAGCGTCTTCGTCTTCCCGGCCGAGGCGGGCGGCCACGCGCGGATCCGGATCTTCACGCCGGGGCTCGAGCTGCCGTTCGCGGGCCACCCAACCCTGGGGACGGCCTTCGTGCTGGGCGGGCCGCTTCAGCTCGACGAGATCCGGCTCGAGACCCTCAAGGGGATCGTCCCGGTCCGGCTCGAGCGCGATGAGAACCGGATCGTCTTCGGCCGGATGGTGCAGCCGGTGCCGACCTGGACGACCTACGCCGATGAGGGCCCGCTGCTGGCCGCCCTCGGCGTCGAGCGGAGCGAGCTGCCGGTCGAGGAGTACGACAACGGCGCGCAGCACGTCTACGTCGCGCTCGGCTCGGAGGACGAGGTCGCCGCGTTGCGCCCGAACCTCGGGCCGGCCGGCCTGCCGGAGGCATTGGGTGTGAACTGCTTTGCGGGCTCGGGCTCGCGCTGGAAGACGCGGATGTTCGGCCTCGGCGGCATCCCGGAGGACCCGGCCACCGGCTCGGCGGCGGGCCCGCTGGCCGTGCACCTCGCGCGCCACGGCAAGATCGGCTTCGGCGAGGAGATCGAGATCTCCCAGGGCACGGAGATCGGCCGGCCTTCGACGCTGCACGCGCGGGCGGACGGCTCCGCCGAGCGGATCGAGCGGGTCGAGGTCGGCGGCAGCGCGGTGACGGTCGCGCGCGGCGAGTTCCGGCTGCCCTAGTCGAGCGCGACGGCTTCGATCTCGGGGAGCTCCACCGCGAGGGAGCGCCAGAAGAGGCCGCCGTTCTCACTCAGGTGGAGGCGGTTGCGGGCTGCGTAGAGGACGTAGTCGGGGTCATCCCCGGCGATGGCGAGTGCGCGGCCGGGTGGCAGGCCGCCGCCGGCCTCGCGCCAGGTTCGGCCCGCGTCGTTGGAGATCGCGAGCGGCGGTCGGCGGTCGACGATCGCGATCACGGTCGAGCCGGACGACGCCGCGGCAACGACCAGCGGCAGCGAGACCTCGACCCGCGGGGGCTCGACCGGCGCGTCGACGATCCCAAGCACCTCCTCCTCGTCCAGGTCGACCTCGAAGACGCCGTCGACGGTGCGGACGAGCGCTCTCACGGTCGGAGCAGGCGCGCCACGAGCTCGGTCGCGCTGCGCGCGGCGGCAACGGGCGGCTGGTCGTCCGAGCGCGCGGCGAGGTAGGCGGCGGCGAACGCGTCGCCGGCCCCGGTCGGGTCGGCACCCTCCACCGGCTCGGCTCCGATCTCCTCCAGCACGCCGTCCGCGACCACCAGCGAGCCGCGCGAGCCGAGCGTGACCAGCACCTCCGGCACCCCGAGGGCGCCGAGCGCGGCCGCGTCGACTCCGCCGACGAGGACGCGCGCCTCCTCCTCGTTCAGCTTGAGGATCGAGACGTGGCGCAGCACCTCCGGGTCGTAGGCGGCGTCGAGCTCCAGCGGCCCCGTCCGCGCCGGGCGGACGAGGCCCTGCCCGTCGAACGAGACTTGCCGCCCGCCGCCGGCGAGCTCGGCGAGCGTCTCGGCCGGGAAGTCCGAGCGGGCGAGCGCCCCGACGTGCACCCAGCGCGCGTCGCCGAGGAAGCGGATGTCCTCCGGCGTCCAGGCCTCGCCGAGCTCGTCGACCGTCATCTCCCGCCGGTCGCCCTCGTAGTGGAACGAGAAGGCGGCCGTCGAGTGCGCCGCGAGCCAGAGCACCGGCAGCCCGAGCGCGAGCACGGGCGGCGCCAACAGCCGGCGGTCGAAGTCGGCGCACTTGACCGCGACCAGCGCCGGCGCGCCGAGCTCGCGCAGCGCGCGGGCCGACCAGTAGGGGGCTCCACCGACGCGCGGAGGCGCGCCGTCAACGAGGTCGCGCGAGAGGTTGCCGATGACCGCGAGCGGCTGCACGGGCCGAGACTAACGATCCGGCAACAAGTGCCAGCACGAAAGACAGCGCGAAGCTCGGCAGCGAGGCCGTGAAGCTGGCGTGGCCAGGGCTCAGGTGGTTGACGGCCTCCGTCCACCAGTGCGGGCCGACTGGCGAGAGCCACTGGTAGAAGACGAAGCCTGCGAACCAGGCGAGCAGCTGCGCCGGCCGCACCCCCGGCGCCGAGAAGACGTCGTCCGGCTCGTAGTGCGCGCCGCGCAGCAGCCAGTCCGCCAGCAGCACGGCGAACAGCGGCACGAACACCGAGCCGAGCAGGTAGAGGAAGGTCAGGTAGTTCCCGAGGTTGATCGCGACCGCACCCGCTGTCGCGACCGCGCCGATCACGACGATCAGCAGCTTCTGCGAGAGCCAGGGCAGGACGTTCTGGACGGAAACCGCCGTTGAGTAGATGTCGGCGAACGCCTCGTCGCTCTCGTCCACGGTCAGCATCAGCAGCGCCACGACCGCGAGCGCGCTCCCCGCGGCGACCGCGCTCGGGATCTGCGACGGCTCGCTCAGCCCGCGCCCGAGCACGAGCACGGCGCCGAGCCCGAAGCACCACAGCGTCGGGACGAGATAGCCGATCCCGGTTCCGAGGAACCCGCTGCGCCGGTCGCGCGAGAAGCGCGTGTAGTCGGCCGCGAGCGGCGTCCACGACATGACGCTCGCGATCACCAGGTCGATCCCCTGGCCGAGCGAGACACCGCCCGTTCCGCGCGAGTGCCAGAGGTGGTGCAGGTCGGCTTTGTCGAAGGCCCACCAGGTCAGGTAGACGATCGACGCGCCCACCGCCCAGGCGGCGAACTTGCGCAGGTAGCGGCGGACGAAGCCGATCGGCCCGAGCAGCCCGAGCCCGATCGAGACGGCGCCGAAGAGGAGCGCCCACGCCCAGCGGGCCTCGAAGCCGAAGACGCGCTGCGAGAGCGCTGCGGCAGCGGTTGAGATGATGATCAGCTCGAAGGTCGACCAGCCAAGGTTCTGGGCGACGTTGAGCGCGGTCGGCGCGTACGAGCCGCGCTTCCCGAGCGGGGCGCGCAGCACCACCATCCCGGGCACGCGCGCGTCGGCGCCGATCATGCCGGCGAGGCCGAGGAGGAGGTTCCCGGCGAGGCCGCCGATCAGGATCGCCAGCAGCGCCTGCTTGAAGGAGAGCGCCGGCACGAGCCCGGCGGCCGCGACGATCACCAGCAGGCTGATCGAGAGGTTGGCCCAGAGCAGGGTCGTGTCGAACAGCCCGAGCACGCGCAGCCGCTCCGGAACGGGCGTGATTCCCCAGCTCGGCGTCTGCTCGGTCAATGGCCTCCCTTCGCCGGCATTACCCGGATCAGGTTCGTCGGGTGTGATCTCAGCCGCTGGCCGCGGCACCCCGGGTCCGGGACTGTACCCCTAGGAGCGCTTGACCGGGCCGGTCAGCGCGGCGACGGCGCCGAGGCCGACGAACACCGAGCCGGAGACGTAGCGCTGTATCTGCGGGAAGCGGATGCTGCGGCGAAGGCGGTCGCCGAGGGTGCCCGCGACGAACGCCCAGACGCTGTCGCTGCAGAAGCCGAGGAAGGCGAAGAACAGCCCCAGCAGGAGGATCTGCGCCCAGGCCGCTCCGCGCGAGGGCTCGACGAACTGCGGCAGGAAGGCGAGGAAGAAGAGCGCGGTCTTCGGGTTGAGCACGTTGACGACGATGCCCTGGCGGTAGAGGCGCCCCAGGTCGCGCTCGCGCCGGTCGCCCATAGGCGCCGGCCGCTCCAGGCCCGCGAGGCGCCGGATGCCGATGACGATCAGGTAGGCGGCGCCGAGGTACTTGACGACGTCGAAGGCCAGCGCCGAGGAGGCGAGCAGCGCCGAGAGCCCGACCGTCGCCGCGGCGACGTGGACGATCGTGCCCGTCGTGATTCCGGCCACCGACGCGAGCCCGGCCCGCCGGCCGTGCGAGACGCTTTGCGTGACGACGTAAAGCACCGCCGGTCCCGGCACGACGAGCAGCAGGAGCGCGGCGCCGGTGAAGAGCGCGAGGCGGGAGGGGTCAGGCACCGGCCTTGAACCGCGCGGCCTCCTCGGAGCCGCCCGTGGCGTCGCCCGCGCTGTAGGAGTGGGCGCCGGCTCCGGCGAGCTTGCCGGCGTCGACGATCAGGTACTCCTCCCGGATCGGGCGGCCGTCGAACCAGCACTCGAGGATCTCGCGGGTGCCGGCGGAGTAGCGAGCCTGCGCGGAGAGGCTCGTGCCGGACGTGTGCGGGGTCATGCCGTGATGAGGCATCGTCCGCCAGGGATGGTCCTGCGGTGCGGGCTGGGGAAACCAGACGTCGCCCGCGTAGCCCGCGAGCTGTCCGGTCTCGCAGGCTCGCGCGACCGCGTCGGGATCGCAGATCTTGCCGCGGGCGGTGTTGACGAGATACGCGCCCCGCTTCATCTGGCCGATCAGCTCGGCGTCGAAGAGGTGCTCGGTCTCGGGATGGAGCGGCGCGTTGATCGAGACCACGTCGCACACCCGAACCAGGGACTCGACGTCGGGGTGGTAGGTGACGCCCAGCTCCTTCTCCACCTCGGCCGGCAGGCGGTGGCGGTCGGTGTAGTGGAGCCCGACCTCGAAAGGCTTTAGCCGCCGGAGCACCGCGGAGCCGATGCGGCCGGCGCCGACGACCCCGACCTGCATACCCTCCAGGTCATAGGAACGCGAGGCGGCGTCGGCGATGTTCCAGCCGCCCTCGACGACCCACTGGTAGGACGGGATGTAGTTGCGGACGAGGGCGAGGACCATCATCACCACGTGCTCGGCCACGCTGATGCTGTTGCAGTAGGTGACCTCGGCAACCGTCACGCCGCTGTCCATCGCCGCCTGGAGATCGACGTGATCCGAGCCGATTCCAGCCGTCACCGCCAGCTTCAGGTTCGGCGCCCTGGCGATCCTCTCGGCGGTCAGGTACGCGGGCCAGAAGGGCTGCGAGATCACGATCTCCGCATCCGGGAGCTCCTGCTCGAAGGCCGAGTCGGGCCCATCCTTGTCGGAGGTCACGACGAGCCGGTGTCCACCGTCCTCGAGAAACCTGCGCAGGCCGAGCTCGCCCGACACGCTGCCGAGCAGCTCGCCCGGCGTGAAGTCGATCGCCTCGGGAGTCGGCGTGGTCTGCCCGTCGTAGTAGCGCTCGATCGGCGGAATGTCGTCCCGGGCGTAGGCCGGCGGATACCCCGTGACGGGATCGTCGTAGAGCACGCACAGGATGGTGGCCATCAGTCCTTCCTTCCCTCGCGTATGGAGCGTCGCCGAAGGCTATGGTGAATCGATGGTGAGCGCCGGGGTCCACCGGCTGGTGGTCGTTGGCGTCGCCTCGTGCTGGGGAGCGGTCGCGGCGGTCTGGATCGCGGGGGCGATCTACAACGCCTCACGAGGGTCGCGCGCGCGGACGAGAGCGCCGGCCGTGACGCGCCTGCCGATCGTCGTCCTGGTGCTGGCCGCCTGGTTGCTCTTCTTCCTCGTCCCGGGAACGGACTGGCATTCGCTCACGGTCGACACGCTGTGGGTCCGCGTGCCGGGCCTCGTAATCCTGATCTGCTCGACCGTCTTCGCGCTCTGGGCCCGCGCCGCGCTCGGCACGATGTGGAGCTCCTCGCCCACGGTCAAGGCCGGCCACCGGCTTCGCACCGACGGCCCGTACGGCGTCACGCGCCACCCGATCTACACGGGGCTGCTCGGGATGCTGCTCGGCACCGCCCTTCTGGTCGGGCTCGGGCACTGGCTCGTGATCTTCCCGCTCGCCCTCGTCTTCGCCGAGCTGAGGATCCGCACGGAGGAGCAGCTGATGCTCGCGACCTTCCCGGATGAGTACCCCGAGTACCGCCGGCGGGTGCCGCAGCTCGTTCCGGGGCTTCGCCTAGGCGCGCGTGGTGCGGGCAGCGAGCGCGGCGCCGGTGGCCAGGGCGATCGCGCCGGCCACGAGTAGCGACTTCGGCAGGCCGTTCTGCGGCGCCGGCCGGAGCTCCGGAGCGCGCTCCGGGTAGAGCGGCAGCTCGTCGCGCTCGCACGCGAGCTTCAGCACCTGCGCGACGTGGAGCGCCTCGCGGCCGGTGTGCGTCTGCTCGATCTGCGAGCGGCAGGAGAAGCCGTCCGCGACGATCAGCGTCTCCGCCGCGGCCTCGCGCACCTTCGGGAGCAGCACCCGCTCGCCGCAGGCGATCGAGACGTCGTAGTGGTCCGGCTCGTAGCCCCAGCCGCCGGCCATGCCGCAGCAGCCGCTGTCGAGCTCCTCGACGTCGAGGCCCATCTTCTCCAGCAGCTCCTTCTCGGACGAGATCCCGCCGGTCGCGCGGTGGTGGCAGTGGCCGTGCAGGAGCGCCTTGCCCCGGAGCTGCGGCGGCTCGTACTCCTCACGCGCGAGGAACTCGCTTAGATGGAAGGCCTGCTTCGACAGGCGCACCGCGTCCTCGTCGAAGACCAGAAGCTTCGGCAGCTCCTCCTTGAAGACGGCGATGCAGCTCGGCTCGACGCCGACGACAGGCGTTCCCGCGCAGATCTCGTCGCGTAGCGTGTCGATCACGCGTGAGGCGTAGCGCCTCGCGAGGCCGAGCATCCCGTAGTCGTACAGCGGCCGCCCGCAGCAGAGGTGCAGCTGGGGAACGACGACGTGGTAGCCGGCGTGCTCGAGCGCCTCGACCCCGGCGATCCCGACCTCCGGGTGGAAGGAGTTCGTGAACGTGTCGGCCCAGAGGATCACCCGCCTCCCGCCGCCGTTTCGCTCCGGCCTCCGCGCCACCCGCTCCTTGAAGGTCGGCGAGGCGAACTCCGGAATCTCGCGCTTCAGCGAGACCCCCATGGCCAGCTTGGCCAGCCGCGTCCGCGTGACGAAGTTGACGAGGCCGGGCGCCTTCGACGCAACGCGCGCGGCCTGGTCGATCAGCCCGAAGGCGTACGCCGTCCGCGGCCGTCTACGCCCTTGGTAGTAGTGCGAAAGGAACTCGGCCTTCAGGGTCGGCATGTCCACGCTGACCGGGCAGTCGTTCGTGCAGCCCTTGCAGGCGAGGCAGAGGTCGAGCGCCTCGAAGACCTCCTTGTCCTTCCAGAGCTCGAGCTCCTCGCCGTTCAGCATCTCCCAGAGCAGGTGCGCGCGGCCGCGGGTCGAGTGTTTCTCCTCGCGCGTGACCATGAAGCTCGGGCACATGACGCCGCCGTCCGTGTGCCGGCACTTGCCGACGCCGACGCAGCGCGTGGTCGCGTGGGCGAAGCTGCCGTTGTCCGCGCGGTAGGCGAAGTGGGTCCTCACCTTCGGCGGGTTGTAGTCGGTGCCGAGCCGCAGGTTCTCGGTGATCGGGTACGGGTCGACGACCTTGCCCGGGTTCATCTTCCAGTCGGGGTCGAAGATCGACTTGAACTCGCGGAAGGCGCCGACAAGCTCGTCGCCGAACATCTTCGGCAGGAGCTCCGCGCGCGACTGGCCGTCGCCGTGCTCGCCGGAGAGCGTCCCGCCCATCGAGAGCACGAGGTCGGCGCCCTCGTCGACGAAACGCCGATAGGTCCTGATCCCCTCGGCCGTCCTCAGGTCGAAGTTCCAGCGCGCGTGGACGCAGCCCTGGCCGTAGTGGCCATACAGGGCGCTGCGGTAGCCGTACTTGCCCGCGAGCTTCTCGAGCTCGCGCAGGTAGTCGCCGACGCGCTCCGGCGGGACGGCCGAGTCCTCCCAGCCCTCGTAGGCGTCGGGCCGGCCGGGCAGGAAGGCGGTCGCACCGAGGCCGCCCTCGCGCACTGCCCAGACGTGGCGCTCGGCCGGCCGGTCGTCGTAGAGCTTCATCCCGGTCAGCGCGTTCTTGCCGACCTTGAGCCTGCCCATCAGCCCCTGCGCCCGCTCGTCGGCCTCGTCCTTCGTGTCGCCGCCGAACTCGACCAGCAGCCAGCCGCGGCCGTCCGGGATCAGCGAGAGGTCGCGCCGGTGCCTGCCGAGCATCGTCATGTGGGAAAGCAGCGTCTCGTCGACGCCCTCGAGCCCGAGCGGCTTGTGCTCGAGCACGTCCATGACGTGGTCGCCCGCGTCGGCGGCGCTCTCGTAGCCGAGCACGAGCAGCGAGCGCGCGGCTGGGCTGTCGAGCAAGTGGACGGTCGCGCCGAGGTAGGTGACGCAGGTGCTCTCGGTGCCGGCCAGCGCGCGGGCGACGTGGAAGCCCTTCTCCGGCAGCAGGTCGTCGAGGTTGTAGCCCGACACGCGCCGCGGGATGTCCGGGTAGCGCTCGCGGACTTGGTCGCCGACCCGGTCGCGCAGTGCGGTCAGCCTCGCGTCGATCCCCTCGTCGCCGGAGGTGCCCTCGCGCAGCGTCAGCCGCCGCCCGTCGTAGAGCAGGACATCGAGCTCGTGCACGTTGTCCGAGGTGCGCGGGCCGGGGCCGTAGAACTGCGCCATCACCGAGCGGACGCCGCAGGAGTTGCTCGCGATCATCCCGCCGAAGGTGCAGTACTCGTGCGTCGAGGGGTCAGGCCCGAAGGTGAGCCCGTGGTCGTGCTCGGCCTTGTGACGGAGGTGGTCGAGGATCAGGCCGGGTTCGACGCGCGCCAGCTTCCGCTCGGGGTCGATCTCGACGATCCGGTTCAGGTACTTCGAGAAGTCGATCACGACGGCGACGTTCGTCGTCTGCCCGGCGAGACCGGTGCCGCCGCCGCGTGAGAGGAGCGGCGCGCCGTGCTCGCGGCAGGCGGCGACGGTCGCGACCACGTCGTCCACGGTTCGCGGGATCACGACGCCCATCGGCAGCTGGCGGTAGTTGGCGCCGGTGGCCGAGTAAAGCGCGCGGTCGCCCGCCGAGAAGCGCACCTCGCCCTCGACCGTCTTGCACAGGTCGTGCTCGAGCGCCTTCAGGTCGACCGTCACACTGCGGAGTCTCGCGGGTCCGCCTTGCCGGCGACGCTTACTTGCGGACGAGCGACTCGCGAACCTCGGCGAGCTTGCCGCGCAGCGACTTCTCCATCACGCCGGCGCGCTCCGGGTCGCCCTTGACCATCGCCTTGGCCATTTTCTGGGCCTGCACCCGCGTGATGTGCGGCGGCAGCGGCGGGATCTCCGGGTCGGTCTTGACCTCGAGCAGGCACGGGCCCTTCGCCGCGAGCGCCTGCTCCCAGGCCGCGCCGACCTCGTCGCCGTCCTCGCAGTAGATCCCCTCGAAGCCGAGCAGCTCCGCGTACTGCGCGTACGGCACGCTCGGGATCCACTGCGTGCCCGGGTACTTCGGGTCGCCGGAGAGGACGCGCTGCTCCCAGGTGACCTGGTTCAGGTCCTCGTTGTTGAAGACGCAGACGACGAAGCCGCCGTCGCGGAAGCGGTCCTCGTACCGCTTGACCGTGATCAGCTCGTTCATCCCGTTCATCTGGAAGGCGCCGTCGCCGACGAGGGCGATCACCGGCCGCTTCGGATAGGCGAGCTTGGCCGCGATCGCGTAGGGCACGCCCGGGCCCATCGTCGCGAGCGTGCCCGAAAGCGAGGCGAGGTTGCCGCTCTTCAGGCGCAGGTCGCGCGCGTACCAGTTCGTGGACGAGCCGGAGTCGGCGCTGATGATCGCGTCGTCGGGCAGGCGCTGCGAGAGCTCCCAGACCACGCGCTGCGGGTTCATCGGGTCGCCGTCCTGGTGCGCGCGGTCGTCGACGACGCGCCACCACTCCTCGACCTGCCGCTCGATCTTCTCGCGCCAGGACTGGTCCTCCTTGCGCTCGAGCATCGGGATCAGCGCGCGCAGCGTCTCCTTCGCGTCACCCACGAGCCCGGCTTCGACCGGGTAGCGGATGCCGACTCGGCTCGCGTCGTAGTCGATCTCAACCGCGCGCGCCTGGCCCTCCTTCGGCAGGAACTCGGAGTACGGGAAGCTGGTGCCGACCATCAGCAGCGTGTCGCAGCCCTTCATCAGCTCGTAGCTCGCGGTCGTGCCGAGCAGGCCGATCGAGCCGGTCACGAACGGCAGGTCGTCCGGCAGCACCGCCTTGCCGAGCAGCGCCTTCGCGACCCCGGCGCCGAGCAGCAGCGCGGTCTCGATCACCTCTTCGCGCGCGCCCGCGGCGCCCTGGCCGATGAGCATCGCGACCTTCTTCCCCTCGTTCAGGATCCGGGCCGCGTCTTCGAGCTCGGCCTCGGGCGGGAGCACGCGAGGCCGCGTGTAGCCGACGCTCGAGAAGACGGCGCCATGCTCGCGCGGCGGCGAGGGGACGGCCTTCTCCTCCTGGACGTCGTTCGGGACGATCAGCGTCGAGACCCCGCGCCGGTCGAGCGCGATCCGCACCGCGCGGTCGACGAGATGCCTCGCCTGCGCCGGCTCCATGCAGACCTGGACGAACTCGGAGACGTCCTTGAACAGCACCTGCAGGTCGACCTCCTGCTGGTACTCGGCGCCGAGCGAGATGCGCTTCTGCTGGCCGACGATCGCGACGACGGGCGCGTGGTCGAGCTTGGCGTCGTAGAGCCCGTTCAGCAGGTGGATCGCGCCGGGCCCGGAGGTCGCCAGGCAGACGCCGGCCCCGCCGGTGAACTTCGCGTGGCCGCACGCCATGAAGGCGGCCATCTCCTCGTGCCTGGCCTGGATGAACTCGGTCTCCGGCTCGGCGCGGTCGAGCGCACCCAGGAAGCCGTTGATCCCGTCGCCCGGATACCCGTAGATCCGCGTGAGCCCCCATTCGCGCAGGCGCTCGAGGATGAAGTCCGCAACCAGCTGGGCCATGTCGTCCTTTCGTCGCTCCGAGGCCGTGTTCCCGGCGCCACGGACCGGGAAACGCCCTGGTTTACTTCCTGCCCGTGCGCCCCGACGACGTCTACGAGCTCCGCTGGGCCGACGATCCACGCCTCTCGCCCGACGGCCGGACTGTTGCGTACGTCGCCTGGGCTCTCGACCGGGAGGCGAACGACTACGCGGCCGCGATCTGGCTGGTTCCGCTCGACGGCAGAGAGCCGCGGCAGGTGACCCGCGGGGAGAAGCTGGACGCCGCCCCGCGCTGGTCGCCCGACGGCAGCTTGCTCGCCTTCGTCTCGAACCGCGAGACGAAGGCGAAGCAGCTCTATGTCCTGCCGGTCGAGGGCGGCGAGGCGCAGCGGCTGACCGAGCTCGACGAGGACGTGAGCGAGGTGGTCTGGTCGCCGGACGGCACGCGAATCGCCTTCTCGGCGAGGGTGCGCGACCCGGCGTATCAGGAAGAGGACGACAAGCGGCGGAGCCCGCGGCGCTTCCTGCGAGTCCAGTACAAGCTGGACGACGAGGGGTGGACCGGCGACCGCCGGCGGCACCTCTTCGCCGTGCCCGCCGACGGCTCGGCGCCGCCGGCGCAGCTCACCCACGGAGACTTCGAGGATCAGCTCCCGGCGTGGTCGCCCGACGGCAAGCGAATCGCCTTCACCTCGGCCCGTCAGGAGGACTGGGACATCGAGCTGCTGAGCGACCTCTACCTCGTGGACGCCGACGGCGGCGAGCCCGAGCGGCTGACTCACGGCGAAGGGTGGTGCGCGGCGCCCTCCTGGTCGTCCGACGGCACCGTGATCGCCTGCCGGTTCGTCCCCGGCGGCTGGGACAGTCCCAGGCACGGCCAGATCGCCGTCGCCGACGCGGGCACCGGCGAGCTGCGGCTGCTGACCGAGTCGCTCGACCGGAACTGCGCCCCGTACCCCGACATCCGCGAGCCGGTCTGGGACGAAGGGTCGCTGCTGTTCGTGGTCGAGGACGGCGGGCACAACCTTCTCTACCGCGCCGCCGCGGACGGGAGCGGCCCGCCGGAGCCCGAGCTTCGCGATGTGTGGGTGACCTCTTTCGACTGTGCCGCCGGGACGGTCGTCCACGCGGCGACCACGCCGACGTCCCCGCCCGAGATCTACGCCGGCGAGCGGCGCCTGACCGAAGTGTCCGAGCCGTTCACGAGCGCCGTCGAGCTGGTCGAGCCCGAGCGGTTCACTGCCGTCTCGGAGGACGGGTCCGAGGTCGAGGCCTGGGTCATGCGCCCGGCCGGCTTCGAGCCCGGGAAGCGGTACCCATTGCTGCTCGAGATCCACGGCGGCCCGTTTTCGCAGTACGGCGACCGGTTCCTCGACGAGTTCCAGGTCTACGCGCGTGCGGGCTACGCCGTCGTCTACGCGAACCCGCGCGGCTCGTCCGGCTACAGCGAGGAGTGGGGGCGGGCCATTCGCGGGCCGGTGGAGGGCGGCCCCGGCTGGGGCACTCGCGACTACGACGACCTGATGGCCGTCGTCGACGAGGCGCTGGAGCGCTTCGACTTCGTCGATCCCGGGCGGCTCGGCGTGCTCGGCGGCTCGTACGGCGGATACATGACGACCTGGATCGTGAGCCACACCGACCGCTTCCACGCGGCCTGCTCGGAGCGCTCGGTGAACAACTTCGTCCTCGAGGGCGGGTCGGCCGACATCGGCTGGGCGTTCAAGGCGATCATCGGCGCGCACTGGTGGGAGGCGCCCGATGCCTATCGCCAGGTCTCGCCTTCGACCTACGCCGCGAACATCACGACACCGCTGCTGATCCTCCACTCCGAGGAAGACCTGCGCTGCCCGATCGGCAACGCTGAGGACCTGTTCGCGATCCTGCGCCTGCGCAAGCAGGACGTCGAGCTCGTCCGTTTCCCGGCCGAGTCACACAACCTCAGCCGCTCCGGCTCGCCTGCCCACCGGGTGATGCGCTTCGAGGCGATCCTCGACTGGTTCGAGCGCAAGCTCGGCTCTGGGCCAGCCGGACCGCGCGAGGAGCGCGCTACAGCCGCTCGAGCCTGAGCACCGGCTTCAGGGCTGGCTGAGCCGGTTCCAGAGGTTCGCGACCAGCTGCTTGACGGGCGGCAGGTTGGCCGTGCCGCCGAAGTTGATCACGCCCGCGTCGAAGACCTTGGCGCCGTCCGCGAGCGAGTAGTAGGTCATCTCGGCCGTCTGGCCGGGGCCGAAGATGTCGGGGATCGTGGCAAGGACGCGCGTGCCGGCCGGCGACTCCGGAGCACGAGCGTCGATCTCGATGCCGTAGTTCCCGAACTTGCTTCCGTCGTGAAGGCCGCTGCCGGCGAAGAGCCACGGCGCGCTGCCGTACCCGGTCACGGTGTAGGGCCGGTTCGGGTAGATGCCCTGATACCAGTTGACGTACTCGGCGCCTACGAGTGCCGCCTCCGGCTGACCGAGGTCGCGCCAGCGCCCGGAGCGCGTGATTCGCCCGTCGCCGCGGATCACGCGGTAGAAGAAGTTGTCGGCCGAGAGGAACATCAGGTTGCCGCCGGCGTCGCGAAAGGCCCTGATCAGCCCGTAGGCGTGCGGCGTGACGTACTCCTCGTGCCCGGAGAACACGATCAGGTCGTAGGCGGCCGCGAGGTTCGCGCCGCTTCGGAAGTGTTCGAGATCCTCGTCGCTGAAGAAGTCGGGATTCCGTCCGGTGTGGGCCAGCCAGCGGACGAAGCCCAGGTCGTAACCGCGGAACCTCGGCGGTACGCCGCGGTGCAGGAATGGGCGGTGCAGCAGGACGCTGGTGACGGTGTCGCTTGCGTACCAGCTGTCAGGTGTGCCGTCTCCGTCGTCGTCACGGAGGTTGTAGGCCTGCCACGTGTTCGTCGGTAGCACGACGGCGATCCGGCTGTGCTCGAACGGGCTCTGTCGCACCACCAGCGGCGCGTATGCGACCCGGCCTCCGTGGGTGATCCTTGCGAAGTAGAGGCCGCTCGGCCAGTAGCCGATGTCGACGCGCAGAGGCCGAAAGCTGCCGCCGGGCCACGCGACCGAGCGCGCGGAATCGACCGGGACGCCGCGCATGACCGACGCCGAGCGCGTGGCGGTCTTTTCGGGCCCTGCGCGGTAGAGCTGGACCTTCAGGCGCCCTCGGGGCGCCGAGATCTCGAGGGTTGCCCGCGTCTCGACCGAATAGCTCCAGCTGCTGAAGTACGCCTCGAAGGTGGGAGCGGCCGCGTGGGCTGCCTTTCCCGAGCCCGCGAAGAGAGCCGCCACGCCGACCGCCGTCAGCGCGAGCCGCAGCGGCACTAGTGGCGCTGCCTCAGCTCGAAGACGTCGGGTCGGTGGTAGTGCCCGGCCGGGTCGAAGCGCTGGCGCTCCTCGTACAGGCGCTGCGGATCGAGCTCGGCGGTCAGGATGCCTTCCTCGTCCCAGAGCGGGCCGGCCAGGTAGGCGCCGTCGGGACCGAGGATCGCCGAGCCGCCGCGGCCGACGAGCTCGTCGCCCTCGGCCAGCTGCACGTCGTCCGGGTAGCTCGAGGCCCGCTGGAAGACGCAGCACGAGAGGACGAAGGCGCGCGACTCGCGGGCGATGTGCTTGAGCGAGTCGTGCCAGTCCTCGGTGTCGTCGGCGGTGGGCGCCAGGTAGATCTCGACGCCGCTCTCGTAGAGCGAGAAGCGCGCGAGCGGCATCAGGTTCTCCCAGCAGATCAGGCCGCCGACACGGCCGAGGTCGGTCTCGACCGCGCGCAGGCCGTTGCCGTCGCCCTGGCCCCAGACGAGCCGCTCGTGGTTGGTCGGCACCAGCTTGCGGTGGTGAAGCGCGAGCGCGCCGTCGGGCCCGTAGAGGAGCAGCGCGTTGTAGATCGTCCCGCGGTCGAGCTCGTTCGCGCCGACTGCCAGCCAGAGCCCGCGCTCACGCGCGATCGTGCCGAGCCGGTCGGAGGCGGGCCCCGGAATCTCCACGGAGGACCGCGCCAGCTTTGCGTAGGCGCTTGTCGCGTCCTGCCCCGCGGCCAGATACCGCGCCCAGCGGTTCGACGGGTAGGCGGGGATGTAGGCCTCGGGGAAGAGGACCAGCTTCGCGCCCTTCGCAGCCGCGTCGCCGGCGACCTCGTCGATGCGCCCGATGGTCGCGTCCAGGTCGAAGACCACGGGCTCGACCTGGGCACAGGCGACGGTGACGGGCTCCCGCATGTGCCGAGCCCGGAATCCCTCAGGACTGCTCTTGCAGCAGGCGGTAACCGCCGCCGTGGAACAGCAGCGGCTGCTTGTCCGGCGCCATGTCGAGCGCCTGCACCTCGCCGATGAAGATGACGTGGTCGCCGGCCTCGTGACGCGCGGCGAGGGTGCAGTCGAGGTGCCCCGCGACGCCGTCGATGATCGGGCAGCCGGTCACGTCTACCCAGTGCGAGATGTCCCGGAAGCTGTCCGGCCCGCGGGGGCGGTCCTTGGAGGAGAAGAAGCGGGAGATCGGCTCCTGGTCGGCAGCGAGGACGTTGACCGCGAAGTGCCCGTGGCCCTCGATCGCGTCGCTGCCCTCGGTGCCCGCGATCACGCAGATCAGCACGAGCGGGGGGTCGAGCGACACGGAGGTGAACGAGTTGGCGGTCATCCCGTAGCCGTGCTCGCCGATGCGTGACGTGATCACGGTGACTCCGGTCGCGAAGCTGCCGACCGCCTGCCTGAACTCCTGGCCGCCAAAGGTGGTGCGACCCGTGATCTGTCGCTCCATCGTCGCGGCCACCTGTTAGACGCCGCCGCCTTGCTCCAGCCGCTGCTTGATGACGCTGTCGAAGTCCCCGGTCGTGCCGAGAGAGCCCGCGACGAGCTTCTGGAACGTGTCTCGCTGCAGCGCCAGCAGGGTGACGTCGGTCAGCGCGCGCGCAGTGGCCTCACGCGGCGTGTCGCGCAGAATCGCGACCTCCCCGAAGAACTGGCCGTCGCGCAGCGTGTCGAGCTCGACCTTCGACCCGTCGGCCTCCTCCCGCTCGATGCCGACCTCGCCCGTGATGATGATGAAGATCTTGTCCGCGGGCGCGCCCTGGCGCACGATAATCTCGCCCGCGGCGACGTTGATCGGCTGGAGCTCGCCGGTGAAGCCGAGCGCCTGCTGGCGCGGAAGGCCGGTGAACACGCTGTAGACCACCTCGCGCTTGAAGTCGAGGCCGAACTCCTCGTCGCTGGAGCGCCCGCCCTCGGTGTTGTCGATGAACTGGATCTGCGTCGGGGTGATGCGGAAGAAGGAGATGTTGGTGGTCTTGCCGCTGCTCTGCGCTTTCGGGAACTTCTCGGCAAACGTGCCGGCGACGTCGATGATGTCCGACGAGTTCAAGAGGACGCGGCACTCGCCCGTGCCCTGGACGCCCTTCGTCTTCGACCAGTCCTCCTCGTAGTCGTCCACCGCGAACGAGACCACGGGGTTCTGGGCGACCTGCTTGGCGGTGGTCGTCTCCGGGCGCGTCCAGAAGTAGAGCTGCGGGCCTACGTTGACGAACAGAAACGTCGCGGCGTGCGGCACGCCGGTCGGCGACGCGGTCGCCAGCGTCAGCTTCCGGTGCTCGCCGAGATAGTCGAGCACGTGCTCCGGGACGGTTATCGGCGCGGGGGTTTCGGCGCTCATCGATCTCCTCTCAGAATGACTTCCATCCCGGCCTGATGAGGCCGAGCATCGATGCGATTCGGATGCGCTGCATCTCGTTGGTGCCCGAGTATATGGGCGCCCCGACGGCCGCTCGAAGCTCCTTCTCGAGGCCCGCCTCCCGCATGTACCCGCGCCCGCCGAAGATCTGCACGGCGGCCAGCGCCGACGCGAGGTTCGCCTCGCTCGTGATCAGCTTGGCCATGGCGATCTCTGTGACCACGCTCTTGCCCCGAGAGACCTTCTCCGCCGTGTCGTAGAGGTGCTTGCGAGAGGTCTCGACGCCGAGCTTCTGGTCGACGATCTTGCCGGCGATGTACTGGTTCGAAGCGATGGGCGCGCCGAACTGCGTGCGGCTCTTGGCGAACTTGATGCACTCCTCGAGCCGGCGCTGCATCTCTCCGACCATCATCGTGAAGATGCAGAGGATTTCCC
>Ga0307282_10000106_pt1 | contig 22677 bp, 19 predicted proteins | sample ER_DNA_121_FD_194475 | JGI IMG/M metagenome (GOLD analysis project Ga0307282, IMG submission 194475) | Bulk soil microbial communities from the East River watershed near Crested Butte, Colorado, United States - ER_DNA_121 | ecosystem: Environmental > Terrestrial > Soil > Floodplain | place...
ACGATCGCCCCGCTGGCGATGTCCTTGGTCCGCGCGGCCTGGCAATCGAGGGCGAAGCCGGGATCGGCAAGTCGACGCTCTGGGCGGCGGTCGTCGGCGCGGCTGGGGACGCCGGTGCCCTCGTCCTGGAAGCGCGACCGGCATCGCCCGAGGTCCGGCTGTCGTTCTCGGGCCTGGCAGACCTCCTCGATCGCGACATCGACGCCGTCCTCGATCGGCTGCCACTGCCCCAGCGGGCCGCTCTCGAGATCGCGCTCCAACGACGGCCGGCCGGTGACGGGTCCGAGTCCGGGATCGTCGGCGTCGCCGTCCTCCACGCCCTCCAGCTGCTCGCGGCCACACGAGCCGTCATCGTCGCCGTCGACGACCTCCAATGGCTCGACTCGCCGTCCGCAGCAGCATTGGAATACGCGATCCGTCGGCTCCGGACGGAGCCGATCGGGGTGTTGACGGCGAGGCGGATCGGGCCTGATGCGCCCGCCGTTTCCGAGGCGTCCGAAATCCCGGAATTGGTTGCGCTCCTGCCACCGGGTGGCACTGAACGGCTGGGCCTCGGGCCGCTGCCGATCGGCGCGCTGCATCATCTCCTCCGGACCCGCCTCGACCTGTCGTTGCCGCGACCGGTCCTCGTTCGGGTCAACGACCAGTCCGGCGGCAATCCGCTTTACGCCCTCGAGCTGGCCCGCGACTGGGCGCGCGTCGGGAAGGACGGAGCGGCCGCAGGCGCTTTCGAGCACGAACCGGCGTTGCCGGCGTCGCTCCGGGACCTGCTGCGGCGTCGCCTCGACGGGCTACGGCCCGCGACGCGCGACGTCCTCCTCGTCGTCGCCCTGGCCGGCCAGCCGACGATCGGTACCGTCCTCGGAGTGACGGGTCGGACCAGAGCCGCGGTTCGCGACGATCTCGAGCCGGCTCGTCGAGCGGGAATACTCGAGCTCCTGCCCGACGACGAGATCCGCATCGGGCACCCGCTGCTGGCGGCGGCGATCACCGAGGCCGCATCCCCGTCAGAGCGACGGATTGTCCATCGTCGGCTCGCCGATCTCGCCACAGAGCCGGAAGGACGGGCTCGCCATCTCGCCGCCGCGGATGACGGTCCGGACCTCGAGACAGCGACGGCGCTCGCCGACGCCGCCGACATCGCCGCAGCCCGCGGGGCCACTGCGGCCGCTGTCGAACTCCTCGACGATGCGGTTCGTCGCTGGCCGCCTGATCATCCGCTCGGTCTGGAGAGGGTGCTCTTCAAGCGTGCCGAGCGGAGGTTCCTCGGCGGTGATACGGCCAGGGCGATGGCGGAGCTGCGCGCTCTGGTCCCGCGCCTCGTCGATCCCACCATCCGGCCCGACGCGGAGATCCTGCTCGCGACGGTGATCGCATACGACGGTGATGCGGCCGAGGCTCGCCACCTTCTCGAGGAGGCCGCCGAGCGAACCGTCGATCCGGCGAGCCGGGGCAGGATGTATTCGCGGCTGACCTGGATCTACGAGGACGACCTCGCGGCGTCCGCACGGGCCGGTCGGAAGGCCGTGGAACTGCTCGACCCGGATGTGGATCCGGCCGCGTACTCGTTTGCACTCATGAACGTCGCCTCCGTGGAGCTCCAGCTCGGCTTGCCGCCGGACCATGCGGCGATCGAGCGTGGCCACGAGATCCAGGAGCGGGCCAGGGTCTGGGAATACAGCACATTGCCGGCGAACTGGTCGAAATGGATGGACGATTTCGACCGATCTCGCGAGCTGACCGAGCACTACATCGAACGTGCTCGCGACATGGGCGACGAGAGCTCGATGGCGCACCTGACCAGCTATCTAGTTGAGCTCGAGTGCTGGACAGGGCGGATGGAACGGGCAGAGGCCCTCGCAGACGAGGGCGTGGACGTTGCCGAACAGACCGGCCAGCGCGCCTCGATCTCGGCGGCTCACGCCCGACGCGCGCTGGTCATGGCCTACCGTGGCCGCCTTGACCAGGGCCGCCCGGAGGCCTTGCGCGCCGAGCAGCTTGCCACTGCCGTGGGGAGTCCGACCCTCGAGGCTCTCGCGCTGGGCATCCAGGCGTTCATCGCGATGTCGGCCGACGATCCCGCGACAGCGGCGACCGCCGCGGATCGGGCGATGTCCATCATCGACGCGAGCGGCATGATCGAGGCGCCGATGTTCCGATTCCAGGCCGACCAGATCGAGGCGCACATTGCCCTGGGTCACCTGGACCTGGCTGATTCGTTGCTCCAGCGGCTCGAGCGGAGAAACCAGGTCGCGCCTCGACCGTCACTCGCAGCAACAGGTGCACGCTGCCGGGCCATGCTGGCCGCCGCGCGCGGGGAGGTGCCGGAAGCCCTGGAGGCCATCGATCGCGCGCTCGAGGCGCACGCCCGGGTGGACCTGCCGCTCGAGGCCGGTCGTACGTGGCTGGTCGCCGGTCAGCTGCGACGGCGAGCGGGGCAGCGTCGGGCGGCGGCGGCCGCCTTCGAAGAAGCCGAGCGAGGGTTCGCGGCATTGGGTGCGTCGGTCTGGCTGCAGCGCGCGCGGAGTGGGCTCCGCTCGCTCGGCAACGCCCGAGGATCGGCGGCGGCGCTCGCGGCCGACGACCTGACCCCATCGGAAACGCGGATCGCCGAGCTGGCGGCGAGCGGACTGACGAACCGCGCCGTCGCGGAGCGCCTGTTGATCAGCCCCAAGACAGTGGAGGCATCGCTCGCCCGCGCATATGCGAAGCTCGGGATCCGGTCGCGAGCGGAACTCGGGGCGCGGCTCGGCCCGCGATAGGCGATCGCGGCATTCGGGACACGAGCCGCTCCCTTGACGCAACCGAGTCGCATTGGACAGCCTCATCGCCATGTGGCAGGGTGATGTTCGATCGAGCCTTGATCCCGTTGGGTCGGCCGGTCCACCCCCTTCAACAACCCCACGAGGTATTCCCATGTTCGACCGTGTCACCGTCCTCGAGCTCATAGACCGTGCCTTCGAGGAACAGCGCTTCTGTGAGGCCTGCGGCGAGCCAACCGTCCTGCGGAATGACGGCGACGCCGTGATCCTGGAGTGTTCGGATATCGGCCGCGCCGGTATTCGAGCCCGGATCGCGAGCTTCCTCATGCCACACACACGGCGAGTCGTTATCGATCAGTCCGAAGACCTCGCCGCCTGACGCGCGACGAGGTGCGTCAGGCCGCTCGATGGCCAGGACGCCCTGATGATCCGGAACACGCTCCTCGGCGGCCGGTCGGGCCGCGTCGCTGCCGCATATCCAGCGCCGCTAAGCTCTCACCTTGATCTCACGCCATGCCGACCTGCGCCGTGCGATCGTCGTGTCCGTCGTCAGCGTCGCGTGGAATGGCGTGGCCGGCGGATCGGCGGTCGGCCTCGCCCTGTCGACGGGTAGCCTGTCGCTGCTGGGTTTCGGCTTCGATGCCGCCGTCGATTCGATCGCCTCGATCGCGCTCATCTGGCGATTCCTCGCCGAGCGCGACCAGCCGCACCGAGCGGACCGCGTCGAGCACGTCGCCGCGGCTGTCGTCGGTGGCGTGCTCGTGATCCTCGGCGTGTACCTGGGATTTCAATCAGTCCAGGCGATCGTCGGCGGCTCGGAGCACAAGACGTCCGTCCCCGCGATCGCGCTGCTCGTCGCCTCGGCGATCGTCCTGCCGCCGCTCGGTATCGCGAAGCGTCGGGTCGCCGACCGCCTCGCCAGCGGCGCTCTCCGAGGGGACAGCGTCCTGACGCTCGTCGCGGGTCTGCTCGCCGTCGTCGGGTTGGTCAGCGCGCTGCTGACGGCGACGCTCGGGCTGCGCTGGGCGGACGCCGCAGGAGGACTGGTGGTGGCGGTCGTGCTCGTGCGAGAAGGGGTGGGCGGGCTGCGCGACTGGGCTGCCGCGTAGCAACGTCAGGCAGGGCGGTGACCCGCTCCCAATCTTGACGTGGCCGGTCGCTGCGCCGCACACTGCCGCCGGGGTCAACCAGAGGGTGCAGGTGCCGACGACCGGACTGATCGTCCGCAACGCGCGTGTCCATCCAACGCTGGGCCGTCCCGTCGACCCTTCCGACATCCTCGTCGAGGGCGACAGGATCGTCGCGATCCGGCCCGCCGGAACGATCGCCGCCGATGGCCGGCCGGAGCTGGACGCCGCGGGTCGACTCCTCTCACCGCCGCTCGTCGATCCCCACGTCCACATGGACGCCGTCCTCACTGTCGGCGAGCCGCGCCACAATGAGTCGGGGACCCTCATCGAGGGGATCCAGACCTGGGCCGAGCGCAAGCCGTCGCTGACCCATGACGACGTCAAGACGCGAGCCCGGGAGGCGATCCTGTGGGAGGTCGCCCAGGGGACCGGCCTGATCCGGTCGCATGTCGACGTCTGCGACCCGTCCCTGACGGCGCTGCGAGCCCTGATCGAGTTGCGGGACGAGGTTCGCGACCTCGTCGAGCTCCGGCTGATCGCATTCCCCCAAGATGGAGTCCTGTCTTTCCCGAACGGCAAGGAGCTGATGCGGGAGGCGATGCGCCTCGGCTGCGATGTCATCGGGGGCATCCCGCACTACGAGTGGACGCGCGAGGATGGTGTCGAGGAGGTCAACTTCCTGTTCGACCTGGCCCGCGAGACCGGGGCCCCGATCGACCTCCATTGCGACGAGACCGACGACGAGCAGTCGCGCTTCCTGGAGGTCGTCGCCGCCCGGACGATGCGGGACGGAATGCAAGGGCGGGTCGTGGCCGGCCACACGACCGCGATGGGCTCATACAACGACGCCTATGCTTTCAAGCTCCTCCAGATCCTGAAGCGGGCCGGCGTGACGATCGTCGCCAACCCGCTCGACAACATCGTCCTCCAGGGCCGCTTCGACACCTACCCGAAGCGGCGCGGGATGACCCGCGTCAAGGAGCTCGACGCGGCCGGCGTCAACGTCGCGTGCGGGCACGACTCGATCATGGATCCGTGGTATCCGCTGGGCCGCGGATCGATGCTCGACGCGCTGTCGATGCTCGTCCACGTCGCCCAGATGACCGGCCGAACGGAGCTGTTCCGGGCCTGGGAGATGGTTACGACGAACGCAGCCCGCGCGGCCGAGGTCCCGTGGGGCGTCGCCGAGGACATGCCGGCCAACTTCGTCGTATTCGATTGCGCCGACGAATCGGAGGCGATCCGCCTCCGCCCGGCGGCGCGCTGGGTCGTCCGCAATGGCCGGATTGTCGCCGAGACGGAACCGGCCCGGAGCACCGTGCACGTCGACGGGGTTGCCCAGCCCGTCACGTACCGGCGCGATCCCCTTGGGGCCGGCGGCGCGACATCGGCGCCGGCGGAGATGGTTGGCGCGGGCCCGAGCCGCGTCGGGAGCGAGGAAGGAGCGGACCGATGACAGTCGGCCCTCATCAGGGAAGGGAGTCGTTCTGGCGATGGCAATGACAGATTCGATCACTCAGGAGGGCATGCCGAGAGGCGAAGGCGACCTCTCCATCGAGGCCCGGGGCATGGAGCCCATCCCGGAGAACGCCCGCTATGGCTCGGTGGGAAGGATCTTCACCGTCTGGTTCACGCCGAACCTGGTGCCCGCCGCATTCTTCATCGGGACGCTGGTGACGCTCGATTTCCTGAAGCTCGGGTTCGTCACCGGTCTGCTCGCGATCGTCGTCGGCAACCTCGTCGGGTCGTTCTTCGTCGCCCTGCTCAGCACGATGGGCCCGAAGCTCGGTCTCGCCCAGATGCCGGCGGCCCGACTACCGTTCGGGAAGTCGATCGTCGTACCCGGCTTGTTGAACTGGTTGAGCACGATCGGCTGGGACGGCATCAACAGCCTCTTCGGCGCGTACGCGCTGACGATCCTGATCCCCGGCCTGCCGTTCATCGCCGGACTGCTGATCATCGTCCTCTGCCAGGGCGCCCTCGGCATCTTCGGCTACGAGGCGATCCACACGTTCGAGAAATATGCCGCGATCGTCCTCGGCGTGATGTTCGTCATCCTGACGATCTCGATCCTCGGCAAGGCCGACACGAGCCTGACCGACGGCTTCAGCGGCGCGGACCAGATCGGGGCCTTCATCGCGATGGTCGCGATCGTGGCGAGCTTTGTCCTGGCATGGGCCCTGTACGCGTCGGACTACTCGCGTTACCTGCCGTCCAACACCTCGACGCGCTCGGTCTTCTGGTACACCCTCGCGGGCATGACCATCGCGTCGGGCTGGCTCGAGATTCTGGGCCTGCTGGTCGCGTCGAAAGCGACAGGCGGCGAGTCGAGCCAGACGATCTACGACGTCCTGGGGGGCAGCGGGGCCATCGTCGCCAGCCTGGCCATGGTCGCCATCGCCATCGGGACGGTCGCGGTCAACGCCATGAACGACTACACAGGATCGCTGTCGCTCCTGGCGGCCGGGCTCCGGATCAAGCGGATCTACTCGGCGGCGACCGTTGCGGTTCTCGGCTTCCTGTTCACGCTGGTCCTCAACAGCGGCGACTTCGCCACGAACTTCACGAACTTCCTGCTGTTCATCAGTTACTGGATCTCGCCGTTTGTGGGCGTGGTCCTCGCCGACTGGTGGCTCCGACGTCGGCAGGCGGACGCCAACTCGATCGTCGATTACGGCCGGCTGCCAAGCGGCACCGTCGCCCTCGTCGCGCTCGTCGTTGGCTTCGTGGTCGGCATCCCGTTCCAGAACTCCTCGCTTGGATATTCATGGGGCGGTCCGTTCAACTACGTCACCGCCACCTACCTCCATGGCGCCGATCTCGCCTACTACGTCGGCGGGGCTGTCGCCTTCCTGATCTATTGGTTCGGGGCGCGATCGGCTCTTCGCCGCGCCTGACGCCGCGGCCCGGCCGGGGCCGACACAGCGGATCCAGGACCCCGACGGCGTCGTCGGGGTCCTTCCTTCGGGTCGGGCGCCGTCAGCCGGGCAGGATCGGCCGGCGATGCACGACCGGCTCGAGGCCCAGCGTCGCTACGTGGGCGGCGATCTCCGCGGCGGTGGCGATCCAGAGGCCGTCGATCGCCTGGGCCCGCTCGATCAACCGCTCGAGGGCGACGGCTCGTGACGCCCGGCCCGACACGAACGGATGGTTTGTCAGCACGAACAGCCCGCCGTCCTCGACGAGCGCCTCGATCTCGAGGGTCCAGCGGGCGAGGATGTCGGCCGGGCTCGAGATCACCCCGGAGCCCGTGATCCCGGGCAGGTAGTTGTAGGGCTCCCAGTCGTCGAGCGACCAGTGGCCGGGCAGCTCGACGAGGGTCGCGGCACCCGGTTCGGCGGAGGTGGCCAGGACGTACGGGTGATCGGCGTCCATCAGGCCCGAGTCGTAGACAAAGCCGTGGCGGGCGAGGATGGCCGGCGTCTCGAACGTCAGCTCCCAGTTCGGCCCGCGGTAGCCCGACGGGTGGACGCCGAGGACCTCGTCGAGCGACGCCAGCCCGCGCAGGAGACGCTCCTCCTCGACGGCCGGGGTCGCGCCATGGGCGCCCTCGTGCATGTAGCCGTGGTGGGCGATCTCGTGGCCGGCGTCGCGGATGGCCCGGCAGATGGCGGGCCAGCGCTCGGCGCTGTATCCCGGGATGAAGAAGGTCGCGCGAATTCGGCGGCGATCGAGGACTCGCAGGAGGCGGGCGATCCCCGTACGGGCTCCGTAGGCCTGGTGGCTCATCACGCCGAGCCAGGCCGCCGTCTCGGGATACTCGAAGAGGATCGGGCTCTCGGCGTCGACGTCAAAGGTGAAGCATGCGCCGGCCCGGATCCCGTCCGGCCAGCGGAAGCCGGGCGGCATGGGCAGCCGCCAATCGACGGTCTCGGTCACCGGCCGGACCGCTGCCGCCCGACGAATGAAAGCACCTGTCGCGCGGGGCAAGCGCAGCGCACTATGGATCGTCCGCCGGGTGGAGTGGCGCTCTGAGCATGACCGGGTCGCCGAGCCACGAGGCGGCCGGCGTGGCCCAGTACCTCGCCATCGCCTCGAGGCGGATGGCATAGGTCGCCCGTGCCGCCTCGAACACCGGCCACGCGCGGTCACGATCCTCGAGCGTGTAGCCGGCCTCCTCGAGCCGATCGCAGGCGGCATCGAAGTCGGATCGGTCGAGGCTTGTGGGCCGCCCGGCGCGGAAGCCGATATTGAAGATGTCCTCGACGAGGTGTGCGCCAACCCGCTTGAACAGCTTCGCCTCGCCCCGCGGCACCTCGCAGACCGTCGTCAGCACCAGGCTGGCGGCATCGAGGACCGTCCCCAAGGCACTGATCCAGGACAGGTTGTCGTGACTCGATCGAAAGAAGCCGAGCAGCGGGTACGCGACGTGGGAGTCGAGCACCTCGACCGCCCAGCGCTCCCAGTCGATTAACAGCTCCGGAAGCCGCCCGACGAGACCGAGCTGGGCATACGTCTCCAGGAGGGCGACGGCCGAAGGCGGGGCCCCGGCGGCGGCCTGGAGCGCGACCACCTGCATCTCCCGGCGCTGGTAGGAGCCATAGAGGGAGAACAGGAACGTCACCACGAGGGCGACGACACCGAGGCCACTGATCGCGGCCGTGGTGATGATGATCCTCGCCGGCGCGCCGACCGCCACGAAGTCGCCGAAGCCGAGGGTCAGGACGGAGGTGGCGGCAAAGTACAGGGCGCTGCCGAGGCTGGCCGGGACGGGCTGGAGTTCATCTCGCAGCGCGTACATGATCAGGCCGTAACCGAGGATCAGGGCAACAAGCCAGGCTCCAAGGAGGGTCACGGTCATGGCCGGTGCGAAGAGTCCGAGAATCCTGTCGTAGGACCTGTTTGGTCGACGATCCCGGATCGCTGTCAGGCCGCGCCACGAACCGCGAATGATGTACCGGCCGATGCGAAACCAGCCGGGCGTCGGTCGCGGAACGACGACCGTCTCGAACAGGTCCCAGAACGTGAGCGCGAGCAGGAAGAAGCCTGCGGCGAAGGCGACGATCTCCATCGGCTGCCGATCATCCCACGCCGAAGCCATGTCCGGTTGACCGGGCTGGCACACTGCGTGCTGCATGCGCCCGCTGCCATCTCCATTCGACGACATTGCCGCGGGTCGACCCGCACGCATCGGTCTGGCCGGCCCAGCTCTCCTTGGCAGCCGCCTGCTGACCAAGGACCTGGCGTTCCCCGGCGACGAGCGCGATGCGTTCCACCTGCGCGGCCTGTTGCCCGACCGGGTCCTGTCGATCGAGGAGCAGGTCGAGCTCGAGCTCGAGCACCTCCGCGTCAAGACCGACAGCCTCGAGCAATACATCGGCATGGCGGCCCTCCAGGACCGCAACGCGACGCTTTTCTATCGGCTGCTGGCCGAGCACCTCGGGGAGTTCCTGCCCATCGTCTACACGCCGACCGTCGGTCGCGCCACCCAGGAGTTCAGCCACATCATCCGGCGCACCCGTGGCACGTGGATCACGCCGGCCGACCGGGACCGCATCCCGCAGCTGCTCCGCCAAGGGCCGTTCGAGGACGTCCGCCTCATCGTCGTGACCGACAACGAACGTATCCTCGGTCTCGGCGACCAGGGCGCCGGTGGCATGGCGATCCCCATCGGGAAACTTGCCCTCTACACCGCGGCGTGCGGCATCTATCCGAGCCTCACGTTGCCGGTCTCGCTCGACGTCGGAACCGACAACCCAAGCCTGCTCGCCGATCCGCTGTATCTCGGCTACCGCGCGCCGCGCCTGCGCGGCGCCGAGTACGACGCGCTCGTAGAAGCGTTCGTGGCCGGTGTCGAGGAGGTCTGGCCGGGTTGCCTGATCCAGTGGGAGGATTTCAAGCAGCAGAACGCATTGCGGATCCTCGAGCGCTACCGGACGCGCGTCCTGTCCTTCAACGACGACATCCAGGGGACCGCGGCCGTTGTCCTTGCGGCGGTTCTCGCGGCAGTCCGAGCGACGGGTCGGCATCTCGGCGACGCCCGGATCGTGCTGGTAGGCGCGGGCGCCGCGGGGATCGGGATCGCCCGGCTGCTCCGGCTGGCGATGGTCGAGGCCGGGCTGGAAGGGTCGCACATCCGGGACGCGATCGCGCTCGTCGACAGTCGTGGCCTGGTCCACGAGGGGCGGTCCGACCTGGACGAGCTGAAGGCCGACCTGGCCGTCGCGGCGCCGGCCGGCGGAGGATCGTTGCTCGAGACCGTCCGCGATCGGCGGCCGACGTTCCTCGTTGGAGCGACGGGGATTGCCGGCACGTTCGACGAGGCGGTGGTCCGGGCGATGGCCGATGGCCTCGGCCCGACCGAGGTTCCGACGATCCTGCCGCTGTCGAACCCGACGTCCGCAGCCGAGGCCACGCCCGCGGACTGCCTCGCGTGGACGGGCGGGCGCGCCATCGTTGCGACCGGCTCTCCGTTCGATCCGGTCATGGTCGACGGGCGACGCGTCGACATCGGCCAGGCGAACAACGTGTTCATCTTCCCGGGCATGGGTCTCGGGGCGATCGTCTCCGGGGCCCGGACGGTGACCGACGAGATGTTCCTGGCCGCCGCGCGCACGCTGGCCGCCGCGGTCGAGCCCGACCGACTCGCGGCTGGCTCGTTGTTCCCGCCGATCTCCTCGCTGCGCGACATATCGTGGCGAATCGCCGTCGCAGTTGCCGGCGAATCCAACGCGGCCGAGGTGGCCGAGGCCATGTGGTGGCCCGAGTACGTGCCGTACGTCCCGAACCGGGTCGACGAGCGGCGTCGAGTCGTCGAGGCCTAGCTCAGGCGGCCGAGGCCAAGGTCAGGCCGCCGAATCCTCCGGCTCCGCGCCCTCCATCTCGAACGTAGTCCGCATCGGGACTTCGCGCAGGAACAGGACGAGGAGCGCCGCCAGCGCGGCCGCCACGATCCCGGCCCAGAACGTGTTCGCGATCGCGATCGAGATCGCCTCGTGGATGCCCTGGACGATGTTCGGGATCTGCGGCTCGACGATGGGTTTGAAGGCGTCCGGTGTCGCCGCGAGGATCTTCGCCCCGAGATCGCCGGTGCCGGTCAGGTCGAGCTGGCCGCCGCCAGCACTGAACGCGTCGACCATCTGCTTCGGCACCCCGGCCGCAACGAGCTGCGTCGGGATCTCCATCTTGATCCGGTCGGCGAACAGCGTCCCGGCGATCGTCAGCCCGACGGTGCCGCCGATCTGCTGGAAGAATGTCAGGCTGCTCGTCGCCACGCCGATCCGGTCGGGCGAGACCGCGTTCTGGACGATAAGGGTGAAGACCGCGAACGATGGCCCGATGCCGAGCCCTGCCAGGGCCATCCACAGCCAAAGGATCGGCCGATCCGTCTCCGTCCGCAGGTTCGTCATCAGGAACAGCGCCAGGCCGAGCAGCAGCAGCGACCCGAACATCAGGTACTTGTAGCGCCCGATCCGGGCCACGATCTGGCCCGAGGCGACCGCGCTGATGATCAGCCCGAAGAGCAGGGGCAGGATATTGAAGCCCGATTCCGTCGCGCTGACGCCGGCGACGGCCTGGAACCAGCGCGGCAGGAAGATGATCCCGGTGAGGAACCCGAAGCCGGCGAAGAACATCGCGGCCACGGAGATCGTGAAGGTCGGCAGGCGGAAGAGGTTGAGCGGCACGATCGGGTCGGCAGCCCGCGACTCGACCCAGATGAACACAGGCAGGAACACGAGGCCGACCAGCATCAGGCCGCCGACCGCGGGATCCGTCCATTGCCCGGTCTGCTTGTTCGACAGCCCGACGAGGAACGGCGCGACCGCGGCGGCGAACGCCGCGGCGCCGAGGTAGTCGATGTTCTGGCCGGCCTCCGGTCGGCGGATGGCGGGCAGCAGGCGCCACAGGATGAACAGCGAGATCAGCCCGATCGGGATGTTGATGTAGAAGATCCAGTGCCAACCGAAGTTGTCGGTGATGGTCCCGCCGAGCCACGGGCCGATGAGCGACGACAGGCCGAACACTGCGCCGAACGAGCCCAGGTACTTTCCCCGCTCGGCCGGCGTGTAGAGGTCCGCAACGACCGCGAGGGCGATCGGGAAGATGGCGCCGCCGCCGAGCCCCTGGAGGCCGCGGAACAGGATGAACTGCTCCATTGTCTGGCTGAGCCCGGACAGGGCGGAGGCGACGAGGAACAGACCGACCGCGAAGATCACGATCGGGCGCCGGCCGTAGAGATCCGACAGCTTCCCATAGATCGGGCCGCTGATCGTCGATGTCAGCAGGTAGATCGCGACCGACCAGGTGTAGAGGGAGTTCCCGTTGAGGTCGGTGATGATCTTCGGCAAGGCCGTCCCGACGACGGTCTGGTCCAGCGCGAACAGGAACATCGCGAGGAGCATTGCGCCGAGGATCTCGAGCTTGGCTCGCGGCGAGAGGTGGAGCGCGGCCTCCGCGGTCGCATCGGTCATCGGGTTCCTCCTGGGGCGTGGAGTTGCAATCGTGACATCAATACTGACCAGATTTCGTCAGGAAACTCATCGGTCCGGCCGTGGCCAGTCTGACCAATTCGGCCCGATGAGATCGCCTGACCTGAGTCAGGCGAGGCCTCGAGCGTCCAGCACCCGGCCCCAGCGGAAGACCCGAACGGCGACGAGGACGCCGAACGCGGCGATGACCAGGATTGCCGCGGCGGCGATAGACGCGTCGAGGTCACCGCCCTGGAACTCGCCGTAGACCACCAGCGGCAGCGTCTGTGTCCGGCCCTCGACGTTTCCGGCGAACATGATCGTGGCCCCGAACTCGCCAAGGGACCGGGCCCAGCTCATCACCAGGCCGGCGGCGAGGGCCGCGCTTGCAAGGGGCACCGTTATGGCTCGGAACAGCTGCCGTTCCGATGCACCGTCCACCCTTGCCGCGTCCTCGAGGTCGCGGTCGACGCCCATGATCCCGGTCCTGGCCGAGCGGATGAAGAACGGTGCCGACACGAACGTCTGAGCAAGGATCACCGCGACCGTGGTGAACGGGACCGAGATCCCCAGGACGTCGAAGGGATCGGAGAGGAGTCCCCGACGGCCAAAGACCAGGAGCAGGGCGAGCCCAGCCACCGACGGAGGCAGCACGATCGGGAGATCGACGATCGCCTCGAGCCAGCCTTTCCCACGGAAGGTCCGGCGAGCCAGCACCAGCGCGAGGGGCAGGCCGAGCGTGACGGTGATGACCAGGCTGATGGCCGTGGTGACGAGGCTGAGCCAGAGCGCATCGAGGACGACCGGTGAGGCAACCGCGTTCGCGAGGGACCCATCGAGGATTGACCTCGCGACGAGCGTGAGGACCGGCAGTCCGAGGAACAGGGCAAAGAGGCCGGCGAGCCCCGCTATCGAGCGGTCACCCCAGCCCGTCGCCCGTCGCGCGGGCGACCTCGGGCGGTCGACCGCAGCCCGTCTCCCGGTGGCCTCCTGGCTCACGACGGCGGCAGGAAGCCGAACGAGCCGAGGATCGCCTGGCCGTCGGGTCCAGCGAACCACGTCAGGAACGCCTGAGCCGTCGCGGCGTTCTTCGACCCCTTGACGACGACGCCGGCATAGGTCGCCGGGACATTGGCGGCATCGGGCACGTCGACGGTCTTGACCTTGGTTGACGCCTTGGCATCGGTCACATAGACGATGCCGGCATCGCCCTCGCCGAGTTCGATCTTGGCGACGACCGCCTTCACGTTGTCTTCCTTCGAGGCGATGTTGGCGGCGTACTTGGCCGCGAAGTCGGCCGGATAGCCGGCCTCCTTGGCGAGGTTCGCGACGAGCTGGGTCGCGTACTTCGTGATCGGCACGGCATCGCCCGCGGCGATGACCTTCAAGCCGCGCTTCGCGAGGTCGGCGGCCGTCTTTATCCCAGCCGGGTTGGCCGTGGGCACGATGACCGTCAACTTGTTGCCGGCGAACGTGACCGCATCGCCTGCAGCGAGGCCGTTGTCGACGAGCTTCTTCGGGTTCGTCGTGTCGGCGGACAGGAAGACGTCGGCCGGGGCACCTTGCTCGATCTGGGTCTCGAGCGTCGCCGACGAGTCGGTCGAGATCGTCAGCGTCGTCCCCGGGTTCGCCGTTTCATAGGCGGCCTTTGCATTGTCGAGGGCGCCCTTGAGCGACGCCGCACCGTAGATCGTGAGAGCCGCGGGTGCCGCCGACGGGGCCGACACGCCCGTGGATGCGGTCCGCACCGTGCCGGTCGACCTACCGGGCGAACCCGACGTGCCATTCGCGCATGCGGCCAGGACGAGGCCGAGGACGATGACGGCGACCAGGTACCGAGCGGCCGCGCCTGCCTTCATCCACGAGACTCCTTCGACGACGGGATCTCGACGATGACGTTGGTCGACTTGACGACGCAGACGGCCTCGTCACCCACCTTGAGATCGAGCTCCTCGACGGCTTCGGCCGTCATGAGGCTGACCAGCCGATGCGGACCCGCGATCACCTCGACGACGGCCGCCACGCGATCCCGTTCGATCCGGGTGATGATCCCAGGGAAGCGGTTCCGTGCCGACTGGGCAACGATCGGCCGGTCGATCGCACCCTTGCGCCGTTCGTCGAGCAGCCGCGCGACCTCGGCCATGTCGACCAGTCGCTGGCCCCCCTCGGACCTCTCCATCCGGAGGCGGCCCTCGGCTTCCCAGCGCCGCAGGGTCTCGACGGAAACCTGGAGCATCTCGGCCGCTTGACCGACGCGAACGCGTCCGGCCGCCTGATCGCCGTTCTTGGTCATACAGATGAAGTATCGACCAGACTGGCATGTATGTCTATGTGTTTGACAAGACGTGGTAGGGATTAACCACCGTGTAGCGCGGAGTGGGACGCAGCGGGGAACCGAGTCGCCCGAGAGACAGCCTCGAATTAGCGTCACCCGGTCGAGAGCCACGGGTTCGCTGCCGACCCGCTCAGTCAGGCCGGGCCCGCCATCCGACGAGGAGGGACGGAATGGCACTGCACGTGCTCCGCAGGGCGACGCTTCTCGCTGCGGTGGCGGCATTGATATCGGTATCGGGAGGGTTGGCCGCTGGCGCCTCGACGGGCTGGTCAATGGGCGGCCACGACCTCTCGAACACCCGGTCGAACCCGGACCAAAAGTCGATCACAGCCGACAACGCCGGCAAGCTCGCAACGAAGTGGACGTACGCCACGCATGGTGACGTATCGGCCACGCCGGCTGTCGTCGGTGGCGCCGTGTACTTCCCGGATTGGGGCGGCTACATCAACAAGGTCAATGCCTCGACAGGCACGCTGATCTGGCAAAAGAAGTTGTCGGAATACGGCTACAACGACGCGGCCGATCTCGTGTCGCGGACGGCCCCGGCCGTCGCTGGCAACGTCCTCTACATCGGCGACCAGGGTGGCGGCAGCAACATCCCGGGCGAGGCCCAGCCGGGCGAGGTTCTGGCGATCAACGCCACGACCGGCGCACTCCTCTGGCACCAGCCGATCAATGACAGCTTCTTCACGATCATCACCCAGGCTCCGGTTGTCCAGAACGGGGTCGTCTACGTCGGGGCTGCCTCGTCCGAGGAGAACGCCGCGGCGTTCATCCCCGGCTATGTTTGCTGCCACTTCCGGGGTTCGTTCAGCGCCCTCAACGCGACCACTGGCGCTGTCCTGTGGACGACCTTCATGGTCCCCGCGGACAGCGATTTCAGCGACGGTGCCTACTCCGGCGGGGCGGTCTGGGGCAGCACCCCGGCGATCGACGCCGAGACGAACACGGTCTACGTCACGACCGGCAACAACTACAGCGTCCCGGACTCGGCCAAGGACTGCCAGGACAACGGAGGCACCGCGGCGGCATGCCTCGACCGGAACGATCACATCGATGCGATTCTGGCCCTCGACATGACGTCTGGGGTAATCAAGTGGGCAACCGGCGTCCAGGGCTTTGACGACTGGATCGTGTCGTGCATTCCGGTCGGCGCGCCGAACCCGTGCCCGACCTCCACTCCAGGTCCCGACTACGACTTCGGTTCCGGGGCCAACCTCTTCACCGCCAGGGTGAAGGGAGTGACCACGCCGATGGTCGGCGCCGGCGCCAAAAGCGGCATCTACTGGGGACTGGACCGTGAAACGGGCGAAATCCTCTGGAGCACCGAGGCCGGGCCGGGCTCGACGCTCGGCGGGATCGAGTGGGGCACGGCGACCGACGGCAAACGGATCTACATCGCCGAGGCCAACGATTACTACCTGGCCTACCCGCACAACGACAGCCTGCCCCACTACGGGTCGTTTGCGGCCCTCGACCCAGTCACGGGTCACATCCTCTGGCAGACACCGGACCCGAGCCACAACAACCCGCTCGGCGCGGTGTCAGTCTCGAACGGGGTCATGTACGCCGGTTCCATGAGCGGCCACATGTACGCCCTCGACGCGGCCAATGGCAAGGTCCTCCGGGACATCGCCGGCCAGGGATCGTCGAATGCGGGTCCGGCCATCAGCAACGACGGCGTCGTCTACTGGGGCAACGGCTACGCACGCTTCGGTCTCGGCACCGGCAGCACGACGTTCTATGCGTTCTCGCTCAACGGGAAGTAACAGCCTGAGGGACTGAAGGCCGGATTCGAGCCGGCCGCAGGTCACCAAGCAGTCGGCCCCCAGCCCTTCACGGATCCTGGGGGCCGATCGATTCCACGAAGTTCCGAAGCTGTCACTTTGCCGACAAGCTTCCCCTGCGCGAAGCAACAGGGCGATCCGAACGTCTCACCGGCACTACGATCGCCCGGGCCGCGGCCGTTCGACGGCCCACGGTTACTTGCGTGAGTTCAGATGAATGATCCTCACCGCTCGAGGCCCCTTTTGAAGAAACCGCCCCCAGCGGACGTCCCAGACGTCGATGCATCGCAGGTCGGCTCTCCGGACCACGCCACTCGCGAAGCCTTCATCGTGTCCGCCTACGACGAGCATCGCGCGGCGATCTTCGCCTTCCTGGCCCGCTCTACGCGCGACCGGTCGCTCGCCGAGAAGCTCCTGCAGGACACCTACCTCCGGCTGATGAAACAGGTCGATCCGGACCCCGCGCCGGGCGAGGTTCGCAGCATCCTGTTTCGCATCGCATCGAACCTGGTCATCGAGCACTTCAGCCGCCCTCCGACCGCACACCCTCGCCCCGGCCGTTACGGCCCCAAAATAGCCGGCAGGATCGACCCGCGATCGAGGACGCGGGTCCTGCCGTCGGCCCCAATGACCGATATTGAGCAGGCGCTCGACGGGCTCAGCGTCGACGCCCGGGTCGCGCTGCTCCTGTCAAGCGAGGGGTTCACGGGCGGGGAGATCGCGGCGGCGATCGGTCGATCTGCCCCGGGGACACGGACCCTGCTCTACCTCGGGCGATCCCGCGTTCGTGTCCGACGCGAGCTGTTCGCAGCCGTGGGCCAATGAGCATCCACGAAGGGTTCCTGGAGCTGGCCGCAGCTGCGATCGATTTCGACCTCGACGAGTACGACCGTGCGGAGCTCGATCGTCATCTCGCCGGGTGCGCCGACTGCCGGCGAACCGCCGCCGCGTTCCGCGACGATGCCGCCGCCATCGCGTCCGCGGCCCGGCCGAGCCTGACGCCAGGCCGGTCCGTCGCGATTCTCGCCAATATCCTTCGGCCGCCGAAGGGTTCGCCCGGGCCACGCCGCCTTGCCGTCGCCACTCTCGCCGTCATCGTGGGCGCCGGGCTTGCCATCGCCGGCATGGCATATATCCGAAGCTCACCGGACCCGCTTGTCGCGGTCCAGTCGAGTCCAGGAACGTCATCCGCGTCGCAACTCTCGAAGGAACCGACGAGCGGACCGACCGACGCGGCGGGATTGCCGCCGCAATCGCCCGCCGGCACGCCGCGTCCGGCAGACCTGCCGTCGGCCGCTGTGCTGCCGGTACGAGGATCGGGGCAGGGGCTGGGACCCGGGATTCGGATGGCGCCCGGAACAGATGGCGACCTTTACGTCTCGATCCCCAAACCCCCGGGCAGGGTCCTCGTGGCGCTCCTCGATTCGGCCGGCCACCCTCGCGCCGGCTGGCCTCTGGTGGTCGACGGCACGACCTCATGCGAGCAGCTGCTGCCGGTCGACGATGGCTCGGTTCGCATCCTGTGCACGCTCGAGAACCGCGATGGGAGCGCGTTCGCCGTCGTCCGTGCCTACGGGTTCGACTCGGAGGGCCGCTCACTCGCCGGCTGGCCGATCGATCTCGATCGTTACGGCGCGGACGGCTACTTCGCGGCGCGCGTCATCGGCAACGAGTTGACCGTTCTGGCTTGGAAATCTCTCGGAAAGGAGATCAAGGAGGGCCAGCCGGCCGGAAACGCGTGGATCGCGACGGTTGCGGCCGACGGAACCGTCCGTGCCGGCTCGAAAGTTCCCTACGGGACCAATTGCTGCACGAACGCCTTTGCCCTCGGGCCGGACGGAGTCGCCTACGGGACGACTCACCAGTTCGGCCAGGGCCCATCCGCACCGAAGTTGTCACAGCTCCTCGCCATCAGCTTCGCCGGCGTTCGGACCGGTTTCCCGGTCGCGATCGCCGGCATCGCCTCGGTGCCTGCCTTCGATGCCGCGGGGCGACTTCACCTGACAGTCAACGACGGCCCTGATCAGTTGGCTGGGACCCTTGTGCTCGATACGACCGGCCAGATGGTGGCCGGCGGCTCGGGCGGGCTGGGATTCAGCGCGACGGATGTGTGCGTCGGGATCGAAGGGTCCTGCGAGGTTCCAGCGGCCCCTCTCGTCGGAGCGGACGGCACGACGTTCGTGGTGGGAGCGTATCTCCGCAACACGACCGTGGCCGGCCTGAGCCCGTCCGGCCAGCAGTTGGCTGGCTGGCCATATCGTTCCGACGCCGGACATCAGGAGACCGGCGTCTGCATCCCGGGTGAGGTATGCGAGGGGTACAGCTTCGCTGCTCCCATAATGGGTCCCGGCAACGTCGTCTACCTCCTCCACGCGGCAGCGAGCACATCGGCCGGGGGGCGCATCGTGGCGATCGGTCCGGATGGCCATCTCGTCGCCGGTTGGCCGGTCGGTCTCAAGCGCGCGGGATCGGAGGTCTGGTCGGCCGTCGTCGCGCCCGACGGCAACGCCTATGTGCTGGCCATCGAGCCTGAGCCGAACAACGGCCACTCGGCGACGATCCTGGCCCTCGCCCCGGACAGCACCGTCCTCTACACGACGACGATCATCGACCCGTAGGGTTCACGCGTTGCTCGACGTCGCCCAGAGGTTGACCCCGCCCTCGACGGCGAAGCGGTCGATCTCCGCGAGCTCGGCCGGCGAGAAGTCGAGATTGTCCAACGCCTTGAGGTTGTCGTCGAGCTGAGCGACCGAGCTCGCCCCGACGAGCGCCGAGGCGACCCGCGGGTCGCGCAACGTCCACGCGAGCGCCAGCTGGGGGAGCGTCTGCCCGCGTCCCCGCGCGATCTCGCGGAGTGCGCGGGCGTTGGCCAGGTTGGAGTCCGACAGCAGGTTCTGCCTGAACGAGCCCTCTCGTGCCGCCCGCGAGTCGGCTGGGACGCCGTCCAGGTAGCGATCCGTGAGCAGCCCCTGCGCCAGCGGCGAGAAGGCGATCGCGCCGATCCGCTCCTCCGCCAGGACGTCGAGGAGTTCTCCCTCGATCCATCGATTGATCATCGAATAGGACGGCTGGTGGATGAGCAGCGGCGTACCGAGCCGGCGCAGGATCGCCGCCGCCTCACGTGTCCGCCGTGCCGAGTAGGAAGAGATCCCGACGTACAGTGCCTTGCCCTGCCGGACAGCGGCATCGAGCGCGCCCATCGACTCCTCGAGGGGCGTCTCGGGGTCGACCCGATGCGAGTAGAAGATGTCGACGTACTCGAGCCCCAGTCGATGCAGGCTCTGATCCAGGCTGGCCATGAGGTACTTGCGCGACCCGTGATCGCCGTATGGCCCGGGCCACATGTCGTAGCCGGCCTTGCTCGAGATGACCAGCTCGTCGCGGTACGCCCGCAGGTCCGAAGCGAGGATCCGCCCGAAGTTCGACTCCGCCGAGCCGTACGGCGGGCCGTAGTTGTTGGCAAGGTCAAAATGGGTGACCCCGCGGTCGAATGCGCGTCGGACGATGGCCCGCTGGGTCGCGAGCGCCCGATCGTCGCCGAAGTTCTGCCAGAGGCCGAGTGAGATGGCAGGCAGTCGGAGGCCACTGGCACCCACCCGCCGATACGGCATCGCGTCGTAGCGATCCGGCGCAGCAACGTACGGCGAGGTCATCGTTTCGGGCGCCTCTGCCACGTCAGCCTCCTGCCTCGTCCGTCATGGTTTCACCGTGCTCCACGGGCGTCGCGGTGGCCGGTCGGGGCGAACCGCCGGCTCGAGCGTCGCTCGGTCCCAGCTGCCGAGGTCCGCACCGGCTTCATATGTCGTCCGGAAGAACTCCTCGACGGCCGCGTCCGGATAGGCGGCACGACGCACGTCGTCGTAGGCGAGAAAGAACTCGCCGAATCCCGTATCGAAGAACGCCTCTGCCGGACGGACAGGCGCCGACCGGAACTCGGGCGGCTCGGGGTACGCGTACGCATAGAACACCGGACCGAGCCGTTCGCTTGACGGCCACCACCCAATGCTGACCTCCTCCCGCGAGTAGGCCTCCTCCATTACCCACGTCGGACAGTTGGGTACCCCGCCGGGATGGAGCGGCGCCGGCCGTCCCGAGTACCGCGTGGCGGCCAGATCGAAGCTCCCCCAGAAGAAGTGAACGGGACTTGCCTTGCCGACGAACCCGCTCTGGAAGGACTTCGTCACGCGATCCGCCTGGAGCAGCCCGCGCCAGAACGCTTGAGCGTGCCGCGGGTCGTACGAGGCGTGCTCCTCGTCTGACTCGAATGGGATGGCGTTGGCGACCTCGACCGGGCGGGTCCAGATCCGGACGTCGATCCCAATGCCGCGAAGTTGAGACATGAACTCTTGATAGAACCGCGCGACCGACTGGGGCACCAGCGGGATGGTGAATGAGCGGCCTTCATTGTCGGTGACGACCAACCGGTGATCGAGGAAGTCGAAGTCGACCTGGAACTGCCGATGCCCGTACGGGATCGGGGAGGTGGTCAGGCCTCGTGAGCTGACGTACAGCGGGACGTGCCACCAGTGGTTGAGCGGCGCGGCGAGGGCCATCCGCACCTTGCCGACGATCTGGACCCACATGTGCAGCGTGGAGATGGTCGGGCTCCACTCGGTCCACGGAAGCTCCGGCCACTGCTCATCGGTTCCCGCGACGGTCTGCGACCCGATCATCGGCCCGCCTCCGGGACGCGCCGTTGGATCAACTCGGCGGTCCATTCGCGAAGGCGCCCGATGTGCTCGTCGTAGTGATCGCTGCCGGACTTGCGGATCCACCACGCTGCCTCATCGGTCGGGTGCCGAAGGAGCGACCACTCCTGGACCATCCTGGTCCGACCTGCGTTCGCCTGCACCCACGCCACATCCCACGGCTGGTCCTGCATGGCCGCCAGGAACGCCGCGTTGAGCGCGTCCACGTCGACGTCGTGGCCCTCGTAGGTCCCCGCGCTGATCTGCTCGAGCTGGACCTCTGCCTCCGCGAGCCACGTGCCGAGATGGGCGACGACATCGCGCACGGTCCAGTCGGGGTCGCGGTAGTAGCCTGGCTCGAGGCATTCTTCCGGGGTGAGCGACCGGACGAGCTCGATGAGCTCGTACCAGCCCTCGCGCTCGGCCTCGATCGCGACGGCAGATGGATCATCTTCGCGTGGCTCGGGCGTCGGAGTCTGCGGCAGATTCATCGGGTGACCGCGTACTCGCCTTCGAGCGGGAGGCCGGAATCCTCCCATTCGAGAAGGCCGCCGGAGTAGCGCCTGACGTTCCGATAGCCGCGTCGGACAAGGTCTCGGTAGAGGGCGACGCTCGAGAGGCAGTCGACATTCGAGCAGTAGACGATGACTTCGTCGTCGGGCCGGACGGCCGCAAAGAGCTCGTCGGGTGTATCGAAATGGACCGAGCCCGGAATGTGTTTCGCGTCATACGCCCAGCGATTGAGCGCCATGATCAGCCTGAAGTCGTCGCCCCGGTCGAGCTTCGCCTTGAGCTCGTCGCGGCTGATCGTCCGGATGGGCTCCAGCCCCAGGGCGGCATTGCGATGCGGCTGTTCCACGCTCTGTGCCGGGGTCATGCCGCCACGCGCCCGAGGTCGATCCGAAGCGTCCAGGCACGCAAGGCCTCGACGAGATCGAGGAGCGAGGCACGCAGGGCCGGGTCGGTCAGGTTGCCGTGGTCGTCGAAATGCGATGCCGCAGCAGCGATGAGGAGCTCGGGCTGGGGCATCACGCACGCCCCGGTGAACACGAAGGCGTCGCGCAGCTGCGCCTGCGCGCGCGCCGTGGACCCCTGCCCGGGGCTGGCGCCCACGACGGCGACGGCCTTGTCGCGAAGTGGGCTCGTGACGCGCGGCCGCGACGCCCAGTCGATTGCGTTCTTCAGGACTCCAGGCACCCCGTGGTTGTACTCGGGCGTCGCGACCAGCAGCGCATCAGCCTCTGCGATCGCCTTCTTGAAGGCGACGACCAAGGGTGGCTCACCGGCATCCTCGACGTCCTGGTTGTAGAGCGGAATCCCGGCCAGATCGAACATGTCGACGACGATCCCGGTCGGGGCCAGCTCGCTGGCAGCGCGGATCAATCCCCGGTTATACGACGCTCGGCGAAGACTGCCGGCGAACCCCAGGATCCTCGTCTGGTCCACGACAGTCACGTCCTTTCTGGTGCGGCCCGGCCTGGCGTCGTTGCGCGCCCGTCAGTGCAGCTGACGCTCCCAGCCCGCGGGAACGCGGCCGGCCGGGCCGGGCACGGGCTGGTCGAGCGGA
>Ga0307282_10000107_pt1 | contig 22663 bp, 22 predicted proteins | sample ER_DNA_121_FD_194475 | JGI IMG/M metagenome (GOLD analysis project Ga0307282, IMG submission 194475) | Bulk soil microbial communities from the East River watershed near Crested Butte, Colorado, United States - ER_DNA_121 | ecosystem: Environmental > Terrestrial > Soil > Floodplain | place...
TCTCAGAGCGGATGGGCATGTCGCCACCGGTTGGCGTGCTCTCCCCTACGGCAAACCCGGGCGCTCCCCGCACGGAGGCGGAGCGACTCGATTTTCTGGAGTGGGCCGGGCAGGGATCGAACCTGCGACCTTGGGATTAAAAGTCCCGCAAAAAGCTCCCTTTTACTCCCCTCTTTTCAATCCGCGCTGCCGAGTTTTCCGCTTGATGAAGCGGTGGCAGGCGTCCGTCGTCGACTTCATCGCTCCCTGGGCGATATGTCTCACGATGTGTCTCACACAGTAGAATTCACAAGTGGCACCGCCGCTCAAACTCTCGGATCAGGACGTACGACGCATACGCCGTCGCGTTGATGCGGGCGAGCAACTAACAGCGCTTGCTCAGAAGTTCGGCGTCGATCGTAAGACGATCCGTCGGCGACTTGATGCACTCGCTGCTGCAGAGGATGAACGGACCGAACGTGTGGCGATGAAGCGGCTCCGTACTCATGCTGCGCGTGAGACCCGAAGGCTGTCTGCACGCAATGCAACCCTCGTCTCGTCGGAACGTGGGGAGAGTCAGAGCGGAGCTGTCGGCGCGACGCGTGGATACCCGCGCGATCCTTTCGAGGAATGGCTCGCGGCGCCAAAGAATCTTTCCGGTCGCGCCGCTGCTGAGGCGCGTGGCTTGGTGCGCGTCAGCAGCCCGGACGGAACGCGCCGTGTGTGGCGTGAGCGCTCTGAGGTTGAAGCGTTATTGCGCGAAGGCTGGGCGCTCGCCGAGTGAGGCCGCGTGACTGTGTATCGGCAACGTCAGCGCTCTCAGACATTGATCGGCATCGGCGCGGATGCGGCTGGCTCATTCGGTTGCGCAGCAGGGCGGAACCCTACTGACGTTGAGGAAGGCGTTACCGTTTAGACGCGAACGCCTTTTGCCCGACTGCGAGCCCGAAACCGGGCAGGAGATCCACCCAGGCAGTCCGGGCGAAACCAGCGTCTGCAAAGAGCGACCGGAACTGATCCGGAGTGTGGAAGCTGATCCACCCGGGATCGGCTCGGCGAGCCAGAGGGGCGGCGAGCCGGTTGTACCACTCGGGGCCGGGGTCGACCACGCAGTAGACGCCGCCCGGCCGCAGGCAACGAATGATTTCGCGGGCCGCACGCGGGGGCTCGGGATAGTGGTGATGCGCAAGGCAGTTGTAGACGAGGTCGAACTTGCCGGTGAACCCGCGCGGCAGATCGCCCACGTCGGCCTGGAAGAAGGCGCAGTTGTCGAGCCCGTGGGCGAGGGCGGCACGGTGCGCTGCGTTCACCATCCCGGCGGCGAGGTCGACCCCGACCATCTCGCCGTCCGGCACCAGGCGCGCAACCCGTTCGAGCTCCTGTCCGGGACCGCAGCCTGCGTCGAGAATCCGGGCATCTGAGGCCACGTAGCGGCGGATGACGCGCAGAGCTTCGTCGAAGATCGGCCGGGAGAAGGGTCGGACGAATGCGGCGTAGGCTTCCGCCATGCGATCGAACTCGTCGACGAGATGATCGTGCTCCGTGGGCCCCGACAGGAGAACCGGGCTCTCTTGCCGACGCGAAAAATACGCGCCGAGGCCTTTGCGGGGGACTCCCTCGGGTTCCTCACCGATCACCGTCTCCGCAGCGAGCCCCGCCCGCTTCAGCGCCTGCGCCGGATACAGGACGGTCGCCGCATACGACCACATCGCTCCGACGAGCACGCCGCCCGACAGGCCGCCGCCTGCGTGCGAGTGCATCGAGACTCCTAACGCGTTCCGGTCGCGGCTGGCCGCCGGCCGGACGCCAAGCGCCGGACAACGATCGAAACGGTCGTCCCTGGTGGACCAGGAACGCTTACTTCGCCGCGGTAATCGACTCCTGCCCGTAGCGAATGGTCGATCTTGACCGTTGCCTGGACAACCGTCTGCTCCCCGGGCTCGAGCGTGACCCGTTCAGGCTCGAAGTTGAGCTCGGGAATCACCTGGTGGCCGTCGCTATCGCTGAACTTCGTCAATTCGATCGCGCCCGAGACACGCGACGAGCCGCTGTTCTCGATGACGAACATCCCGACGGCTGTGGAGCCTGCCATCGCCTCGAGTGCCATGGTGGTGCGCGCCGTGTCAGCCGGTCGCCGCGCCGCCTGCGCGCGGGACGGCGTGTTCGGCCGAAGCTCGCTTGCCGTGCCGGCAAAGGCGCGCGCGTAGTTCGCGGTCAGCCGCCCGACGGAGCGGTAGTAATCGGTGTACGCCTCGAGGGTGCGGCGCAAGAGGCGATCCAGATCAGACGTGACTGCCATGTATGACTCGGTTGCCGTGGCGGCACGGCCGCGGGCAGTAGAAATGGTCATACCAATGGTGGACGTAGTCCGGACAGTCGTCGATCTCCAGTTCGTGACAGCAGTCGCTGCCTCTTCGGGAGCTCTTGACGGTCCAGCGCACGACGTGATCGACACAGCCGCGGATCCAGACGAGCACCTCGTGCTCGGTACCCACCGCCTCCGCGATGTCGGTCTTGAGGGAGAGGCCGACGACGCCGCGCTCGAGCGGCGTGAGCGAAAGGCTCGCCGGATCGATCTGGACGCTCGCCGCAGCGGCGCCCGTTGCCTGGATCTCGATCTTCGACGATTCGATGCTGCAATTTGTGATGCGCAGTCGCAGAGTGGCCGTGCTGCCTGCGCAGACGTGCGTCGTCACCGGTCCGTGCTCGCGCGGCATCCAGCAGGGCGGCGGAATCTGGCACGAGCACGATTCAAGCCGCGGCATCTGCATGTTGGAGATCATGGAGCCGCTCGCAAGCGAATCGAGCACACCGACACCACGCTCCAACAGATCGGCGATGCGATCGACCGTCGTTGTCATCGCGCTGCCCTCCTCTTCGGCTTTGCCGTCGTCACATCAACGCGAACGACGTAGTTGACGTTGTAAAGAGTCCAGGTGCCCCAGTACTGACGCCCCTGTTCGATCCCCTCGGGAAGTGCAAGCGTCAGGTGGACGTTCCGCGACTCGCCGGGTGCGAGCTCGCCGGCTCCGCTCTCGACCTTGATTCGGACGAGCCCACCGAACCCCTCGGCTGCCGCGTCGGCGATCACGTCGAGCCGCCGCTCGCCCTTCGGCGGCTCTGCAGCGAAGGCGCGTCCGATCGCGCGGTCGAGGCCGCCCGTGTCGAAGAGCCCGAATGCATCAACGCCGCGGATTTCACGGGCAACGTTGCCGAGATTGGTGACCAGGAGGTCGGCCTCCCGCGTCGCACCCGGAGCGGCCTCGAAGTGGAGGCGACGGGGATCGACGCGGAGTCGGACGCGTGGCTCCACCTCGAGGATGAGTGGATGTTCTTGATCGCCGACGCGAACCTTGCCTTCGTACGTACCCGGGGGCGTGGTGTGGGCAACGCTCAGCGTGAGCCGTGCCGCTCCCTCGGTCTCCTGAAGCGTCACCTCGGGCTGCGCGATGTTTGCAAACTCAAGGTCGACCGGAAGCGGGACTTCGGACTGCTGAGGGAGTGGCACGAACCCCGTGAGCTGCCCCGGAGTGCCGCGAAGGCGCAGCGGCTCGTTTGCTGGGCGGCTGGGCGCCACCTCGAACCTCAGCCTTCGGGGGGCCGGAGGTCGGCGGGCTCGAGCTGACTCACCTTCCGTCGCGGCTCGTCGCAGATCTCGCAGGGATTCGGGTGGTACGGCTCCGTGATCATCTGCGCTTCGCCGCAGAGGCGCACGCACATGAGCTCCATGCCCAGGATCGACACGCCGACGCTGAAGTCGGCCGGGAGGTGCGCGCGGACGTCAGGGATCTTCGAGATCGCGATCGTCACGTCGATCGGTTCGATCGTCAACGGGTCGATGCCGAGCTGGATATGCGGCAGCTTGTCGATGTTGATGTGGAACGTGTCCGGGATCCCGTCGACGGTGACTGGACCGACCGGTCCCACCTTGCTAACAGTGACCGGCGGCATGGGAGCGTCGATCGTTACATCGTAAGAAGTAGGTATCGAGACGCCCAAAAAGGACCTCCAGCTGACGGTGCCCCGATCATGCCCACGTGCCTGCCGGCAGTCAAGTCACGGGAGGAGGTCGTGGCGGTCGAGCACGGAGCGCTCGGCGGGATCGTCTCCTATTGGATGCCAGGCCGCCGGACGCGAGCGCCGTTTGGGGGTTCCTCGCGCCGGCCGGCACGGGTCCTCACGGAAGTCCCGAGCGAGCTCTTGCAGCGGAGGAATCCGAGTGGAGCCGTCGAGGAGGATCTCGAGGGCGACGAACATTCGCGACACGTTTTCGGTCTCTCCGCTGACCGCGAGGCGCCCCTCGATGATCGCATCGGTGACCTCGATGTAGCCGTCGAGCATGTCGAGCACGGTGTCTCGATCGGTGCCGCCCTCTCCGCTGACGTCGCCTCCCGGTTCTTCGACTCGCAACTGTTCGTCGACGTCGAAAGCGACGTCCACCATTTCCGCGTCGAGACGGATGCGGGCGCGTCTGGGGCCGACGACGTTGCGCATGCGTGCGACCGCACTCGGCTCCGCGGCTTCGAGCCTGTCGATCAGCTCAGTGATGTACTCGCCGAGCGTCCGGCACGGAGGCGGCCGGCGGCTTCCCGACTCAGTCGACGTACTCCACCACCGCCAGACCAGTCCCGCTTGCTTCCTCGCCTTCGAGACGGCATTCGTACGCGAACTCGCCGACGAGCTCGTGAATGAAGCCGCAGCCCGGCTGCGAGGGATCCGCAGCCAGGAGTTGCACGACGGCACGTGGTTCGAACTCCACGCCGACACGGTCGATCCCGTCGCCGGCATCGACCGTGAGCTTCGCCGGCAGACGCGGGGACGACCGGTCCGAGTGCAAGGCCGCAACCGCACCGGGGAGCCGCCGCGGCTCGGCTTCCAGCAGTCCGCTCCAGGACACCTTCAACCCGGCGCCGACGAACCGTCGACGCCGACCGCCCGCGAACGCAACGAAAAGCGGCCGATCGTCTAGGACATGTCGCCGATCCGTGACCCGGCTGAGTACGAACGCCGGGGCGGGATCGGGAGGAAGGAAGCAACCCCATTCCCACCCGAAGTCGCCTCCCCAGTGCCAGCGTCCCCAGTTGTGGTCGTGGTACGCGCTCGCGGCGCCGAGATCGAGGACGGCGGTTCCCACGCGGGCGGAGCCCTGAGGCCGCAGCCGCGAGACTCCCGACCAGGCGATCCAACCGCTGCCTAGCGGTAGAGCCTGTTCCGCCATCACGGCCGGGCCGGCGAACGTCGCCGTCAGGTCGATCTGGAGATCGTCGTCCGGCAGCCTTGCCGAGGCGAGCACCCCCTCTGCCTCGACGGCGACTGCGACGTGCTCGAGCGCGATGCTCGTTCTGTCTATTCTCGCCTCGTCGAAGCCAACTGCCTCGACGTTGCCAAACCAACCGTCGCCGGGGACGTGGAGGAGAGCGGTCCCGACGGCGCGTGAACGGGGATCGGCCGGGTCGCCATGCAGGGAGACGTTGACGAGACCGACCGTGCCGGAGCCATGGTGGAGCAGGTTGACGTGCAACCAGTCCTTGTACGCCAATGCCGTCGGATCGAAGGAGAGAGGCAGCCGCAGCGCGCCCGTGCTCACCGCAGCAGCTCGCCTGCCGGCGGCTCGTCCTCCATGTCGCCCGTGCGAACCTCGCCCGGTTCAGGCAGCGTCGGCTCCGCGAGCGCATCGACCGCCCCGTCGAGCTCGCTGCTGAAGGCCCAGAGCCCCAGGACGAGATCGGAAAAGTTCCAGTCCGCCAGCGCCGGCGCGCGATCGCCGGCCGCTTCGCCCGGGATCGGCATCAGCTCAAGCGTCTCGATGAGGTCCTCCGCGAGCAGCAGCGCGAGATCGTTGCGGAGCTGGTCGAGAACGGGGCTCGGCGGAACCGTCGAGATCCACCGGTCGAGGTTGAGCGTCCTCCAGATCGACTCGCCGTTGGCCCCGGCACGGCCGCTGTCGATCGCACGTCGCAGCTGCGCGCCTTCGGCGGTCAGGCCCACCTCGCGCCCTAGCGCGCAGAAGCCTGCGACGAGCGACCCGACTGCGTCGGCCCCGGACACGAGAAAAAGCGTGCCGAGCCGAGCGGCGAGTGAAGCCAGGAGCGTGGCGGTGGTTCGGCCCGCCTCTTCCGGTGCGTCGACGAGGCGGACGCGCACCGGCTCAGCAGTCACCGCTTCCTCTGCGTCCGTTGCTGCGTGCCGCGCGCGCGCGTCTTCGTTTTCCGGGCCGGTGCCTTGGCAGTCGCGGGTTTGCGTGCCGCGGGCGGAGAACCAGCCACCTTGGCCTCGATCGCGACCGCCACACCTCGCTCGCCGAACCCTCGCAGAACCAGCGCGCCGCGATACGTGGCGGGTGGCAGGTCGGCCGAGATCGGCACCGCAACCACGATCGTCCGCGTCTGGCCGGGCGCGATGAGCGTCGAGGGGGAGGGGGTCGCCGCCGGAAACCACGTGACGCCCTCGGAGTTGACGAGGGGACTGAGCATTGGGGTCACCACGCAGTGCACACGCTGGCGGTTCTCGACGTCGAGCTGCAGCTGAACGGTCGAGCCCAACGTTCCCGCCGCAGTCAGCGCGTCGCCGTCTTGCGGGACGAGAACGGTTCCGGGTGACGCCGGAGCCGCGGCACCCTGCACGCGACGCAGGTAATTCAGCGTTTCCTCGGCCAGACGGGTTTGGAACTCGGTCTGTAGCCGGAGAAGCTCGCTGAACGTGCCTCCACCGTCGCCCTGCTCGTTCGACATGTGCAGTCGCTCCTTGCTCATTTCACTCGTTCGATCACATAGCGAAGCATCTCACGCAGGAAGCGCCGGTCGTCGTTTTCCTGCAAGAACGGAAGGTCGGCTTCGTCGAACGCAAGCGCTCGCCGCGAATAGTCGAGGGCGACTCGGCGCCCATGTTCGAGCGATCCCGCGTCGATCATCGCCTCCAGCAGCCACGCGACGTCTTTCGCCCGCTTCTGTCTCCGAGAGGTCTGCAGCAGCTCGAGGGCCCGGGCGCGTTTCGCACCACGTGCGGCCCGCATGAAGTGGAGGAGCATGACCGTGCGCTTCCCCTCCCAGAGATCGCCGCTCGTCTCCTTGCCGTACAGCGTTTCGTCCGCCTCGAGATTGAGCAGGTCGTCGTGGATCTGGAAGGCGATGCCGGCCAGGAACCCGAGTTCGATCAACGGGACGAGCTCCTCCTCGAGTGGCGCGAGCGGACCCGGTGAAGCGCCGCAGATGACGCCGATACGAAGCGGAGCGATCACCGTGTACCAGCAAGTCTTCTTGTAAGCCATCCGCACGTAATCGGAATCGTCAACCTCGAAGTTCGACGCACCGATCCAGCCCAACTCGATCGCCTGCCCCTCGGTGGACTCGCGTGCCATGCGCTCGACCTCGCGGAATACGAGCAACGCCTTGCGAACCCCAAGGGTGGTCGTGTTCGCCAACAACAGGTCCATCGCAAGGACGTTGGTCGCGTCGCCGACGTTGATTGCAACCGGCGCCCCATGCTCCTGGAAGAGCGTGACGCGTCCACGCCGGAACTGCGAGCCATCCTCGACGTCGTCATGAACCAGGAAGGCGTTGTGGAAGAGCTCGAGCGCGCTGGCCGAGAGCAGCGCCTGCTCGGTCCGTCCGCCCGCTGCGCGGCAAGCCGCGAAGCAGATTGCCGGGCGCAGTCCCTTGCCTTCGCGGAACGGGTAGTCCGCGAGCAGATCGTAGAGCGGGCCGTAACCCGTCTGCCGCTTGCGTTCAAACAGGCGCTCGAGCTCGGCGAGGACATCGCTCCGCGCTTGCGCGAGGGTGCGCGCGACCAGGTCGACGTCCTGGCGGTCTGTCGCGACGGAGGTGTCGGGGGCCTCGACGCTCAGCGGATCCTCCTGATCGACGGCGGGAGATTGAACTTAACATCCTCCTCTAGGCGGCCCCGCACCTCGAGCTCGATGTCGGCGCGTTCGCGTAGCCAGGCCAGCACGCGCTCGACGAGCCGCTCGGGGACGGAGGCGCCGGACGTGAGACCCAGGGTCTCGACGCCTTCGAGCCACGCTTCGTAGATGTCCCTTTCGTCGTTGATGCGCTCGGCCGGTAGGCCGCCTGACCGAGCGACCTCGACGAGCCGGCGTGTGTTGGAGCTGCTCTCCGATCCGATGACCAGAAGGGCGTCGATCTCGGCCAGGATCGCCTTGACCGCGCGCTGGCGATTCGTCGTTGCGTAACAGATGTCTTCCTTCTGCGGCGCCTCGATTTCGGGGAAGCGACGACGCAACACACGCACGATCTCCGCAGTCTCGTCTACAGACAGCGTGGTCTGGGTTACGAACGCGAGGCGTTCGGTCTGCGGCGGCTGAATCTGTTGCGCATCCTCCACCGTCTCCACGAGCAGCACCGCGTCGGGCGCCACGCCCGTGGTGCCCTCGACCTCGTCGTGTCCCGCGTGGCCGATGAAGAGGACGCTGAATCCGCGGGCGGCGTAGTGGCGGACCTCGGAGTGCACCTTCGTCACGAGCGGGCACGTCGCGTCGACGATCGTGAGCCTGCGTTGCTCGGCCGCCTGCTCGACCGCGGGCGAGACGCCGTGCGCCGAGAAGACGATCGTGGCGCCCTCGGGGACATGCTCGACCTGGTCGACGAAGATTGCTCCGGCACTCTCGAGCTCGCGCACGACGTGGTCGTTGTGGACGATCTGTCGTCGCACGTACAGCGGCGCGCCCCAAAGCTCCAGCCCCTCTTCGACGCACTGGATCGCGCGCTCGACCCCCGCGCAATAGCCCCGGGGGGCGGCGAGCAGGACGCGTCGCACGCCGATGGGCGGCGCCGGGTGCGTGGGCGTCCGGCTCACGACATGCACCTCATGCTCGCTCCTCTCGACGGCGGTACGAAGGCGGCCGCAGGAGCACCTCGCTCCCGCGACGGTAGACGTGGCTCAGCAAGAGGTCAAGGGTGGCGGAAGCAGCCTCGGGTGAGGGAGCCGTGCAGCGTGGTTTCCCGTGGCTGCGGGCTCACCGCCGGCTAGCTCGTCTTCAGTTGAGCCAGGGCGCCAGGAACCCTTCGATCTCCCGGCACCCTTGTGGCCGCTCGAGCCGGGCCATGACGGCCTTGTTCTCGACGACGACGAGGGTGGGAACCGTCTCGATCCTGAACCGTTCGAGTGGATCTCCCGCCCATGGGCGATTGACAAACACGGCGTCCGCTGCTTGCCATGACGGCGCCGGCGATCAGTTTTGGCTTCAGGTATCTGCGCATCGTAACCCTGGGGGCGATAGTCTTGAGGTCGGCAGGCGATGTCGCGAGCGTACGCGTCGGCGAATGAAGCGCACAAGGCCGGCGTGCCCTTCGGAGGGGACGGACAGATGCCTCATGGGCTCCGACCAAATCACGATAGGTTGCTGCCTCTCGGCGGGGTGCCGCGAGCGGCTTCGGCTGGCGACTGCGTCCTTGATCGATGATGGCGCTGCGGGCAGTCCCATCGGTTGACTGTGATGTCATCGTCGTCGGGGCGGGACCGGCGGGGGCGGCCGCGGCGACGCACATGTGTCGGCTGGGTCTCAGCGTCGTGCTGCTCGACCGGAAGCGATTTCCCCGCGACAAGGTGTGCGGCGATCTCGTTGGTCCGGTTGCCCTTGCCGAGCTGGCCGGCCTGGGACTCGATCGTCGGTTGGACTACGCGGCGACGAACGTCGTCCAGCGGGCGGCGGTCGCCGTCGGGGGAACGATGCTCCATACGAGCCCGCTGCCGCGGGTCGCCGGCTTGCCGGCGTTCGGGCGCGTCATCCCGCGCCTCGAGCTTGACGGGTGGATCGTCGACGCGGCCCGTGCCACCGGGGTCAACATCCGCGAGGGCTGGCGAGCCTCGGCGATCGAGCTGGACAGGGACGGCGTGACGGTGACGGCCATAGAGGGCAGCTCGAGCGAGCGGATACGGGCGCGGCTTTTGATGGGCGCCGACGGATCGAACTCGCGTGTCGCGGAGCGGTTGCGAGGGCGGCCGGTGGACAAGCAGCGCCGCATGATCGCGGTGCGCGCGTACTACGACGGTGTGGAAGGGCCGTCGGACCGGGCCGATCTCTACTTCTCCGACCGCTCATTTCCTGGCTACTTCTGGATCTTCCCGACGGGCGAGGGGCGGGCCAACGTGGGTATCGGCACGGTGCTGCGCACCGCGCCACCGTCGACGGATCATCTCCGGGACCTCCTGCTGGGGTTGGTGCGCGGTGACCGCGCGGTGGCCAACAGACTGGGCGCGGCGCGGCTCGAGGGCAAAGTCGTGGGCTGGCCGCTCAGCACCTTCGATCATCGCCTCCCGATCGTCGGCGATCGCATGATTCTCGTCGGGGACGCCGCCGGACTGATCAATCCCCTGAACGGCGAGGGGATTCAGTACGCGCTCGTCTCGGGACGATGGGCCGCGCACGTCGCGTCGCAGGCGCTTCGGGAGGGCGACTGTTCGGCCGCGTCGCTCAGCCCCTATGCCCGTATGGTTTCGGACAACCTGCGCTACGACATGGCGCTGGCGCAGATGATCGTGGAGCTCATCCGCAACCGGTCGCTCAAGGTCGTCTGGCTGCGTTCGCTCGAGGTCCTCGCCGCCCGTGCCCGCGCCGATCCCGCATATGCGCACATCGCGGGAGGGGTCCTGGCCGGGCTGCTACCGGCCAGCGATCTGGTCTCACGCCGCATCCTGCTCGGCAGTCTGTGTGAGATGGCCGGGACGTTCGGTGTCGGCCATCTGGCCGGCGGCTTGGCGCAACTGGTGCGTGACGCCGTCGATCATCCGGCTGCCGCCTTCGCTTGGGGCGCGGGCCTTCCGCCCGCGGCGCTCGAGCTTGCATCGTGCGCGGTCGAGCGGAACTTGCACGGCAGGGACCCCCACTCGCCGCGAGCCGCGATCCGGCCCGCGGAGGGCGTGTGACGGCGTCCCGCGCGCTGCGAGACCGGCTACGAGTGTTAGCCCCAACGACAAGAGGCGGGCGGACCGCTCGTGAGCTGGTGACCGGGCGCAGGCATGACGCCGAGCTGGTCGCTCGCGTGCTGTCTCGAGCTCGCCAGGACGTCTTGGACAAGCTCGAGCGTATCTTCGCCCGGCGATCTGCTTCCCGAGCTGCCGTGCGGTCGGCAGGCGAACTGAGCACGCGCTTGCGTCGGCGAGTGCCCTTGAGCTATTTCACAGCGCCTTTCTGGTTCACGACGACCTCGAGAACGCCTCGGAGTTCCGGCGGGGTCGGGCGACGATGCTGAAGGAGCACGGCGTCCCGGGCGCCATCAACGTCGGCGACGACCGCGCTCACCGGAGCGGAACCCGGTTCCTCAACGTCGCCTACCCGGACGGCCGACTGCGCACCTTCGCCGGCCAGGCCGTCGAGCACATGGCCGACGGCCTCCGCGACCGCCCAGCGCGCCGACTCCCGGGTGCCCTGGCAGCCCTCCACTCCGACCGCGCGGCACCCCGCCTCACGGAGCACCTCCTGCTGCGAGCGGACGACGGACACGACCACGTCGAGATTCGCATCCGGGTGACGAACTGCGGGGCACTGGCGCATACCGTCGCCGTGGAGGCCCGGCCAGAATCGGCGGCGTGGCGCTCGACCCCGACGCCCCGCTTGGTCTTTGGGAGCGCGGCACGGTCATCGCCAGCCTCGCCATCCCGGCGAAGGCCGGTGTCGGCGAGGAACGGGAGGGGCTGATCTGGGTGCGCGGAGACGGCGATCACGTCCTGCGTTGGACCGTGAGGGTCACGTCGCACGCGGGAAACTGCTGTCACGAGGTCGACGTCGCGGATTGCCCTGACCTTGTCCACCACTGGTATGTCCACTTCTACTGCGAGCGGCCCGGCTCGGGCGGATCGCGCTGAAGTGGCGATGACCGACCGAGACCACGTCGAGGATGCCCTGCGGCGCGTCGTCCAGGCAAACCTGCGCTACTACGAAGCCGTCGAACGTCTCAGCGTCGACTACGTGAGAGCCGTCGCGGGAGCCGTCGGCAGCCTGGGCGCGTGGCTGCCGAAGGAGATGGCTGTTCGCACAGCCGACAAGACAAGGACGAGGCGAGACTCGCACCTCGCAACAGTGGAGTCCCCGGCAAGCGCACCGGCGCTCGTCCTCGAGGCCGAGGACGGCGGGAGCGCGACCGGCGCGTTCGTTGTGGAGAATCTCCTCGCTGAGGGAATGTCGTCGCCGGTCGTCGTCTCCGCGTTCGTCAGCGACAACGGACACGAGCTTCGCCCGGGGCTGGTGTTCGACCCTGAGGTCGTCGTCCTCGCGGCCGGTGAGGAGACTCTGGTCCGCGTAGTTGCAACCGTGGACGAGGCATTCGAGCCGGGCGTGGCATACCGAGCAGAGGTAACAGTGCCCGGGCTCGCGGGGCCCGGCCTGACGATGGTCGTACGGCGTCTCGAGCCGAGCAAAGCCGTCGCGGAACCGGCCTCCAAACCACGGCGCCGCTCGACGTCGGCGCCGGCTCGGCAGGGTGACAGCGGTGGCTCACGCCGCGCACGCTGACGCGATCGGTAGCGGGCTGCTGGCCGGGGCGAACGTGGTGGGCCTCTCCGGAGAGCGCATGGCCTCCTTGTACGTGATCAGGAAGGATGGCACGCATTTGCACGCCCAGTCGCCGCCTTCTACTCGCGGCGCTACCGACTGTGCAACGCGACACTCACCCGGTTAAGGGAACCACTGCTCTATCCGGTGGGTCACGGGCTCGCGTGAAGGACCCGCCCGCCCACGGCGGGACAGGTAATGCGGTCCGTAAGCCGTGGCTGTTGTCCGCCCGACCGTCGCCCCAGCGGCATCCGAAGGTGACCAGCCATGGAACGACGCACGGACGATTCCAGCGCGCGATCTCCTAAGGCGGATCGGTGTGACTCCGAGTGTCGCTCCTAGTGGCAGACGACCGTTTGTGATGCCGCTTGGCCGAATCCGCCAGTCGGTTTTTGCATCTGTGCAGTGAACCATCCCTGTCCGTTGCCGTTACAGCTGATGGTGAACGGAATGCTGATTGCGGCGCCGGGCCCGAAGGACCCGGGCAGGGTGAGAGCTTGTTGTGGGATCGAGATGCGCATCCCGCGTTGCAGGCCGATAGAGTAGGCCGTCTGGGTCCAGGTTGAGGTGCCGGTGTTCATTACGAAGATGGTCACCGGTGCGCTCCCCCCGGCTGGCAGAGAGTTGGGCGCTGATGTGATGACGATGCGGGCGTTGTCGATCGGTGTGTTCGGCATTGCGACCACGACTTGCTGTGCCGGTGAGGACGCGAGCTGCTGCCCGGCCGCGGTCCGAAGAAGGAAGGCAAGGCGGTAGGTTCCCGGCTGGGTCGGGGCGGTGATGTCGAACTTTTTCGTAACTTCGTCTTCTGGGAACACTTCCGCGTCTGGGGGCGCTCCGAGCGGGATTGGTGGCCCCTGAAATTGCTGTTGGCCGGTCTGGAAGGACGGAGCTGCTGCCATGGTGTGGTCGCCCGTCCATGATCTTCCACCGACATTTGCGAATGTGACGGCTTGGATCGTGAACTTTTGCCCAGGTATCACGAGGGTGGGAGCGTTGGTTTGGCTAACGAACCGTGCTGCATCGGGGAGATAGCTTGCGATCGCCTTTCGCAGATTGGGCAGGGGCCCGATGTTTGGTGTAGATCCCGCGAGTTGCGGTGTGCCGGTGGATGCCAGCAGGCTGCGCATGTCGAACGAGTTGAGCAGGGGCAGCCCGAATTCATTCCGGGTGCTTTGAATGAGTGCTGCGGCGCCGGCCACGATCGGCGAGGCGCTCGAGGTGCCGCCAAAAGTCTTTGTGTAGAACTGGGTGGCGTCGGCGCCGTTGGCGCGCAGCGTCGGGTCGACGGCAAGGCTGCCGTCGGGGGCGAGCCCGCCGCCGTAGCCCGTCGTCGCGACTGACATTCCCCAACCTTGCACGTCGACGCGCGGGCCGAAGTTCGAGAAACACATGGGTCCCAGCGCGGTGTCGCTCGCGCCGACGACGATCGCGCCAGAGTCCGTCATGGACGCCGGTTCCACCTGCGTTGCGCCGTTTCCGGCGGCTTCCACGACGATGATTCCGGCACGCGTGATATTCGCGATCGCAGCGTGCTCGAGCGGGTACTCCTCGACTGCGACCCAGAGCGGCAGTCCCGCCGGGCACGGAGGGGGAGGCACTCTCGCTCCCCTCGGGGTACCGATCTCGCCCTCGAACGGGTACTGCGAAAATTGCTGTTCGATCAGCGCGATGTCACCCGCTCGTGCGAATCGCTGGGCGCTGAGCAGCGCGCTGCCGACGCTGTAGAGGTAAATCCCACCGGTCGGGTCGAGGTTCGTGGTCGCCGACCAGCCAATCGACGCCTGCGGTGCGATCCCGGTCGCGCCGAAGCCGTTTTCCTCGGCTACGAGCTCGCCGAAGACTGCAGTCCCGTGCGCACCCGCCGCACCTGCTGCCAAGCTTCCCCAGTTAGTGCCAAAGCCAAAGCTTGGCGCTGGAAGGTCTTCGTGGGTCAGGTTCCAGGCCGACTCGATGTCGACGATGCGCATTGTGTTGCCGCGACCCGAGCTAAAGTGGCGCGCCCAGTCGACGTCAATCCCTTTTGGTGCCGCCTGCAGGTAGCCCTGCGACGGCGTGACGTCGATTGTGGTGAGTGGTGGGATGTCAGCCGCATCAAATGGAATCGGCTGGAAATACGCGGACTCGACGATACGAAACGCTTGGAGCCTCTTGAGAAACCTTTGGGCGCTCTCGCTGTCGATGTTCGGCAAGTGGACGAAGTAGAAGAGGTTGAGGTCCGGCAACTCTTGCCGGCTGTGACTTTCCGCGCAGCGGCGGAGGCGCACGAGCTCCTGTTCGCTAACAAAGGGAGTAGCTCGTCCGATCACCGCACGCATGGACGCGACCGCCTTTTTGAACAGGCGTAGCTCTCGGAGAACTTCGGGGTTCTCGATTCCGGAGCGCGCCAGTCGCGCGCGGGCGTCGGTCGCGCCGTCGCCTTTCTCCTGGAGCAGGTAGTGGCCGCGTAGACGTACGCCGCTGCCCTCGACGAACTTGATCACGATCTGGCGGATGTTGAATGCCCCCGGGTCCGGCGGCGTAGTCGGCGACTTGTAGGGCGTATAGCGAGCGAGTTTGGCTTTCGGCGTATGGAACTTGACCGTCGAGGGACACGCACCGGACCGCGTTCGTGTCGCGCGTGCACGCAGTTGTGCGTCGAGCCCTTTGATGCCTGGAGCGACATAGTTTTCTGCCGTTGGGGCATCGGCGAGCGATCGAATCCTCAGGTTTTGTGGCACGGTCTTGCCCTTGACGGCGTGGGCGTGGTTGTCGCTTCCATGGAGATCGCACCCGGCAAGCGACAGCGCCACAGCAAGACAGAGAACCCAGCGAGCCACAAACGAGCCAGCGCCCTCGAACGCAATCCAAGCCTGTCTCGATCGACCAGTGGAATCGTAAGCGCGGCTCATAGGACCTTTCTCCCCTGCCGCAGTTCACGAATTCCTCACTCCTAAGACGCGGAGCGCGACAGGGTTCTTCCCAACGAATCCGCATCGTCGGAGCCAACCCCGGCGACCAAAGTGGCAAGGCTGCCCCCTACCGCCAGAGCGGAGCGTCTGCTCCACGAGGCCCTGTACGAATCAGGCGCCGGGGAGAGGCGCGACTTTCGTCAGCGGGCCTCGGCCGCAGGCTGCATTTCGGCGATGCAGTCCTTTGCCCTTGTTGCGAGATGTGGGTGGATTCAGCGCGGTAGCACCTGCGACGCCATCGGAGTGCCGCGCGAGTCGTCGCGCGCCGGTCGCCGTGCGATCGTGTAGCGCCCCCAACTCGTCCGCAGAGGTACCGCCGGCCGATCCGTCGAGAAGTGCCGGCCGTCTAAGGAAGACTGCAAAAGGCTTAGCTGGCGCACGAGTCCCACGCGGCTGCTCCCAACCCGCGCAGCCCTGATACGCTCGACGACGGCACTGGCCGACCTCGTTTACTGGAGCAACCACGCCGACAGCGCGATCCGAAGCGCGCCGCTCGCCGGCGGGGGCTACGTCGACACCCTGTACGAGTGGTGGATGGCGGCCGGGCCTCGGGGAATCGCGATCCACGCCGCTGCGGGAAAGATCTACTGGTCCAGCCAGGGCGACAACGCGATCCGGTGTGCGCCGCTGGCAGGCGGCTTCGACGACAGGCTGTACGGCCCGTCTGGAGTCGTGAGCGGTCCCGGCGGAGTGGCGATCGACCCCGTCGTAGGGCGTATCTTCTGGGCGAACGAGGTCGACAACACCATCCGGGGCGGGCCGCTCGCCGGCGGCCCCAACGCCAACGCCCTCTACGACGCACATAGCGGGGTGAAGGACCCAGGAGCGGTGGCGATCGACCCCGCCGGGGGACGTATCTACTGGACGAACTCCGGCGACAACACGATCCGCAGAGGCACGCTTTCCAGCGCCCCACCCGACATTCTCTACGGTGCGTCCAACGGAGTGAACGGTCCCGTCGACCTGGCGATCGACGTCGCAGGCGGGCGGATCTACTGGACGAACCTCGGCGACTACACGATCCGCGGGGCGCCCCTGACCATCGGCGGTGGCGTCACGGTCCTGTACGACTCGGCGGACGGTGTAAGCGGCCCGTCCGGAATTGCGATCGACCCCCCGGAGCCCGTCTTCTCGATCCTCGACGAGTCCGGCGGATCAACTCTCGCTCAGTTGGCCAACCCGGTCATGAATTGGCTCAACCAGCACTGGCCGGGCAAACGTCCGGCCGGCCGCGTCTACTGGGCCAATCATGAAGACAACAAGATCTGCGGCGCGCCGCTCGACGGGAGCGGCCCTGTCGACGTCCTCTACGACGGCGCGAACAGAGGTGTGTATTGGCCGAACTTCGTTGCGGTGCTTCAGGCCCCGGTCGGGGCGGGTCCGCCTGCGATCTCCTTAGTCGGCCAGTCGCTTCGCTGCTCGCGAGGGACGTGGTCACGGGACTTGGGCGGAGCCGCCCTTTATCGCTCTCCGCAGAGCTTCAGGTTCCAATGGGCCCTCAACGGCACCGACATCGCCGGTGCGACATTGAGCGCCTACACGCCCTCCGCTCCGGGCAACTACACCTGCCGCGTCACCGCGATAAACCCGGCCGGCAGCACCGCGCAGACGAGCGCGCCCATTTCGATCCCATGAAGCGCGGCTAACGCCCGCGCTGTACACGTTGATCGATCGGCGTCATCGGCAGAGAGTAGATTCAAGACGCTGCGGCCGCGTCTACCTCGGTCACATCGACCTCCTCGCCGCGCCTGACGCGCTCATGCTGTCCATGTCCACACCCGCAACAAACGTTTCAACATCCCTCGCGATGAAACCGGCCCACGACGATGCGGCCGTCAAGCCGTCTACCGGCCGTGCTACCGAACTGAGAAAACCTCAGAGAACTGGGAGGGCGTCAAATCGCTCGTCCAAGCGCGATACACCTGAGCGAGCCACCACGCGGCGTTATCGCACCCAGGAGGTCGCCGGTTCGAGTCCGGCTAGCTCCACTCCAATACACCCCTGCACTCCGGCGGTTCCGCCGCGATGCGGCTCACTCAACAAGCAGCTCGATGTACCAACCGTCTACCGAAGCCTCGCGGCGACGTGCGAGAGGTCACTATCCGCGCCGCGTTCGATTACGGTGACGAGGGCGGGCACGCAGAGGCATCTTTGCCTTGGCCGATAGGCATTCCCAGCAGATACCGAAGGCGTCTCGTCGATGGCCCTTGATGCACAAGCGTGCGCGGTACGGAGATGCAGGAGGAGCGTGGACAGGCTCGACGTCTGCACAGAACGGGTCGCGCTGGTGCTCGGCCCAGACAGCGTTCTCGCGATCGCGCGGTACGTCGGCGAACCAGCCGCAGCGTGGACAGGCGATCATCCAGCTAATTTCTACCGAACTAGCGGCGGCACGAATCAGGCCCGAGCGCGTATAGGTGTCGCAGGAGATCGTGAGCGCTTGGTCGAGGTTCAGGTCGGCGTTGATCGCGGGCTCGACGTTGTGAAAGACGATGTTGCCGACGGTGAGCGAACCGGTGCAGGGCAGAATCGACTGTGGCGTGATCAGTCCGGTCGCAAGGGCCGCCTCGGCCGCGATCGGCTTGAAGGTCGAACCGGTCGGGTAGAGCCCCTGGGTCGCGCGGTCGAGAAGCGGCACCATCGAATTGCGCAGGTCGAGCAGGCGGGCGAGATAGCCAGGGTTAAGCAAGCTCTCGGCGCCGCGCAACCGCGCGCGGGAAGCCGGTAGAAACGCTCGAAGATGTGGGGCAATCTCGAGAACCAAAAAACGGCTCGATTGAGGCTCCTGAAGTTCGGTTTCACGAACACTCCCTGATTTGGCTCTAGGACTGGCTTTACGGCAATCTGACCCGCACTGACCCGCAGTCGTGCAAGTCGCAAGTCTGTATTCAGAACAGGCAACGGCGCAGCCAGGGTTGTCGAGAGCCACCGAGCACCGGAATCTGCAAAAAACGAAACGCCGAAACGCCGAAACGCCGAAACGGCGAAACGGCGAATCACGACCATCCTTGCCACGCTCATGCCTTCGACCGGGGTGCGTACTCGGATGTCGCGTCTTGGCGGAACCGCGACAAGGGCCGGCTGTGCCGTGCCTCGCTGGTGGAGGCGTGCCGGTAAGGCAGGTGGCGGCGCAGCTCGGGCACTCGGGCAAGTCGCTCACGCGTGATCGCCTAGACGGCCGGGCGCTCGACGCCACGTAGAGGCCGACCTAGTCGCGGCTCCCGTCCGAGCCGCGCGGCACCATAAGCCGCGTCCTGGCCCTCGCAGCGCTCATCGTCGCGGTCGTCACCGGTACGCTCGCGATCCTCAACTTCGGGTGGACGATCTTCTGGTCGGTCTGGCAGCATCGACAGACTTCGCGCCCAAAGCTCACGGTCGTGGGTTCGTTTGCAGTGCTCGGCACTGATCCGCCGGTGCGCGTGTTCGAGACCAGGGCGGTTAACGACGGACTCGTGCCCGTGACCCTCAGTATTGCGTCCGCCGAGATCGAGGGCGTGACGGATCAGCTGATCTGGTTTAACTACTTCTCGCAGGCGCCGGCGCCTCTTCCGCACCTGGTGCCGCCGGGCGAGCATTGGCAGGGGCTCGTCGAGGCTGACGAGTTCAGGAAGGGCCTCACGAGCCTGCCGGGGGCAGGCGACTCGCCGTGGCGAGTCCGCGTCAGCGTCAAGGACCTCGGGCAGCGCTTCTATTACTCCGACTGGTTCGAGGTCGCGAGCGGCTAAAGCATGTCGCAGTTCCAACAGATCGCGACAGCCGCGTTGCTGTCGGCGCCGCCTTGACCGCTCAGGCCGGGCGAGCGAGTGCACGCCGCCGGCGGGGAGAGCGAAAGAGGATCTTGAGGTACCACGGCGTCTCCGACCGCGTGGCGGTGTCGTGGTTGCCGGCCCTGGCCGACAGAAAGCAAGGGCTGCTTCGGTCGTAAACTTGATCGTTGCCGATGCCCAGCGGATCTCGGCTTCCCGAACTCGGTCCGCGCGGCGAGGGCTGGGTCGTGCTGCAGCTCCTGCTCGGCGTGGCGATCGCCGGGTGCGGCTTCGTCGGCGTCTACTGGCCGGGGTCGGTGGAATCGTTTTTCGGCGTTCTCGGGTTGCTGATCACTGTCGCGGGCGTGCTCCTCGTCGTCCTCGGTGTCCTCTCGCTGGGTCGTTCGTTCACGCCCCTGCCGCGACCGCGCGCCCGCACGCGTCTGCGGCGGGGCGGGATCTTCGGGCTCGTGCGTCACCCCGTGTACGGGGGCGTGATCTTGATTGGGCTTGGCTGGTCGTTGGCCGCTGCCCCGCTGGGCCTCGTGCCGACCGCGCTACTCGCCCTGCTCTTCGACCTCAAGGCGCGGCGCGAGGAGGCCTGGCTGATCGAGCGCTTCCCTGAATACGCGGCCTACCGGGCACGCACGCCGCGGCGGTTTGTGCCCTGGCTCTACTGAGCCGCGCACCTTCGGGCGGGACGTGTCGGCGAACTAGTCCTAAGCACCGTCGCCGCTAACAGGGTCAGGGCCGGGGCGCGGGCCTGCGGCCAGACCCGTACGGAGCCCGACCCGATTCCTCGCGCGGTAGCCAGAATGTTCAATTCCGTGACAGCGTGGGTAGATGCTCAGTGGGGAGAGTGGGGGGCGTCGCCTGAGGCGGCCCAGGGGACACGCCGTCCGCTCCCCTTTTATGGCCGGGCGGACGCACCGCAGCAAGGCGAGAAGCGCGCAAGCTAACTGCTCGCCGCGCCAGCCGTCTCCGTATAGGTCGGCTCCCTTTCAATCAACCTAGAGCAAGCCGCCAAAGACGATCCCCTTCACTTCGCTGTTCCGACGGTTAGCCGAAGAAGGACGTGACCCGGTACGCGAAGCGGTTCTTCCCGTTGGCTTCAGTTCGACCTCGTCCGGAACTAGTGCATCCGTTTCTAGAGGGGTGGCCTCGACCTGACACCGGAACAAATGCCAATACGTGACGCCGCGCGACCGCCAGTGTGCTGGCCTCTGCCTCGGCAGGTTGCGCTATCTACGGTGCTTCGATACTGGAGCGTTTGCTGCGTGTCGCAGGCAGGAGGGGCCGCAGTCGACTCGCGTGACGATCGTGCGTTCCAGAAGCCAGTTCTCACCAGCGGCACGAGACGCCCACCAGACGGCCTGGCTCGAGTCGGGTCCAGCTTGGGCGCTCGCGACGCCAGAGAGTGCAGCGAGAAGTGCGAAAAGTGCGAGTACAGCGAGAAGTGCGAAAAGTGCGAGTAGTGACCCCTTCACTGCCTGCTGCTCGGATCTTAAGAACATTTTCGGTTGACGCCAGCCCCTACTAGGAGGGTCTAGCGAAAAGCTGTAGGCCAATGGTCATGCGGCCTTGCGGTTCGCCCTCCGGTTGATTACCCCAGTTTCAGTCACGTTCTACCCCAAGCCCTTCGAGTCTGGTGCGTGTCAGCCCACTTAACGCCTCGGTATCGGCGCGGTCCTGATCGGTCGCCTGCGGGTGATGAAGGTGCTCAAGCTGAAGTGCGACGCTCGCGCACCGGACCGGGCGACCGCCGATGTATCCCGTTGCGCGAGTTTCGCTCTCCGCGTGCGAAACGCGGCGACCTCCCGCAAGCTGCTGCCAAAGCTGGCCGCCCTGGCTGCGTTCCACGAGCCACAGGTCCACGACACGCCCGCGCTCGTCCTTGAGAAGCAGGAAGCCGGGCCACTCCTCCTCCGAGTCGTCGCGTCGAAACTGCGGCAGCAACGTCTCGATCCTCGGGATGTCGTCGAGCCTGACGCCGAGGTCGAGGTCACGGTGTGTTCGGGTCTGCTGGCCGAGCAGCGCGTCAACACCCCAGCCGCCATCAACCCAGTAGGCGATCCCACCGGCGTCAAGGGCAGCCAAGATGTTGATTACATCCTCAGGCGTCATCTCAACCACGAGGCAGTAGTTTCACATCGAGTCTTAGGCAGCGCGGGCGGGATGCCAAAACTCTCCTCGGTTGTCGCAGTTCCAACAGAAGACGACCAAGCACTCTAGGGATCCGGCTCAGCCTCGGGTCTTGCCGTCGATGGCCAGCCACACGGCGTGTCCTGCTGCCTTCTTCCGCCGTGATCTACCGAGTACCGAGGAGCCCGGCGAGCCGACGCCAGCCGATTTTCGAGCCTCTTGCGAGCCGAACCTTTGCGATCGGTTGCGCCCCCTCTGTTCCATAACTGCTCCATCCCAATCGGCCCAAACAGGCAGTTCAAAGTTGGCCAGCCGACCGGGAGCGGCGGTTTGACCTTTCCGTGTAGAGGAGTTCATCTGGGGGTGCGCTTGTCAGCCCCGTCTGGGAGCGTGATACTCGTGCGGTTAAGGAGGCTGGTCGATCGTGGCGGGCGTGAGAGCGGGGTCGCGGCTCTTGCCGGCGGTGCTGGCGGCGGCCGTCGTCGCGCTGACCGGGTGCGGGAGTTCTGTCAGCGATCCCGAGTCGGCGCGCTGCAACGCACCGCAGGTCACCTTCGGCCACAAGGTCGTTCTTGCCGATCACGCGGAGGTCGAGGTTCATTTCCGCTGCGTGAGCGCCGTTCTCGCTGGCACGCTCTTCCTGCCCAAGCGCGCCGGCCCGTTTCCCGCGGTCGTCTACGTGCACAGCAGCGGCGAGGCGGCGCGCTGGCGGTGGGATGTGCCGTGGGTACAGATGACCGTTGGCGCCGGGATCGCGTTCTTTTCCTACGACAAGCGTGGTGTGGGCGAGTCGCAGGGCACCTGCTGCCCCGGCGACCAAAGCCATTTCAATCTGCTCGCGGCCGACGCGGACGGCGCGGTGAACGCCGTGCGCAAGCGACGGGAGATCGATCGCGCCCGGGTCGGGTTCCTCGGCACGAGTCAGGCCGGCTGGGTCGTCCCGCTTGCCGTCGTGCGTTCCCAGGATCGCGTCGCTTTCGCGGCGCTCGCCGACGGCCCGGCGGTAACGACCAACGAAGAGCAGCAGTGGAGTCGCCTCGCCGGCGAGGACGCCGCCAACCCGCCGCCGCTAACGAAGGAGAAGCGGGCCGAGATCACGCGACGGCTGCATCCCTCCGGCTTCGATCCGGTTCCTCTGCTGGCGCAGATGACGGTGCCCGGGATCTGGGTCTACGGGCTCCAGGATCGTTCGCAGCCCTCGGAGAGGAGCGCGGCCACGCTCGGGCGGGCGCGCAAGACGGGGGGCAAGGACTTCACCGTGGTGCTGTTCCCGCACGCCGGCCACGGTCTGCTCGACACCCCGCCATCGGATCCGCGCGCGATGCCGACCCTGCTGGCGT
>Ga0307282_10000108_pt1 | contig 22630 bp, 18 predicted proteins | sample ER_DNA_121_FD_194475 | JGI IMG/M metagenome (GOLD analysis project Ga0307282, IMG submission 194475) | Bulk soil microbial communities from the East River watershed near Crested Butte, Colorado, United States - ER_DNA_121 | ecosystem: Environmental > Terrestrial > Soil > Floodplain | place...
GTCCGCCCACACGAGACCGGGCAGCAGCTCGGATCTTGCGGTCGCGATTCCATCTGCTTGCAAGGGGGATCCTCACTCAATACCCCGCGCTCTGGTGGGCTGGGACGCGAGGCCGCGCTCCGCTGCACGCGTCGGCCTGCGTGGTCGGAGACGCGACGCCGCTCGTAACTGCTCCGAGTGGGATCGGTCGTTCCACACTCGTTCTTGGCGAGCTGCGGGCGGGCGGGCGTGCGACCGGCGACAACCTTGGCGTGGGGGATGGATCAACTCTCTGGGGGCTACTCGAGCCGCTCAGAGTCGAGGGCGGGAGCGGACGTCGCATGCCGCATGGGCGCCACGAGATCGCGATGCAGAACCGCGTCGAGGCGCTCGTGCCTGACAGCGTGATCGTCCTCGCGCGAGGACACTCGGACCACTCCTCCCTCTCCGCTTGCACTCCCGAAGCCGCAACGCGCTCTTTGGCTACGAGCACGTACATGGCCGGCGAGCTACGGAGGTACTGGCCTTTCGCGGCGATGCTTGCGCAGGCCACGGGGCTTGGCCCGGCTCACCCGCCGGTGGTCGAAGTCGCGGCCGCCTTCGCCGGCAGGCTGCCCTGCTTCTCGCTTGCACTTGGCCGCCAGTCGGAATCCCGCCTGTCCGACCTTCTGCCAGCCGTAGAGGTCGCTGCGTGAGCGTCACGACTCTGAGCCTCGAAACTGGGTCGGAGCGCGCGGCGTCCGAGATCCGGATCTTCGACAGCCCCGACGCGCCTGCGGATCCACTTGCGTTGGCGGGGCTGCGCGCGGGAGTTGCGAGCGCGGATCTTGCTGCGCCTGCTGTGGTGCTGCCCGATTTCCACTTCAAGGACGACAAGGAAATGCCTTCGAGCATCGCCGTCGCAACGCGAGACACGATTCGGCCGACGCTGACCTGTAGTTCGCTGAACTGCGGGATGGCTCTCGTCGGCCTGGATATCGAACGGCCGGACAGCCGCGCCATTACGCATTTCTATGACCGCGTTCGCGAAGAGCTGCCTCATCCTCCCGGATACCAGCGGCGCCTTACCCAAGACGAAGTTGTTCGCTGCGCCAGTGAGGGAGCGCACTTCGCGGTCGACAAGTACGGCGTTGACCCACGTGCACTCGAGCGCATCGAAGAGGGTGGCCAGCTCGAAACGGATTCGCTCGGCGGAGTGCAGCGGATTCGCCGCGAGCTTCCCTGGTCGGTCAGGGAGCTGTCAAGGCTCAGGTTCGCGACGATTGGGCCGAGCAACCACTTCATCGAGCTCCAGCAGGTCGAAGAGGTACTCGATGCCGAGGCGGCAGGTCTCCTCGGCATCGAGACCGGGCAGGTAACGCTCCAGTACCACGGGGGAGGCGGCGCCCTGGCCGGTGAGTTGGGTGTCCTGTTCGGCAGGCGAAAACGCTATCCGCGGGCTCTGCGCATCCAGATGGCGCTCCAGAAACCTCTCTACCACCTGGCTCGAGCCCGTTCGATCGACCAGTTCAGGCAGAGGAGGGCGCTGTACTTCTCCCGAGAGTTTCCGCCGGTCGAGCGGGACGGAACGGAAGGCGAGCGGCTGTCGCTGGCCAACGTCATGGCCATGAACTACGGGTTCGCGTTCAGGCTTTCGGTCTTCGCAGCTCTTTCCAAGCTTCTGAGCGAATCGTTCGGAGCAGCCAGCAACCTCGTAGTCGACTCGCCACACAACTCGATCTACGAGGAAGAGATCAACGGTGAGACTGCGGTCGTCCACCGACACAATGCAGCACGGGCCTATCCCGCTTCTCGTATGACGCAACACGCGATCTACGGGAGGATCGGCCAGGCGCTCTTGCTTCCGGGTACGAACCGCACGTCGTCCTACCTCTGCGTCGCGGGCGAGGGCGCTCACAGCAGCCTCTACTCGGCGTCACATGGCGCAGGCTCGAACATCAAGGATTTCGTCGAGCGCGGACTCTCAGAGACCGATCCTCGTCGACGCACGACGCTCCGATTCGGCTATTCGAGCAGAGCGCCTCTCGAGGTCGACCAGCTCGACGACCGAGGCGTCGACGAGACCCTCCGCATTCTCGGGGAGCACGACATCGTCCGTCCGGTCGCCAGACTTCGGCCTTTCGCAGTTCTGAATTGAGGAGAGGAACGTTGGCCGACACGAAGCGATGGGGGGCCAACTGGCTCGTCTTGAGCCCACCCGGGGCTGTGCGAGTGGATCTCCGCCGCTGGGGAGCCAACTACCGGGATGCGATGAGAGCGGTGGGCGACCTACCGGCCGGAACACCGGTCGTCCTGTCCGCGGTGGCACCGGGCGCGATCGGCCGATGCAGGTCGTTCGCAGCGAAGACGGGAATCGAAGTGGACGGCGAATATCTCGCGTTCCCGACCGCTTCTGCCCCCGCCTATCTCGTCGAGGACGCACCGGCCACCGTTCGTGTCTTCGTCAAGACGATGCTGGTCGCTCCGCCGCGCGGCTTCTTTGCACCCGTGATCGAAGCCGCCGTCGTCCTGCTCCGCGCGTTGAGCCCCTGGCGGCTCATCCGCGCGGTTGCTCCAGGAAGAGTCGTCGTCGGGAGGCGGCTTTGACGTCGGCGGTCTTGACCACCACGCCTCCTCAGCCCTCGGCTAAGCCGGACGGGCTCCAGTCGCTCCGCGAGTTCGCCCGTGGTTCGGGGCTGCAGTCGCTCGTCATCGGCATCTCGAAGGACCCGAACGCGAAAATCACCGTGCTGCTCGTTTCCCCGGTAAGCGGCCGGCCCGTCCTAGCCGTCAAAGTCCCGACGACGGATGTCGCGGCGCGGGCGGTCGAGGCCGAAGAGCGCGCGCTGCTGGCGATTCGGCAAGTCGCGCCTCGCAAGGTCGTAGACGTGATTCCCCGCGTTGTCGATGCGGTCGAGTTCGACGGGAAGCGTGCGACCGTCGTGACTGCAATGCCCGGAATCCCGATGGCAACCTCGTACATTCGCCGGCGGCATACGGCGACCCAGGCGCTGGTGGCCGCGGACTTCACCGCGGTCGAAACCTGGCTCAGCGAGCTCCAGAGCGGGACAGCCGGAGGGCCGGCTCGGATGGACATGGACGGGGGCGTCGTCGCTCGCCTGCGCGAACGCTTCCCCGACGACGTACGTTTCGACGCGGACCTGGACCAGTTGGCGGAGATCAACGACAGGCTTGGTCGAAACGAGACTCCGCGCACCGCCGTCCACGGAGACATGTGGTTCGGGAATGTGCTCCTGGCCGGGACGCAGATCACCGGCGTCGTGGACTGGGAGGCCTGCACCACTTCGGGCGAGCCGATGCGCGACCTCGTTCGCTTCGCGCACATGTACGCGCTCTTCCTGGATCGCCGCACCAGGCCCGGGCGCCGCGTCGCCGGGCACCCGGGCCTGCGGGCGGACAGATGGGGTGCGGGCGTAGAGTTCGCGCTCGACGGAGCCGGCTGGTTCCCCGACCTGTTCCGACAGTTTCTCGAAAGAGGCCTGGCGAGACTCGGAGCGCCCGCTGCGAGCTGGCGGGATGCGGCGGTAGCCGGGATTGCCGAGGTCGCGGCCCTTACGGACGATCACGATTTCGCCCGTCGTCACCTCGAGTTGTTTCGACGCCTCTGTCGAACGGGGCATGCAGGAGCCACCGCATGATGACCGGGCGCAACTTTCGGCCCTCGCTGACGCTGACGCTCCTCGCATGCGTCTTGCTCGTCGTTCTGTTGCTCCCAGCTGCGGTGCGAGCCGCGGGAACCGCCGACGAGATCCACTACAGCTTCACCGGTCCGACTTCGGTTGCCTTCGACTGGCGCGGGACTGCCACCGACATTCGCTACGGAACGACCACGTCCTACGGAACCACCACGGTTGCGCACACGCCCAGTCCACTGCCGTTCTCCTCACCCGGTCCGTTCCAGGAGGTCGAGCTGACCGGTCTGGCTCGCGGCGCGACCTACCACTACTCGATCGGCGGTGGCCCCGACCACACGTTCGCGACTGCTCCCAACGGAGCCTTCCGCTTCGACCTGATTGCCGACATCGGAAGTTCTACCGCATCCTCCAAGGTCGCGACCACGCAGGGTCAGGTGGCCGCGGACAACCCTGCGTTCGTGCTCGCTGCGGGTGATCTGACCTACGCGAACGACAATGGCCAGGCGGCGGTCGATCAGCACTTCAACGACGTCATGTCGTGGAGCCAGTCCGCCGCGTACATGCCGGCCTGGGGAAACCATGAATGGGAAACCGCCGTCGACGACTTGCGGAACTACAAAGGCAGGTTCAAGCTCCCGAACGCGCAAGCCTCCCCGGGCGCACCTGCGGCCGGTTGCTGCGGTGAGGATTGGGGCTGGTTCGATGCGGGCGGGGTTCGGTTCATCTCGTATCCGGAGCCCTATGCGAGCAACACCTGGAGCGGCTGGCAGGGAGCAGTCGATTCGATCATGGCTGCAGCCCAGGCCGACTCGAGCATCCGCTACATCGTCACATACGGCCACCGGCCGGCTTACTCCACCGGGTTTCACGCCGGCGACGCTGGCCTCGCGTCGATCCTGAATGGATTCGGAGACCGGTACTCGAAATACATCCTGAATCTGAACGGGCACTCGCACGACTACGAACGTTTTCAACCGATCCACGGCGTCACGAACATCACAGCGGGTGGCGGCGGCGCCGGCGTCGAGGCTCCCTGGACGACGATCGATCCGAACACGGCCTTCCGAGCCATGCACCTCGTGCACCTGCGCGTCGACGTGACGAGCAGCGGTCTACGAGTCGATGCCGTCTGCGGCCCCGCGACCTCGCAGGACGATACGACGTGCCCGCAGGGATCCGTGCTCGACTCCTACCTCGTCGGCGCGGCGCCGCCCCCGCCGCCGCCGGCTGCAACTATCTACGTCGACCGAGCGAACGCGTCCTGCTCGAATACCGGTGCTGGGTCGGCAGCACAGCCGTTTTGCACAATCAGTGCCGCCGCCTCGAGGGTCGTCGCCGGTCAGACCGTGCAGGTTGCAGCAGGCACCTATCCGGAGCGTGTCGCCGTCTCGGGGTCGGGTTTCGCGAATGCACCAATCACTTTCGCTGCTGCTCCGGGTGCGACGGTGACGGTCACCGGTCAAGCGAACGGCTTCTACATCTCTGGAAAGAACTGGATCACGGTCAGCGGCTTCACCGTGACCAATACGAGCGATCACGGCCTCTACGTGTCCTCGGGGTCGTCTCACATCACCCTCGCCAACAACCACGTGAGTAATTCGGGGGACACCGCCCCCGGAAAGACGAAATCGGGGATCTACTTCAGCAATGTCAGCGACTCCTTGATCGTCGGTAACACAGCCGACCACAACTCCAGTTACGGGATCTACCTCACATCGGGGTCGACTCGCAACGTGGTGGACGGCAACACCAGCTTCAGCAATGCAATGGGCTACCAGCGGGCGGCCTCTGGGATCAGGCTCTACAGCTCACCGGCGAACACGATCTCGAACAACCTCAGCCACGACAATGAGGACTCGGGGATCGAGTTCGACACGAACGCTGATGACAACTTGACGTTTAACAACGTGCTCTACAACAACGGCGACCACGGCATCGACGACTACAAGTCAACAGATCAAACGATCATTGCGAACACCGTCTACAAGAACGTCACAGCTGGCATCAACATCGAGGGCAATTCCACCGGGGCGACGATTGCCAACAACATCGCGGTCGACAACGGCATCAAGAGTCCTCGTACGCACAGCAACATCCGGGTCGAGTCCGGCTCGACCTCGGGCACCACGCTTGACTACGACCTGGTCTACTTGACCACCGCGGACACGCTTCTGATTTGGAACTCGGTGAGCTACACCTCGCTCGCGGCCTTCCGATCTGCGTCGGGCCAGGAAACCCACGCGATCCAAGCCGACCCGAGGTGGACGAACGTAGCCGGCGGAAACTTCCACCTGACCGCCGGATCGCCGGCAATCGACTCCGCCAACGCGGGCATCGCCGGCCAACCGAGCTCGGACGTAGAGGGCACACCACGCATCGACGATCCCATCACCCCGAACACCGGTGTCGGGATTCGAGCCTACGACGACCGAGGCGCGTACGAATTCAACGCCCCCAACATCGACCACGTCGTGATCAGCCCATCGACCTCGACCATGGTGGCCGGGGACTCCCGGACCTACACGGCTCAGGCCTTCGATGCCTCCGGCAACCCGGCCGGGGATGTCACCGGCTCCACGACGTTCTCGGTCGCCCCGGACGGGACGTGTACCGGCAATGTCTGTACAGCCAACAAAGCGGGGACACATACGGTCACCGGGAACGTCGGCGGCAAGACGAGCACGGCGTCGTTGAGCGTGACCGCGGGAGCACCTGACCATCTGGTGCTGGCGCCGGCCTCGGCGACGATTGCCTCGGGCGGTTCGCAGGCGTACACGGTAGAGGGCCGCGACCAGTACGACAACTCGCTCGGGGACGTCAGTTCGAGCACTGTGCTCTCGATCTCCCCTGACGGATCGTGTCTTGCTGCGACCTGTAGCGCCTCGGCCGCGGGCCCTCACACCGTGACCGGCACCCTCAACGGTGCGACTGGAAGTGCCTCTCTGCAAGTGACCGGCGGTGCGCTCGACCACATCGTGGTCAGCCCTTCGAGCGCTTCGATCGTGGCCGGTGGCTCGCAGACGTACGTGGCGCAAGGGTTCGATGGGTCCGGCAATCCGCTCGGTGATGTCACGTCGAGCACGAGCTTCTCGATCGGGCCGAACGGTTCTTGCAGCGGCGCCACTTGCACCGCTACGGCCTCCGGCGCGCACACGGTGACGGGGAACGACGGTGGCAAGACGGGCACGGCGTCGTTGAGCGTGACCGCGGGTGCGCTCGACCATCTGGTGCTGGCTCCGGCTTCGGCGACGATCGCGTCGGGCGGCTCGCAGGCGTACACCGCGGAGGGGCGCGACCAGTACGACAACTCGCTCGGAGACGTCACCTCGAGCACGACCTTCTCGATCGGTCCGAATGGCTCCTGCAGCGCTGCCACTTGTACCGCGACGTCTGCGGGTGGGCACACGGTGACCGGGACGAAGGCGGCCAAGACCGGCTCCGCCTCGCTGCAGGTGACCGGCGGTGTCCTCGATCACATTGTGATCAGTCCTTCGAGCGCGTCGATCGGGGCGGGTGGCTCGCAGGCGTACACGGCCGAGGGCTTCGACGCCTCGAACAACTCGCTCGGTGATGTAACGACCTTCACGACCTTCTCGATCGGCCCGAACGGGTCCTGCACCGGAGGCAGCTGCACCGCAACGTCTGCAGGCGCGCACACGGTGACTGGGAGCAACGGCGGCAAGACAGGGACTGCGACATTGAGCGTCACCGCGGGTGCGCTCGACCATCTGGTGTTGTCGCCGACCCCGGCGACCACGGCAGCCGGAAATCCGCAGCCGTATACGGCCGAAGGCCGAGACCAGTACGACAACTCACTCGGTGACGTCACCGCGAGCACGACGTTCTCGATCGGCCCGAACGGGTCGTGCACCGGTGCCAGCTGCACGGCCACGCTCGCTGGGACCCACACGGTGACTGGAAGCAACAGCGGCAAAACGGGCACGGCGTCGTTGAGCGTGACCGCGGGTGTGCTCGACCACTTGGCGCTGTCGCCGGCCTCTGCGGTAATCGCCGCGGGCGGCTCGCAGACGTACACCGCGGAGGGGCGCGACCAGTACGACAACTCGCTCGGGGACGTGACCTCTACGACGACGTTCTCGATCGACGCGAGCGGATCCTGCTCCGGTGCCAGTTGCACGGCGACGTCTGCGGGCGCGCACACGGTGACCGGGACGAAGGCGGGCAAGACCGGCACCGCCTCGCTGCAGGTCACCGCCGCCGTCCTCGATCACATCGTGATCAGTCCTTCGAGCGCGTCGATCGGGGCGGGTGGCTCGCAGGCGTACACGGCCGAGGGCTTCGACGCCTCGAACAACTCGCTCGGCGATGTCACGTCGAGCACGACCTTCTCGATCGGCCCGAACGGGTCCTGCACCGGTGGCAGCTGCACCGCAACGTCTGCGGGGACGCACCTCGTCACAGGAAACGACGCTGGCAAGACGAGCACGGCGTCGCTGACCGTGACCCCCGGACCGCTCGACCACCTGGCGCTTGCGCCGGCCTCGGCGACGATCGCATCCGGCGGCTCACAGGCGTATACGGCAGAGGGGCGCGACCAGTACAACAACTCGCTCGGTGACGTCACCGCGAGCACGACGTTCTCAATCGGGCCAAACGGGTCCTGCACCCTCGCAACCTGCACCGCTACGGCCTCCGGCGCGCACACGGTGACCGGCAACGCCGGCGGCAAGACCGGCACCGCCTCATTGCAAGTGGGTGGCGGTGCCCTCGACCACATCGTCATCAGCCCTGCGAGCGCGACGATCGTGGCAGGTGGCTCGCAGGCGTACACGGCCCAGGGTTTCGACGCCGCCAACAACTCACTCGGCGACGTGACCTCGAGCACAACCTTCTCGATCGCGCCGAACGGCTCCTGCAGCGGCAACACCTGTACAGCAACGTCGGGCGGTCCGCACACCGTCACAGGGAATGACGCGGGGAAGACAAGTACGGCCTCGCTCACCATCAACCTCGTGACGAATCCGGGCTTTGAGACAGACACTTCGGGATGGAACACATCCGGCTCGAGCGCGGGTGTCGTGCTGACGAGAGTGTCCGGGGGGCATTCGGGCAACTGGGCCGCACAGATGAACAACACGGCGACGACGACGGGCACGTATGCCGCCCTCCAGGACTCGCCGAACTGGGTCGCGACAACATCGGCCGGCACGTACACGGGCACGATGTGGGTCCGAGCTGACACGGCAGGAGCGGTCTTCAAGCTCAAATTCCAGGAGTTCAGCGGCAGCACACTGGTTGGCAGCGTCGCAACGCAGGTCACTCTGACGACGTCGTGGCAACAGGTAACCGTGACGTACACGACGAAGTCGCCCGGGTCGACGCTCGACTTTCAGTCGTACGTTTCGAACCCGGCTCCGGGTAATGCCTTCTACGCGGACGACGTGTCCATTATCCTCGGATAATGGAGAGGCGAGCCCGAGGACGAACGTTCAACGGTCGCCGCCGACGCGGCTGTTGAGAAACCGGCTGCGATGACCGACGCCAGCTCTTTGACAGTCGGCAGCGCGGTGCGCGTCCGTCCGTCGATCCGGCCGAGAGCGATGGCCGGGCGGCGCCAGGGAGAACGTCTGGCGGTGCTGACGACCGCCTTCGCCGTGGGACTGATCCCGCTTGCGATTCCGGCTGGCCCTGCCAACGCGGCCCCGATCGACGTGTTCATGGCCGTGGCCATCGCCGCGTGTCTCTTCTGGGCCGGTTCTACCGCACACAAGTGGCGGTTCCCTTACGCGATCGCTGTAGCGCTCTTCCTGGCCGGTGGAGCTCTGGGAGCCCTGGTGGGACCGGTGCCTGGCACCGGCGCGATCGCACTCGCTCAGGACGTCTGGCTGCTCGCCTGGTGTTGGGCAGTGGTCAACATCGCGAAATCGCCGTCAAATCTGAAGACCCTGCTCACGACCTGGGCGTACAGCTCGATCGGTTGGGCGATCGTTCCGTTCATCGGTCTGGCGATCGGCTCGGCAGCGCTCACGGGCCGCACCGCGAACCAGGGCGGCAGGATTCAGATCACGTTGGCCGATCCGAGCTACGCCGCCAACTATCTCTTCATCTCGATCATGATCATGTGGGCCATCGGCCGCCCGCGTCACCGGGTATTCCGCTACGGCGCGTACGCCCTCCTGCTCACGGTGATCGCGATGACTGGATCCAACAGCGGGGTCGTCGCGGTCATCGTCGGCACGGTGGTCGCGGCCACACTCGGGATCTACCGCCGCTCGGGGATCATGCCCGCCACAACTGCTCTGGCGTTCATTGTCCTCGCCGGCTATTTCGCGGCAACCCAGATCAGCCTGACGACCATTGAGAACAACGCCCACGACAGTCGATACGCGTTCGTCCGAAACGGAATCGGACGTGGTACCAGCTTCGAGCAGCGCGGCCAGCTCCTCCAGGAGAGCATCTCGCTCTACCGCACCGGAAACCCACTCGGTGAAGGGCCCGTTTCGACGAAGCCCCGGCTGCACAAGGAGATGGCCCCCTTCGAGAAGGAGGCGCACGACGACTACGTTGCTTCGCTTATCGAACGAGGTGTGCTCGGCTTCTTGGGTCTCGTCCTCCTCGTGGTCATCCTCTTACGCCGGACGCTCTTCAGCGCCACCGGTAATCTCACCGAAGGCTTCGCCAAGGTGGTCATTCGACCAAACGCCCTTGCGGGCGCGGTCGCGGGAACCTTGGTCGCGGGAACCGTCTACGAACTTCTGCACGTTCGACATGTCTGGACCCTGTTTGGATTGGTCACGGCGCTCGCTATCTGGGGTACGAAGCGAACAGCATGAGGCGAATTAGACAACTCAGAAAGAGCAGCTACGGCGTCCTAGCGAGCAACGTGTCCGCTCGCGTCGGAGCGATGCTGTGCATCTTCCTCGCGACGCTGCTCCTCGCCCGGGACGGAGGCGCCGCAGCAATCGGTATCTATTCGCTTCTCCACGTGCTTCCCGGCTTGCTCGGGACGGTCGTGTCTTCGGGCCTTCCCGTATCGGTCCCGTACTTCCTTGCCGGGCCGGATCGAGACGACCGCCGTCTGCCCCTGACGATGATCAGCATGGCCCTCGTGGCCGGAACGCTGGGAACGGCGCTCTGGGTGGCGCTCGCCCCCCTCCTCGGCCCGGTCCTCTTCCCGGATGTCTCCGTCGCGCTGGTCATGCTGGCCGGCCTCTGCGTTCTCACCCGGCTGGTGACGATCACCGCGAAGTCGTGCTCCCAGGGTAGCGATGACCTTCGGGGCGCGAATCGAATCATCTTCGCCGAGGAATTCCTGTTCCTTCCCGCCTACGGGCTCGTGTGGGGCCTCCTCGGGGTTCATGGCTACGCGGCCGTCATCGCGGCCATGCTGATGGCCGACGGGGCGGCCGCCTCATTCGGATGGGCGAGGTTGGTCCGCAGAGGCTTCCTCCACGCTGCGGCGCCCCCCTCGTTCGAGCTTGGCCGGCGCGTGGCCGCTTATGGGCTTCGCGCTCAAGTCGGGGGCGTCATGACCCAGTTGAACCTACGCCTCGATTTCGTCATCCTGAGCATCCTCACCGGGCCGGCCGTTCTCGGCGTCTACGCCGTTGCGACCAAGTTTGCCGAGTTGGTGAAGGTCCTCGGCCTCTCTCTCACCTACGTCTTCTACCCGAAGTTTGCAAGAGGCGGTCGGCTCAACGCCGTGGCGGACGTCCAGAGGCTCCTTCCGAAGGCCGGGGCCATCACAGCTGTCTCCGTCGTCGTACTCTGGGTCAGCGCCGGCTTCGTGATTCCCGCGCTTTACGGACCGCACTTCAGTTCGGCAGTTACCCCCACGAGGATCATCCTGCTGGGTCTCCCGCTCGAGGGGGTGGCCGGAGTCATCATCGCGTTCTTGTACGGGGTCGGTCGCCCGGGCCTCACCTCCTGGGCGATGGGCCTCGGGTTGATTGCGACGGTGGGACTGGACTTGATTCTCATTCCTCCGTTCGGAGCAACCGGTGCTGCGATCGCCTCTGCCGTCTCGTATTTGTCAACCGCACTTGCGCTGATCGCGTTCTTCTCGTGGCTGCGCCGATCTCAGCAGCGTGCCGCGACGGATGGGGCAATCCCCAGAAACGGCAGCGTGCAGGTTACGACGTCGGGAGCACCGGCTTCGCGGCGTTAGCCCGAGCGGTAAATGTCGCTGCGGCGACTAGACGGCTTCGAATACGCCGATGATGTTCGATCTGAGGCCCTGGAGCCTGTCGAACCGATTGACCAGCCGCTCGTAGCCGATCCCGACGCGGTACGCGAGCGGGTGGAACACCAGATATGAAGGCTTCATCTCGAAGAGCTCCAGCTCTCGAATGTCGTAGCCGGTTGTGGCGGCGAGATTGCGGAGCGTGGAGCGGTCGTTGATTCGATAGAACGTTGGGAAGTTCTCGGCGCCGAACCCCCTTTGCGCGTTGAACCACCGATGGAATCGAAGCGGCGTCAGTCGAGCTGCGATCGAAACGTAGTGGAAACGGCTCGGAACGCGGAAGATGAGATGCCCGTTCGGGCGTAACACCCTCCTGAGCTCTTCGAAGACAGAAACGGGGTCCTCGACATGCTCGAGCACGCACCTCGAAAATACGAGGTCGAATGTCGCATCGTCGAACGGCAAGTGGGCGAGATCGGCGACGTACGCTTCGTCGAGATTCGGGTTCGCGAGCACACCCTCTTCGAGGTCGACGCCGACAACCCGCTCGACCCAGGTCTTGTAGTCGTATCTGAACTTCTCACCTCGGCCCGCCCCCGCGTCGAGAATGGAATCCGTCGGATGGAGGTAGCGCCGGATGGCTCTGTCAAACCGTACGTCCGGTCGGACATAGTTTGGGTAGTACTTGGCGTCGAGCTCAGCGATGCCCTGCAGATTTCGAATCCTCGCTGCCGATGCGACGAGGTGGCCGGCAGCGAGGTGGCCGGCAGTCATGAGGAGCACCACTCTCACGTCAGTCCCCAGCTCGCGAGAACGTCGTCCATCCGGCCGAACTTGAAGGCAGAGAGAAGCGCGCCAACGCGATCTGCCATTGCCTTTCGGCCGATTCCCTGCAAAAGGCGGATTCGCCGGGGCACTGCGGGATAGTCGGCCAGCTCCTCCGCCGAAAACTCGTAGGGATGGAAGTAGAGGATCGCCGGCCGGCCCTTCGTGTCAATTGCCCGGAGCCCGCGCTCGATCACTCGCCACGGGAAGAGGCGGAGGTAGCCGCCTCCGGCGACCGGTATCCGTAGACGGCCGAGGGGCCAGATCGCGACGGGCACCTCGAGAAGACGGACGACCCCATCGAAGGCGAGATGGTGAGGTTCGATGTGCCAGTTCTCGATGCCGTAGTGGCGGGATCTCATCGGAAAGATGGAAGAGTCGATCTCAAAGCCGAGGTCGGCAAGCGTCTCGAGCGCCCAAAGATTGCTCATCCCGATCGAAAAGTCCGGCGCGCGGAATGCCGTCACCTTCATGCCCGCCGCATCCTCGACCGTCTTCTTTCCGCGCTCTAGCTCCTCCCGGAGCTCGGCGCGGTTCATCGAAGACAGCGGCCTGTGACTGTAGCCGTGCGACTGCACTTCGTGGCCTGCGGCGCTGAGCGAGCTCACCAGATGGGGGAAGGTTTCCGCGACCCGGCCCTGCACGAAGAAGGTGGCCTTTGCGCCGAACTGGTCGAGCACGGCGAGGGTCCGGTCGACGTTGCGGACGACTCGTTCGGTGATCGGGGCGTCGTAGTCGATGCACGATTGGTACCAGTCTTCGACGTCGACAGTGACGGCGTGCCGCGGTAGCGTCGGGTCCGTCGGCGGCGCTAATGAAGCCTCTTGCGCCTGCAGTCGCTCTGGCAATGGCGTCGCCATCACAGGATATCCTCGTCGAATGGCGCCAGGGAGCGTTCTTCGTACCGGGCGTCAGTTTCGGTAGGCCGGGGCGTACGGGTCATCGAGCAGGCCGCTTTGCAGAAGACTGTGGACCTCGTCGATTCCCTCGGCGATCGTATGCTCGGCCTCGAACTCGACGCTCCTGGCGAACTTCTCGAAGCTGACGCGATAGTCGCGCGGGTCCTCGTCTTTGTGCACGAACTCGACTTTCCCGTCCGGGAACCGCGCATTCAGGAGCTCGACGATGTCGAGCTTTCGGTAGTTCTCATTTGTGTCGCCGACGTTGTAGACCTCGCCGGCGACGGCCTCAGCCGGCCTCTCGAGCACCTGCACGATCGCGCGGGCGGCGTCGCGGACGTGGACATACGGTCGCCAGAACTGCTCGCCGAAGACGACCAGCTCTCCCTTCACGGCGAGATCGCGCGTGAACTCGTTCACCGTCAAATCGAAACGCATTCTGGGAGATGTGCCGTAGACGGTCGCGAAGCGGAGGCACGTCGTCGCCAGCCCGTTGGCTCGATTCAGCACTTCCTCCTCGCCTGTGACCTTCGTCTCGGCATAGAGCGAGATCGGCCTGAGCTCGACGGTCTCGTCGGCGACTGTGTTCCCGTCGATCCTTCCGTAGTTGCTGCAGGTCGAGGCGAAGACGAAACGCTTGACGCCCGCCTGCTCGGCGTCGTTGAGCAGCTCCTTGGTGCCATCGACGTTCACCTCCACTGCGAGCTCCGGCTGGCGAGCGCACGCAGGATCGCCGACGATTGCCGCAAGATGGACGACGGCTTGGACCCCTTCAAGTGCACGGGCGCGGTCGGCAGCGTCGCGGACATCCCCGCGAACGAACTCGAAGCGACTGTTCCCCCACGGCAAGAGCAAGGATGGCACGCTTCCGTGTACGAGAGCATCGAATGCCCGGACGCGAAATCCGCGGGCGAGGGCCTTCTCGACCACGATCGAGCCGACGTACCCCGCGCCACCGGTGATGAGAAGGACGCCATCCATCACTCTTACAGTGACCGATTCCGCGAGAATCGCAAGCCGTGGCAGCCATTTTCTCCTGCCTGCCGCGCCTGGTCGCCAGGAGGAAGGCCTCGGTCCCCCGTCCGATGACCGTTCCCGAGCGGAAAGGAGCATCGGCCGACCTGATCGTCGTCGGAGCAGGGATCCTCGGACTCGCGGTCGCCCGGGAGTGGCTGAAGGGGCATCCCGATCTCCGCGTGCTCGTGCTCGAGAAGGAGGCTCGGATCGCCGCTCACCAGACAGGGCACAACAGCGGCGTCATCCATGCCGGGATCTACTACGCGCCGGGCTCTCTGAAGGCGCGGCTGTGCACCGCCGGACGCCGAGAGCTCACTGCGTACTGCGACGAGAAGGAAATACCCTATGAGCGTTGTGGCAAGGTCGTCGTGGCAGCCCAGGAGGACGAGCTACCACGGCTCGAGGAGCTCCATAGGCGCGCGAGTGCAAACGGGGTGGAGGGCGTCGAGCTCATCGACGGGGCACAACTCGCCGAGCTCGAGCCAAACGTCTCCGGCATCCGCGCCCTAGTCTCACCCACGACTGCGATCGTGGACTTCCGCCGTGTCGCAGCGGCCATGGCCGACGACGTCAAGGCCTTGGGCGGAGCGATCCAGACGGAGGCGATGGTCGTGGGGATCTCGATGACGGGGAGAATTACCGAGCTTCGCACCCCGAAAGGCGCGTTTCGAGCGCGAAATGTCATCACCTGCGCGGGTCTCTACTCCGACCGCCTGGCACGGCTCACGGGCGCGCCGGAGACGCCGAAGATCGTTCCCTTTCGTGGTCGTTATTACTCCTTGCGACCGAGCGCCCGCGGACTCGTTCGCGGACTCGTCTATCCAGTGCCGGATCCTGCCTTTCCGTTCCTTGGCGTCCACCTCACAAAGCAGATCTCGGGCGATGTCTGGGCCGGGCCGAACGCTGTGCTCGCGTTCGCCCGAGAGGGATACCGTGCGCGCGACGTGAACATCTCGGAGCTCCGCGAGACTCTCTCGTATCGCGGTTTCCGTGCGCTTGCGGCTAGGTACTGGCGGCTCGGCCTCTCCGAGATCTGTGGCGACGTCTCGAAGCGATTGTTCGTCCGAGAGTTGCAGCGGCTCGTGCCGGGCGTGCGTGCTGCCGATCTTCTCGAATCTCACGCAGGCGTCCGAGCTCAAGCGCTCTCCGAGGACGGACAGCTCGTCGACGACTTCTGGTTCGACCATGCAGAGAACGTCATTCATGTGCGCAACGCCCCATCGCCGGGAGCGACCTCGAGCCTCGCGCTCGCGCGAGAGATCGTTCAGGTGGCTGAGCGCACGATCTCGCTCCCTTAGCTGTCGCTGGGCTGGCGTCCCGCGGCGGACGCGAAGAGTCTCTTCTCCGTCGCGAGGTGCGGCGCCCACTCGAGCCCGCTCGCGCCGGCGAAGCGAATGTAGGCGCGGAGCGCGGCCCGCATCGCCTCGACGAAGCTCTCGGCGCGACGCGGCTCGAAGCCGTCTTCCCACCACACGTTCAGAACGCTCACATGACCTTCGGCCCGGTCGATGCGGGGCTCGATCCGACCGACGAGCCGGTCGCCGAAGAGGATCGGCAACACGTACCAGCCCCAACGCCGCTTGGCCGGAGGCACGAAGAGCTCCCACACGTACTCGAAGCCGAACAACGACCCCAGCAGGCCGCGGTCCCAGACCAACGCATCGAACGGTGGGAGGAACGCAACGGAGTGCCCGGGCTCGGGCGGCGCTTTCAGCAGCTCGACCTCCTCAGGGAGAACGAAGCGCTTGCCGCGCACGCCTTCGACCCTGACGGGAACGAGCTCACCGTCGTCGATGAGCTCCTCGCGGAGCGCGGTGCGACCCGGGGACTCCGGCAGCTCCGGATCCGGCTTCGCCCGGCCTAGGCCGCCGAAGATGTCTGGGCCGGCGATGCCGAGAAGACCGTGCGCGCGATAGCGCGACAGGAGCTTGTATCGGAGCTGTTCTCTCAACGGGACCTTGTGCGCAAGGATGTCGGGAGGCACGAGTCGCTCGATCAGGTCGTAATAGCGGCGGTTGCCCTCCCGTCGAGCAAGACCGAGCACTCCGGTGACGGCGGATGCCTCGAGCACCGCCCGTACGACGTTCGTGGGAGCGCCGAACCAGTCGACCAAAGACCCCTGCCGGCGTTCGAAGTCGAGCGCAGTGAGGGGGCCCTCTGCACGGATCCGCTCGACCACCTGTTCCGCGACGTCCGGATGCTCGGCGAGGATGCGCCGCGAGTTCACGGCGATGACTCCGCGGAACCATGGGAATTCGCTTGTGGGGACGAGCGAGAGACCCTTGTTGTACGCCTCGAACAGCTCCTGCCGCTCGTAGAGAGAATCGCACCAGGCGGGTTCGTACCCTGCGACCCGGGCGTGGAGCACGAGATCGTGGTTGCGCCCGGCGACGGAGAGCGGGTCGAACTGAATCGAGCCGAGCCGGCGAAAGACTTCGAGTACCCCGTCGGGCCCACCGTCGACCGAACGTGCGGGCGCGAGCATCTGCCGTGCGACGAGGAAACGCCGTGCAGCGTCAGCGGCCACGTCCATCGGCAGGACGTTATGCGAAGACCGCAGGCGGAGACGTACTTCAGGAAGCCGAGAGTGGCGCGCGGAGTGCGCGCGTTTCCGCGCGAGCCTCGCGCCACCAGATGATCTCGTATGCGTGGAGTGCGACCCAAACGGCCGCCACGAGTGCCAACGCGAGGAGCGCGGGTACCGAGGTCGCTACCGGCAGCAGCGCGGCGCAGGCGATCGCGGCCACAAGGCGGCCGCGGCCGGGCGTGCGCGTTATGCGCACGCGCAGGGCTACGTAGGCGAGCAGATAGAGCGCAGGGCCGCCGCAGAGGCCGAGCGCCGGGATCGTGTCGAGCTCGTCACCGACATGTGCGAGCGTCGTCTTCATCGAGAACGCGAAGAGGACGATGCCTGCCACCATCGGCAGGTGCAGGTAGGTGTAGATGTCGCGTGCGAGTGCCGTTCGTTGGACGCCGCTTCGGTCGTCGAGCAGCTGCTGGCCCCGGATCTGGAAGAAGTCGAAGTACGCCAGCCAGAACGATGTCGCGACCACGAACCCGAGCACGGCTGCGACGATCACTCCGGTGCTGAGTCCGACGCTTCTCTCCCCGAGGCCGATGGCGACCAGGGACTCGCCGATCGCGATGATCACGATCAGCCCGTGACGCTCGACGAAATGTGCGGGCTGGACACGCCAGCCGCTGAGCCCGCTGAACAGCGGTCCGAAGAAGCCGATGACGATGGCGGCGAGCCACAGGATCGTCTTGGCCCCTCCGTCGACGAACCCCGCGGCGATGATCAATGCCGCGCCGGTGAGGGACGAGGGAGCCACCCGCAGGATCGCCGTCAACAGGTCTCGATCACCCCGTGCTGCGAGCGCGTACAGCGTGAGCTGCATAACTGTGACGATCAAGAAGGCAACCCCGAAAACGACCCCGTGAGGTCCGAACGCATCCGGGACCGCGAGCGCGGCGACGAACATCGCCCCCATCGCAACCAGCACCGCCCCCCACACGAGACCCAGTCCAGGATCGACGGTGTTGGTCAACCAGGCATAGGCCGCCCACGCCCACCAGAGCGTGGCGAGGATCAGAAGGCCGTGCCCGAGGCCACTCCAGGTCGGGTTTTTCGAAAGGACCGTCGTGACCTGCGTGAACCCGAACACGAAGACGAGGTCGAAAAAGAGCTCGAGCGGGGTGACGGGGTGCTCGCGTTCGGCGTTCTGTTCGCTCACAGCCGGACGCTACCGCACCCCATTTGCCCTTTTTGGACGTCTCTGCAATAATGAACTCAATGGTTCAGTATTTACCTACCGTCGACCGCGCCTTCGCGGCCCTCGCCGACCCGAACCGGCGCGCCGTGCTCGAGCGGCTCGGCGCCGGCAGCGCGACGATCAGCGAGCTCGCCGAGCCCTTCGGCATGTCGCTGACCGGGATGAAGAAGCACATCCGGCTGCTCGAGGAGGCGGAACTCGTTACAACGGAGAAGGTCGGCCGTGCCCGCAGGTGCACGCTCGTGCCCTATGCCTTCGAGGGCATCAGCACGTGGCTGCAGCGGCTCGACCGCTTCGCGCAGGTCGTCGAACGGACGAAAGGAGCACGATGAGCACCACTACGAAAGGCAAGCAGAAGTCCGCCAAGAGCACCAACAAGAAAGAAGGATTCACAGCCGAGGAAAAAGCTGCGATGAGAGCACGCGCCCGAGAGCTGAAAGACAAGACGGACGGGGAAAGCGCCGTGCGCGCCGCGATCGCCGCGATGTCGCCGAAAGATCGCGCCCTCGCCAAGCGGCTCCATGAGCTCATCAAAGGCACCGCCCCAGACCTCACGCCGAAGACCTGGTACGGGATGCCGGCGTACGCCAAGGACGGCAAGGTCGTCTGCTTCTTCCGCAACGCGGGGAAGTTCAAGGAGAGGTACGCGATGTTCGGCTTCAACGACAGCGCGAAGCTCGACGAAGGCTCCATGTGGCCGGTCGCCTTCGCGGTGAAGGAGCTGACCGCAGCCGACGAGGCCAGGATCGGTGCGCTCGTGAAGAAAGCGGTGGGCTGAGATGAACGAGACCACCGTCACTACCCCGAATGAGCTCGAGATCCGCGTCGAGCGGATCTTCGATGCACCACGCGCGCACGTCTTCTCTGTCTGGACCGACCCGAAGCTGATCCCGGAGTGGTGGGGCGACGGCACGGTCGTCGAGGAGATGGACGTGCGTCCCGGCGGCACGTACCGCTTCAACACCGGTTACGGCGTCGTCGAGGGCGAGTTCCGCGAGGTCGACGCGCCCGAGCGGCTCGTGCAGACGTTCCAGAACCACCTGCAGACGCTCGAGTTCGAGGATCTCGGCGAGCAGACGAGGCTGACGCAGACGATGCGCTTCGAGACCACCGAGCAGCGCGACACGACGATGCAGTACGGCGTCGAGGAGGGCGCGAAGTCGGGCTTCGAACGCGTCGACGCGGTGCTACAGAAGATCGCAGCGTAAGACCGGAGAAAGGGGCCGGGCGCCTCTGAGGAGGCGCTCGGCTACCGCTGGGTCATTTCGCCGGCTCGTACGTGAGGATCGCGACGCCGTCGCCGACGATCTTCGAGTCGACGAGTCGGAGGGGCTTCTTGTCGTTCAGCTCTCCGAAGATGCGTTTTCCACTTCCGAGAACGATCGGATACACCATCAGGCGGAGCTCGTCGACGAGATCCTGTTCAAGCAGTGTCTGTACGAGCTGGGCGCTGCCGTGGACGACAATGTCGCCGTCGTACTCCTGCTTCAGCTTCGTGACCTCGGTGCCCAGGTCGCCTTTCAGAACCGTCGAGTTCTGCCATTCGGGCGCGGCAAGAGTCGACGAAACGACATATTTCGGCATGGTGTTGAACTTGTCCGCGAACTCGCCTTCCCTCGACGGCCACGCTGCGGCGAAGCCCTCGTAGGTCCTGCGCCCAAGGAGGAGCGCCTCGGACGCGAAGGCCTCGTCGAGCTTGAACTTGTCGCCTTCGTCTCCACGCCCAATCTCGAAGCTCCAACCTCCGTGCTTGAAGTTCTCGCTCCCGCCCGGGTCCTCCATGACGCCGTCCAGCGAGACGAACTCGGTCACGACGATCCTGCCCATTGGTTCCTCCTTTTCGTAGCTCGGCGACTGACGAGATACCAGGCCTCGATCTCGCCCTTGCCCTTGATCGGGATTGTCCCCCGCGGCTCGCAGACGAACTCGTCCTCGAGCAGTTCCTTCGTTGCACGTGTGATCTGGATCCGGCCCGAAGTCCCGTGGGACTCCATGCGGCTCGCGGTGTTCACCGCGTCACCCCAGAGGTCGTACAGGAACCGCTTCCGGCCGATCACGCCGGCGATCACCGGTCCCGAGTTGATGCCGACGCGCAGCTCGAGTCCGAGCTGCCCGACCTCGTCGGCCGAGTGCATCGCAGCCTGCATGTCGAGCGCCATCAGCGCGAGCGCGTGTGCATGGTCAGGCCGGGGTGAAGGGACGCCCGCGGCGACCATGTAACAGTCGCCGATCGTCTTGATCTTCTCGAGCTCATAGCGCTCGGCGAGCACGTCGAAGTGGGTGAAGAGGTGGTCGAGCACACCGACGACCTCGGCCGGCGGGAGCCGCTCCGCGAGCGGGGTGAAGTCCACGACGTCGGCAAACAGGATCGACGCCGAGCTGAACTGGTCGGCGATCGTCTGCGTCTGGGCCTTGAGCCTGTCGGCGATTGACCGTGGCAGGATGTTGAGGAGCAGGCTCTCCGACCTCGACTGCTCCTCTCTCAAGGCCGCGAGCGCGTCCCGGCGCTGGCTGGCGAACACGGCCAACAGCGTGAAGACGATCGTGCCGCCGACCGTTACGTTGAGGGCGAGCATCGTGCTCGTGAACCACAGGGGGACAGCCGGTGACACGCCGCCCAGCAGTTCTCCGGCGAGGCCCGAGCCGAGGAACACGACGACGTACGCGACGTACCAGCGAGCCGCGGCTCGGACGTCGCTGAACACGAGCGCTCCGAGCGGGGCGAGGATTCCCCACAGACCGACTCCGCCGGAGTCGAGGAAGCCCCCCAGCGGCACCATCGACAGCGTCGGAGCGAACAGGATCGCCACCTGGCCGACGTAGAGGAACTGGTCGAAGTTCCGTGTGCGTGAGAAGACGACGATGGAGGCCAGCAGGACCACGAAGTACCCGAGCGGCACCCAGCCGACGGGCGATCCGAAGGCGAGATAGAGAGCGGCCCACAGCAGCGAGACCGGCAGGATCAGCACCGAGATCAGCACGAGGAGCGCCTTGCTCGCGCGCGTGTCCTCGTCGTCGTGCGGATCCGCGCCGATGAGCGCGAGCCGCGCCACCAGTCGCTCGCGGACGCTCGGGATCGGGCTCACCTCGTTCACACCCGAGACGGTACTGCGGCGACCATCGGCAAGATGGCTGAACGCGATGCAGCTAGGCTTCGCCGCCGTGGATGCACCGACAGCCAGCTACGTCGACGCGCTCGCGCGGCTGAGCCTCTTTGCCGACCTGTCGCACCCACAGCTCGAGGCGCTCGCGCACTCGTTCGACGAGGAGGTCTTCGCCGAGGGCCAGCGCGTCATCCGCCAGGACGTGACCGGAGGGGGTTTCTACGTGATCCTCGACGGCGAGGCGAAGATCATCATCGACGGTACGGAGCGTGCGCGTCTCACTCGAGGCGACTTCTTCGGCGAGATCTCGATCTTGACGGACGAGCCGCCGGTCGCCGACGTGGTCGCGACGTCCCTCCTGCGCTGCCTGATCATCCCGGACAACGAACTGAAGGCGTTTCTGCTCAAGCAACCGAGCGTGACGTATCGAATGCTCCAGATCGAAGCGCGGCGGTTACGAGCCGCGAACGTTTGGAACGGCTAGACGAGCGTCCATTCCCTCCGGGCGACTACGACGTCGTGCTGGTGGGAAGCGGGCCCGGCGGACTGCAGACCGCGTACAGCCTCGCCCGCACGGGGATTCCCCGGTGCGCGGTGATCTCGCGCGACCCGGCGCCGGGCGGCATGTTCCGTCGCTTCCCGGTCTATCAGCGCCTCATCAGCTGGACGAAGCCGGACGCGCCGTTCGAGCGGGGCACGCGGGAGTACGAGTGGTACGACCACAACAGTCTCGTCGGCGACGAGCGTGAGCATCAGGCGCTCGCACCGGAGTTCATGGATCGCGCGTTCGACGTTCCGGCTCGGCCTGAGATGGAGGCGGCGCTCGTCGAGTTCGCAACGCGCGGGGACGTTCGCGTTCGCTACGGCTGCGAATGGCTGTCGACGCGGCGCGACGATGCAGGCTTCGTGCTGGGGACGTCGGACGGCGAGTATCGCTGCCGGGTTTGCGTGTTTGCGATCGGCGTGACGGAGCCGTGGGTTGCTCCGATTCCTGGGCTCGAAGCGGCGCCGCACTATTTCGCGGCGAACGCACCCGAGCGCTATCAGGGCAAGAGCGTCTTCATCGTCGGCAAGCGGAACTCGGGATTCGAGCTCGCACAGGGTCTGCTGCCCTGGGCACGCCGCATCGTGCTCGGCTCGCCCCGCCCGGTGGACGTCGCGATGCTCGCCTTCTCGCCGCTCAGCATCCGGTACCTCTCGCCGTATACCGAGCACATCCGCGGCGGGACCGGAAGCTATGTCGTCGACGCGGCGA
>Ga0307282_10000110_pt1 | contig 22510 bp, 17 predicted proteins | sample ER_DNA_121_FD_194475 | JGI IMG/M metagenome (GOLD analysis project Ga0307282, IMG submission 194475) | Bulk soil microbial communities from the East River watershed near Crested Butte, Colorado, United States - ER_DNA_121 | ecosystem: Environmental > Terrestrial > Soil > Floodplain | place...
GTCTCGATCGACCATCACTACCGCACGCACGTGAAGCCCGAGGACGTGCCCGCCATCGTGCAGGAGCTCCGCAGTGGCGACTGAGCGGCTGATCGTCATGGCCGGCACCGACGAGCACGATCTGACGGGGCTCGCCGAGTACGAGGCGATCGGTGGCTACAGCGCTCTCCAGAAGGCGCGCGGCATGACACCGCAGGCCGTGATCGACGACGTGATCGCGTCGGAGCTGCGCGGGCGCGGCGGCGCGTTCTTTCCGACGGGCAGGAAGTGGGCCTTCGTCCCCAAGCCGGACCAGAACCCGAATCCGCATTACGTGGTCGTCAACGCCGACGAGTCCGAGCCGGGCAGCTTCAAGGACAACGAAATCATGGCGCGCGTCCCGCACCGGTTCCTCGAGGGGTGCCTGATCGCTGCGCACGCGATCGAGTCGAAGGACGTGTTCGTCTACATCCGCGGGGAGTACACCGGCTCCTACGAGATCCTGCTCGGCGCGCTGAAGGAGCTCGAAGCGCGGCCCGAGCTGCGTGGTGACGTGACGATCGTGTTGCACCGCGGAGCCGGCGCGTACATCTGCGGTGAGGAGACGGCGCTCCTCGAGTCGCTTGAGGGCAAGCGCGGCCAGCCGCGCACGAAGCCTCCGTTCCCGGCCATCCAGGGGCTATATGCATCGCCGACGGTGGTGAACAATGTCGAGACGCTCGCGACGCTCCCGCCGATCATCGAGATGGGCGGCGCCGAGTACGCGAAGCTGGGCGTCCCCGATTCGCGCGGAACGCGGCTCGTCTCCATTTCCGGTCACGTCGAACGGCCGGGCAACTACGAGATCGAGAACGGCACGACCATGCGCGAGCTGATCTATGGCCTCGGCGGAGGCATTCCCGGCGGACGCGAGCTCAAGGCGGTCATCCCGGGCGGCTCCTCGACGGTGATCCTGAAAGGCGACGAGATCGACGTCGGTTACGACTTCAACTCGCTGCTGAAGCTGAACACTGCGATGGGGTCGGCCGGTGTCGTCACGCTCGACGACCGCTGCTGCATGGTGCAGCTCGGCATCCGCATCTCGGAGTTCTACGAGCACGAGTCGTGCGGCAAGTGCACGCCGTGTCGCGAAGGAACGCGGTGGATGACGCAGATCCTGCGCCGGCTCGAGTCCGGCGAGGCGCTGCAATCCGAGCTCGACCTCCTGCTGGACGTGTGCGACCGCATCAACGGCAAGTGCCTGTGCCCGCTCGGCGAGACGGCGGCTGTCGCGGTCGCGAGCTACGTCGAGAAGTTCCGAGGCGAGTTCATCGCCCATGTCGAGCAGGGCGGCTGCCCGTTCGGCGATTCGTCCCCGCTGCACGACGTCCTCGCGCCGGTCGCGATGCAGGGGCACTTCCCCAGCGCGGTGCCGGTGTGAGCACTGCCGAGACCGTCACGCTGACGATCGACGGTGTCGCCGTCGAGGTGCCGAAGGGAACCGGGCTCGTCGAGGCGGCACTCGCAGCCGGGATCGAGATTCCTGTCTTCTGTTACGAGCCCCGGCTAGGGCCCGCCGTCGGCGCCTGCCGCATGTGCCTCTGCCAGATCGAACCCGGCCCGCCGAAGCCCCAGGCCGCCTGCACGCTGACGGCGCAGGACGGCATGGTCGTGCGCACCGCTCTGACTTCGCCGGTCGCGGCCGAGGCGCAGAACGCGACGCTCGAGTTCATCCTCGTCAACCATCCGCTCGACTGCCCGGTCTGCGACAAGGGCGGCGAGTGCCCCCTGCAGGATCTGACGTTCCGATACGGGCCGGGGAACACGCGCATGACGTTCCCGAAGCGCACCTTCGAGAAGCCGATCCCGGTCTCACCGCTGATCGCACTCGACCGGGAGCGGTGCATCCTCTGCTACCGCTGCACCCGCTTCAGCGAAGGCGTGGCGGAGGACGGCCAGCTCGTAGCGGTCGACCGCGGTGCGGGGACGATGATCGCCACCTTCGGAGACGAGCCCTACCGCGCACCCTTCAGCGGCAACGTGATCGAGCTCTGCCCTGTCGGCGCGCTGACGTCCGCAACCTATCGCTTCGAGGCCCGGCCGTGGGAGATCCAGGACGTCCCGACCGTCTGCGGGATGTGCCCGGTCGGCTGCAACGTCAACGCGACGACGCGCGAGGGCAAAGTCAAGCGGATCCTGTCTCGCAACCATCCTGAGGTGGACGACGGCTGGCTCTGCGACAAAGGCCGTTTCTCGTACGCGCACCTCCACGCCGAGGATCGTCTGCGCGACCCGATCCTTCGGGTGCGACGCCGCGGCTTCGAAGAAGTGTCGTGGGAGCGCGCACTCGACGAGGCCGAGCGGCTGCTTCGCGAGGCGAACGGGCGCATCGTCACCGCGCTCTCGGGCTCCGAGACGATCGAGCAGGCGTACGCACTCGGCAAGCTTCTGCGCCGAGGGCTCGGCGCGCACACGGCCTTCTTCCCGGAAGAGTCGTCGGATGCTCTGGACGCCTTCCGCGTCCCGCTCTCGGCGATCCGCGATGCCGACGTGGTAGCGGTGCTCGGTGATGCACCGGTCGTCGAGCGTGCTCCGATCGTCGACCTCTGGATCAAGGAAGCGCGACGACGAGGCGCACGGGTGCTCTACGAGCTAGACGAGGAGGCAGTGAGCGGCGCCGAGCGGGCGATCGTCGTCTGGTGCGGTCCCGGTGGTCACGGTGGCGCGACCGTTGCAGCTCTCGCGCAGCGGCTCGGTGCAAGCGGCGGGTTCTACATCCCCGAGACGGCGAACGGCCGCGGAGTCTGCGACGCGTGGTCGTGCTCCGACGACGCCGAGTCGCCGAGCCCGGATCCGATCGGCCTGCTGATCGTGTCCGGGGACGAGGCCGCCGCCAACCCGGACGTGCGCGCGCTTGCGGAAAAGGCGGAACGCGTGCTCGTGATCTCCATGTTCCAGGGGCTCGCCGCCGGCTGGGCCGATCTCGTCCTGCCGGGAACGAGCTACCTCGAGCGTGACGGGACATACGTGAACCTCGAAGGACGCATCCAGCGGCTGCGCAGGACTGTCATCCCGCCCGTTCCCGACGAGCTGGCCTGGATCTCGAAGCTCGCCGAGCGCTTCGGCGTCGAGCTGGCGCCGTATCCCTCGCTCGTGTTCGAGGAGGTCTCTGCGCTGGCCTTCGGCGGGATCCCGTTCGGGGACATCGGCGACCGTGCACCGCTGCCGGCGGCTACCGGCACGAGCTCCGCCATCGAGCTACCGGCCGAGCCGGCGTCACGTGACGGCGGTCTTCGCCTCGTCCGCTACCGCCCGCTCTTCTCCGGGCCCGCGGTCGAGCGCGTCCGCGAGCTCGACTTCCAGCGACCGCAGCCCGAGGCCGAGCTGTCCATGGAGGACGCAGGCTCGCTGGGCGTCAGGAACGGCGAGGAGATCACGATCCGGTCGAACGGCACATCGGTCCGGCTGCGCGCACGGCTGAGCGGCGAGCTGCGTCCCGGTGTCGTGCGCATCTCGGAGGGCTTCGCCGAGGATTTGAAGCCGACCGTGGAGATCTCCAAGTGAGAGAGCCGTGGTGGATCTCCCTGATCAAGGCCGCAGTAATCGTGAACCTGATCATGGTCGCGTTCGCATACACCACCTGGCTCGAGCGCAAGCTGCTCGGGCGCATGCAGAACCGCTACGGCCCGAACCGCGCGGGGCCGTACGGGCTCCTGCAACCGTTCGCGGATCTGATCAAGCTCGTGCGCAAGGAGAGCTTCTTCCCGGTCGCCGCACGGCATCCGCTCTACATCGCCGCGCCGATCATCTCCATGTTCACGGCACTGGCCGCGTTCGCGGTCATCCCTTTCGGGGCGGGCTGGCAGATCTGGCACTACCACGTGGACGGTGAGATCGCGAACGTTTCGATCGCGCTCATCCTGATCTTCGCGCTCGGCTCCATCGGCGTATACGGCGCGATCATCGGGGGCTGGGCGTCGCAGTCCAAGTTCTCCCTGCTGGGGTCGATGCGGACCTGCGCGCAGCTCGTCTCCTACGAGGTTTCGCTCGCGCTTTCGGTGCTGGGCGTCGTGCTGATGGGCCAGTCGCTCAACCTCGTCGACATCGTCAACAAGCAGGGAACGACGATCTGGTTCTTCATACCGCAGCTGGCCGGGCTGGCCGTCTTTTTCTTCGCGATGATCGCGGAGACGAGCCGCCCGCCTTTCGACTTGCCCGAAGCCGATACCGAGCTCGTAGCCGGCTACCACACGGAGTACGGCGGCATGCGCTGGGGCCTCTTCCAGACCGCCGAGTACATCAACCTGATCACACTCTCCGCGCTTGCGGTCACGCTGTTCTTCGCCGGGTGGCACGGGCCGTACGCACCACTCGGACCACTCTGGTTCATCCTCAAGGTGTTCATCTTCGTATCGGTGTTCATCTGGATCCGCGCGTCGGTGCCGCGGCTCCGTTACGACCAGCTGATGCGCTTCGGCTGGAAGATCCTGCTGCCCGTCGCGACCGTCAACGCCGTGATCACCGCGCTCCTCGTGGTGTGGGTGTCATGAGCGTCGCTCGCCTTCGGCTCGCTCGCGTGAGGGAAACCATGTTTCCCCCACGAGCCCCCTTCTTTAGGGATCGCGACGTCGCTTGCGACGTCGCTGAAGAGGCCGTGCCGGCTCTGCCGTCACGGCCACTTCCGCAGCGGGGAAACCTCCCGGTTTCCCCTTACGCCCCCTCTCCCCGTCATCGGCCGCAGAGCAGCCGATGACGGCTCTCGCAGAGATTCGCGACGCGCCCGGGCTCGACGGCTATCTCGGCGATCTGGAGGAGCGGCTGGAGCATGCGGTCGGCGCGTATCGAGGCGTCGTTGCCGATGTCGGGGCGGAGGCGCTTGCTGCCGGCGGCAAACGGCTGCGGCCTCTCCTCGTGTACCTGTCCGCGCCGCCCGGAACGGCACCGCCTGTCATCGCGGGTGTCGCCGTCGAGCTCGTCCACCTGGCGACCTTGATGCACGACGACCTGATCGACGGCGCGCGTCTGCGGCGAGGGCACGCGTCGGCCTGGTCGGCGCACGGCCCCGAGGCGGCACGCGCGGCGGGCGACTATCTCTTTGCCCGCGCTTTCGCAGAGTTGGCCGCGACAGGCGACACGCAGGCGGTCGCCGTGCTCGCCAACGCAACGCTCTGCCTTGCTCGCGGCGAGGCGCTGCAGCGTGCGCAGCGCTTCGATCCGGACACGAGCATCGAGGCGTATCTCGAGCGCTGCATGCTGAAGACGGGGAAGCTGTTCGAAGCGGCGTGCCGCCTGGCCGGGGGCTCGGGCTCCTTCGGGCTCGCACTCGGCGTCGCGTTCCAGATCACCGACGACATCCTCGACTGCTCGGGCGTCACGATCGAGACCGGAAAGATCGCCGGCACCGATCTGCGCGAGGGGACGCCGACGCTGCCGTTGCTGCTCGCTGCGCAGCGGGACGAGGCTGTGCGAGCGGCGCTGGCGGGTGGATCCCAGCTCGAAGGTGCGTTGTTGCGCGTGGCCTCGACAGGGGCGATCGAGGAGAGCCGCGAGGTCGCGCTTGCCTATGCGCGCAACGCCCGTGCATGCCTCAACGGCGAGGTGCATCGCGAGGAGCTCGAGTCGTTGACCTACGCCGTCGTGGATCGCGAGCATTAGCTAGTGGCCCTCCTGGAACGCACCGACACGCTCGCGCCCATCCGCGACAAGGTCGAGACCGGAGACCGCCTCGACTTCGAGGACGGAGTGACGTTGATGGAGAGCGACGACATTCTCGCGCTCGGCGAGCTCGCCGATCTCGCGCGGCGCGTGCGTGGCGGCGACGATCGCGTCTACTTCGTCCAGAACCTGTACTTGAACCAGACCAACGTCTGCCGTGTGAAGTGCAAATTCTGCGCCTTCGCCGTCACGAACAAGCAGGCCGACGCCTACATCTTCACGCCGGACGAGCTCGTCGAGGACGCGATCCGCCAGCATGAGCTCACCGGGTTCACCGAGATCCACATGGTCGGCGGAGAGAGCCCGCACGTCGACTTCGATTACTACGTCGGGATCGTCCGCTCACTGCACGAGGCGCTTCCGGACGTGCACCTGAAGCTGTTCACCGCAAGCGAGATCCACCACATGACCAAGCTCTCCGGGCTCACGCACGAAGAGGTGCTGCGTCAGTTGCAGGCCGCCGGGCTCGGCTCGCTGCCGGGCGGCGGCGCCGAGGTGTTCGCAGACCGTGTGCGCCGCCTGGTCGCCCCCGGGAAAGAGCACCCGGACTTCTGGTTCCACACGCACGACACGGCGCACCGGCTCGGAATCCCGACGCACTGCACGATGCTCTACGGACACGTGGAGACCTACGAGGAGCGTGTCGACCATCTCCTGCGACTGCGCGAGCAGCAGGACAAGACCGGGGGCTTCCTCGCCTTCATCCCGCTCGCGTTTCATCCGGAGAACACGGTCTTCGAACGGCGCGGTTGGAAACACACGACCGGCTCGGACGACTTGAAGATGATCGCGGTGTCGCGGCTCCTGCTCGACAACATCGCGAACATCAAGGCCTACTGGATCATGATGGGCCTGCCGCTCGCACAGGTCGCGTTGCACTTCGGCGCGAACGATGTGCAGGGTACGGTCGTGCGGGAGGAGATCTTCCATGCTGCCGGCGCGCGCACGGAGACGGAGCAGAAGATTCCCGAGCTCGTGCGGGTGGTCCGTGAGAGCGGGCGAATTCCCGTGCAGCGCGACACCCTCTACAACGAGGTGCACCGATGGTGAAGCTCGGCCGCATCTCCTACGTGAACATGGCGCCCGTCTTCTACCGGCTCGATGCCGAGGTCGAGGAGATCCAGGGCGTGCCGACCGAGCTCAACCGCCGTGTGCTCGCCGGTGAGCTCGACCTCGCGCCGATCTCGTCCATCGAGTACGCGCGGAACGCGGATCGTCTGCGGCTGCTGCCGCGCCTGTGTGTGAGCTCGGAGGGTGCTGTGGACTCGATCCAGCTCGTCTCGCGGAAGCCACTCGAGCAGGTGCGCACGGTCGCGGTCACGCCCGAGTCGGCGACCTCGGTCGTGTTGACGAAGGTGTTGCTGCCGGAGGCCGAGCACGTGCCGCTCGGCGAGGAGGCCGACGCGAAGCTCCTCATCGGCGATGCGGCCCTGAAGTCCGCGTTCGAGGATCCGACCCCGCATTACGACCTCGGCCGCCTCTGGCAGGAGCGCACGGGGCTGCCGATGGTCTTCGCCGTCTGGGCCTGCCCCGAGCCCCTGCAGGCCGGGCTGGCGGAACTGGAGGACGCGCTCGTCGCCTCTGTGCGGCTGGCGCGGGCCGAGCCCGAGCGCCTGGCCTACGAGGCGAGCGAACGCTACGGGTATCCGGCCGGCTTCCTCGCCCGCTATTTCGAGAAGCTGCGTTATCGCTTCGGCCCGAGAGAGCGCGCCGGCCTGATGACCTTCCTCGAGCTCGCCCACGAGGCCGGCGAGCTGGACGAGGTCCCAGAGCTGCGCTTCGTCCGCGAGGCGGTGGTCGCGTGACCATTGCCGACATGTCGCAGGGTCAGTCCCCCGGCCGTGTCCATTCGATCCTCGACAAGGCGCTGGACGGCGAACGCATCTCAGACGACGAGGCGCTGGCGCTGCTCGAGTCGCGCGACCTTGTTGCAGTTGGGCGCGCCGCCAACGAGGTCCGGAACCACAAGGCAGATCCGGAACGCATCACGTTCATCATCGACCGCAACCTCAACTACACGAACATCTGTCACACCGACTGCGACTTCTGCGCCTTCTATCGCAGTCCCGGCGATACACGTGAGGGCTACCTGCTGCCGAAGCCCGTCATCTTCAAGAAGATCGAAGAGACGCTGGCGCTCGGCGGCACCGGGCTGCTGATGCAGGGCGGTCACCACCCCGACCTCGGCATCGACTATTACGAGGATCTGTTCCGCTCGATCAAGGCGCGCTACAAGATCCATCTGCACGCACTCTCGCCGCCCGAGATCCAACACATCTCCAGGCGCAGCAAGTTGACGCTGTGGCAGACGATCTCCCGCTTGCGCGACGCCGGCCTCGACTCGATCCCGGGCGGCGGCGGCGAGGTCCTCGTCGACCGCGTCAGGGACATCATCGCTCCTAAGAAGACGAAGACGAACGAATGGCTCGCCGTCATGCGCCATGCGCACCGGCTCGGCATGTCGACGACCGCGACGATGATGTACGGCCACGTCGAGACGGTCGCCGAGCGCGTCGAGCACATGCGGCGCATCCGCGAGCTGCAGGACGAAACCGGCGGCTTCCGCGCCTTCATCTCGTGGACGTTCCAGAACGACGGCAATCGACTCGCAGGCAAGGTGGCGCGCGAGGACATGCCGACGTCCTTCGACTATCTGCTCACGCAGGCCGTCTCCCGCATCTACCTCGACAACGTGCCGCACATCCAGTCCTCGTGGGTGACGCAGGGCATGAAGATCGGACAGGTCGCGCTCGGGTTCGGCGCCGACGACATGGGCTCCGTGATGATCGAGGAGAACGTCGTCTCGGCCGCAGGAACGACTCATCGCACTTCGACCGAGGAGCTCGTGCACCTGATCAAGGCGCTCGGCAAAACCCCGGTCCAGCGCGACACGCTCTACCGCGAGGTCAAGGTCTGGAATTGAACGAGCCACCCTTGCCGTAGTCCGCCTGGACTGCCAGTGTTGCCGGGTTGGGTCATCGTCTTTGAACGGGGAGGAAAGAATGAAGGGGTTTGCGCTACTCGTGGCCGCCCTGGCGGGCGCCGCGCTCTTGTACGTCACGACCGCGGTCGGAGGGCAGCAGGCCGGGCCGTCACGCGCCGAGTTCAACGCGCTCAAGAAGCAGGTCGCAACGCTGAAGAAGGACGACGCGGACTTTAAGGCGGTCCTGGCCACCTGCTTCACCGGCGCCGTTCCAGCTCTCCAGTACGACGGCTATGAGTCGCGGGCAGCTGACGGCAGCACGTTCATCACCACGGCGATCGATCTTGCCGACCAGACAAACGCGCCGACGATGTACCTGCTCGACGTCGGTCAGCCCTGTGCCAGCGTGATCAACACCGCCAAGCTGAAGCTGCACGCGTTCAAGCTCCTCAGGCCTGCGGCGACGCGACGCTAGACCGGGGGGCCGTGCTAACAGTCTCCTTTCATTAGCCGACGTCCCGTTCAGCTAACCTCGGGCGGGGTCGTGGTCCGTAGAGCCGTCATCTGCGCCCTCTTTGCAGGGCTTTTTGTCGCACCCGGAGCCGTCGCGGCCGTACCGGTCCGGGGACAGACTCTGCTGCCGGGCGTGATCTATTCGCGACAGGTCGAGTTCACGGGGCACGGCCCGGTGGTGATCAACGTCATCTCCGCGCCGAAGCCGACGGGGCTGTACGCGCTCAAGCCCGTCCTCTCGAACAACGCGATCCTCGGCCGCGAACGGGTGACGTCGATGCAGAAGCGCGTGTCTGCAGAAGCGACCGTCGCAGGAGTGAACGGTGATCTCTTCAGCTGGACCGACGGGCATCCCACCGGCGGGCTCATTCGCGGTGGGATCCTCGACAGCGGTCCGGTCGACTTCCGTTCGACCGTCGGGATCGACACCGACGGTGTCCTTCACGTCGAGCGCGTGCGCCTTGCCGGCACGTGGCAGGGGTCAGGGCAGCGTCGGATTCTCGGGATCAACGAAGTGCCGCGTCCGAATCGCACGACGCTGTACACGCGAGCGTGGGGGGCGCGCACGCCGGTCGAGAACACGGGTGCGCAGGCGATCATCGAGCCGTTCCCCGACACGAAGCCGAACACGCCCCTGACCGGCGTCGTCACTCAATACGTCAGCGGCGGCAACCAGCCGATCCCACCCGACGGAGCGGTGCTCGTCGCTCGCGGCTCCCAGGCAGGCTTTCTGTCCACCGAAGCACCACAGGGCTCGAACGTCACCGTGCTGCTGACGCTCACCCCGCCGTGGTCGAACGTTCTCGAGGCGGTCGGGGGCGGCCCGGTCATCGTCCGTGAAGGCAAGCCGGTGTTCCGCTCGCTCGAGGGCTTTACCACCGACCAGCTCGCGTACCGGCATCCGCGCACGGGAGTCGGGCAGACCGCGGACGGCCGGATCATGCTCGTCGCGGTCGACGGCCGTCAGCCCGGCTACAGCACCGGACTGACGAACTTCGAGCTCGCGCTCACCATGATGCGCCTCGGCTGCGTCACCGCCTCAGCGCTCGACGCGGGCGGCTCGACGACGATGGCCTTCGACGGCAAGTTGCTGAACAGGCCGTCCGATCCGGGCGGCGAGCGCGCAGTTGCGGAGGCGCTCACGCTGTTCTACTACGGCGTGTACGCACCCGCTCTGCCTGCTCGTGTCCTGTCGCCGAACGCGGACGGTGTGGACGACACCCAGACCTTCGCGTACAAGCTCGTCCGGCCCTCGACGGTGACGGCGTCGCTGACCGGCCCGGGCGGAGTCGTCCTACCGCTGGATTCGGGGTCGCGCGCGCCTGGCAGCTACAAGTTCGATTGGACGGGAGCCGAGCAGCCCGAGGGCGCCTGGACGTTCAGGGTGGTCGCGGACGACGATCTCGGGCGGCACTCGGTCGCGGAGCGCCAATTCGCGCTCAACAACACGCTCGGGTTCGTGACAGCCGCGGCGAGCCACCGTCGAGTCACTGGAACGTTCAAGCTCGCAAGGCCTGCGCGCGTCGCGTTGCGTGTCGAGACACCCGGCGGCGGGATCGTGAAGACCCTCGCCACCCGAAGCCTCGCCGCAGGCGACGGCACGATCTCGTGGCGCGGTCGGCCCGGGAGTTACGTCTTCAGCGCTACCGCAACGAACGAGGTCGGAGCGGTGGAGCTCACGACCCCATTCCGGCTGCGACGCTAGCCCCAGGCTCGGACCGATCGAGCCGCAATCGTAGGGACACCTGCCCGACAACAGACCCAAATGGGGTGAGTTGAGACAGCCTGGTGCGGTTAGCGTAGGACTGCGCGAATGGCTACCGAGAATCAGAACTGCATCGACCTGACGGAAACGCTTGGCCCGCTCGGCCTCCCGAGCGTCATCGTGAGCCGTGAGGGCCGGATCACCTGGATGAACGACGCGTCTCGCGAGCTGTTCGGCGATCTCAAGGGCGTCATCCCTCTGGGGAACTCCGTCGTGCCCGAACATGCCCCGTTCGCCCGCCGAGAGTTCGAGCGCAAGCTCGGCGGTGTGCCCTTCACCGACTACGAGATCGACGTCATCATGCGTGACGGCCGACGCGTGCGAGCCGAGATCAGCTCCGTCCCGATTCCCGGCGACGATCCCGACAATGCAGTCTTTGCAGTTGCCTGGCTCGACCGGCAACCGCCCCGTGCGGTCGAGGCGGGCCTGACGCCGCGGCAGCGGCAGGTTCTCCAGCTGCTCGCGGAGGGAAAGTCGACCGAACAGATCGCCGCAGAGCTCCATCTGAGCACTGAGACGGTGCGCAACCACATCCGACACACCCTGAAAGGGCTTGGCGCCCACTCTCGGCTGGAGGCTGTGGTCGTCGCGCGCCGACTAGGTCTCATCCGCGACAGGTGACGTAAGTAAGCTCCGTCGGTGCCGGTTGCCGGGGTCACCAGTTCACTCACCTCGCTGATCGGCAACCACGGCCTCTACGCCGTGTTCGGTCTGATGGCGATCGACGCCGTGTTCCCGGCGGCGAGCGAGCTGGTCATGCTCTATGGGGGTGCCCTGGCGGCAGCAGCCTTTGCGGGTCAGCACGTCGACCTCTTCGGAACGCGTATCTCCTCCGGTGCGTGGGCCTACGTGGCCATCGCGCTTGCCGGCACCCTCGGCTATCTCGTCGGCTCGATCGGAGGTTGGGCGATCGGCCGCTACGGAGGGCGCCCACTGCTGGAACGCCACGGGCGCTGGCTCCATCTGGGCGAGGACAAGCTGGAGCGGGCGGAGCGCTGGTTCGACCGCTGGGACGACCTGGCGGTCCTGATCGGGCGCGTCACGCCCGTGATCAGATCGTTCATCTCGATCCCGGCCGGCATCTTCCGGATGCCGTTCTGGCGCTACATCGTGTTCACGCTGATCGGGTCTGCGGTCTGGGCCTTTGCACTGGCCGGAGCCGGCTACGGGCTCGGCAATAGCTACGAGCGCTTTCACCGCGATTTCCGTTTCGTCGACTACGCGGTGGCCGTGGCAATCCTGGCGCTCGTGGCGTATTTGATCGTGCGCCGAAGACGGTCTTCTAGACTCTCGAGCGGTGCACGCGATTCCACTGGTTGACGTCAGGGCGCAGTACGAGCCGTCTCTGCCTCGGATTCGCGAGGCGATCGAGGGCGTGCTCATGAGCGGAGAATTCATCCTCGGGCCGAACGTGGCCGCATTCGAGCGCGAAGCAGCGGACTATCTCGGCGTAAAGGAGTCCGTCGGCGTCGCCAACGGCACCGATGCGCTGGTGCTCGTCATGGACGCGCTCGGGATCGGGACCGGCGACGAGGTGATCTGTCCAGCGTTTACCTTCTACGCGACTGCCGAGGCGATCGCGCGCCGCGGAGCGACCCCCGTCTTCGCGGACGTCGACGCCGGGACGATGAATCTCGACCCCGATGACGTCGCCGCCCGCCTCAACCCGCGCACGAAGGCGATCCTCGCCGTCCATCTCTTCGGGCGTCCGGCGCCGCTGGCCGAGCTCGGGCAGCTCGGCGTCCCCGTGATCGAGGACGCAGCGCAGGCGTTCGGCTCGCCCGACATCGCGCGTGGCGGAATCGCTTCCACGTTCAGCTTCTATCCGACGAAGAATCTCTTCTGCATCGGAGACGGCGGGCTCGTCTCCACCGATGATCCCGAGCTCGCGGAACGCGTCAGGATGCTCCGCTTCCACGGCTCGCGCGACAAGGTCGACTTCGAGCTGATCGGCTACAACTCCCGCCTCGACGAGATCCAGGCGGCGGTGCTGCGCATCTTCCTGGCGGAGCTGGACCGCTGGGTCGCCTCGCGCCGCGAGGCGGCCGTGCGCTACGCCGACCTCGGGCTCGGCGCAGTCTGTGAGCTTCCGGAGGACGAGCCCGGTCACGTCTACCACCTGTTCGTCTGCCGCTCGCTCGAGCGCGACCGCATTCGTGCGGCATTGAAGGAAGCGGGAATCGGCAGCGCGCTCTACTACACGACGCCGCTGCACCTCCAGCCCGCATTCTCCGCGCTTGGTTACCGCCGCGGCGCGCTGCCCGTCACCGAGCAGCTCGCGCAGGAGAACTTCTCCGTACCGATCTGGGCGGGCATCGACGCGGCGACGCAAGAACGCGTTGTCTCCGTCGTTCAGGCGTCGGCGCCGGTTGCCTCGTGATCCCCGTCAACAGACATCGCCTCTGGCAGCTGCTCGCGGACGCCGCGCTGATCGCGGTCGCCTGGTGGCTTGCGTTCTGGCTGCGCTTCGACAAGGGCGTGCCGGGCCCGTACCACCGCCTGATGATCGACACGATCCTCGTCGTCATCGCGATCAAGCTCGCCATCTTCATTGCGTTCGGCTTCTACAACCGTTGGTGGCGCTACGTCTCTACGCGGGACATGTGGGGCGCGGCACGCGGCGTCACCGCTGCGTGCATCGTCGCCGACCTCGTCGTCTACTTCGCCCACCCGGTCCACGGCTTCCCGCTGCCGCGGTCGATCGCCGTGCTCGACTGGCTGATCCTGCTCGCGTTCGTCGCCGGCACCCGCCTGATCGCACGGAGCCTCATCGAGCGGCCCGGCGCGGCGTCGCTCGTAGCTCGCGGGAAGGAAGTGATCGTCGTCGGCGCCGGGGACGCGGCTCAGCTCGTGGTCCGCGAGATGCTCAAGGCGCCTGCGGGCGGGTACACGCCCATCGGCCTCATCGACGACGACCCGCGCAAGAAGAACATCCGCCTGCACGGCATCCGCGTGCTCGGCACCACCCAGGATCTGCCGCACATCCTGCGCGACAACCCGCCGGACGAGGTGCTGATCGCGATCCCTTCCGCATCGGGCGAGACCCGCCAGCAGGTGGTCGAGATCGCGCAGGCCGCGAACGTCGCCGTCAAGACGCTGCCCGGGCTCTACGAGCTCATCTCCGGCGACCTCAACCTTGCAGGGCAGATCCGACCGGTCCAGGTGGAGGACGTGCTCGGACGTGAGCCGGTCGAGGTCGACGTGGGCTCGATCGCGAAGTACCTCGCCGGCGAGACCGTCCTCGTCACCGGTGCCGGCGGCTCGATCGGCGCCGAGCTCTGCCGCCAGATCGCCCGGATCGACCCGGCGCGGCTCGTGCTCGTCGAGCATTCGGAGGCGGCGCTCTTCGACATCGAGCGCGAGCTCGTGGGCGAGCGCGACTTCTCGGCGGTCGCGACCGTGCTCGGAGACTGCGGCGACCGCGCCAAGATGAGCCAGGTCTTCGAACGCTACAAGCCGGGCGTCGTTTTCCACGCCGCCGCGTACAAGCACGTCGCCCTCCTCGAGGCCAACCCGCTCGAGGCCGTGCGCAACAATACGCTCGCGACGCGGGTCATGGCCGACGTGGCGGTCGAGTACGGGACGGAACGGTTCGTGCTCGTGTCGACGGACAAGGCCGCAAACCCCAAGAACCTTCTCGGCCAGTCGAAGGCGTTGTGCGAGTGGATCGTCGAGGCCTATGGCCACCGCAAAGACATCAGCACCCGCTTTGTCGCCGTTCGCTTCGGCAACGTTCTCAACTCCTCGGGCAGCGTGATCCCGATCTTCCGGCGGCAGATCGAGAAGGGTGGCCCGGTGACGGTGACTCATCCGGAGATGACGCGCTACTTCATGACTATCCCGGAGGCGGTGTCGCTGGTCGTGCAGGCCGGCGCGATCGGCGGCCGCGGTCAGGTCTACGTGCTCGACATGGGTGAGCCGGTGAAGATCCTCGACCTCGCGGTCAACATGATCCGCCTCTCGGGCAGGGACCCCAAGACGGACATCTCCATCACCTTCGTAGGCGTCCGCCCGGGCGAGAAGCTGCACGAGGAGCTCTGGACCGACGGCGAGAAGGTCGGGCCCACATCGCACCCGAAGATCCTCCGTGCCGCGCGTCCGCCCATCGACGCCGAATGGCTCGACGACGGGCTGAGCGACCTCGAGCGGATGGTCGAGCGGGGAGAGACCCTCGACGTCGTCTCGCGGCTGACCGCGATGCTGCGGGAGCCCAAGCGGGCCGGCGCCGCGGTTCTGGAAGACACTCTCCACTAACTCGGCACAGTCGCCGTCCCGTGCGGTCTTTACGGTGCACGGGTGGACCAGGACGCCATCTTCGCCGGGCTGAACCCGGAACAGCGGCGCGCCGTCGAGACGGTGCGCGGGCCCGTCTGCATCCTTGCCGGCGCAGGATCGGGCAAGACGACGACGATCACGCGCCGGATCGCGAACCAGGTTGTGATCGGCGAGTTCGAGCCGCACGAGATTCTCGCGGTGACGTTCACGGACAAGGCGGCGACCGAGATGCGCGGTCGGCTGGAGCGGCTCGGCGTCGGCGGCGTCACGGCGCGGACATTTCATTCGGCGGCGCTACGTCAGCTGCACCGGCTCGGCGATCCGCCCGACCGGATCATGGCTTCGAAGGCGCTGCTGCTCCGCCAACTCGGGAACACGCTGCCGCCGCCGTACAAGTTCCGTCCCGCCGGTGACCTCGCAACGGAAGTCGAGTGGGCGAAGAACCGCAGGCTGACTCCGGCTACCTACCTCGCCGACCTCGACGATCACGAGCCTCCGATTCCGCCCGATCTCATGTTCCGGATCTTCCGTGGCTACGAGGTCGAGAAGGAAGAGCGCGGCTTCGTCGACTTCGAGGACGTGCTCGAGCTGACGATCCGCCTGTTCGACGAGCGCCCCGAGACGCTTGCGGAGGTGCGCGAGTACTTCAGCGCATTCACGGTGGACGAGTATCAGGACGTCAACCTGTTGCAGCAGACGCTCCTCGACCGCTGGCTCGGCGAGCGTGACGAGCTCTGCGCCGTCGGCGACGACTATCAGTCCATCTACGCGTTTACCGGAGCAACGCCGGCGTACTTACTCGGTTTGCCGACCCGTTTTCCGAACACGACCGTGATCCGGCTCGAGGACAACTACCGCTCGTCGCCGGAAGTGCTCGCGCTGGCCAACCGCATCGTCCCCGCGCTCGGCGGCGCGGAAAAGATCCTGCGCGCCACGCTCCGCTCGGGGCCGGAACCGATCACACAGTCGTTCCCGGCGCGGGAAGGCGAAGTCGCGTTCGTCGTCGACCGCGTGCGGGCGTTGCACAAGGAAGGCGTGGCGCTCGAGGAGATCGCGATCCTTTCTCGCACGAACGCAAGGCTGGCCGACTTCGAGGAGCCCTTGCACGAGGCGAAGATCCCGTTTCAGGGCGCGTCCTTGCTCGGGCGCGAGGCCGCGCGCCAGCTGCTACGCCGGCTGCGCCGGGTGGAGTCAAGCGAGGTTGCAGGGTCGGTGCGGGGCTACGCGCAGGAGGCAGGCTGGCGGGAGCGGCTGCCGGAGAAGCTCGGTGAACGGGAGATGGTGCGGCAGTCCGACCTCGGACGCCTGATCCGCCTGGCGGAGGAGTTCGACGACGGGCTACGGACGACGCGTGAGTTCATCGCCGACCTGGAGGCTCGTTTCGGCTCGACGGGCGCCGACCGCCGAGGCGTCCACCTCCTGACGCTGCACGGAGCAAAAGGGCTCGAGTTCGAGGCGGTCTTCATCCCGCGGCTCGAAGAGAAGGAGTTGCCGATCAGACAGGCGAAGAAGCCGGGCGAGATAGCGGAGGAGCGGCGCCTCTTCTACGTCGGCCTCACGCGGGCGAAGCGTCAGCTCGCCTTGACGTGGAGCGGGAAGCCGAGCCGCTTTCTCGGCGAGCTCGGGATCGCCGCCCGGCCCGTCACGAAGGCGGCCGAGCCGGACGACCCGCTCTACGCGGCGTTGAAGCGCTGGCGGCTCGAGCGAGCGACCGCGGACGATCTCCCTGCGTATGTCGTGTTCCACAACTCGACGCTCGCGGAGATCGCCGGACGCCGCCCACGTGACCTCTCTGCGCTCGGCGCCGTGCCGGGAGTCGGGCCGACGAAGCTCGATCGCTACGGCGACGACGTGCTACGCATCGTCGCCACGAGCGGTGAGCAGCAGGTCGAGCAGGACCGCCGGGTCGCGTCGGACGCGGCTGCCTGAGCCCTCCTCCCGCCTCTGCAGCTCGAGTGCGCGTGGATCCGTGAGCGGCTTCAGCCTGGCCTGACGGATCAGTTCTTCGTCCACGCCGCCCAGCCGGCCGCCGTAGGTCGTGTAGACGGGCACGCCGAGCGCAGCCGCCTCGCGGTTCATCGTCCCGCCGGCCGAGACGACGACGTCGGCGAGCGCGATCAGGCTCTGGGCATCGACGGCCCGATCCGGGACGATCACCGACGGCAACGCGAGCTCGCGGACGTATTCGCGCTGCTCGTCGGTCCGCGGCAGGACGACAGCGTGCACCGAGTCGAGGTTGCCGAGAAAGCCGAGTGTCTGCGGGAAGAGGGGATTGGAATGGCGGTGGTAGAGAGAGACGTCGGGCGGCGGCCGCAGCACAACGAGCACGCGGTCGCGGTCGACTCCGAGCCGCTCCAGCACGGCGGCGTCGGGCTCGAAGTCCGAGAGGTAGTACTCCTCCTTCAGGCCGGGGTACCGCAGCAGCTTCGGTGGTCTGACGCCGAAGCGTGCGAGGCGCTCGTCGGGGATCGAATCGGGCACGACCACCTTCGTCGCCGCACGCATGCCGAGCTGGTGCTGCAGTGTCGCGAACTCGTAGTCGTGTGTTGTCGCACTCGGTATGCCGAGCCGTCGCGCGGTCATGGTGAGCTCGTGCGAGCCGTGCGCCAGCGCGAGGTCGAAGCCGCGAGGGCGCGCCCACTTCCGCAGTTCGTGCAGGCGTGACGCGAGCGAACGCGCCTTGCCGAGCCGCGAACGCCCGCCGTGGCGTCCGACGACCGTGGCTTCGAGCCCGTGCAGCTCGAGCAGCTGCAACGTCTGCGCGTAGTCACGCGCGGTGATCTCGACTTCGTCGCCCCGCTCGCGCAACAACTGAATCAACGGCCGGAACACAAGCACGTGCGCCGACGCGGTCATGTCCACCCAGACCTTCAGGCCGTAACTCCAACCAGTAACTGTTCGATCGCTTCGGCGGCCCGTTCTCCTGCACGCCCATCCCAGAGCGGTGGAATCTGCCCGTGCCTCGGCTTCGCCATCAACGTTGGCAGCTCGCGCAGCCGTTCCGGCTCGAGCCCGAGTAGCGTGTTCGTGCCGAGCTCGATCGTGATCGGACGTTCGGTGTTCCGGCGCAGCGTGAAGCAGGGGATTCGGAGCACCGTCGTCTCTTCCTGGATTCCCCCCGAGTCCGTCACGACTGCGGCGGCTTTCGCTTCGAGCGAGAGAAACTGCCGATACGGCAGCGGTTCTGTCAGGAGGACACGTGTCGAGCCGTCGAGATTTCGTCGAGTCCGCGGATGCACCGGAAAGATCACCGGCAAGGACTCGGCGACCTCGTCGAGCGCGGCGATCGTCCGTGCAAGCAGGTCGGCGTCGTCGACGAGGCTCGGGCGATGGAGGGTGACGAGCACGTAGCCTCCCGGTTCGAGCCCAAAGTCACGCCAAGCCTCGAGTGCGAGCGCTGCGTCCTCGTTCGCTCGCAGCGTGTCGATCATCGTGTTCCCGACGAATGAGATCCTGTCAGTGAGGGCTTCAGCGACCAGGTTTTTGTCCGCGTCGTCGCTGTGTGTCAGGAGCAGGGTCGACAGATGGTCGGTGATGACGCGGTTGCGCTCCTCCGGCATCGACCAGTCACCGCTGCGCAGGCCGGACTCGATGTGACAAACGGTGATCCCGCACTTGGACGCGGCGACCGCGCCGGCGAGTGTCGAGTTGACGTCTCCCGCCACAACCACGAGATCCGGCTGTAGTTCACCGAAGACGCGCTCCAGCTCGGTCAAGGCATCCTCGGTCCTTTGAGCGTCCAGCTCTACGTGCGGTCTTGGCAGCGGGAGCTCCGAGAAGAAGACATCCTTCATGAGCGCGTCGTAGTGCTGGCCCGTGTGCACGAGACGCTGCTCGACGTTGCCACGCCGATCCAAGTCGGCGTAGACCGGCGCGACCTTCATGTAGTTCGGCCGCGCGCCGACGACATGGACGACGAGAGGTCGGCTGGCCATTCGGAGGAGTCTAGGTCAGCGCTCGACGAGCATTTCCGGCCGTGACGCCACCTGCGGCGCTCGCTCGACGTGCCGCTCGTGCCAGAGCGTGAAGGAGAGCAGGCCCCAGAGCTGGCGGCTGCGATCTTCGCGGCCGGCGACGTGGTCGTCCAGCAGGCGCTCGACCACGTCGGGGCTGAAGAACCCCTGGCGTTGCAGCGTCCCGCGCGAGAGCGTCTCCCGCGCGAACGGCTCGAGCTCACCCCTGAGCCAGGCGGCCGCCGGGATCGAGAAGCCGCGTTTCTTGCCGTGGACGATCTCGCTCGGTAGTAGCGGTGCAGCTGCTTTGCGCAGCAGCACCTTTTTCGAGAGGCCGCGGATCTTGTGCCGCGTGGGCAGCGCGAGCGCGAGGTTCGTCACGACCGTGTCGAGATACGGCACGCGGGCTTCGAGCGAGTGCGCCATCGACGCGCGGTCGGTCTTCACGAGCAGGTCGTCGACGAGGTAGACGCCGACGTCGACGTCTTGCAGGCGTGCAAGCTCCTCGGCGCCTTCGGTCTCGAGGTACCTGGCACGCAAGATGTCGACCGGATCGAAAGCCGACGGGCGACCGGTCAGCTCGGCGCGCAAATCCTGCGTGAAGATCTCCTTCCAGCCGTGGTGGCGTTCAAGGGGTGGCAGATGTGCCGCGCGGATAAAGCGCTTCGCCTTGTAGTCGAAGCTCGCTCGCGACGTCGACGTGGGCAGCCGCTCGACGAGTGGGCCCGCCAGACGGGCAAGCCTGCCGACACGGGAGGCCAGGAGGTCCGCCGCGTAGGTGTAGTAGCCGCCGAAGAGCTCGTCGCCCCCTTCGCCGGAGAGCGCGACCTTCACGTCGCTCGCTGCGAGCTCCGACACGAGGTAGGTCGGCAGCGCGGACGAATCCGCGAACGGCTCGTCGAACGCATCGGCGAGAGCCGGCAGGAGCAAGGCGGCATCCGGGCGCAGCACCAGCTCGCGGTGTTGCGTCCCGTAACGCTCCGCAACGAGTCGTGCGTCGGCGAGCTCGTCGAACGAGCGTTCCTCGAAGCCGATCGAGAACGTCCGTAGCGGCTCGGTGCCCTCCTCCGCCGCAAGCGCAGCGAGGAAGGCGGAGTCGACGCCGCCCGAGAGCAGGACTCCGACCGGAACGTCGCTGACCAGGTGTGCTCGCACCGAGTCGCGGAGTCGTGACCGGAGCTCCTCGACGAGCTCCGCCTCCTCGTCTTCACGCAGCTCCTCGAGCGGCGCCGGCCGGGCGAAGCGCTTCAGCTCGACGCGGCCGTCTTCCCAACTCAAGAGCTGGCCGGGCGGGAGCTTGCGGATCTCCCTGAAGATCGTCAGCGGCGCGGGGATCGAGTTGAACGCGAGGAACGCCTCCAGTGCATCGAGGTCGATCTCACCCCGGGGCAACGCCCGGAGCTCGGAGGCGAACGCGAGCTCGCTGTCGGCTGCGCGGTAGTAGAGCGGCTTGATCCCGAAGCGGTCGCGCGCGAGCACGAGCCGCCGGCGGCGTGCGTCCCAGATTGCGATCGCGAACATCCCCCGCAGCCGCTCGGCGAACCCGTCGCCGTGCTCCTCGTAGAGGTGCAGCAGCACCTCGGTATCGCCCTGAGTGCGGAATCGATGTCCCCCTGCCCTCTCGAGCTCCCGGCGCAGCTCGCGGTAGTTGTAGATCTCGCCGTTCTGGACGACATGGAGAGTTCCGTCCTCGTTCGAGATCGGTTGGTCGCCCGTCTCGAGGTCGATGATCGAGAGCCGCCGGGCTGCGAGTGCGATGTCCCCGTCGCTGAACTCGCCGAAGCTGTCCGGGCCTCGGTGGACGAGCGTCGCGCTCATCGCCGCGACGCGCTCTGTCACCGCCGAGCCGTTGGTCGACGCGATTCCGCAGATCCCGCACACGGGCGGTCAGTGTAGAGGGGCCCTCGAACGAGGGATTGCGCCGTACCCCTTCTGGGTGACATGGTGTTCTCGGGGAGGGGTGAGGTTGGATCCAGTGACGCAAGTGTTCGTTTACGCCACCGCGGCGATCACGTCGGTCGCCTTCACGGTCTCGGCGTTGAATGTTCTCGCGGTCGTGCTGTCGCACGTCCTGAGCTAATCGGCTCTGACATAGGGCCGTTGCCGCCGCGTAGGCTCGCGGGGTGGATTTCGGGACCCACGCCCAACTCGTCCTCCTCGCCCTGCTCGTAGCCGTCGCGGCACTGCTTGCGGTCGCCCCGGCGCTGCGAATCCCGTATCCGATCCTGCTCGTCCTCGGCGGCCTCGCGCTCGGCTTCGTCCCCGGCGTTCCGACTCTGCAGCTGCCGCCCGAACTCGTCTTGATCGCCATTCTCCCGCCGCTCCTCTACTCGGCGGCGTTCTTCACGTCGCTACGGGAGCTGCGGGCGAATTCCCGCCCGATCGGTCTCCTCGCGATCGGGCTCGTGATCACGACGATGGTCGCGGTCGCCACTGTGGCCCACACACTCGTCGACGACATGTCGTGGACTGCGGCGTTCGTCTTGGGAGCAGTGGTCTCTCCGACGGATCCGATCGCAGCGACCGCGATCATGCGCCGGCTGGGTGTGCCGCGCCGTACCGTCTCCATCGTCGAGGGCGAGAGCCTCGTCAACGACGGCACGGCACTCGTCTTCTACCGCGTCGCGGTCACCGCAGCGGTCGCCGGCTCGTTCTCCGTCTGGGACGCGTCGTGGCGGCTGTTGTGGAGCGTCGTCGGCGGAGTGGCGATCGGCCTCGTCGTCGGCTTCCTCGTCGCGGCGGTTCGGCGCCGGCTCGACAACCCGCCGGTCGAGGTGACGATCGGTCTCCTCACCGGCTACCTCGCGTTCATCCCGGCCAACGCCGTCGCGGCGTCCGGCGTGCTCGCGGTCGTAACCGCCGGCATTTACCTCGGCTGGCGCACGCCGGAGCTCACCTCCTTCCAGACGAGGCTTCAAGGAGGAGCCGCCTGGGAGATCTTCACCTTCGTTCTCAATGCCCTGCTCTTCGTCCTCGTCGGCCTTCAGCTGCCGCGGATCCTCGACTCGCTCACGGGATTCTCGGCGGCGGAGCTCATGTGGTGGGGCCTGCTCGTCACACTGACCGTGGTCGTCGCGCGCATGATCTTCGTGCCCGTGTTCACGTACCTCCCGCGGAGGTTTCTGGGCGCGTTCGGCCCCAACGACCCGCCGCCACCGCCCGGCCGTGCATTCGTGGTTTCGTGGGCAGGCATGCGGGGCGCCGTCTCCCTCGCCGCTGCCCTGGCCGTGCCCTTGACGACGGATGCGGGCAGCGCGTTTCCGCAGCGTGATCTGATCGTGTTCCTCACGTTCTGCGTGATCCTCGGCACCCTGGTGGTTCAGGGTCTGACGTTGCCGGTCGTGATTCGGGCACTCGGGATCGAAGCGGACCACCTCGACGAGAAGGAACACGCCAAGGCGCGCATCA
>Ga0307282_10000115_pt1 | contig 21998 bp, 19 predicted proteins | sample ER_DNA_121_FD_194475 | JGI IMG/M metagenome (GOLD analysis project Ga0307282, IMG submission 194475) | Bulk soil microbial communities from the East River watershed near Crested Butte, Colorado, United States - ER_DNA_121 | ecosystem: Environmental > Terrestrial > Soil > Floodplain | place...
TGAGTGAAGTCGCCAATGTGGCTCGCTGTCCGAGGCGGAGACCTGCCACCGTGTTGGGACTGCAGACCGCCTGAACGCCGAAGCCACCGACTTCGATCACAGCCGACGTGGGACCGACCTGGGCGACAACCCCGGTGAGTTGGGCGATCATTCCTGCCTCCGGCGGCGTGGCTGGGAGGACTTGCCGAAGGTATTGCGCTGCCGCTCGGCGTGATTGCCGGCAGCCTCCACGGCCGCATTGAGCCGCGCTGTTGTGCTGCCGCGCCAAACGTGACAAATAGCAAGTGCCAGGGCATCCGCAGCGTCCGCCGGCTGGGGCACCTCCTCGAGCTTGAGAATCTTGGTCACCATGGCCGCGACCTGCTCCTTCGAAGCGCGGCCCGAGCCCGTAATAGCGGCCTTGACCTCGCTGGGAGTGTGCATGCTGACTGGTATCCCGTGCCGCGCGGAAGCAAGCATCGCAACACCGGCGGCCTGCGCTGTCCCCATCACCGTCTGCACATTGTGTTGGGCGAAAACCCGCTCGATAGCTACCGCCGTTGGCCGGTAGCGCGTGATCCAGCTGTCGACCGCCTCGTCAATGGCCAGGAGACGACGGGCGGTGTCGAGATCTGAGGGCGTGCGGACGACGTCGACTGCGACCACAAGGGGCTGCCGACCAGGCACGCCATCGACCACGCCGAGACCGCACCGGGTCAGGCCCGGGTCGATTCCCAGCACCCGCATGCGTTCCCCCAGCTGCCGCGTGACCGGATCGCCCACGCGATCCCCCTTGCCCCTCAAATAAACGAACAGATGTTCGGCAGCCTAGGTGGCGCTTCTGACGTTCGCGACCGCGACACGCTGTCCGCTCGCAACCATCCTCGCAGCCACGCCGAGACCACGTGGAGCTAGGCCAGAACGGCTGCCACGCAAACTGCGACATCGTGGCGGCTTTCCGGTCAGCCGATGCGCACTAGCCGATGCTGGCGAGCACCTCATCCGAGGCGTCGAAGTTGGCGTACACGTTCTGGACGTCGTCGGAGTCCTCCAGTGCGTCAATGATCTTCATCAGCTTCTCGGCCGTCGGCGCGTCGACCTCCTGGGTGTACTGCGGAACGAAGGAAACCTCGGCCGACTCGTAGTCCAAGCCGGCCTCCTGGACTGCAGTGCGTACCGGCACGGTGTTGCTCGGTTCAGCGATGATCTCGAAGCTGTCACCAAGATCGTTGATCTCTTCCGGGTCGGCGTCCAGAGTGGCCTCAAGAAGATCATCTTCAGTGACACTGCGGCCGTCTTGCTGCTTGGCGACGATCACCACGCCTTTGCGATTGAACATTCGGGCAGTCGAGCCGGCGTCGGCCATGGTGCCGCCGTTTCGGGTGACGGCAACACGGACGTCGGAGGCAGATCGGTTTCGGTTGTCGGTCAGGCACTCAATGAGAAAGGCCACGCCGGCCGGCCCGTACGCCTCGTACATCAGGGTTTCGTAATCGGCTCCACCGCCTTCGGCCCCGGAGCCACGCTTGACGGCGCGATCAATGTTGTCGTTGGGGACCGAGCTCTTCTTCGCCTTCTGGATGGCGTCGTACAGGGTGGGGTTGCCGGCCGGGTCACCGCCCCCGACGCGGGCCGCAACCTCGATGTTCTTGATCAGCTTGGCGAACAGCTTCCCGCGCCGGGCATCGACCACAGCCTTCTTGTGCTTGGTGGTGGCCCACTTCGAGTGACCGGACATATGCGAGATCCTATGCTGATATCACCGCCGCCAGATCTGCAGCTCGGGCGGCTTGCCACCCTTCACTGGCGGGTCACTTTGCAGCCAGATGCGTCGCCAGCTGGCAGCCGGCGGCTCAGCCATCTCCACCGTGCCACGCTGGGTCTGCCACCAGGAGGTGGCATCCTCTGCCAGGAGCTGCTTGACCGCCGCCACGATCGTGGGAGCGAATTCCTGCGGCGTCTCACCTGGCCGGGGAAGGATCGGCGGGCCATACCGGATGCCCACCCGTGGGCGTCCGGCGAGCGGCCAGTAACTCCCCCGCGGCATCGCGGCGTACGTACCCAAGATCCCCACGGGGATGACCGGAACCTGACTCTGCACCGCGAGCTGCGCAGCATTCATCTGGAACGCGCGCATGAATCCATCACGGGATCGGGTGCCTTCAGGAAAGACGACCACACTCCAGCCTCTGGCGAGCAAGCCGGCGGCAGTGCCGGTAGGCGCGCCCTTTCGCTCGATCGGAAATGTGTTGAATGCGATCGCTGACGCACTCGATCGCAGCCAACTCTCGAAGAAGTAGTCCCCGACGATGCCGACAGCAGTTCGCCGCCGGCGTTTGCTGGGCAAGGTGGAGAGCAAGACAGCCGTGTCGAGATGCGAAGCATGATTAGCCACCAGCACGGCCGGTCCGGTGAGATGGCGTAGTTCGTCGAGTCCGTATACCTCTACCGAGAGCTCGTTGCGCATCACACTCTTGACACCGACCACCTGGACAAACTCGCGCAGCCCACGAACCGGTGCCGTACGCGCCCACCCGGCTCGTCTCACCGCCGAGGAGTTCCTCATCGAATGTCGACCAGGACTTGCGGCGGGGAATGTAGATAGCTGATCGACGGCGTACGGCCAACACTCGAGGCCACGATCTCCAGGGCATCCGCAAGAGTGGATGCAGCACGGAAGCCCATTCGGGCAGCGCTCTCCCGGTCGCCGCCCACCCAGACGATGTCGCTGCAGTGTTCCTGAGCCGCTGCGATCTGATACCAGAGGTACAGCGGATGTACGCCGTGGAAGGCCTGGCTGGTGCGGTAGAGGTGGACATACCACGAGTCGTTGGCGAACTGCTCCTCGTTGTCCACCGAGATCCGCTTCGGATCCGTGGTGACGCTCAAGACATCGGCAAAGAAGTCGACGTAGGACGGATGGTGCAGCGGCGAGAACTGCGCGTCAAGGGGGTGATAGATGATCAATGCACCGCCCGGCCGTACGAACGAGGTGCCTGTGTGGGAGCCGAACGTGTGCGCCAATCCGCTCCAGGCAGCCAGGATCGGGTTCGCGACCGAGTCCACGCTGTACGGCGTCTGTGCGCTGACGCCGAGTACACCGACATCCGCGGGCCCCGTCACCTCGACGAGCTGCTGAGCGGTCGTCCGAGCCTGGCTCGCATGTGCGACTGCCTTCGGCGCTCCGGCGGTCACCAGCGTCGCGTGATAGTCACCCTCGACCCGATCCATCAGCCGGCGGCGGGCACGTTTCGGAGTCCAGTCCAGGCCCCGGCGTACCGCCGACCACGTTGCCCGGTCCCTGAGGTTCCAGTCCCACTCACGCTCGCCCAGGAATCCCAGCGGCTGCGCAAAGGTGTTGTTGTCCAGCACCGCGTCGATCTGGAACACCGGTATCGCTGAGGAGACGAGGTCGGCGATCTCGACGGCGGTCGCCTCGTCCCCATGGGCTTGCATCCCCGAGAGCTGCCCGATGGTCGCGGTCGAGCCCAGTCCCGCCGCGATCGCCGCTGCGCCGCCGCGGCTGGGCGCATCGACCAGATGAACGAAGATCAACAAATCCGACTCGGCGACCCGGGCGTTGAGTGCGATTTCGCCCGCAGCAGTGCTGCCGATGCTGGTCAGACGGTCGGCATCCTCGGCATCGTGGTTGGTCAGCAGGCCATCGGCGTAGAAGGAGCGAAAGACGCGCTCGCCAACGATGTGTTGCAGCTCGTCGGCCGTCATCCGACGGTTCAGGCCGTTTGCACTCACAAGGGCGACATCGTCAACCCCGCACGTAGCAGCGCGGGCCAAAACGGCCTCGATCACCTTGCCGCGGATATCAGGTCGCTGCATCTTCGGCGTCGGTGTGCCGATGTCATCGAAGGCGATGGTCAACTTCATCGATGGTTGCAGCCTGGCCAGCAGCGGTGCTGATTCGATTGGCGCGTCGAGAGCGGCGTTAATGGCCTCGGTGAGGTCCGGAACTCGCGGTAGCGACTCGACGGGATAGATCACGCGGGTGCCGAGCGGGAACTTCTCGAGGCGGAAGCGATCTCCATCGGGCACCAGCAGCGGTGGAGTGCGATCGTCGACCTCCAAGACGAAACCGGGTCGGGCCATCTCAGCAATCTCCTTAGCTCGGTAGCGCCCAGCGCGGCGTGATCGGCTTGATCTTCCACTCCACGACAGACCACTGATTGCGGCTTGCAGCCCGCATCAGCGGAATGTCCGGGCTGACCGCAACGGCGTTGCCCACGGTCTCCAGCATCGGCAGGTCCGAGTGGGAGTCGGCGTACGCGAAGCTGCGGTCCAGGTCGATCTCATGCTGGGCTGCATAGCGTTTCAGCCAGGCTGCCCGAGACTCCCCCACGACGGGCGGGCCGGTCAGGAAGCCGGTGCAGCGCCCCTCTTCGTCGACTCCAAGATCAGCAGCGATGACGACATCGAACAGCGGCTGAATCGGCCGAGTCAGCGGCCGAACCACACCGGTGATCAGAATCGTGGTGTGTCCCGCTGCGCGATGCTCACGGATTCTGCGCACGGCCTCCGGCGACAGCCTGCTCAAGATGTGCGGAGCGATCGAGTGGTCGACAAAACGCTCCAGAGCGGCCAGATCAGCCCCCCGGTAGCGGCGGTAGACCGCGCGTAAAAAGGTCCCGCGGTCTCGTTGCTCGGCGCGCAGGTAGGAGGGAAGTCGGCGCATCACCTGACCAATCTCGGCGAGCTGCTGAGTACGTGACAACTCCGGCAATCGTGCCCAGAGGTACTGCTCGATCACATTGGTCGACATGATCGTGCCGTCGAGGTCGAAGATCGCCAGCGCCGCATCGCCTGCGGTGTCTTTGTACAGCTCCTTCATGGTGGTCGGCCGGCTGCCGCGCTTACGCCGGATAGCGTCCATCCGACGAATCGGCGCTGTGATCGATGGGCAGTGCACATCTTGGATGTAGGTCTGCCAGTCAAAGACAGAGGTATCGAAGGCGAACGCCGCTTGATCATCGGGATGGAGCGCCTGGGTAAGCGCGAGTGTGTTGTCGTCTACGAAGTGCAGCTCCGACTGCGCATACTCCTTGTACAACGAGTGATAGCGCCGCAGGAAGTCCAGCCGTACGCCGGTGCGATCCAGATCCTTGGCGATCTTGCGTGTTCGGTCCGATCGCGGCGCCTGGGCGAGCACTCGCTCCGCAAGCTTGTGGGCACGTTCCGAGGTGGACAGCAGCCGCTCGATGGAGGATGCGCCGGGGAACTGCCACTGCGGCAACCGCGCCGCGCCCCGAGGACCTCCCTCGAAGGGGTGCTCCACGAAGTAGGCGCGAATGTTGCTGTACATGTCCTTGAAGGTCAGCGGGTTCCGCGCGCCGGAGTTGACGTGGTAATACTCCGGATTCCCGATCTCAGGTTGGGTTGCGCATACGGCGAGGATCGCGTTCACCACATGATCACAAGGCACGATGTCGACGACCGCTTCCGGCGTTGCCGGAAACTCCGGAAGCTCGCCACGCCCGTACGCCAAGATCAACGGCTCGGCCATCTTGAAGCCTTCGATCCAGCCGGGATAGGGATGCAGCCACGACGACTCAACAATGGCCGGCCTCACGATCGAGACGTGGATGTCTCGGCCGACATCCGTCACGACCCGCTCCCCGAGCGCCTTGGTGAAGGTGTAGACGTCGGTCCAACCGAGCGAGCGGGCTCGCTCGGTGCCGGCCTTGACGAGCTCGGCCTGCACCCAGTCGAGGCGGCGGCGCTCAGTGTCGGCGGCGGTGGTCAAGAATCCGGCCTGGCGGTGCTCGCGCTCGGCCTCTTTGCGCAGTTTCGCGAGCCGCGCTGACGTACGCGACTCCGCCTCGATCAATGCGCGCATCGCAATGCCGGCAGCCGCTTCCGCGTCGTAGTCGATGTTGTGGACGTGGGGTGCCTCGAGAATGGCGCCGCGCCTGCGGCCTGCCGTGTACGCCGTGGAGATGTGCACGTAGTGGGGCACTGTGCGAGGGTCGCCGTTCTCGTCGCTGACGGCCTGCAGCATGCGATCCATCAGCGCTTTGGTACCGATCACGTTGGTCGTCAACGCCTGGTCGATCGGCGGGTCGAAGGAGACATCGCCCGCGCAATGCACCACGATGTCCAGATCGGCAGGCAGCTCCGGCACGTTGGGCAGATCGCCCTCGATAACCTCAATCCGGCTGTCGAGCAGCTCGGCTGCTCCACCCGCAGCGTCTCGAAGGTCGGTGAAGATCGGCTTCTTGATCGCCGAAATCATCCGGTCTCGGGCAGTGGCCGAGCCCTTGCGGCGTACCAGCACTGCTGGCGTGGTGTCTGGAAGCTCGGTGAGGATCTTCCAGAGCAGTTGCTCGCCGATGAAGCCGGTTACGCCGGTCATCACGATCTTCTTGCCGGCCAGCAGGTCGCGCAGCCGGCCATCAAGCTGTTGGATACCGGACTGATTGGTATCGAGGGCCGCCACGGTCATGCGTATTTGCTCTCTGTGGTGCTGCTGAGCTGCGCGGCAAGGAGCGCTTCTTCGATCGTGAAGCGTCCGACGTAGAGCGCGGTGCCAATGATCGCACCTTCCACCCCGCTTCCGACCATGTCCCGCAAGGCGATGATGTCTTCCAGAGTGGAGATTCCCCCGCTAGCGATGACCGGTTTGTCCGTTTCTTCGCAGATGCTCCGTAGCAGCTCCAGGTTCGGCCCACGAAGCATGCCGTCTGAGGACACATCGGTCACAACGAAACGCTCACAGCCGGCGCGGTCCAGCCGACGCAGCGTCTCGTACACATCGCCGCCCTCCCGAGTCCAGCCTCGAGCGGCGAGCTTGCTGCCCCTCACGTCGAGGCCGATAGCAATCCGCTCGCCATAGCGGTCGATGATCTCTTCGCACCATTCAGATCGCTCCAACGCGGCCGTACCGACGTTGACTCGGGTACATCCGGTCGCGAGCGCCCGCTCCAGGGACTCGTCATCGCGAATGCCGCCGGACAGTTCCACGTTCAACCGTAGATGTGAGGTGAGTTCTGCCACGATCTCGGCATTGCTGCCCCGGCCGAACGCGGCGTCGAGGTCGACCAGATGGATCCACTCCGCTCCAGAATCCTGCCAGCGTTGGGCTGCCGCCCGCGGATCTCCGAATCGCTGTTCCGAGCCGGCGCGGCCCTGAACCAGTTGCACCGCTTGTCCGCCGGCGATATCGACTGCTGGCAGCAGGACGAGCCGGTCGGCACGAGACGCCGCTTGTGAGGGACTCGCCGATTGCACCAGATGACCCTATCTCCGATGCTGTACTACCCAGTGCACTCTGGCCGGCATCCCGCCGGATTCGCCTCCTTCGTCGCTCGCGAACATAACCGAGGCTTCACACCCGAGCCGCAAGCTCCTGCACTCGGCGAAGCGGGCTGCCGGCCATAGTGCGTTAGGCCGGACGCTTGGACTTCGGCAGCTTCGCCACGATCAGCCGGTACGAGGTGTCGATCAAATCCCGCATCTCATCGGGTGGAATGGTCCCGTCGAGGGTGAAGGTGTTCCAGCCGTGCTGGCCGATGTAGGCCGTCTTGGACGCCGCTCCGCGATAGCGATCCAGCAGCAGATCGGCAGCTTCGCGGTCGCCACACTTCAAACCAATCGCGCTACCGTCGCCCAGGAACGCGAAGATCTTGTCTCCAACCTTGGCGACCACATCACCTTCCCACGGCTCGTCTTGCCACGCACCCGGCTTGCCGAGGCAGTAGCCGAGCCACTCTGTCTGGCTCACCATGGCGTCAGCCCCTCCTCTGATGCTGTTCCTTCTCCGCACAGCGGCACGCGATTACCGACGCTCGCAGCATGTCACAGGGTTGAGACCCAGTTGCGGATCAGCCGGCCGCCAGCGTTCCCGGACTTCTCCGGATGAAACTGAGTCGACCACAGGGTGCCGTCCTCGACCGCCGCGACGAACCGATCACCGCCGTGTTCGGCCCAGGTGATTTGCCGTTGCGGAGCCGCGGGTAGGTCGCGTACGCCGTAGCTGTGCACGAAATAGAAGCTTTCAGCTTCGACGCCCGTAAACAGCCGGCTGCCGTCGGCGGTCTCGACGGTGTTCCAGCCCATGTGCGGCAACCGCTCGGCATGCAGCCGCTCCACAAGCCCCGGCCATATGTTGCAGCCCGCAGCGCGTACGCCGTGCTCGATGCCGGCCTCGAACAGCACTTGATGGCCCACACAGATGGCCAGCGTCGGCCGACCGGCCGCCAGCCGCGCGGCGACGATCTGAGGTCCGCCAACGGCGACCAAGCCCGCCATGCAGGCAGCGAAAGCCCCGACGCCGGGCAATACCAGACCGTCGGCAGCAGCCGCCAGATCCGCATCGGTGGTCACCGTCACATCTGCTCCGGCTTGGGCGACGGCCCGCTCCGCTGAGCGAATGTTGCCCGAGCCGTAGTCGAGGACGACAACTGTCCTCACAGGGCTCCTTTGGTACTCGGTACGCCGACCACCCGCGGGTCGATCTCCACCGCGTCGCGGAGGGCGCGGGCGAGCGCCTTGAACTGGCATTCGACGATGTGGTGTGGATCGCGGCCGGAGATCAGCGTCAGATGCAGGCAGATCTGCGCGTGAAAGGCCAGCGTCTCCATGACATGCCGGGTAAGTGAGCCGGCATAGGGAATGCTGGCCGGTGCACCGGAGACTCCCAGCGAGCCACCGATCAGCACATACTCCTGTCCGGCCGGCTCCCCCGTATGCACACAGTAGGGCCGTCCGGACACATCGATCACCGCTTGGGCCAGCGCCTCATCAAGGGGTATTACCGCATCTCCGAATCGTCGGATGCCTTGCTTGTCGCCCAATGCGGTATGGAGTGCCTGACCGAGCACGATCGCGGTGTCCTCGACAGTGTGGTGGGCGTCAATGTGCCAGTCGCCGGAGCTTTCCACGTCGAGGTCTATCAGGGAATGCCGAGCGAAGGCCGTGAGCATGTGATCGAAGAACCCGACCCCGGTCGAGATCTGGGAACGACCTGTCCCATCCAGGTTGAGACTTATCCGGATTTTCGACTCCGAGGTTTGACGTTCGAGGCTGGCGGTGCGCGCCGCGCTCATGGAATCTCCTTGTGTGATTGGGCTCTCAGGGCGGCGGTGAGCGCATCCTTGAAGGCCTGCATCTCCGCCGGCGTGCCGGCTGACACCCGCAACCAGCCGTCAGGTCCGGTCTCTCGAATCAACACTCCGCGATCAAGCAAGGCCCGCCACACCGCGTGCCGGTCGGCGAATCGCCCGAACAGGACGAAATTGGCGTCCGACTCGGCAACCTCGAGCCCCCGAGCGGCGAGCCATTCCGCCAGGTCGTCTCGAGCTTGCCGTAGCTGATCCACCTTGGCCAGCATCTCGGGCGCGTGCGCCAAGGCGACCCGAGCCGCCGCCTGGGTGAGCGCGGAGAGGTGATAGGGCAGTCGAACGATCCGCAGCGCCTCGATGAACGCGGGCGCCGCGGCAAGATAGCCCAGTCGGCCGGCGGCGAAAGCGAAAGCCTTGGACATGGTGCGGCTGACCGCAAGCCGTGGATAGTCGGGCAGCAACACGAGTGCGCTTGGCGTGCCAACCCGGGCGAACTCGTAGTAGGCCTCATCGACAACCACCACTCCGAGCGAGGCATCGCAGATCGCTCTTATGGTCTCCAGGTCAACGGCGGTGCCGGTGGGGTTGTTCGGGCTGGCTATCAAGATCACGTCCGGCCGGGTCTGCAGCACAACGGCTGCGGCCTCGTCCGGATCAATGGTGAAGTCATCCCGCCTGGGAGCGGTATGCCAATCGCTGTGGGTGTCTCGGGCGTACTCGGGATACATCGAGTACGTCGGGGCGAAAGAGAGCACCCGACGACCTGGCCCCGCGAACGCCATCAGCACCTGCAACATGACCTCGTTGCTGCCGTTCGCAGCCCAGATCTGCTCGGCCGTCAAACCGTGCCCGAGGTACCGCGCAAGATCAGCGCGCAGGCCGAGTGCATCGCGTTCGGGGTATCGGTTCAAGGAGCGGCCGGCCTCAGCAACCGCTGCGGCGATGTCGCTGATCACCTGCTCGCTTGGTGGATAGGGATTTTCGTTGACGTTGAGACAGACAGGCACATCGAGCTGGGGCGCTCCGTAGGGTTGCTCGCCAATCAGCTCGGGGCGCAGCGGGAGATCCTCGAGCGCCGGACTCGCGGTAGCTCCCCCATCAATCGAGGAAACAGGCATCACTGGTTGCGCGTCGTCGGGAAGAACCTGCGAGCGATGGCGGCGCCGTGCGCAGGCAAATCTTCGGCGTCGGCAAATACCTCCACCTTTCGGGCGACGTCTGCGAACGCGGCCCTGGTATAGCTCACGACCTGCACCATCTTGAGAAAGCTCCGGACGTTCAGCCCTGAGGAGTGGCACGCGCAGCGGCCAGTGGGCAGGATGTGGGTGCTGCCTGCGCAGTAGTCCCCCAGGGAAACCGGCGACCATGGCCCGACGAAGATCGCTCCCGCATTGACGATCTTGGATGCGACCCGCTCTGGGTCTGCAGTCTGCACCTCCAGGTGCTCTGCCGCATAGCCGTTCGCCACGTCGACGCCCTGTTCGAGATCATCCACCATCACGATGGCAGACTGCCGACCCGCCAGGGACTGCACGATTCGCTCGACATGCTTGGTCGACGGCACCTGCGCCGACAGCTCGGCTTGGGTTCCCTCGGCCAGCTCATCAGAATCAGTGATCAACACCGCTGCTGCGAGTGGGTCGTGCTCGGCTTGGGAGATCAGGTCGGCGGCCACATGGACTGGATCCGCGGTTGCGTCTGCGAGCACCGCGATCTCGGTCGGCCCGGCTTCGGAGTCAATGCTGACGCGGCCCTTGAGCAGCCGCTTCGCTGCCACGACGTAGATGTTTCCTGGCCCGGTGATCAAGTCGACCTGACGGCATAGGCCGGGAACCCCGTACCCAAACATTGCGATGGCCTGCGCTCCGCCAACCGCATACACCTCATCGACACCCAGGATGTGGCAGAGGGCGAGGATGTTGGGATGCGGCAGGCCGCCGTACTCGATCTGCGGCGGTGACGCGAGCGCGATGGAACCGACGCCCGCGACCTTTGCCGGCACGACGTTCATGATCACGCTCGAGGCCAGCGGCGCCAACCCGCCCGGGACGTACAGACCGACTCGGCTCACCGGAATCATCCGGCGCCGTATCACCGCACCTGGCGCGACACTGACCTCGCCACCGGTGTCACCGAGCTCGGTCTCGCACACTCTTCTGCGCCGCTCGATCGCGGTGCCGAAGGCCTTTCGAAGATCGGGATGAAGCCGTGCTGCGGCATTCTCCAGAGCCGTCGTCGGCACCCGGAAGTTGGTCGGAAGCACTCGATCAAAACGCAGGGAGTAATCAGCGAGTGCGGCGATACCGCGCCGCGCGACGTCTTCGCAAATTGGCCGAACGCTCTCCGTCGCTGCGGCTACGTCGAATTCGGCTCGGGGCACTATGGCGGCGTAATCTAGCCGCTCGCCGGCCGCCCGCCGGCCGCGAAGGTTGATCACCCGAAGCACGGAGAGATTCTACGGCCCAGGTGTCGTGCACCGATTCCGATAATCACCAGCCAGTCGGCACCGCGTGAGGAGGTTTATGGCAGAGCCGCCCGCCGACCGCGGCGTGATCTTAAGAGCCGCAATTGGCATCGGTCTTTATGCCATGGCTTTCGGTGCCTCCTTCGGTGCCATCTCGATAGGTTCTGGACTGACCGTGGCCCAAACCATGGTGCTGAGCTTGGTGATGTTCACCGGCGCGTCCCAGTTCGCTTTTGTCGGCGTCTTGGCATCGGGTGGTTCACCCTTCGCCGCGGTATCCGCCGGTCTGCTCCTCGGGGTGCGCAACGCATTCTATGGAGTGCCGATTTCGGAGATCTTGCACCCTCGCGGACTTGCCAGAGTGTGGACGGCGCACTTTGTCATCGACGAGTCAACCGCGATGGCCGTCGCTCAAGCGACGCCGCGGGCGCGACGCTATGCATTCTGGGCGACTGGGCTGATCTTGTTCACGCTGTGGCAACTGGGCAGCCTGACCGGGGCGCTGATCGGCCAAGCAATAGACCCATCTGCAGTTGGACTTGATGCTGCTGCGCCCGCCGTTTTCCTGGCTCTGCTGTGGCCGATGCTGCGGCGTCGCGAGGCGCGCTGGGTTGCTTTAGGGGGCGCAGCCGTGGCGTTGGCGCTGGTTCCCTTCACACCGCCGGGCGTCCCCGTCGTTGCAGCGGCAGGGGTGGCGTTGGTCGCTGGCCTGCTTCCCAACCGCGAAGGCAGCCGGGAAGGCACGGAGCTCAGTGAGGACGGGCAGGTCACATGACACCGCTCTGGTGGGCGATCGTCGTTGCAGCTGTCGGCTGCTACCTGTTAAAGCTCGCGGGGGTATCGCTGCCCGAATCGATTCTGAATCACCCCAAGGTGCAACGAGTCGCTCAGTTCCTGCCCATTGCGATGCTGTCTGCCTTGGTGGCGGTTGAGCTCTTCGACCATGGCGGCCGCTATGCGCTCGATTGGCGCACCCTCGCCGGCGTCACAGCCGGGGTCATCGCCTTGCTGCTGCGGCGCGGCTTTCTGGTGGTATTCCTGGTAGCCATCGGCGTGACCGCGCTATTGCGGCTGCTCACCTGACCGTCCCCGCCGCCGAAACAAGGGCCGTGGCTCCTCGTCGTCGCGCCCGAGGGAAGAACCCAGCAGCACGGGAATGATGGCGAAGAACGGCCAGGTCAACAGGGACGCGCGGGCGCGCAGCGTTAGCGGAATGGCGACGAGCTCGCCTGGCTGAGCTGCCGCCAGACGCGCAGAAAAGTCACCAGGACCAAGCCGGTAGCCGACGAACCAACAGGTAAGCGCCGCGGCAGTCGCGCAGACCAGCACCACGAGCACCAATGACCAGCCAAGAGTTCGGAGCCAGCGCCAAGCCGCGACTCCGATCAAGAGCCCTACCACTAGACCGATGGCGCAAAACCATGCGTCGGCGGCGATGAATTCAGACAGACCGCGCTCCGTCGTCGTCGCTCCGCCGGTGCTGTTCAGCTCGTACGCCGGAGGTTTCACCACCAGCCACCAGACCACTCCGGCGGCAGCTCCTAAGCCCAGCGAGGCGGCGGCGAAGCCCCCCAACCGACCGGCCAGCCGCCGGGTACCTCGGGTCGAGGTTGACGCCGACTCGGTCACGACGCCAGACACGATGGCCCTAGGAGCGCTTTGAGGTCGGCCATCAGCGGAGGCGAAGGTGTCACGCGTAGTCGCTCGTCAAGTTTCATCACCGTTGTCTTCTCCGCTGATCGCAGTCGGAGCCGCACCTCCGTAAGACCAGGATGTGAGGCCAGTACGTCACGGAGCTGTTGCACGACTTGCGGGGTGCAACGTGCTGCAGGGAGAGAGATGATGACTGGGCCGCTTGGTGCTTCGCTGATGTCGGGGAGACTGAGCTCGGAGGCGTTCAAGGAGACGACGTCGTCCTCGACCTTCACCTTGCCCTTGATCTTGACCACGGTGTCGGTGGCCAACACGGTCGAGGTCATCTCATAAGCGCGTGGGAAGAGCAGGACCTCGATAGAGGCTTCCAAATCCTCGACCGTGATCACCGCCCAGATATCTCCCCGCCGTGTGGTCTTCCTTGTGATGTTGGTGATCATGCCCGCGATGGTCACCATCGTGTCCCGCGGACCATCATCGGCGAGCAGCTCGCCGATGCCGATGTCACGCTCGGCGGCCAGCACGTGCTCCAGCCCCTGCAGGGGATGATCACTGACATACAGACCCAACATCTCGCGCTCGAAGGCGAGCTTGGTTCTCTTATCCCAGTCAGGAATATCGGGAACATTGCCAGTCAGCACCGGATCGGTCTCGGCCAGCTCACCGAACAGGTCATCCTGGCCATTCGCCTCATTGCGCTTGAGGTCGAGGACCGCGTCCACCGCGGACTCGTACATGCTCATCAGCCCGCGGCGGGAATGCCCCATCGACTCGAATGCGCCTGCCTTGATCAACGACTCAATGACGCGCTTGTTGCACACCACGAGGGGGACCTGATCAAGGAAGCCGTGGAAGTTCACCGCCTTGCCATGAGCCTCGCGAGCGGCGACGATGCCCTCCACCACGTTGTGCCCGACATTGCGGACCGCCGTCAGGCCGAAGCGAATGTCGGCACCGACCGGGGTGAAGTTGGCTGCCGATTCGTTCACGTCTGGCTGCAACACCTGGATCCCCATCCGGCGACACTCGTTGAGATAGATGGCCATCTTGTCCTTGTCGTCGGCCACGGAGGTAAGCAGCGCTGCCATGAATTCGGCCGGGAAGTTGGCCTTCAGGTACGCGGTCCAGTACGAGACCATCCCGTACGCGGCGGTGTGGGCCTTGTTGAACGCATAGTCGGAGAACGGGACCAATGTGTCCCAAAGCGCCTTGGTCGCTGCGGGGGAGTAACCGTTCGCGCGCATGCCGTCGGAGAACGGCACGAACTCCGCGTCGAGGATCTCCTTCTTCTTCTTGCCCATCGCCCGGCGCATGTTGTCCGCCTGGCTCAAGGTGAACCCGGCCACCTTCTGGGCGATCGCCATCACCTGCTCCTGATAGACGATCAGCCCGTGAGTCGTGTCCAAAATCTCCGCAAGCGGCTCGGCCAGCTCGGGGTGGATCGGCGTGATCTCCTGACGGCCGTTCTTGCGCAACGCGTAGTTCGTGTGACTGTCCGCGCCCATCGGGCCCGGCCGATACAACGCCAAGACCGCTGAGATGTCCTCGAAGTTGTCGGGGCGCATCAGTCGTAGCAGGGCACGCATCGGCCCGCCATCGAGCTGAAAGACGCCTAGCGTGTCACCTCGGCCGAGCAATGCGTAGCTCGGCGCGTCGTCCAGCGGCAGGTCTTCCAGCACCAGCTGGAATCCGCGGTTCAGCGAGATGTTGGCCAGTGCATCGTCCAGCACGGTGAGGTTGCGCAGGCCGAGAAAGTCCATCTTGATCAGGCCGAGCGCTTCACAGCTCGGGTAGTCGAACTGGGTGATGATCGCGCCGTCTTGTTCCCGGCGCATGATCGGAATGATGTCGATCAGGGGGTCGCTCGACATGATCACTCCGGCGGCATGCACACCCCACTGTCGCTTCAGGCCTTCCAGATCCTTCGCCGTGTCAACGACGGTCTTGACGTCCGGATCTATGTCGTAAAGGGCCCGAAACTCGCCACCCTCGCCGTAGCGAGGATGTTGAGGATCAAAGAGTTTGGCCAGCGGGACGTCCTTGCCCATGACCGGCGTCGGCATCGCTTTGGTGATCTTCTCGCCGACGCCGAACGGGTACCCCAGCACCCGGGACGCATCTTTCACCGCCTGCTTGGCCTTGATCGTCCCGTACGTCACGATCTGGCTGACTCGGCCGTCGCCGTACTTCTCGGTCACATAGCGGATCACCTCGCCGCGCCGACGCTCATCGAAGTCAATGTCGAAGTCGGGCATCGAGACGCGGTCCGGGTTGAGGAATCGTTCGAAGATCAGTCCGTGCACCAGCGGGTCAAGATCAGTAATCCGCATCGCGTACGCGGCGATCGAGCCCGGACCAGAGCCGCGGCCTGGGCCGACTCGAATACCGTGCTCCTTGGCCCAGTTGATGAAGTCCGCGACCACCAGGAAGTAGCCCGCGAAGCCCATCGAGATGATCACACTGGTCTCGAAGTCGGCCTGTTTGCGCACCTCGTCGGAAATCCCGCTCGGATAGCGGCGGCGCAGGCCGGCCTCGACCTCGTGGACGAACCAGGAGTCCTCGGTCTCCCCGTCGGGACACGGAAAGCGCGGCATGTACGTGCCGTTGCCTTCGCTGAACGACACATTGCACCGCTCGGCAATTATGAGCGTGTTGTCACACGCCTCCGGAAGCTCGGCAAACAACGCACGCATCTCCGCCGGGGACTTCAGGCAGTAGCTATCTCCCTCGAGCTTGAACCTATTTCCGTCGGCCATGGTGGAGCCGGTTTGCACGCAGAGCAGCACCTCGTGTGCCGCGGCGTCGGATTGCTGGGCGTAATGCAGGTCGTTGGTCGCAACCAGCGGCAGCTTCAGATCCTTGGCAATCTTGAGCAGGTCGGCTCGTACCCGGTTCTCGATGGTCAGCCCGTGATCCATCAGCTCAACGAAGTAGTTGCCGGCGCCGAACAGATCGCGAAACTCCGCCGCACTGGCAATCGCATCCTGATAGCGACCGAGCCGAAGGTAGGTCTGCACCTCACCGGACGGACAGCCCGTGGTAGCGATCAACCCAGTGGCGTACCGGGCAAGCAGCTCGCGATCCATCCGCGGCTTGTAGAAGTACCCCTCCAACGATGCCAACGAGCTGAGCCGAAAGAGGTTGTGCATGCCGGAGGTGTTCTCGGCCCACAGCGTCAGATGGGTGAATGCTCCGCCTCCGGAGACATCATCGCTGCCGCCCTCTCCCCACAGCACCCGACGTCGTTCGGAGCGGTGCGTCTTCGGGGTGAGATAGGCCTCGATACCGATGATCGGCTTGACGGAGGAAGCTCGGCCCGCTTTGTAGAACTCGTACGCGCCGAAGGTGTTGCCGTGGTCAGTAACCGCGATGGCTGGCATGCCCAACCGCTCGCAACCGGAGAAAAGGTCAGCGATTCGTGCCGCACCGTCGAGCATCGAATACTCCGAGTGCACATGCAGGTGGACGAAAGAACCGTCCCCAGGCTGGATGCTCCCCGGCATATCCGCACCAACCTCCAAAAGTCTTCTTGCTGCACACGGGGAAGGTCAGCAAGCGCCTACATTAGTCGCCCGATCCCTCTACCAGTTTGCGCCGCGCCTCTGACAGGTCGATCTGACGCGCATGCATCGAGGTGTTTGCCAGCGGATGGCTCAGCCATCCTTCTGGCACAGCGCAAGCACTTTTTCGACCGTTCGCAGATTGCGGATCGTCGAGCTCACGCCAATGATGGCGCTGAACCGCTCGGCGAGTTTGCTATTGCCCATGCCTTGTGAGTAGTTGACATAGACCTGCTGACCCGCGAACGTAAACGGCTCGTAATCCTTAGCCACCGATGCCACCTTGTCCTTCGCGGTCGCATCGGGCGCTTTCATCAAGAACGCCACGCTGACCTGACTCGGGTTCCCGTCCGGGAAGGGGTTTTCGGCCACAATCTTCTCCAGTTGGGCGACTGTTCGGACCGCGACGTCGATCGGGCGTCCGAAGGTGTCTTTGATCGCTTCGGAAATCTCCCGTTCCAGCGTCGCGGCCTTCTTCGCCGAGGTGATGATCAAGTTGCCGCTGTTGATGTAGGTCGCGACATTGGTGTACCCCAGATCTTCTGCCATCGCGCGTAATGCCGGCATGGAGATCTTGTTGTTGGGACCGAGATTGACACCGCGCAGGAAGCCAGCATAGGTAGCCACCTCGCCATCATTTCAGGCGCTACTCGATCAACGTGGCGTCACTGGCGCGACGGGACTGGGCCCTAGCGTTTGCCTACCTGGAAAACGTTTCGACTGCCACTCAATCCGTTGAGGACTTCTTCGCCCGATACGCAGGTGACCTCACCGCCGGAGACATCGAGGCCCGCTTCATGCCGAGCGGATCGAGTGACCCGGGCTTACCCCCGGTGCCGCCACGGGTTGACAAGAGGCGCCTCACAATCGGCGAAGTCCCGCTCGTTACGTGTGGCGATCGCTGCGCCGTGACAGATCGCGATGCAAGCAATCTGTGCATCCATGGGGTCCATGACTACGCCGATCCGTTCCTTGTCAGCGACCAATGGTCCGTACCGCAGGGCTGCCTCAACGTCGAACGCCAGAATGTGATCGGCCATGCTGACGAAGATCGACTGATAGGACCGCTCCAGTGACGTGCGTCGCCGCCCTGCTGGCAGTCGTTCCAAACCGTAACTGATCTCGGCAACGGTCACCACGGTCGAGAAGAGCTCGCTCGGATCCTGATCGGCAAGCCACGCAACGACCGCCGCATTGGGCCGCGTCCGCATCAGCTCACTGGTGACATTGGTGTCGAGAATGATCACCTAAGCTCAACCGGCCGCTGTCGCCGTTTCCGTCGCGGCACCTCAAGATCGACTCCGCCGTGCTCGAGGCTGACAGTGCGAATCGCATCAAACAGACCGACAGGTCGCTGCTCTGCCACAGCGTCGGCCAGGATGGCCCGAATCTCCGCTTCCATCGATCGGCCGTGTTCCGCCGCTCTGACGCGCAACCGTGCCTTCACGTCCGCATCGAGATTGCGGATACTAATTGCCGTCATTGCTATCACCCTGCTAGCAATGATAGCGACAACTGAACTAACTGGGGTTTCACCTAGATAACTGTCGCCAGATTGCGTCCACGCGGCGGGCACATTTCAATGCAGTCTGACGACACTCAGTAGACGCGAGTCACACCATCATTTGGCGAGCGGTGGGTGGTATCGGCCGAGGGAGCTTGGTGATACCAGACAGATACTCGTCAACACCTGCGGCACAGGCTCGCCCTTCAGCGATTGCCCAGACGATCAGCGACTGACCGCGGCCGGCGTCGCCGCACACGAACACCCCATCCACATTGGTGGCGTAGTCCTTGTCTCGCGCCACGTTGCCACGTTCGTCGAGCGCCACACCAAGTTGGGGGATGACTGTGTTCGTTTCAGGGCCGGTGAAGCCCATCGCCAGCAGCACCAGCTCGGCCGGGATCTCTCGTTCCGTCCCCGTCACGGGGACGATCTTGCCCGCCTCGAACCGGACTTCGGACATGCGCAACGACGCCACCTTGCCGTCGTAGTCACCAATGAACTCCGAGGTCGAGACTGAATAGACCCGCTCGCCTGCCTCCTCATGCGCTGAGGACACCCGGTAAGTCATCGGGTACGTCGGCCAAGGCTGGTGCTCGGGCCGCTCGTCTGGCGGCGTTGGCATGATCTCCAGCTGCACAATCGACTTCGCCTGCTGGCGGATCGCCGTACCAAGGCAGTCCGCGCCCGTATCTCCGCCGCCGATGATGACGACGTGCTTGTCCTTGGCGGTGATCTGGTTGTCCACCCGGTGCCCCAACGAGGCCCGATTGGACTGCGGCAGGTACTCCATCGCCTGATGAATCCCACTGAGGTGGCGCCCCGGCACCGGCAGGTCACGCCCGACTGTTGATCCGACGGCAAGCACGATCGCGTCGTAGCGCTCTTTGAGCTCCCGTCCGGTGATCGTCACACCAGCCTCGACGCCGCTGTGGAAGTTGGTGCCCTCGTCCCGCATCTGCCGAATGCGCCGATCTAGGACCGACTTCTCCATTTTGAACTCGGGGATGCCATATCGCAGCAGCCCGCCAGGCTCATCAGCCCGCTCGAAGACCGCGACGGTGTGCCCCGCCCGGGTGAGCTGCTGGGCTGCCGCCAGCCCGGAGGGGCCTGATCCGACCACCGCCACCCTCTTGCCGGTATGCCACTCCGGCGGCTGCGGATTCACCCGCCGCTCATCCCAGGCCTTATCGATGATCGCGACCTCGACGTTCTTGATTGTCACGGGATCGCGATTGATCCCGACCACACAGGCTGTCTCGCAGGGCGCCGGACAGAGCCGACCGGTGAACTCCGGAAAGTTGTTGGTCGCGTGCAGCCGTTCCAGCGCTTCGTCCCAATCGCTGCGCCAGACGAGGTCGTTCCACTCCGGAATGAGATTGCCCAGCGGACATCCCGTGTGACAGAACGGAATGCCACAGTCCATGCAACGGCCCGCCTGCTCGGAGATGATCGGCAGCACGGCCCGCCCCGGCGTACCCAGATAAACCTCTTTCCAATCATGGATCCGCTCGGCTACCGGCCGCCGTGTCGCCACCAGTCTCGGAGTGGTCATAAACCCCTTGGGATCAGCCATACGTCAGTCCTTCAGAAGCTGGAGAGGAGCTGTGGTGCTCCACCGTTCGGGCCGGGCGGCGAAACCTAAGATGCTTGAATCCTGACGACCACCGACCGCACCCAGCGGCAAAACCCAACAAGGGCGTTTCGCCGCTCGGCCCGAACGGTGGAGCACCAACGCGACGAGCGCACTCACCCGTGGGCTGCTTCCATCATCTTGCTCGTGATCATCGCCTCGTCCAGGCCCTCCGACTCGCCCTGTTCTCGGGCGGCAAGGACACGGGCATAGTCGCGCGGCAGCACCTTGGTGAAGCGTCTGGCCGAGGCGTGCCAGTCAGCGAGCAACGACTCGGCGACATCCGACCCGGTCTCCTCGCGATGGGCGATGATCAACTTCTTGAGTAGCTCCAGATCAGCGTCGGTCGGCACCAGCGCATCGACCATCTCGGTGTTCAACAGCGTTGGATCCAGGTCGAGGAAATAGCCGATGCCGCCCGACATGCCGGCTGCGACATTGCGCCCCGTCTTGCCAAGGACCACGGCGATCCCGCCGGTCATGTATTCGCAGCCGTGATCGCCTAGTCCCTCCACCACTGCGATGGCACCAGAGTTGCGGACGCAGAATCGCTCGCCCACTTGGCCTCGAATGAACAGTTCGCCAGCGGTGGCGCCGTACGCGATCACGTTGCCGGCAATGATGTTGTCCGCCGCGACGAAGTGTGCCGTGCGCGCAGGTCGCAGCACAATGCGGCCGCCGGAGAGTCCCTTCGCCAGGTAGTCATTGCTGTCACCTTCCAGCCGCAGCGTGACGCCGGCCGGCAGGAATGCGCCAAAGCTCTGTCCGGCTGAGCCTTTGAAGGTGATGTCGATCGTGCCGTCGGGCAAACCTTCACCGAGGGTGGCCTTGGTGACCTCGTGGCCCAAGATCGTTCCCACCGTACGATCAACGTTGCGGATTGCGATCGAGGCGCGGATGGCCTCACCGGTCTCGAGGGCTGGCCGACAGATATTGATCAATTCCTGGTCCAGCGCCTCAGCTATTCCGTGATCTTGAACAGTCACGTTGTGCAGTACCGCGCCTTCGGGCAAATCAGGCATGTGCAAGATCGGCCGTAGGTCCAGACCGTGTGCCTTCCAGTGCTGTTCGGCCTTGGTGGTGTCGAGCACCTCGACGTGCCCTATGGCTTCGGCGAGCGTCCGAAAACCCAACGCTGCAAGGTGTTCTCGCACCTCTTCTGCGATGAACTCGAAGAAGTTGATCACGAACTCCGGCTTTCCGGAGAACTTCGAGCGCAGCTCGGTATTCTGCGTCGCGACGCCCACCGGGCAGGTGTCGAGGTGACAAACCCGCATCATGATGCAGCCGCTGACCACCAACGGCGCGGTCGCGAAGCCAAACTCCTCGGCTCCCAGCAGGGCTCCGATGATCACGTCGCGACCGGTTTTCAGCTGGCCATCGACCTGCACCACGATCCGGTCACGTAACCCATTGAGCAACAAGGTCTGCTGAGTCTCAGCAAGACCCAGCTCCCACGGACCGCCAGCATGCTTCAACGAGGTCAGCGGGGCAGCGCCCGTACCGCCATCGTGGCCGGAGATCAACACGACATCGGCCTTGGCCTTGGACACGCCAGCAGCGACCGTCCCGACTCCGACCTCGGCGACCAGCTTGACGTGCACCCGAGCGGAAGGGTTGGCGCATTTCAGGTCGTGGATCAGTTGCTTGAGGTCCTCGATGGAGTAGATGTCGTGGTGGGGCGGCGGGGAGATCAGGCCCACTCCAGGCGTGGAGTGTCGCGTCTGGGCAATCCAGGGATACACCTTCTGGCCGGGCAGCTGGCCGCCTTCTCCGGGCTTGGCGCCCTGAGCCATCTTGATCTGCAGGTCGCTGGCGTTGGTCAGGTAGTCCGAGGTCACACCGAAGCGGCCGGAAGCTACCTGCTTGACGGCGCTGCGCCGCTCCGGGTCGTAGAGCCGGTCCTTGTCCTCACCGCCCTCACCGGTGTTTGACCTGCCGCCGATCCTGTTCATAGCAATTGCCAGCGTCTCGTGCGCCTCCTTGCTGATCGACCCGTACGACATCGCACCGGTCGAGAAGCGTTTGACGATCTCGCTGCTAGGTTCGACCTCTTCGATGGGTACGGGGCGGCGGTCCGAGGCAAACCGCAGCAGTCCCCGCAACGTCATCAGCCGCTCGGATTGCGTGTCAA
>Ga0307282_10000119_pt1 | contig 21882 bp, 19 predicted proteins | sample ER_DNA_121_FD_194475 | JGI IMG/M metagenome (GOLD analysis project Ga0307282, IMG submission 194475) | Bulk soil microbial communities from the East River watershed near Crested Butte, Colorado, United States - ER_DNA_121 | ecosystem: Environmental > Terrestrial > Soil > Floodplain | place...
TCCTCTCCAGTCTCCTCCATCTCTGCTTCACGCCTCTTTGCCTGGTCCGAGGATTTCGCGGAGTCATCGAGTTCCTGCTCTCGGTCCTGATTGTCTTCGTCTGTGCTGTCTTCGTCTGTGCGACCTGAAGTCGGTTCGCTCATTGCCGCCTTCTCCAATCTTTGGGCACATGCGGCGGTCGGAGCGACGAACGCCCCGACCGCCGCCTTGCTCTGTTTGGACTGTCTTAGTGGTCGAGATCGACGTGACGGCTGCCGGACTTGGCGAGGCCGCGTGAGATCATGTACGCGGATGCGACGACGGCCACGAGCGTCCAAGCGCGGGGAGCGTCGAAGTTGTCCGCTGACGCGGCAGCGATCAGGATTGCTGCCACGATTCCGAGCATCGTCAGAAGCTCCGTCGTCTTGAACGAAGGCTTCGTCTCGTCCTGCGAGACCATGCGCGGTGCCCGCTTCACGTCGGTGCGTTCGCGGTCGACTGATACTGAGGACATAGTTCCTCCTAGTTGCCCCGGATGGGCAGGTCAATGGGTTGAGAACTCGGATGAGTTCCTTCGGTAACACGCATGACCCATGACAGGCAGAAGGGGTCTAGTTCCTCCGCCACGAGGCTGGTGCAGGACACCCCTTAGCCGATCGGGGCAGGCCTAAACCTCTCAGCGTGACTCGGGGGCCGGCGCGGGGGACGCACATCTCGGTGTCGGAGCGCTTGAGCCCCAGCGCCGGCCTCGTGCACCTAACGGCTCTTGTGTCCGTGCCGCCTCTGGGTTAAAGATCGGGCGGGGCGGGCCTGCGGCCTCTGTAACGTGAGCGACTTGTTCTCTCCCCGTCGCCGCGTTGCGACTGTCGCAAAGGCTCTGAGGAGAGTCCTCGGGAAACTCTCCACGCCCGCCCCATCTGTGCGGCAGAGCAAAGTGTTACCGGAGTTCTTGACACGTCCTTGGTCGGGGCGCACACCGATATCCGTGTCGAGGTAGCTAGTTGAGCGAAGTGCGTCGGTGGTCGAGCTCGACCTCGGTCACCTCGAGGAGGCCGCGCCGAATCTTGAAACCGAAGCAGCGACGCAGTACGGTCGCAGCATGACCGGGGACAGCATGACCCCCCCGGGGGACGTATATCCAGGGCCACTTCGCAGGTTCTTAGCGGCGGTCGCAGCGGACCCTGACCCCCTGGATAAGTGGTGGCCGGAAGGCCCGGGCCGAGCGAAGGGGAAGTACAACCATCTCTGGATCAAGCTGAGCCCGGAGCAACAGATTGCCCTCCAAAGCCGCAATCTTGACGAAATCGCGCGGGTGGTCCACGAGGAGGCTACGAAATTCCCGAAGCCGGGCGAGGAGGTTGACTCGGCTAATGGGTTAGCCTGGGCGCTGGTCCGGGTCTAGGCTCACTCGGGGCAGCAAGACTCGAGGTAGCTAGTTGAGCGAGGTGTGTTCGTGGTCGAGCTCGACCTCGGTCACCTCGAGGCGGCCGCGCCACTTGGGGCTCGTCCCGCAGACAATCCTCGAGCGCACGGCGCGCGTCCTCCTCAGTGATGAAGAGCTCTATCGCTTCCGGGTCGTGAAGCTCGGTGAGCGCGTACAGACGCATCGCGTGGGGCCGTATTCGGCTACCCGTGGCGAAGCAAGCGTTTCAGCGTTTCGACCCCGGTGTTTCGGTGGCCGTGCCGAAGCTCGGCGAGTGCTGACGCAGCGAGCGCCAGGCGGCCGAGCAGGTCAGATCAAGACCACTCGGGCGTAATAGGCTGCCTGGTCGATGCCGCCCCCGTCTCGGCTTGCAGTGTCGATTGCTGTCGGACTTGCAGCGACCGTACTCGCCTTCGCGGCCTGGGCCGCGGTCAGGGCACCGTTCGATGCCGGTATCGACCTTCCGATCTACGAGGAGGATACGACGATTCTGCTCGGGGGGAAGATGCCCTACCGGGATTTCGCGATCGAATACCCGCCCGGAGCGCTGCCGATGTTCGTGCTGCCAGCGGTCATGTTCGGCGACGCGCGCGACGCGCACTGGTCGCCTCCGAACGACCACGGCTACCGCTACCAGCGTGCTTTCAACTCGCTCGTCGTCGCGCTCACCGCCACCATGGTGATCCTCACCGCTCTCTCTCTGGACGCTCTCCGGCGCACCACGACGGTCCGGCTGTTCGCGATCGCGGTCGTCGCCTCGTCGCCGCTTCTGATCGGCCACGTGTTCGTCCAGCGCTACGACGTCTGGCCGGCCGCGCTCACTGCGGCGGCGCTCGCCGCAGCGCTCCACGGACGCTTCCGGCTGGGGGCAGCCGCGCTCGGCCTGGGCGTGGCGGCGAAGGTGTACCCGTTGCTGCTCTTACCTGTGCTGCTAATCGTGGCCGCGCGCCAGCGAGGAGTTCGCGAGGCGATCACGGCGGCAGCGTCCGCTGTCGCGGCGGCGGCGCTCGTGTTCGCGCCCTTTGCGATCGCGTCCTGGAACGGGACCTGGCAGATGCTGCGAAACCAACTCAGCGGTGGTCTTCAAGTCGAGACCGTCACCAGCTCGCTGCTCGTGATCACGCGCCATCTCAGCGACTGGGTAGGGCTGCATACATCCGAGCTAACCGTCCGCCCGGAGCAGCACGGCTTGAACCGGGCGATCCTCGCGGGAACGGGCACTGAGGCCACAAAGACGGCGCTCAACCTGCTGCTCGTGCTTGCGCTCTGCGTGATCTGGGGCGCGCTCGCGCGCAGCAGAAACGATCCGCTCGAAGACCTCGTCCGCTACTCGGCGCTTACCGTCGCGGTCGCGCTCGTCCTCGGCACCGTGCTCTCGGCGCAGTACATCACCTGGCTCGTCCCGCTCGTTCCCCTCGTGGCCGGCCGCCGCGGCGCAGTCGCCACCTCCGCATTCGTCGTCGCGGCCGCACTCACGCACGTTTGGTTTCCGAGCGCTTTCTACGGCAGCTACCTCGGCCACTTCGACCTCGGCGCGACCTCTCTGCTCTTGGCGCGAAACCTCGCGCTGGTGGCGACGGCCCTTGCGCTCGCGCTCCCAGGCCCCGGGGCGCTCCGTCGCCTGCTCGTTCCCGAAGCGCGATCCACGTCCGCGGGAGCGTTCGGCCCGACCTAGAGCCGAAGTCTCAGAAAGCGGCGATTCAGCACAGCCCTGGTTGTCACCAATCGAGAAGCGATATTGGGCTGTTTCTCACTGCCAGAGCCGGAGCGGAACGGGTGGCCGGAGGCGTACTACCCCCTTGTTCAAGGAAGTAGTAACGCCGAAGGTTCTGCCGTCTGCCGTCGCGTTGACGGTACGGCCATCGGCACGGAAACTCAAACGCGGCCAGGTACGTCCTTCCCCCGCTCGTTTCCGCCTGCCCAGCGCCTCACGGCGCTAACGACTATGAAGCCGCGCCGGGGCGGGTGCGGCTCTGGTGGCTGAGTCCCTTCCGGCTTGCGCCTCGTTCTGTATCGACCTGTTCCTGGGCCGCGTGTGCGATGCTGTGGCCGCACTTTCCTGGTGAAAGTTAGGTGCGGGCGGGAGCGTCACCGAACTCGGAGCGACGTTCCCGCTGTTTTCTGTTCTCCACGCCGCACCTGCGCGGAGCGCCATACAGCTAGGCCAGGGGCATCACCTCCCCGGCGTGACAAGCAAACCTGACTAAAAGCTGACTAAGCGGCTCGCGTTGCGGCGGCGTTAGCGGCCAGAGCGCAGAAAAACCCGCCGGTAGCAGCGGGTTTCGGAAAGCGGATGATGGGACTCGAACCCACGACCTTCTGCATGGCAAGCAACCGAGATGTTTGCCCGGCCATTCCCGTTTGGCTTAGTGAGGCGAATTCGCTTCCTGCTGTTCCCCGCCGATGCCCTGCGTTTCCACTAGTTCGCTGACCCGTTGCTGACCCGTACGCGGGGGTGCTCCGGGGTGGGGCGTCGGGGTTCGGGATCGGCGTGCGACGACTGCCACTCGTCTCATTCACTCCCAAGGCTTCGACTGGCAAGCATCTTCTCGACCCGGTCCAGCCGCTGATCGATGCTTAGCAGGCGGGCTTCGATTCGCACCTCGGCGTCGTCCTCGTCCGCAGCTTGGGCACGCTCGCGTTCCTTAGATGCTCGCGCCACGAAGGTCGAGGTGATCGCGGCGGTGGTGATGGCGAGGAAAGCGATGCCCTGAAGCATCACGAGGATTGCGACGATTCTCCCGGAGGGGTTCTTCGGTGTGACGTCGCCATAGCCCACCGTCGTCACTGTCTGCAGGGCCCACCACATGCCGACCCAGACGTTCGAGTACTCGCCATGGTCGAGCAGCCGCATGAACACGCCGCCGGCGACGACCACGACGGTCGTCGCGGTGACGATAACGCCGGCAGCGGTCCGGACGGATGGCGGTTCTCTTAGAAACCGCGTCATGCGGCGCTCGATGACGTTCAATCGACCTGTTTGCGGCACGCTAGCCCTTGCGGTCGTTCTCGCCTTGCCGCCATTCGGCCCAGACTGGTCCGAAGACGGCGCAGACCATCGAGATCGTGACGGCGATGAGGATGTAGGCGACGAGCGCGATGACGACCCCGAACGCGCCGAACGCTTTTCCGTTCTGGTCCAGCGTGGGTCCGATCCAGAGCGGTGAGGTGGCGATCGTCCCGCCGAGCACGAAGGTCGCGAGGAGCGCCCCGGGTAGAAGTGAGCGAAGCGAGATCGCGCGATGGAGCAGGAAGCGCGGGGTCCAGAGCCAGAAAACCATCGAGCCGGCGATCCAGACCGGAAGCAGCGCAAGCCACCCACCCGTCCGGAGCCCCGACGCCGACACGGTCAAGAGCGCGACGACTCCGGTGAACGCGAAGAACCAGATCGTGAACCGCACCTGGTCGGCCGCCGTGCCTACGTGGATGCGCCAGGCCCGCGCGTAGATGTCCTGGTACTGCTGTCCGATCGAGAGTCCCCAGAGCAGGAACCCGATCACGATCGTGACCGACGCTGCTACGAGATTGTTCGCAGTGGTGCCGAAGAGGTCGTGGACGAGGCTCGCGGTCGACCCGTTGAGGTTCATGTGCGAGATCAGACGGTCCGCGAATGCGTTCTCGTCTCCTTTGGCCAGGTTGAAGATCGCGATGATGACAAGCGCTGTGGGGAACACTGACAGCGTGATGTATGTCGTTGCCGCTGAGCCTGAGTTACGGCTCGCCTCGAAGTAGCGGCGAAACCAGAGGAGCACAAGCCGGCCGAGGCTCGAATCTGTCCGCTCATGTAGCCAACCTTGCGCCGCCGCCAAGCGGCTGCCGCCTGTGCCGGGAGACTCGGTCACCGGCTGCGAGTCCTGGCCCACGACGGAGGCAGGAGTTTCTGGTGTCATCACCTACGCTCCTTTCGGCTGAGCTGCTCCTGGTAGAGCGAGCTATTGAGTACCGGTGCGGTCACGACGAGCGTTGCGAGCAAATAGATGAAGAAGATCACCGTCGTCGTGGCGCCGAGACCGCCGTACAGCGATGTCGACTTGTCGAGCTTCGGCACCAGAAAGCTCAGGACCAGCGCGTGGAGCACCGGGATTCCAATGCCAACGAGGAGCGCGCCGGGAAGCAGCGCCTTCCAGGGAGCATCTCTGTGCGGAAGATGAAGAGAGACCCAGAGCCACAGCGCCGTGAGCGGTCCGAACGTGAGCACGGGAGCGAGGACGCCTGGCCAATCGCCACGGACCCACCACGTCAGCGCGACTATGGCCCAGACCGCCACCAGCACACCGGTGAAAGTCAAAGACCACTGAAGTGGCTTCGCCTTCTTGGGAGGCTCGTCCCAGACGAGCGAATGAACGAGCTGAACTGCCTTCGCGCCAGAGAATCCCGCCCAGAGGAGGAGGGGCACGCCGACCGCGAGGAGCCACCACGAGTTGGAGTGCGCGGAACGCGAAGCGTCGCCGACCGCGTTGCTGATCGCCCCCGGAAGGCCGCCTTTCGAAACCGCCTTCTCGGTGCTGCCCGCGTTCAAAAAGCCGAGCGCACCTCCGGCGAGCAAACCGAACGGCAGCAGCCACAGGAACAGCCGGTACGCGAGGCCCCCGGCGAGAACGCTCGCCGCGACGCGCCGGTTTCGTTCCGCCGCTCGAAGGGGGACCGCGAGCGCCACGTGCTTTTCGCTCGCGCTCTTCGCACTCGCCATCGCGCCCGTGAGCTTTTCGCGCGCACGATCGGCCCGGCCGGCACCGGACGCCTGGTCAGAACCCCCAGCTGCCTCGGCCCGTCGATCCCGGGCGTCGTCGGCGGCCGCCACATCTGTCTCCGGTTTCCTCATGCCCGCGGCAGGCATTCGCAGCTAATCGAGGGTGTGGATCGTGAAGGCGACCGCGAACCCGAGCGTCGTCACGACTCCGACGAACTTGCCTCCGTGCTCGTAGGCCTCGGGCATCATCGTCTCCGCGAGCATGGTGAGGATCGCACCACCTGCAAAGGCGAGAACGAAGGCGGTGGTGCCGGGTGAGGAATCTTGGAAAAGCCCGTAGCCCGCCAGCGAGGCGAGCCCGGAGATGAGTGCGATCGCGGTCCACATCCACAGGATTCGTGACTTCTTCCATCCGCTGGTGGCGAGGCCGGCGGTCGAGGAGATCGACTCCGGCAGGTTCGAGATGAAGACCGCAGCCAGGTAGGCGGCGCCCACCGCTCCGCCTTCGAAGATCGTCAGGCCGATCACCATCGACTCTGGGATCCCGTCGAGCACGCTTCCGAGGACGATCGAGAGCGACGAGCCGCCCTCCTGGTTGCCGCTTGGGTCCTTACGTTGACTGCCCCCGAGGCGGTCGATCAGCCGGTCGCCGCCGAAGAAGACCAGACAGCCGGCGAAGAAACCCCCGACGACCCAGCCGTGACCGGATGACTTGTCGACCGCCTCCTGGACGAGATCGAACGAGATCGCGCTGATCAGCACGCCCGAGCCGAAGGCCATGATCAGCCCGATCGTGCGCAGGCCGATGCTGAAGATCAGCGCAACAATCGCGCCGATCACGAGCGACGAAGCAGCCAGGGTCCCCCAACCGAAGGCGGCACCCATCTAGTGCTGCTCTCTGCTCGCTACGGCAACCGGTGTGGATGCTGCACCGACCGCGGCACCGGCGGGTGTGCTACACGGGCCGAGAAGAAGCTCAGCCTCCTTGCCGTGCGCAGCTACCTCCACGGTTGCCCTGTCCGTTTCTGACCCGCCTCGGCGCCACTTCGGCTTGAGACCACTAGTCCAGGGCTTCGATCTCGCTCGGCCGCCACGTCTTGTCGAAGAACGGCTGCAGCGGATTGTAGAGCCGGAGGATCGGGAACCAGCCCTTGTCGGGGTTGGTTTGCAGCCAGTTCGATTCTTTGCCCTCGGGTGCGGTGGGACCGAAGTAGATGTCGGTCGAGCCGTCGGTATTGGTTTCGACCGTACCCGACTGACTGCCGAGGTCCGGCATCCCTTGGTCGGTCTGGAGCATGGAGCGCGTCTGACGGTCATAGGCCATCACCGACCAGAACCGGCTCTCGGGGATGTCGGGAGGCAACGTGATCCGGTAGGAGCGCGCACCGTCGAGGTAGTCGCCATTGGAGTCGCGTGTGGCGAAGATGTATTGCGAGCCGATCCCGGTGAGTCGCATACACATCGCCGGAGTGACGCCGGTGTATGCGTAGAAGAACGCGATGCGGGCGTTGTGCTTGCGGGCGCCGTCGCTCGGGGACTGCTCGACCCCCTTCGGAGTGATCAGCGGCGGGGGTGTGAGGAACTCATAGCCCTCCCACATCATGGTGAACCACGCCGAGCCCGGGTAGAACGCCCAGCCTTCTTGTTCGCGCGGGTCGAGAGCCAGCGTGCGGGCGGTCGCGTTGCCCACTTTGACCGCGTCGCTGAGGATCTTGCGCATCCGCGCGTCAGGTGCAAACGGTTGCCCCTTGACGATCCCGACCGAAGCGAGCAGGCCGAGGATCTCGGGGTTTCCCGCCTCCACCGGCTCCGTTTGTACAACTTCGTTGATGAGGTCCCAGTACGAGTCATCGACCGGCGGCACCGTGTTGAACGACTTGTGGACCGCGTCGACGAAGCGGGTCGGCGCCGGTTCGGTCGCAGGTGCGAACGGGCCCGCACCGAAGAGGTACGTCGAGACCGGCGACCCCACCCCGCCAGGCTGGTACGGATAGATCTTCAACCCGTTGCGGATGACTTCGTCAGCCGGTGCGGGGTCGTTGTCAACCTTGAACGCTCGAGCGAACCACCACGCCCGCGTCGTGCGGCAATGCGACACGAAGTACCCATCGTCCGGTAGCGGACCGTCATAACCCGGTCCGACGATGAGGTAACGCCCGCCGGTACCTCGGTCCCGCCCCGGGAGCCCCATGTCGGTCACCCAGTTGAACCACATGTCGTCGACCCCACCCAGGATCCCAGTCGGCGGACCCAACGCCGGCAGTTCGACGACCATCGGGCCGTTCGTCAGGTCCAGGAACGAGATGTAGTAGAGCGTGTCGCAGTTCGCGGTCAGGAACAGCGACTGCGAGTCCATCAACTCGGGGAACGCCAGTACGTCGTTGTCCTCGACGCCGATGCTCAAGAATCCTTGGCGCATCGCCGCCAGCGACGCTCCGGGGAAGCTGTTGATGAACGCCTCGACGCCGTGCATGAGGTCGAGGTTGTCGTAAAGCAGCGCAGCCGTCTCCTCAGACGGTGCGCCGTCGTCGAACTTCAACGTCCCGAGGCTTGTCTCGACCCGATCGGGGGTCGAAATCGACTTCAGCGTCTCGGCCGAAACGCCCTGCTTCACGGCAACGCCCATCACGCCCTCCTCACTCAGACAATCGAGGCTCAAGAAGTACCAAGGAACTACTCAGACCTAGTCCGAGCACCGTAGGCGTTCACGGCGCAACGCAACATCATCCAAACTGTATGAAGCGACTCGTCAGTCTTCTGATTGCGACGGGTGGCCGAAATCCGCTACTGCCTGTTCGCTTCAGCGGAGCTCGATAACTGTGTCTCCACAGTCGAAGTTCAGGCAAAGGATCCGAAGCCACCAGAGTGTTCAAATGCTGACGCGAATGGTCTCTCGCGGGTGTGTAAGCAGCCCCGCTTTCGTTGGGTTCTCCTCAGCAGCTCCGGCATGCGTTCACGAATCGATCCCCGCGCTGAGTGGCAAGTGCCTCGCACGACATGCACAACAGGTCTGGAAACTGTCGAGTCGCGGCGGCGGGAATCGAGTCCTGCAAGGTTTCAAACGGCTTGGACAGTAGTAAGCGGGACGGAGGTTCATACGATCAGGATGAGGAAGCGGGGTTAGGTCCTCTTTACGTTCTCGGCTAAGAGCCGTTCTCGGCTACGAGCCGGAGTAGGAGGAGGGACCGCAATGCACGCCACTGTTGCAACCAAGACATCTGTGCCCGAAGCGATCACTACCCCGTCGAGCGTGAAGGCCGGGATCGGGAAGCTGGAGTTCACCGACGGCTACCCGAACGGTAAGACCGCGGAGAAGCTGCGTGACCACCTGGACTACCTGCACGGCGTCGAGACGTTCATGAACACCATCCAGGGGGTGTCCGTGTTCGCCATCCGGAAGGGGTTCCAGGACGCCGGCGTCGCGGATGGTGACGTGCTGATCTTCTCCGAGCTGATGGATTCCCGGTCGCTGTTCTTGACCGCGAACGCCGACACGGTCTACTTCTGGTCCTTTCACGACCTGTCGCAGGGACCACTGGTGTTCGAGACACCGTCCGAAACGCTGGGCCTCTTCAACGACATCTGGTTCCGCTGGATCAGCGACTTCGGCCTGCCCGGTGCGGACCGCGGCCAGGGCGGGACATACCTGCTGGTCGGCCCCGAGTACGACGGCCCGCTGCCCGAAGGTGACTACTACGTGCGGCACTCGCGCGCCAACCACGTGACCTTGATCGGCCGGGCGTTCATCAACGAGAATCCTGGCGCTGACCCCGCCCCCACCGTCGCCCGGATCAAGGAGCAGCTGAAGATCTATCCCTACGCCGCCGGGGGCGTCGGCAGCAGTATCGGCTCCTACCTGACGGGCAAGGGCCCGCTCGGCCAGGCGGCCAGTCCGCAGAGCCCCCGGTTCGTGGAGGGGAGCGGTCTGGCGATGAACACCGTCCCGCCCAACGACTTCGGCCACTACGAGATGCTCGACGCCTTGGTGCAGCTTGAGCCGGCCGAGGCGCTCGACACCGAACTGGCCGGGCAGTTCGCCGCGATCGGCATCGTCAAAAACGAGAAGTTCGCGCCCGACGCTCGGCTGCGCGGGATCCTCGACGATGCCGTGGCTGTCGGCAACGCCGCGTCCCGGATGCACGGGATGGGTGCGTCCCCGACCGAGGGCTTCCGCTACTACGACGGCGACTCCGCCTGGTGGAACATGCTGTTCGTCGGCGGGTTCGAGTTCACCAACCCGCCGCCCGAGATCACTCCGGAAGGCGTCAAGCCCTACCCGAACCAGGGCGCCCGCCGGTTGCACTCACGCACCTCGATGTTCTACACCGCCACCGCCATCACCCCCGCCATGTGCATGCGGCTGACCGGCGTCGGGTCGCAGTACTTGATCGCCAACGTGGACGAGAACGGCATACCGTTCGACGGCGCGGAGACCTACCGGGTAAGGCTGCCCAAGGACATCCCGGCGGCCCGGTTTTGGTCTCTCAACGTGTACGACAGCCAAACCCGCTCCCTGCTGCAGACCGAGCAGCTCTACCCCCGGGCCGGCAGCCAGGAATACCCCTCACCCGCCGCGGCGGCCGAAGACGACGGCTCCACCGTCATCTACTGCTCGCCCGCCCGGCCCGACGACGTCGCCCCGGGCAACTGGATCCAGACCGATCCCGAGAAGGGCTGGTTCGTCATTCTGCGCTGCTACAGCCCGCTGCAGCCCTTCTTCGACAAGACCTGGAGGCCGGGCGAGTTCGAGCTGGTGAGCTAACCGCCGGCGCTGAGCCCGAAGAGAAGCCGAGCGCCTGCGCTCGCTCCGCTCCTCAGGAACCTAGCAAGGTGATCACGCCACGCCTTCCGGGCTGACGCACGCCGCCACGGCCGCTCGAATCGTCGGGTGGAAGTGGCTCCTGCCGATCGCCTCGGTCACTCCAGCATCTGCGAACTGTTCCTCCATGCGTGTTCGCAGCCGGGCGACGACCAGCGTGATCTCGTCGCGCCGCAGATGCTTCGCCAGCTGGTCGAGCGCGTCGAGCCCGGTCGAGTCGACGTTTGTGTCGCGTCGCTCAGGCCAGGACTGTTCTGTCCGAGACCATGTATGCCGCGATCAAGGCCAGCGGGAAGAAGAGCAGGCTGAGGACGAAAAAGCCGAAGAAGCTGTGTCCCTTACGCGCGGCGACCCGCGCGGGCCAGAAGGCGATCGCAACCCACACGATGATGAAGAGAATCGACCACAACCACATTTTGGACCTCCGTCTCGAGGGGCACGCCGTGTCGTTCCAGCCACTATCCCCTTGAGAACGCGCGACTTCGTCATACAGATCGCACGATTCTCTTCGTCATGCTGGTGAGACGAGGTCACCAGTGAACGCACGCCGCGTACGCTACTCGAGGGCTTGCTCGACGTCGTAGCCGAGCGCCAGCGCGAGCTTCGGCGCGCTGACGACGGTACGTGCTGCGCCGATCACCGGTGTCACTGCCTCAAGCGTGGCGACGATCTCGTCGCTCGTCGCTCCGGCCGCGAGGGCGTACGCCACGACACGCTGGAACGAGGCACTTGCTCCGTCGACGGCGACCGTGGCCGCGACGCGAGCGAGTGCCTCCGTCCTCTCGTCGATGACGTGTGTCGCGAACGAGCTGCCCTCGATGGCTATCGCTTCGAGCAGCGCATCGTCGTGCAGGGCGAGTCGACGCAGGTGCTCCATGTAGTCGGCCATCACGGCGACCGCGGTGCGTCGTTCCGCTCGGACGCGTCGCTCATGATGCCTCCCTTTGTGGGCATGACGGACTAAGTCCCTGCCGATCCGTCTCCTTGTCCAGGACTATCGGCGCGGAGGCGCCGCTCTTCGTCATACAGATCGCATGAACTTCAACGGTCCGCGCGCTTCGCGACCCTTTATGCCTCCTCGAAGAGATGTGCAAGCGGTGGGAAGATCGAGCTGTCCAGGAGCCCGACTTCGATCGCTCGTTCGATCGCCTGGCTGCGCGACGAAGCGCCGAACTTGCGATAGATGGAGACGGCTTCGGTCTTCGCGGTGTTGCGGGAGACGAATAGCCTGCTTGCGATTTCGGGAATCGTGAGATGCGTCGCCAGGTATGGGAGCAGCCGGAGTTCCGCGCCGGTGAGGCTCATCGCCCACGCCCCGGCTGGCCCGGAGGTCGCCGCCACGCGTTCGTGGAGCGCTCGTGCCTCGTCGACGAGTGAGCCGAGCTGCGGGCGAAGCTCGAGGACTTGCTCGGTCTCGGTGAGCACGGTGCGGGCGGCGCTTGCTTCACCGAGTGCGAGATGCGCGCGGGTGAGCTCTAGCCCGACCTGGACCGTGAGCCAGGGTAGGCCGTGGTTGAGTAACGGCCGGAGCCGGTGGGCGCGCGCCAGCGCCATGCGAGCATCATCCACGCGGGCCTCGTGTAGTGCGACGCGTGCGGTCACGACGAACGCAATAGCGCTCGTCGAATACTCACCGAGCCCCGCCTCTTCGAGTAGCGCAAGGGAGGCCTCTGCATAGACTCGGGCGTCGCCCCAGGCCCCTTGCCCGGCAGCGAGAAGCGCGAGTTGCGCCTGCGCGACGAAAACGTCTTCGAACGCGCCGACCTGCAACCCCTTCTCGACTGTGGCGGTCAGGTCGTCAGTCGCACGGTCGCTCGCGCCCAGCAACGCATGCGAAATGCCACGAGCCGCGAGCGCCACCGGGATCCAGGCGCTCGCCGGTGAGAGCTCCTTCAACGCCAACTCGGCGTCCGCGAGTGCCTGCTCGACCCCGTTTGGCATCATGTGCGCCCGCAGCGTGGCGACCCAGGGTTGGATCGTGGCGCTGCCGTCCGAGAGTGGGATCGTCGACTTCGCCCCGTCGGCGAGAGCGAGCCAGCGCTCGGCGTCCGCGGGGCGCCCTATCAGCACATGAAACCAGGCGCCGTAAACGGCGAGTGCCGGAAACAGCACCAACTCATCTTCAGTGAACCATTCGAGCCACTCTTCGACCGTTTCCCTTCTACCGTCGTAATACAGAGGAAGGACTAGCTCGTCGATCAATCCGGCCACCGCGGAAGTCTCGCCAGCTGCGTGCCCGTAGACAATCGCGGCCTCCAAGAAGTCGTTGTCGACGCACCAAGCCATCGCTCGACGGTTGAGCTCGGCCACCAGATCCGGCTCGCTGCGCTCGAGCTCGTTGCGGAGCAACTGGCCGAACAGATGGTGGTAGCGGTACCACTCGAGATGCCGGTCGAGCGGCACGACGAAGCAGTTCGCACGTTCGAGTGCTTCCAGCGTGCGAGCCGATCCGGTCGCCTGGAGCACAGCGTCGCACAAGCCGCCGCACATCCGATCCAGGATCGAGGTGTACTTGAGGAACCTGGCCTCCGCTTCTGGCAACCGGGAGAGCAGCTCGAGGCGAAGGTACTCGGACACGAACCGGTCGTCGCCGTCAAAATCCCCGACGCCTGCCGTGCTCGTGGCCCCGGCCTGCAGCGACAACGCTGCGAGGTACAAGCCGGCGGGCCAGCCCTCCGTTCGCTCGGTCAGTTCGATGACTTCGGCTTCGTCGAGCTCGACTCCTGCAACTCTGAGTAGGTGGTCCGCTTCCTGCTCGTCCATGCGGAGGTCGACGACACCGATCTCGTCCACTTGTCCCTCCGTTCGCCAGCGTGCAAGCGGCAGCGCCGGCTCCTCTCTGCTCGCGATTGCGATTTGCGAGCCCGCCGGGACGTACCTGAGCAGCGCCTCGAGCGCATCCAGGCAGGACTGATTGTCGACGGTGTGCAGATCGTCGAGTACGAGCACAACCGCACTCTCGAGCCCAGCTAGCGCACGGCCGACGCGTGGGACGCGAGTCGCCCAGTTAGACGTCGCCCGTCCTGACAACGACTCGAAGACGTCAGGAGGAAGTGGCGCGATGCCGTGGATCGCGGCTGCGATGTAGCGCATGAACATCAGGTCGTCATCGTCTTGCCCGTCGAGGGCAACCCACGCGAACGAGCGCGAGTCCGCCTCGGCCCAATGGGCAAGCAGGGTGGTCTTGCCGTACCCGGCAGGCGCGATCACGGTCACCAGCGGTGATCGCGACGCGCACAGCCGTGCGATCGCGCTCGCTTTCGCGACTGTGCCCGGCCGGCGAAACGGGGCGGCCAGCTTGGCGTCCACGAGGTCGAAAGGAGCTTCCGCGAGCGTCACCACTGGATGCTACGACGGTCCCGGAGGGCTTTATTTCATGCGATCGGCATGACCAGAGCGAATTTGCGGACGGCAGACACCGTGAGCGTCCGACGGCGGCGAGGGACGTGGGACAGCCCGGGAAGCCCCAAACGGGGGTCGACGGTTCGAGTCCGTACGGAGGGGCTTCCTATTTCTTCCTGCCTAACGGCGGGCTTTTGCTTCGGCCATCGAGGATGGTCCCGGACGGGATCGTCATCGGCCAAGCGGCGATCTCGCGAACGAAGCTCGCTCCCAGAACCGTCTGCGGCAACGCCACCTTGACCATGCTGCCCGAGGGATGCATCGGAACGGACCGCCTACGACGGCCGGCAGCGGGGCGCAAATCTCATCCAGAGAGTATGAGGTGCGAGCAACCCTCAAAGTGTTCGATGGACGCCGCGATGGACGAAGGCCGGCAATGAACGACGAGGTCCATACATCCGAGAGTCGGCATCACCTGCCGAGCCTACGCAAGCTCATCTACATCGCCCTTGGCGCGCTCGCTCTTCTGTGGGTCGTGCCGGATATCGTCGCGGCGCTCGGCTCGATCGACATCCAAGGCGTCGAGCGCCCTTACCTCCTCACATTCCTGTTTGTCTGGTGGGACGCCGTCGTTCCCGTCTTCCCGAGCGAGTCGCTGCTGAACACGGGTGCGACGCTGATCGCGTCCGGAGACCTGGATCTCAAGCTCTGGCTGCTGATCCTCGTGGGCGCATCCGGCGCGATCATCGGCGACAGCACCCTCTACTGGCTCGCGAGGACGGTTGGTCGCAAGCACCTGGCGGCCAAGCTGGAGAAAGCAAAGGAAAACCCCAAGGTCAGCACCGCGTTCAAGGTGCTCGGCACAAGCGCCCCCCTGGTGATAGTCGCCGGCCGGTTCGTGCCCGGGATGCGGTTCGTGATCGGGGTGACGATGGGCCTGGAACGCTATCCGTACGCCCGATTTCTCTCGTTCTCGATGCTCGGCGGCTTCCTCTGGGCGGCCTTCAACTGCGGGTTCTCCTACCTCATTGGCTCGACCAGGCTCGGCGAGTACTCAGTGCTCTCGCTTCTCACATCAGCGGCAGTCACCGGGGGCATTCTCGCCGTCCTCTACAAATCCCTGAAGCGCAGCTATGAGGAGCAGAATCAGACAGCAAGCTCCCAGCCGAAGTCCGTCGGGCTGGCCGATCACCCTGCTTGAGCAACCCGGTGCTCGCAAGGTAACTGGGTTAGCGCGACAAGGTGACACCGATGATCGGCGCAGCGCGTACCGTCGTTAGCGCACCGAAGCTCGCGCCGGCGCTCGGCTACGACGTCGAGCAAGCCCTCGAGTAGCTCAGACTGCACGCGTTCACCGGTGACCTCGTCTCACCGGCTTGACGAATAGTCGCGGCCCGATTTATCACCCGAATCGGGTGATGTTCCATTGCGTCCGACACGCCACTGTCACGAGCGATCGGTCTTCGGAAAAGGAGCAACTTCGATGGCATCACCAGCGATAACAGAAGACAGGGCAGTCGCATCGTCAGACTCGTGGACCGGGTGGATCGTCTTCGCCGGGTTCGTGCTGATCATCGTCGGCGCCATCGACGCGCTGCAGGGTCTCGTCGCGATCGTCAAGGACGACTACGTTGTGGCAACGCCGAAGGGCGTCGCGATCGTCGATGTGACTGCATGGGGTTGGGCGACGCTGATCTGGGGCGTGGTGCTCGTCCTCGCCGGCCTAGGATTGCTCGGCGGGGCCGGCTGGGCGCGCTGGCTCGCCATCATCGGCGTGGCCGTCAATGCGATCGGACAGATGGCATTCATGGCGAACTACCCGCAGGCGTATCCGCTCTGGAACATCCTGATCGTCGCTCTCAACATCGTCGTGCTGTACGCGTTGACCGCGCACTGGCGTGGCTTCAAGAACTCTCTCGCCTGATTCAGGACTCCGACGCCGATCGAGGGACGCGGCTCGTCCGTGTCCCTCGATCCGCGGCTCCGAAATTCGTGCGATCCATATGACGAAGTCGGGCCGTTCTCGGACCGATAGTCGCTCGAACGACACCGCGTACACCTCGAAGCACCTCGAGGCGCTCGCGCGTCATTCGTTGGTCACGCTCGTGTCCCGCCTTGTGATGTTCCATCGTGGTCATGATGCCCCCCCGGCATCGGAAGATCCGAGGGGTTCATCGACCACGGATGCCCGTAGGCTTCGAAGCCGGAAATCATTGGCGGCGGAAACGTCGGGTCGGTGAAGGCGCCCACCGCGACCCCTACGATGTCCGAAGCGTTGGAGATCTCCCAGTACACGGTCGAACCGCACTCAGGGCAGAAGTGATACGTGCCCCCCATGCTGTCGCATCGACTGGCCGGCTTCCCGCTGTCGCTCGGAACCGTCCACGTCGTCGATTGGCCTTCTATCGTCAGGTGCTCGATCGGAAGTCGCGCTTGTACGCTAAGCACGCTGCCCGTCCGCCTCTGGCAGTCGTAGCACTGGCACAGGGATATGCGCTCTGGGTCGGGCCCTTCGTAGGTAACGGTGAGCTTTCCGCAATTGCACGAAGCCTTACGGGTGGCCATTTCTCCTCCTGTTCGTTGCGACCACGATCATGGCGTTGTCCTCACGGCTTCGATCTCGTTCGGAGTTCGAACGAATCTCCCTAGAAACGGACACTGGATCAGGTCTCCGTACGCTCTACTTCGCCGCGCACGAATCGCTTTGTTGAGATCTGCACTGACTATGGCCGGAGGTGCGCCTGCCCGCGTCATACGGATGGCATGAATCAGGCATCCACTACGAGGGGACGTCTTCCAAAGCACCCGGCTGGGTGCTCTCTCACACCAGCAAGTCTCCCGACGAGACGGCGGCGCAATCCCGGCCCGGAGTGCATGCCAGGTGTTTACGCATCTCTCAGGGCCAGACTCTCGTCGGATTTGGGGCCCCAGGGAAGGAGTCCCACTTGCTCGGCGTCCCGCGGGGGTGCCCGGGGGATGGCTCCTCGGACCCAAGGATGGGACCCCGAACGCCCGAGGCCTTGCGCGGGGGATGCCCCCCGTCTGGGACTCCGGCGCGCTCGAGTCCACGCTAGGCGGAAGCGTGCAAGTCGGGTGGCGCCGGAGTGACGGTCATCAAGCGGATCGACCCGAAAACGCTGACCCTTTGATGACCCGCGCTCCGTAAACGCTCAAGCCGAGTGCGTTTGAGGAACAACCCTTTGCACGCTGAGTAGAAGACACGTAGGTGCCCCGCTAGGCACCGCTTCGTCAGGGTCAACAGGACGCTAAGGGGCCGCGTCACTCTGCTGACATGTCCCGCTCAAAGGCCGCCCTCTTCGCCGCTTTACACGGGATCGGGCAAGGCTCTCGTTCACCGGGCGGCCATCGATAGCTACCGATGGCACTACAAGCAACTACTTAAGCCGAGCCGGCACTTCCGCAAGCCGATCTCCAAGATCTCAACCAACGACGTCGCGGCCTTCATCCTCGACCTCAAGAAGTACCGCAAGGCTAACGGCGAGCCGCTGAAGGGGTGGACAATGCGAGGAGCAGTGAGCGTGCTTTCCGGGATCCTCACGGAGGCGGTCGAGCAAGGCGTCCTTGCTTCGAACCCAGTGCAGAAGGTCTCAAAGAAGAAACGTGAAAGACTCGGCGACGAATCGCCGAAGCGGGTCTTGACTGCGGATGAAATCGAGCAGCTCGTCGGCGCCGCTGAGCAACGCGGCATCCGTTGGGCAGTGCTCGTCGCGCTCGGCGTGTACGCAGGCCTTCGGCTCGGCGAAGCCCTCGGCGTTCGGTGGCAAGACATCGATCTCGATACGGGAATGATCCACGTTCGCAGGCAACGCGACTCAAAGACTGGCGCCTCCCGCGACCTGAAGACCAATGCTGCCAAGCGCGAAATCCCTATCGCCTCCCCACTCCGCCGCCGCCTGGTCGAGTGGAAGCTGCAGAGCAATCATGCGAAAGAGCACGATACGGTCGTCTCCACTGTCACGGGCCTATCGATCTCACAACGCAACGGCCTCCGCGCGCTCTGTGCGATCGCCGAGTCATGCGCGATAAATGTTCCGCGCAACAAGGAAACGGCGGAGCGACCCAATCTTGACTTCCATTCCCTGAGGCACACCTTCGCCTCAGCGATGATCAAGGCCACAAAGGGAGACGCCGAAAAGGTGCGACGTTGGATGGGACACGCCGACACCAAGGTGCTGCTCGAGCGCTACTCACATGAATTTGAGTCCGTGCGTGGAGGCCGAAGAATCGAGGCCGACATTGCCGAAATGGACGCTGCTTACGGTGGCTCTCCCACTCTACGGCCGGTCGCAGCTTCCGCACCACGGCCGGCGCCCGGTTAGCGAGCAGACTCTGTCGCGGGAGTAATCGAACCCGCGCAACGTTTCCCTCGTGCCTATGCGCCTGAAACGCGAACGTGCGATGGCCAGCGCGTGCTAAGCGCGCACGCCGCAATGAGCCGCGTAGAAAGGCCTAGCTAACTTCCGACTGCGGCACCCGGCATGCCAGAGGCGAGGGCGAGATCGGTCACCGCTCTGCAAGGTATGCGTATCGCGACAGGCGTCGCTCGTGTGCGAGAAGGTGACAAACTGCTAGGAAGCGCTGAACGCCTTCGAACGTCGACTCCCCCTCATCGGCCACCAGTTCATCGTGGGATTGCGCGCGGGCAGTGTGCCAGCGACCGGCCATCGAGGCCATATTCTCGGTCAGGTCTTCGCGGCGGATGACTTCGAATCCAGCGCTGGAGAGCAGCTCCTCGTTTACCGACTGGGCCGAGAAGACGTAGATTCCCACGGCGCTTCGGGTTGCAATCTCGGCGTCGGTGACGAGACCTGTAACGATCGTCGGGTCGGTGAAGAGAACCCGCGCGCCGGGTGCGGTGACGCGGCGCCACTCGCGGAGGATGTCGGCGCGGTTGGGGAGGTGACACATCACATCAATCGAGATGACGGCGTCAAAGCTCTGATCGTCGAACGGCAGGCGAGCTCCGGCATCGACGCGGACAAAACGGGCACGATCGCCGAGCCCGCGCTCCTCGGCGAGTCGAGTCGCTGTGACGATGCCCTCCTCGAGGAGGTCGATCCCGACGACGCTCGCCCCCTTGGTCTTCGCAAGGTGGAGAGCGGGGCCGCCCGACCCGCAGCCCACGTCGAGCAGGCGTGATCCGTCACCGAGAGCGAGCCACTGCGCAAAACACTCGAGCTCGTCGGACGTAACCCAACCGGATTGCCCGAGGTCGTCGCCATATGTCGCGCGACGGACCTGGTCGCGAGCGGTGAAACCCGCGTATGCGGACGCATACAGAGGGACATGCTCACCCACGCGTTTACCTTAGTACTTCCCTTGCAAGCGCCCTCGAAGCGATGGAATGGAGGCGGCGGGAATCGAACCCGCGTAAGATTTCAATCGGGAGAGCGTCCCTCTATCCAGCCAGAGTATCGCGCGTGACTTGCTGGATTTGGACGCCCATCCGTGCTGCCGGGATCGCGATTACATCCGCAACGCCCCCCGTCGCGGCATCGATCTTGTGCGCAAGTGACGAGGTGCGAAGATTCAGCGGCGCGGAGACGAGAAGGTGATCTCGGGCTCGTGTCACGCCGACGTAGGCACGACGGATGCCATCTGCGACGTCGCCGCCAGCAGTGAAGCTAGCTGTCAAGGCGGTTGCTAAGAACACGACCGGAGCTTGGAGGCCTTTCGCGCCAAAGATGGTCATGACTGGCACGGAGCCGGGCATCTCAGCAGGATCCGTCTGACTGTCCTCCGAGCGGTCAACGATCCGCTGGAACAATTGAGATGCTGAGCCAGCGTCGGCTCCTGCTGCGAATTCGGTGACGACCGAGAGGTCAAGGTCGGTTAGCACTAGTTCTCCCGCGAGAAGCTCGACAACATCGACCGCCCCAATCTCTTGCTCCCCACCAAACTGGGCTAACAGAGCGTCTCCCGCGGCAAGCGGTCGCGCACAAACATCATCCGACTCAGCTACGGAGCGAAGGCAGCGGAGGTAAGTGGCCTCTCCGGCTCCGAGAATCCGCTTGAGGCGGGTAGGCCCAAGCCCAGGGGTTTCGGCCACGAGCCTTCTCCATGCCATCTGATCCTCAGCACTTATCAGCAGGCGAACACCGGCGCTCAGTAGACGTACGCCGGTGTCGCCTCCAAGAGGGTTGCGGCGTCTTGGATCGTAAAACGCGAAACCGAGGTTGTCGACTTGCTCAATCGCTTCGTTGAGTGCGCGCAAAAGGTCATCAACGAAGCCGGCTGCCACGATGAGAATCTCGTTCGGGCTAATTCCTTCTGCGATGAACTCGCCACAGCGCTGGACGATCCAGCGCGCTTCGATTGCAGGGGTAGACGCGCCAATTAACTCGACTGTTCCTTCGTCTTCACGGCCTTCCCACGGCTCCAAGGCGGGCCGGTCGAGCCCCTCTAGGGCGGGCAGCGCCTCTGCCATTCGATTGGCGAGATCACACACGGCCTGCGGACAGCGCGAGGAGCGCCACAGGTAGTCCGGCGCCTCTAATCCGTAGACCTCCGGGAAGCGGTGGAGTGCAAGCGGATCCGCGGCGCGAAAGCGGTAGATGGACTGGCGGTCGTCACCGCACGCCTCCACGACGGTGTTGAACTGCTCCTTGAACAGCTGCAAAAGACGAAGCTCGCCGGGTGTGAAGTCCTGGTACTCGTCGCAGAGGATGTGAGTAGGCGGATCCGCGAGATCGGCACCCTGGTCGATTAGCCGAATCAGGTCGAAGGCCAGCTCGTCCATCAGCCTGTATCGAAAGAGTTCGCGTTGATGTTGGAAGACCTGAAAGAGCCTCTGCTCCTCGGGTGACATTTCCGCTGGCTCGGCTTGTTCAGCCCGGAAAGCCGCACCAAGGCGCTGGATGAAATCCCCTATTCGGTCGCGGCGAATCGTGGCGCCGAATGCGAGTTGAGCACCCTGCTGCAAGTCGAGTCGAACGAGATCGTCCACATCATCTGGTGCAACCACCCGCCGATCCCAAGCCTCGCCCAGTCGGTTTAGCCAAGTTAACGCGAACGAGTGGAACGTCTGTGCTCGCCCGTACGGCACACGTTCTGCCAAGCTCTCGACAAGCGACCGCGTTAGCGTCAGCAGCGCGATCCCATCTGGATCGACGCCGCATTGTTCGACGAGGAACCGAGCGCGGCACTCAATAGTGAAGGTCTTCCCCGTCCCCGGCCCGGCGACAAGAAGCGCATGCTCGGTGGCGTCGCGCTCGATGAAGCGACGCTGCTCAGGGAGGGGTTCGGGAACACCCACGGGCGGCACGGTACGGCCGGAGCATTACCGGAGTCAACGCCGGGAGGGTTCTTTCTTACGCGAGCATGACTCCCCGACACCCGCCGATCGGGGGTCACGCGCAGCGCCGACTAGGGGCCTGGAGCACACGCGGAGGCTTTTGCTGACCCACGCGCTGACCCAAGCGCCGAATCTGCCTCTCCCGCCGTCAGTCGCGGCAACAAAAAAGGCCCCATTCCGGGGCCTTCACGAAGAGCGGATGATGGGACTCGAACCCACGACCTTCTGCATGGCAAGCAGACGCTCTAGCCAACTGAGCTACATCCGCGAACGACGGCCAGTATAGCCTCAGGCTTCGGCGTCCAGAGCCTCGT
>Ga0307282_10000121_pt1 | contig 21782 bp, 13 predicted proteins | sample ER_DNA_121_FD_194475 | JGI IMG/M metagenome (GOLD analysis project Ga0307282, IMG submission 194475) | Bulk soil microbial communities from the East River watershed near Crested Butte, Colorado, United States - ER_DNA_121 | ecosystem: Environmental > Terrestrial > Soil > Floodplain | place...
CTGGTAAACGTCCTTGATCGACACGGTTGGCAAGTCCGGACGCTTCCGCACCCGAGCGCAGAACCGAGCCATCACCATCGAATCGGCACCAAGATCATCAAAGAAGTTGCTGTCGACCGACACCTGCTCCACACTCATGACCTGAGCCAGCACGTCGGCGAACGTGCTCTCGAAAGGGACGGGCGCAGGGACTGGCACGGCGTCGGTGAGTGCCGTCGCCAAGCTTCTGATCGTGGGGTGCTGGTAAATATCCTTGATCGACACCGACGGCAGATCCGGACGCTTCCGCACCCGAGCACAGAACCGGGCCATCACCATCGAGTCAGCACCAAGATCATCAAAGAAGTTGCTGTCGACCGACACCCGCTCCACACTCATGACCTCAGCCAGCACGTCGGCGAACATGCTCTCGGTGGTCGGCTCCGGGCGAACGCGCCTGTCCTGCGTGGTGGGCGAATCAGCCAGTATTTCGGCGAAATCGGCCTCGGTGTTCGACTCCGGGAGCGCTCGCCTGCCTTGTGTGATAGGTGAATCAGCGAGCACAGCGGCGAAGGCGCTCTCGGTGCTCGACTCCGGCAGAGCGCGTCTGGCGTATGTGGTCGGCGAATCAGCAAGAGCCACTGTCAAGACACCGCGAGCATCGTGCACCTGGTGAGCTCCTTGAACAGGAGTTGACGATTTCGTGATTGGTCGACAAGTCATGTGATCAGCTGCGAGGTAACCGTTCGATGGCGTGCGGTTCACGCGGACCGCGAAGCGGTGGTCAGCTCGTCGGAGCTGAGCACGTCCTCGCCGTACAGATCCAGCACCCAGTTGGCGTAATAGACAGTGTCGAGATAGCGCTCGCCAAGGTCTGGGGCGATAGCCACGGCCGTGAGGTCATCCGAGCCGTTGACGGATAACCAGTCCATCGCGCCGCTGATGACGGTGCCTGTGGAGCCGCCGAACAGGAATCCCCTACGTGCCAATTGATGACAGGTGCGAATGGTGTCGGCCTCGTCGACGAGTACGACGTCGTCCAGATAGGACTGGTCGAGCATGGGGGGGAGGACGCTCGTGCCCAACCCGGGGATCATTCGGCGTCCCGGCGCGCCGCCGAAGGTCACCGAGCCCACGCTGTCCACCGCAACGACCTGGACCGGCCGGTGCCATTCCTGGAAGTAGCGTGCGCAACCCATCAACGTTCCGCAGGTTCCGGCTCCGACGAACAGCACGTCGAGTTGCGGAAACTGGCGGGCGATCGCCGGCGCCGTTTTGCGGTAGTGCGCCTTCCAGTTCTGCGGGTTGTAGTACTGATTCAGCCATACGTAGCGGTCATCGGAGGCGCACAACGCACGGACGTAGTTGATCCGCGCGCCGAGGAAGCCGCCAACGCGATCAGGCTCGGTGATGACGTGGACCTGGCTACCGAGCGCTTGCATCATGCGCTTCGTCGACAGATTGCAGCGCGAGTCAGTGACGCAGACGAACCCGTATCCCTTGTTCGCCGCGATCATGCTCAGCGCGACGCCCAGATTTCCCGACGAGGACTCGACCAGGATCGAGCCCGGCGTCAAGACTCCGTCCCGCTCGGCCGCCTCCACCATTTCCGTCGCAGCCTTGAGCTTGATCGACCCGGCGAAGTTGAAGCCCTCACACTTCAGGAAGAGCGAGCGCCCGAACAGCGGCTCAAGATCAACATAGAGCTCGTCCTCGTTGAAACCCTGTGGCGTCGAAATGATTGGCACCATTGCCCCCCGTCTCTAAAAGCAGCGCAGTCGCTGCTGTTCCGTACTGGTTCAGATCCTGGAAGAAGACGTGCAACTCGCATGCGGTGTTGGGAAGTGGTACCGGCTGCGCTACTAACGGGAGGAAGAACATCGATCCCGGTCCGGCGGACATATGCCGACGGCCCAGCACCCCCCGTTCTCATCGCGCGAACCCCCCGCTCGTGCTTGTCTACCGCCCGTCAGGATTTCTTACGGATCACACAATTAGGCGAGCCTAGAACTCCCTGCTGGGTCCAAGAAGCATACGTAAAGAGGGTTTTCGTGGTGGAAAAGATGCCTCCTGGGCGCCAACCGTTATGGGATCGTAAAAACCAGTCGCGAGCCAGGTCACCTGGCCGTTACCAGAACGTAACACTCATAATCGCCAGCCACACAAACTGCGGCTACAAAGCTGGGCTCTGTTATATGGCCTTAGGCACAATAGCGCGCGAATCCTCAGTTCATGCCGGGATTTGAATTAGGAAGATCGCTCTCTGAATTTCAGAAAGAATGCGTTCACTCAGGACGGCACTTGACGATTGCTGGCATTTCGATCTTTGTCCATTCCCGGCGTCCGGGCTGCGCTCGGTCGGCCGCGAGATGCCGCCGGCAGGCTAGCGCGCGCCACGCTGTTCTCATTTTTCTCTCATAATCGGGGGACGGCCACGGCTTCTTGGCAGATTGTCCACACCGTTGGAACTGGTCGCCACCGAGGGTGACTATGGTTTCTTCCTGTCGGCGCCTCCCCCTGTCCGCTCGCACGCAGAGTCAACGAACAGCTCGGCAGTGCCCCGATACTGATCCAGCGCCGCGAGCGCTCGGTGATGATGGGCTGCGGGTTCCTCCGTTCCCCTGCGAGAGCCGAGGTCTTCCGAGGAACGAGCATCCCCTTAACGGGCGGGGATCCGTCCCCGTCCACGGGACAGCTTCACATCACGCAAGCTTGCAACCGTGCCAAGCATTGCAAGCCATCGAACAGCACCCGGCCGTGAAAGGTGCCGGCTGCGCCTGCTTGGGCGAAATATGAATGCCCTGGAGCATCCTCGACATCACGGACACAAGACAATGCGATGGGCCTGGCGCGTCGTACAAAACCAGCTTCGGTATAACAAAAGTATTGCCGAGCTGGAGATTATTCACTCCGCTAGAGTAAAAGACCGGTCTTACTCATCAGCTTCATCTACGGCGCTACCGATGCTTGAATTCTTTGACGATTCGCCGGTCAATCCTCAGTCATGACGTACGGAGATGGAAAGAGGAATCGTAGAAATGATTTCTTACCGGACTTGCCAGGCAACCGCCCTGCGTCGGCCCACGTCTAGTTGGGCAAGAGCTCATACTCGCCATGCAACGTGGATGTACACCCGGTGGCCCTAGACAGCGGAACGGCGGCTCGTCGCGGTCGGGTTGGTGACCTCAGCGGCGCGACACGCCGAGGTGGGAATCAAGGACGCCGCAATGGCGAGCGCGGCGGCAGCTACTCATCGACCGAACTATGCCAACCAACATCTGCGCAAGAGATGATCTTGTAGCGATCCGGACATGGGCGTAGCAGCACACGATCTTCGTTGCTCGTAACTGATTCCTGGACCCCAAGCTCATGAGTGACGACCGGTTGCCCAATCTGTGATCGCAATGGGCTCACACAAGGACCCGAGATCACGATTGGGTATAGGTCCCAATGACGCATTGAGTGGCGCGATAGGTTTCGTCTGCGAGATCGAGTTCGGGGTATGCTCGGCAGCGTCATCTTCCCCCACTGCTAGCCGCCCCAAAGATCTTGTGCGAGCACGTCAACTCGTCCGGGGGGGCCGGCGAGTGCCGAACGTCGGGGGTTGTGGGGAATGGCGAGCCAAGAGAGCCTGCTACGCCGAGCTGGTCGCGGCGCAGGATTTGAGCCTGCGTTGGCAGGCCCGGTGCGCCATGATCTGCGGGAGCTGCACCCTGATTCCCCCACTACCGATGCGTCATGGCTAGGTTTTGGTGAGCCGGTTGACCTCGTCGACGATGCGCCGACACTGCGCCTCGAGAAGCGGGATCGTGCGAGCGTCGAGCACCTCACGGATGCAACCGTCAACGTCCCCGCCACCAAACGTTTCGCTGCATGGAGTCGGCGATACCTCATGTTGGTCGCTGCTGCTGATGCCCTGGTCGGTGGCGTCGCTGCAGCCGTGCCCGCATCAATCAGTGACACGCTCTCCGGGCAGGACTACACGGTTCTGATCATCAGTCTTGTCGGCTTGATCGTCTGGCCGACAGCGATCGCGCTATGCCGCGGCTATCGCCGCAACCGGATCGGCGTCGGCTTCGATGAGCCCGGCGCCGTCATGCGAGCCGGCATGGCCGTTGTCGTAGCCTGCGCACTCCCGACAGGTTTCATGGCTGTCCCCAGCGGTGCGTTGGACCCGAACGGCGTGGCGTTGACGATCTACGCGATCCTGAAGCTGGTTGCAATCGGCACGCCCTTTGCGGTGCTGCTCAGTTTGGTGGTTCGTTTTCTCGCCCGACGGGTTTTGCATCAACTGCAGCGTCGGGGGCGCAGTCTCCGACATGTCGTTGTCGTTGGCAGCTTTACCGCGGCGCAGCAGCTCAGCGAGCGCATTCGTTGCGAGCCGAACGCCGGCATGAAGGTGATTGGCATCTGCCTGCCGTCCTCTGAGCTGCCTAGGCCGGTGGTGGCAGAAGTCCCGGTGCTTGGGAGCTTGAGCCAAGTGTCGGCGGTAGTCCGTGCCAAAGGATGCGATGCCGTGGCCGTGACCAGCGATGATGCCACCAGATACAACTACCTACGCGAGCTCGCCTGGTCGCTAGAGGGCTGCGGCGTGGAGCTCTTGGTGGATCCTGGCTTGGTCGAGGTGGCTGGACCTCGCATGCATATCCGGCCGCTGATGGGATTCCCACTGCTGCACGTCGAAGAGCCACACTTCACTGGCTGGCGCCGGGTGGTCAAGCGGATGAGCGACCTCTTGTTGACCTCGGTCGGCTTGTTGATCATCTTGCCAGTCATGCTCGGAATCGCTGCGGCCATCAAGATCCAAGATCGTGGACCGGTGATCTTCCGTCAGGCACGGATCGGCCGTGAGGGAAAGCCGTTCACCATGCTCAAATTCCGCTCCATGGTGGTGGATGCTGAAGATCGCAAGCTGGAGCTGATGGCGAACAATGAAGGCAAGGGCGGCTTGTTCAAGCTCAGCCATGACCCACGGGTGACGCGCCTCGGCCGATTTCTTCGCGACTTCTCCCTCGACGAGCTACCGCAGCTGTTCAACGTCCTTGCCGGCTCCATGTCGCTAGTCGGGCCCCGCCCACATCTGGCATCCGAGCTCGCCCAAATGCCCACCGAGGCGAGCCGACGCTCACTGGTGACCCCTGGTCTTACCGGGCTCTGGCAGGTCAGTGGACGCTCCGACCTAGAGGGTGTTGACGCCATTCGACTCGACCTGCGCTACGTCGAGAACTGGTCTCTCAGCCTGGATCTGCAGATTCTCTGGAAAACGATTTCTGCCGTACTAGCCAGACGCGGCGCGGCCTGATTTGCGCGCAATCTGGCGAAGCTCGGAGACGTTGATGAGGCGATGGTCGATCGCCCTGGTATCGATGTGCGCTTTTACTGCGCTGGCCCTCGCGGTTCACTCTGGCGTACTGAATAACCTCGACAAGATCATTCGGCAGTGGGCGCGACCCGATGATGTATGGGGAACTGCCCAGCTCTGGGCTGATCTTGTCATTGAGGGTCTACGTCCGGCCGTGCTTGCCGCTCTGCTGTCATTATTCACGCTCGGATACTCGATAAAGCGTCGATCATTGAGACCCGTTGCGTTCGTAAGCGTTGCCGCGCTGGCCACCGTGGCAGTGACTGCCGCCACAAAGATCACCGTCGGTCGCCTCAATCCCCACGGAGACGTTGGAAACGATGGGGGCAGCTTCCCTTCGGGTCACACCATCGCCGTTGTCGTTTGCCTAGGTTTCGGCATCCTGATGATGCAACCACGTGTCGGACGGCGGGTATGGCTTATTCCGGCGTTCGGCGGTGTTCTGATGGGAGTCTCCCTGCTGCTTCAAGCTGCGCATTGGTCAACAGATATTGCCGGAGGAGGTTTGCTCGCTACCGGCGTGCTGGCGATCATGATCGCCTCCGGCGCAAGTCGTTGGATGCATGGGCAAATCAGAAAAGATCATGAAGCCACCGATTCTGGACGAGAGAGCCAGACAGCCTCGCCTATTTTCGAGGTGGGCATGCATAGTCGGACTATATAAACGGAGAGCCAAATTCCATGCCTATTGACTGTTACGCTCCTGGGCGGGGGAGTTGGGTTCTGAGATCCTGCGGGGGGCTATGAGGATCGCAATCTTTGGCTTGGGCTATGTCGGTACCGTGACGGCCGCCGGCCTGGCTTCACAAGGCCACGACGTGTGCGGCGTCGATGTCGACGAGGTCAAGGTCGACCACGTTCGATCAGGAAGGAGCCCGGTTGTCGAACCGGGCATCGACAAACTAGTAGCAACTGCGGTGGAAAACGGCAATCTCACAGCCACCACAGACGCTCTGGTGGCGCTGGAGCAGGCCGATGTCTCGCTACTTTGTGTCGGCACACCATCGAAGCCACAAGGCGGTACGGATCTGACGTACCTACGACGTGCGCTGGATGACATTCGAGAAGGACTCGCAGTCACCACGCCGCCCGCATCCGGTTTTCACGCGATCGTGGTGAGAAGCACCGTGCCTCCGGGAACTGGGGATGATCTTGTTAGAACGACCTTCGCTAGCAGGCCGCTGCCGGCTGGCTGGACCGTTGGCACCGCCATGTGCCCAGAGTTCCTCCGTGAGGGCTCCGGTGTCACCGACTTCTTCAACCCGCCTTTTGTTGTGCTTGGGACTGCTGATCAGCGGGTGACAAACCTGCTCACAGACATGTTCTCGTTCTTAAACCGCGAGATCACACTTGTCGATGTCCGCAGCGCCGAAGCACTGAAATATGCCTGCAATGCCTTCCACGCCACGAAGGTCGCATTCGCCAATGAGATGGCGCGCATCTTCCGGGTGTACGGGGTCGACTCGCGAGAGGTCATGCGGGTATTTCGAGAAGACAAGGTCCTCAATATCTCTCCGGCCTATCTCATGCCGGGCTTCGCCTTCGGCGGTTCCTGCCTACCCAAAGACCTACGCTCGCTGCTCGACATGGCCAGGGTCAACGCGTTGGACGTTCCGCTGCTCGCCGGCGTGGCATGGAGTAACGACCTGGTCGTCGCCGAGGTTGTCGACCGACTCATAGCCAGCCCGTATCGCAGAATCGCCATGCTGGGCCTGAGCTTCAAGATGAACACCGATGACCTGCGAGAGAGTCCCAATGTCGAGCTCGCGGAGCGGCTGATCGGCAAGGGCTTCGAGGTCAAAATCTACGACCCCATCGTCAACCCGGAACGCCTCATCGGCTCCAACCTGCGGTATATCGAGAGTCGCCTTCCGCATCTGCGTCGGTTGCTCGCCGGGACGCCCAGTGAAGCGATGCAGGGCTGCGAAGCGGCGGTCGTAGCTACGTCCGATCCGTCGGTTCTGGACGAGCTTTGCGCCGCACCGCCAGCGTGGATTCTTGATCTTCATGGCCGACTTGGCGCCGACATTGAGCGACTACCGGGGTATGAGGGAATCGGGTGGGCAGTGTGACCGACCTGCACGAGCCCGCTGTGCGACCACGCATTTTGATCATCGTTCAGAACCTGCCGGTCCCCTTTGACCGTCGAGTCTGGCTGGAGTGCAGGGCCCTCACGGCGGCCGGTTACGACGTCACGGTCGTCTGCCCAAAAGGTAAGGACGACCCCAGATATCAGGTCCTCGAAGGCGTCACACTGCTGAAATATCGTCCGTACGCCCCCGGGGGCAGCGCGCCCAGCTTCATCGTGGAATACGCGTACTCCTTCCTAGCGACCGCCGCGCTCGTGTTGCGTGCCCGCCGGAAGGGCAAGCTCGTGGTGCTTCAGGCGTGCAACCCGCCGGACATCTTCTGGCCCATCGCCCGGTGGCTGCGTCGCCGTGACGGTACGCGGTTCGTTTTCGATCACCATGATCTTTGTCCTGAGCTTTACGACTCGCGCTTTCCGGATGGACGCACGTTGCCGAAGCGGGGTCTGCTCGCGCTGGAGAGAGCGACCTTCCACACCGCCGATCATGTTGTGGCGACAAATACCTCCTACGCCGAGATCGCGATGGGGCGCGGGGGCAAGGCTTCAGACGAGGTCACGGTGGTCCGTACTGGTCCCGACCAAGATCGTCTCCAGCGGAGGGCAGCAGTTCCCGCATTGCGGCGTGGCCGAAAGCATCTTGTTGCCTACATAGGCGTCATGGGCCCGCAAGACGGCGTCGACCTTGCAGTACGGGCGGCAGCGTACGTGGTCCATAACTTGGGGCGCGAGGACGTCGCTTTTACCTTCATGGGCTCCGGCGACAGCTATCACCAGCTCGTGGCGCTGCGCGACGAGCTAGGACTTCAGGACTACATCGAGTTGCCCGGCCGAGTTCCCGACGACACCGTCGTGAATGTGCTCTCGACCGCCGCGGTCGGCCTGTCGCCCGACCCTAAGAACCCGCTCAATGACGTCTCCACCATGAACAAGACGTTGGAGTACATGGCCTTCGAATTGCCTGTCGTCGCATTCGATCTGAAGGAAACCAGGGTGTCGGCCGGAGAGGCCGCAACCTATATCCGCAGCGGCGATGTGGCGGCCTATGCAGGGGCAATCGTGGAGCTCCTCGACGACGGCGACAAGCGGGAGGCCATGGGCAAGGCAGGACGCATCCGAATCGAGCGGGAGCTGGGCTGGTCGTACCAACGCGATCAGTACATCGCTGTCTACGACAAGATCACCCGCCCAGTCCGGGTGCGAGGCTGACGTGTGCGGGGTCGCTGGAGCGTTCCTTCAGCCTGACGGCGCTCAGCTCGTCAGGAGGATGACCGACCGCATAAGCCACCGTGGCCCGGATGCGGCCGGGTTCACCGACCTGTCGCCGCACGCGTCAGTGCAGCTTGGGCATCGGCGGCTATCGATCATCGATCTGTCGGCTGCGGCGGATCAGCCGTTCGTGAAGAACGGCCTGCACTTGATCTACAACGGCGAGCTGTACAACTATCGCGAGCTCCGCAATATCCTCCGCGGCAAGGGCGTCGGATTCCGCACCGAGTCAGACACAGAGGTTGTGCTGGAGGCTTGGCGGCAGTGGGGGCCTGCCGCTCTGTCCAAGTTCCGAGGGATGTTCGCGTTCGCGCTGTACGACGAACACACTGGCGCACTCATCCTGGCGCGAGACCCACTTGGCATCAAGCCGATGTACGTCATGCCGCGCGGCAGCGGCATCCTTTTTGCTTCGGAGCTCAAGGCTCTGGTGACGGTGGTGGGCCCGGAACTGAGCATCAATGCCGACGCACTCGTGGCTTCCACCCTGTTCTATTTCCTGCCGGAGGAACAGTGCGCCGTTGAGGGGATCTTCAAGCTGCCACCGGGATCATGGTCAGAGTGGCGGGCTGACGGTAGCAGCCGGGCCGGCCGCTACTGGGACCCCGCCGAGGAAGCCGCAGCCGCCGCTGCCGGACCAGCCGCGGATCTGCCGGCGGTCCTTGAGGAGGCTGTCGCAGCGCACATGGTGGCCGATGTGCCAGTCGCATCCTTTCTCAGTGGCGGCCTCGACTCGAGCCTCATTACTGCGCTGGCGGCTGACCGGGAACCCTCGATCGAGGCTTACACGATTACGTTCCGCCCTGAGGATCAGCGGCTCGAGGCTATGCCGGACGACGCGGTTTACGCCCGCAAGATGGCGGCAAACCTCGGCATTCGACTGCACGAGATCGAGATCAGCCCGAACGTCGTTGACCTGCTCCCCCGGGTTGTCGATGTACTCGACGAGCCGATTGGCGACCCAGCCGCCATCAATACGGTGCTGATGTGCCAGGCCGCGCGGGAAGCCGGCGTCAAGGTTCTGTTGTCGGGAATGGGCGCCGACGAGTTGTTCGGCGGATACCGCAAACACCTGGCGTGCGTTCTGGGGGCCAGGTACCAGACGCTTCCACAGGCGCTTCGCACTCGAGTGCTAGCGCCGGTCGTGAACCGGCTCCCCGTCGCGGCCGGAGGGCGCGGGCTCCGGTACAGCCGATGGGCCAAGCGATTCCTCAGCTTCGCCGAACTGCCCGAGGAGGCAGCGTTCCGCCGCAGCTACACGCTCTACGACGCAGCCGAACTCAACGACATGCTCAATCCTGACTTGGGGCACGGGGTGCGACGCGTGGTGGACGGGCACCACGACCTGTATACCGACAACTTGCTCACTGACCACGTCAACAGAATGTGTCTCGCCGACACACGTCTCTTCCTGCCAGGACTCAACCTGGCCTATACCGACCGTTCAAGCATGTCGGCGTCGACAGAAGTACGCGTACCCTTCGTCGATCCCTACGTATTCCGCGCAGCCTTCAGCTTTCGTGGCGATCAGAAAATCAAGGGGCGAACTCAAAAGATTCCGTTGCGGGCCGCGGCCGAGAACTGGGTACCGCGTGAGGTCGTCGATCGTCCGAAGGCCTCTTTCGGGGCACCCCTTCGAGCCTGGGTTACGAATGACCTCGGACCTTTAATCAATGACGTTCTGCTCCACGGTCAACTGGTATCGTCGGGGTTTCTGCGCCTGCCGCCGTTGCGCCAGATGGTTTCCGATCAGCGGAGCGGTCGACGGGATCAGTCCAAGCAGTTGTGGCAGCTTCTGTCGATGGAGATGTGGTACCGCTCTGCGTTGGCGGCAGGGGTCGCGCCGGTCTAACGGATTGTGTTAGCCGACGAAATGCTTGGGGGAAAGTCGTATGAAGCAAGTCGCGCAGAATTACAAGTCAGGCGACCTCGCTGTCCTTGACGTCCCTGTTCCCGCGTGCCAGCCCGGGGGCGTCCTGGTGCGTTCGCTCTACTCGTTGATCTCGACCGGAACCGAGATGATGAAGGTCAGCGAGGCGCGGCTGTCGCTGGTCGGCAAGGCCCGCGCCAGGCCGGATCAGGTGCGCAAGCTGCTCGACTCGGTGGCTCAGCAGGGCGCAATCGCGACGTACCAGAAAGCAATGAACCGGCTGGACAGCTATACCCCGCTCGGCTACTCGTTGTGCGGTGTCGTGGTGGAGGTCGGCTCCGGCGCCGATCAGTTCTCGGTTGGTCAGCTAGTGGCGGCAGCGGGCAATGAGTTCGCGCTGCACGCTGAGGTGAATTGGATACCTATTAACTTGTGCGTTCCAGTGCCGGACGGCGTTGCCGCCGAGCACGCGGCGTTCGCAACGGTCGGGGCCATCGCAATGCAGGGTGTCCGGCGCGCTGAAGTGTCCCTCGGTGAGACGGCATGCGTGATCGGGTTGGGACTGATCGGACAGCTCGCCGTACGGCTGCTCGTCGCATCGGGAGTGAACGTAGTTGGCCTGGATGTGGTGGAGGCGCGCTGCCGTACCGCCGAGAAGGCCGGTGCACTGATGTGTGCAGCACCCGATGAGGCCGGCCTACGTGAGGTGGAGCGGGTTCTCCTCGAGAGAAGCGGAGGGCTCGGCGCAGATCACGTATTGCTGGCCGCCGGTGGTGACTCGAATGGGCCGGTCGAGGTGGCTGCCCGCTTGGCCCGGGACCGGGCGCGAGTGGTGGACATTGGCAAGACCCGACTGGATTTGCCCTGGAACGCCTATTACGAGAAGGAATTGGACGTCCGCTTCTCGCGATCCTACGGACCAGGTCGGTACGACGACCGTTACGAGCTCGAGGGAATTGACTACCCAGCCGGCTACGTTCGCTGGACCGAGCGACGCAACCTTGGGTGTTTCCTTGATCTCCTAGTGGACGGTTCTGTCGATGTCTCTTCTCTGATCTCGGGCGTGCACCCGATCGAGGAGGCCGCCGATGTGTACGGCCGGTTGCGTACCGGTTCCATTCAGGGCGTCGGATTCTTGCTGTCCTACGGTGATCAGCCGGAGTCCTCCTCCCTCAGCCGGACCCTCCAGGTGCCGGCTCATACTGCAGCGAAGTCCTCCTCCAGGCGTCGTGGACCTGCCGGGCGCGTACGCCTTGGCTTCATTGGGGCTGGAAACTACGCCACGGCAATGTTGCTGCCTCACTTGCGGGACAGCTCTGCGGCAGAGCTGGTCTCTGTGGCTACCACAAAAGCGCTGTCGGGTCTCAACGCCCAACGCAAATTCGGCTTCACCACCATGACGACCGACGTTGACTCGGTTCTGGACGACGACAGTCTCGATGCCGTGTTCATCGTGACGCGACATCACTCACATGCGCATCTGGTGTGCCAAGCCTTGGAGCGCGGGCTCACCGTTTTCGTTGAGAAGCCACTTGCCCTCACCGACGAGCAACTCACCGCGGTCCTGGACACGGTGGAAAGGACCGGTAACGACCGGCTCATGGTCGGATTCAACCGGAGGTTTGCCCCGCTCTTTACAGATCTGCAGGATCGTTTCGGCCGATCCAGCGAGCCTTTATCTGCGCGCTATTTGATCAACGCCGGCCGTCTCGATGCGGGCAGTTGGTATCTCAACGAAGGACGGGAGGGTTCGCGGTTCGCGGGTGAAGGCGGTCATTTCATCGATACGCTCAGCGCCCTGGTGGGACACGATCCTGTCGAGGCTTACGCCATGAGTACCGGCGGAAACGTCCACACCACCCTCCGCTTCGATGACGGATCAGTGGGGACGATCTCGTACCTGACCGACGGGAGCTCACGCTTTCCCAAAGAGACCGTTGACGTGGTGGGCGATGGTCGTAATGGACGGCTGGACAACTTCCAGCGGGTCACGGTGTGGTCGCCCAAGGGAAAGACAGGTCATCGGGTGCTGACCGGTCAGGACAAGGGACAGCGCACGCAGCTGGAGCACTTCGTGCATGCCGTACGTACCGCATCGGCGATGCCAATCCCGCTGGAATCCTTGGTCGCGACGACCCGCGCAACGCTTGCCGTCGGAACCAGTTTGTCTTCAAGAAGGCCGGTTATCTGGTGAGCCGTCCCAGTGCCGGTTGGTACATCCGACGATTGCGCAGGATGTCGCCGACCGAGGTGGTCTACCGTTCCCTCGATGCCGGGCGTCGCCGGGTCTGGGCACGTCGCCAGGTCCGCCTGGGCGACGTGGTTGCCATGCCGTCAGACACCCTCGCGGACCGGGAATTCCCGTCGCCGCTGTCGGCGTCGACACGCCCCTGTGTAGATCCGGACGCTGCATCCGCCGTGATTCGAGCCGCAAACGGCGTACTAGACGGAACCTGGACGGTGTTGGGTGCCCGGCGTCCCGACAGCGCAGACCCGGACTGGTTCCGTGATCCGGCGACGGGACGTCGCGCGCCCCATGATCGGCTTGCCTTCCGCATCCACCACCGAGACGAGGCGGAGACCGGCAACATCAAGCAAGTCTGGGAGATGTCGCGGCATCATCACCTCACTGTCTTGGCAGCGGCATGGTGGCTAACCCAAGACGAGCGTTACGCCGAGGCGGCCGCGGAACAGCTGCGCTCCTGGTGGCGTGCGAACCCGTTCCTGACCGGCGTGCACTGGACCAGCGGTATCGAGGCCGGGGTTCGACTGATCTCCTGGACATGGATCCGCCGACTCCTCGATGAGTGGCCCAAGGTCGGCGACCTCTTCGAGCACAATGAGGATGCTGTCCGGCAAATTGCCTGGCACCAGGAGTTCCTGGCTGCCTTTCCTAGCCGCGGCTCGTCTGCCAACAACCATGTAATTGCCGAGGCCGCTGGGCGGCTCGTCGCTGCCTGCGCGTTTCCCTGGTACTCCCGAACCGACCGCTGGCGTCGCAGCGCTGCAGCACTCTTGGAACGCGAGCTGGCCGCCAACACCTTCGACGACGGACTCAACCGTGAACTGGCGACGGACTACCACAGATTTGTCCTCGAACTTGGACTGGTGGCGGCCGTTGAGGCGGACGCCGTCGGGCAGCCGCTTTCGGAAGCCACATGGGAGCTGCTCACACGGATGTTCGATGCTGCGGCCGCCATCCTTGATGCCAGCGGCCGGCCCCCGAGGCAAGGTGACGGTGATGAAGGGCGCGCCCTCATCGTCGACGATCCAGAGCGCGATCCGGGGGGTGCAATCCTGGCCGCGGGTGCCGCATTGTTAGGTGCGCCCGACTGGTGGCCCCGATTCCCGGGCGCTGTCCAGGCCAGTGTTTTAGGCGCTCTAGGAGAGTCGCGTCAGCTGCCAAGACCGCGGAGCCGGCCACGTCGATTCCCCAACGCTGGGCTGGTCATTCTGCGGTCCCGCCCCGAGGACGGCCCAGAGATCTGGTGTCGATGTGACGGCGGCCCACATGGATTCCTCTCCATCGCCGCCCATGCCCATGCCGATGCCCTTTCGTTGGAGGTTCGGCACGATGGCGTCGAGATCCTGGCCGATCCCGGCACCTACTGCTACCACGGGGAGCCGGAGTGGCGAGAGTGGTTCCGCTCGACGGCAGCGCACAACACCGTAGAGATCGGGGGTGTTAGCCAGGCTGAGTCGGGAGGTCCCTTTCTGTGGAACACCCACCCTCGGACCACCACGCTGAGCTGTGACGTCGGGGATGAGCCGACACAGGGCTGGGCCGCGGAGCACGACGGCTACCTGCGCCTCGACACTCCGGCAACACACCACCGTTCGGTGACTCTCGACTCGCCCGGACGTCGTCTCACGGTCGTCGACACTGTCGACGCCTCGGCAGCTGTTCCAGTACGGCTGTCGTGCCAACTGGGCCCCGACATAGATATTGATCTTGATGGAGCGCGTGCGACGCTGAGCTGGCGGCACGGCGCAGACCACAGGCAGGGAACCATGCTGCTTCCGGACGATCTCTCCTGGACCGTCCACCGGGCGGCAGTCGACACAATCGAAGGCTGGTATGCGCCACGCTTTGGCACTCGCGTTCCAGCGACCTCTCTCATAGGGCGTGCAGTGGTTACGTCATCAACCCGCCTCGTCACGGAACTGGACTTGCCATGATCAACCAGGTGACCGACACGCGGTCGATTGTTGCAACGCTGCGGCGCCGCGGCCGGTTGCTGGTGGCAGCGGCGCTGGTGGGGTTCGCCCTCGGCATTGGGTACGTCTTGGCGCTGCCACCGCCGGTCACCAGCACGACCTTGGTGCTCCTTCCTACGCCCGCGGTTTCAGATGTCAGTAATTCCGACGTTGAGACTCAGGTACGCATCGCGGTCAGCGCGTCCATTCTGGAGCGCGCCGGACAAGCGGTAGCGCCACCTCTTTCAGCCCGCTCAGTGAAGAAAATGGTCAACGTTTCGGCACCGACGAACCAGGTCATCCAGATCGAAACGACGTCGAGGAACCCGGCTGAAGCCCAGAGACTCTCTCAGGCGATGGCTGATGCGTACGTCGGCTATGTCAGCAACACTGCCAGAGAGGTCACCGCGGCGGCATTAGCCGACCTCACGGTCCGTAGGGACGCCTTGAAGCAGGAGATCGCCCAACTCGACAAGCAAATTGTGGCGTCCGTTAAGCGTGAACGGGCACTGGATCCAAACTCTCCGGAGGGTACAAAAGAGGCGCAGCTCAGTGCAGGGCTTCGGACCCAGCATGCTGATCTGTCAGTGCAGTTGGACAGAGTCCAGGACAAGATTGTCACCGGCGGTCCGGCGGACTCCTCTGGCAGCGCCGGCACCTCAATCATGCAGCCGGCGACTGTAGCCACCGGAATACCCGCCTTGCTGCGGCTGCTCTTTTGGGGATCATTGGGCAGCCTGATCTGCACTCTCCTGGCGGCCATCGTCTTGCTGGCCATGGCATCACGCGACCCGCGGCTGCGGCTTCGTGACGACATTGCCGACGCAGTCGGCAGCTCGGTACTGGCTGCGGTGCAGGGTAGGCCGCAAGTGTCGGTGGCGGGCTGGGCGACGTTGCTCGAGTCGTACGAGGCCAGTGCCGTGGAGTCATGGGCGTTTCGTCAGGTGCTCCGTGGCGTAGTACCTGCGGATCACTCGCATCAGGCGCGCACTCCCGGAAGGGTCGACCATCCACAATCGTTGACCGTGATCTCGCTCGCGGGCGACGAAGGAGGCCTCTCCATTGGTCCACAGCTCGCCGCGTTCGCCGCGTCGTTGGGAATTACGACTCGGCTGGTACCCGGAATGGGACATGAATGGGCGGCCGCGGCTCTATGGGCTGCCTGCGCCGTGGAGCATAAGACCCCACTTAGGCCAGGCCTATACCTCGGCGATACACCGGCCGAGGAGACGATCGATATGACGATCGCGCTCGTGGTGGTCGACCGAGCACAACCAAACCTGGGCGACGCGCGCACCAACGCCGCGACGATTCTCTGTGTTGCGGCCGCCACCGCTACCGAACAAGAGCTCGCTCGGGTCACCGTTGCAGTCGATGACGCAGGTCATCGCATCGACGGAATCGTGGTTGCAGACCCCGATGCGACTGACCGCACCTCCGGGCGGCACACGATGGAGGAGCGATCGCGGCGGCCTAGCTTGCCCACGCGCCTTACGGGCATGTCGGCGTCTGAGAAGCTCGCGACCGACCGTCACAGGAGTCGCTCATGATCGCGCAACGCTGGGAAGTCCCCGAGTCCGATGGCGGTGACCAGAACTCCGCCGGTCGCCGGCTTCCCACCTTGGTGAGCATGCATTTCATTCGCTCCGCACTACGACGCCGCCGATTGGCCTGTGTCTTGTGCGCAGTTGTGGGATTGTTCGCGTCGGTTGCCTTTTTGGTGGTGTCTCCTGCGTCGCACGAAGCCAGGACAGCACTCGTGCTGGCACACGACCCACAGGCCGATCCTTCGCGAGCGATGGCTACCGATGTCAGTCTGCTGAAAACTCGGACTGTGGCCGCCAGAGCGATCGCGGACCTTGGGCTGGCCATGACCGCCGACGAATTCCTCAAGACAGTGAACTCGCAGCCGGTCAGTTCCGACCTGCTCGTGCTCACCCTCACTGCCCCCAACGATGCCGAGACCGTACGCCGCCTTTCAGCCCTGACATCGATCTATCTTTCCTTCCGCTCCGAGCAACTCTCCATGCAGTCCGACGTTCTCGTGAGCGGCATGCAACAGCGCATCACCCAACTGCAAGGCGAGCTCGAAGCTGGCTCAGCGCGTATTGACCAACTTTCCGCGAGCCGAAACCCGGACGCGAGCAAGCTGAGCAACGCGATTGAGCAGCGGGCGTACGTCCAGGGGCAGATCGAAACCTTTCAGCAATCGATAGAGGACGCCAAGCTGAGGAACTCCTCGGTGCTTTCGGCGAGCCGCGTGATCGACCCCGCGGCGGCGGACACGGGTGGTACCAAGCGCCGCATAGCCCTGACCTTGGCATCAGGACTCATCGGCGGTGCCGCAGTCGGCTGCGGCGCAGTCCTGTTCTTCGCCATCACCTCGGACCGCCTTCGTAGGCGATCCGACGTCGCTGCGGCTCTCGAGGTGCCCGTGCCGGTGAGCGTCGGCCGAGTCGTACCACTGTCAAAACGCTGGCTCAGGTTGCCCTATATGGCCGCGCTCAACGCTCACCGTACCGAGGAGCGGGAGCGGCTTGCCCACGCGATCGAAATGGAGCTTCCGTCACCGCGTCAATCGGGCCGGCTCGGTGTGCTCTGTATCGACAATGCAGAAAAGATGAGCTTTGCCGTCGCGGCTGCGGCGACAAATCTCGCGGCTGCCGGCCGCTCAGTCGCGGTTATCGATCTCACCAAGCGAGGGTGTCTCGAGCTCAAAGGCGTGTCCTCGATGATGGGCGCTACTCATCGGCCGATGGTGCTACGTCCTCGTGGCATACCGATGCTGGCCAGCAGTATTGCCGATCTCCATGACGTCGATACCGAGCACACAGGTGGACCATCGCTCGACCAGACCGACGTCGTTTTAGTGCTGGCCGATCTCGATCCATCGATGGGCGCTGACTACCTTTCCGCATGGACTGATCGAGTAATTGTTGCCGTTACTGCTGGCCACTCGAGTGTCGAGATGATCACCACAGCCGCTGATCTAGTTCGGACTGCTGGACTGGAGTTCCGGATGGCGGCGCTACTGCACACAGAACGTACGGACGACTCATCGGGTACGGCTGGTTTCGATCTTTCCGTACCCATACCTGTTCATCTTGTAGAGGACCGGTTGATCGCAGTTGGGAAATCGGGCGAGGAGAAACAGCCCGGCAACGACGGGCAAGCCTCTCTCAGGCAGCAGACGGGTGATCAAGAAAAAGCTGCGGCCCTCCAAGACAAGGTGGCGGGCGAACAGCTGGCTGAGGAGCAGCTGGTTGGCGAACAGCAGGCGCATCCCGAGGAACAAGCGGTCAACGATGTAGATGGTCTTGCTCGCGCCATCGGGGAACAACCCGCCGACCAGCGGCAGCCTGCCGAGAAGGAACAGACAGCTGAGCAGGAGGCCCCTGCAGAAGAGCAAGCTGCCGTCCTCGAGGAGCAGCCAGTCGATCAAGAGCAGCCTTCGCCCGACCAAGAGCAAGTTGTCTTGGAGGACGTGACACCCGACCAACAGCAGGCAATCGAGGAGCAGCCCGACCAAGAGCAAGTTGTCGTCGAGGACGTGACACCCGACCAACAGCAGGCAATCGAGGAGCAGCCCGACCAAGAGCAAGTTGTCGTCGAGGACGAGACACCCGACCAACAGCAGGCAATCGAAGAGCAGCCCGACCAAGAGCAAGTTGTCGTCGAGGAGGGACAGGTTCCTGAGCAGGAATCCGCTGCCGTCCTCCGAGAGCCATCCGCTGACGAGGAAACCGCCGACCGCGACGAGGAAGGCGCTGTCCTCAAGGAGCAGCTGACTAACGAAGACTCCAGCGCCGAAGAGCCGGCCGTCCAGCCGAGATCCTCCGCCGAGACGCAGGCGCGTGAGGAGGAGCTCGCTGAGATTGCCGAGGCCCAGCCGACCTACGAATTGCCGAGCGTGGACGGCGATCCGACCATCCAAGTGCGGGTTGCTTTCACAGTCGACCAGGCCAGTGGCGAGCAAACGCGCGTCATTGAACAAGTCGCCAAAGACGGTGAAATCGAGAGACAGCTGATAGCTGACCCAGACCTGGTGGCCAATCCTCTAGAGCAGACGACGGGCGGTCGTCGCTGGCAGCTCTTCTTCGTCCATAATCCGCTGGTACAGATTGAGCCGGGACCCAGCGATGACGAATTGGATTGGAGCTGGGACTTGCTTGATGAGTCTGTTTCCATCGAGGGGTCGACTGTCGTCGGTGCTGAAGATGGGGTCGAGCTGTTTGTCGAGCCTGACGAGGTGCCCTACCCGTCACTAGAGGACATGGGCGTGAATAGCTGGATTCTTTACGTCGACGTTTATCGTGCAGCAGCCACGCCCGTCATGGACGAGGACGAACTGAACTGGAATTTCGACTGGGATTGGGACTCGGGTTCTGAAAGCTCCAGACCCAAGCAGAACGGATCCGGGAACGGGCACGTGGCAGAGGTCAGCGCGGAAGCTGATGCCCGTTGACCCAGCTCCAGGAGAGCTTCCCGGCATAACACACTGAGCTTGTTGAGGCCAGCGATTATGTGCCTTCGACACACTCAGCGCACATTGCATTGGTCTGTGCCCCTTCGGACCTAGCATCAAACGCCGACTGAGAGTGCGGCCTTCGTGGCCTCGAAAGCCTCGGCGTAGCGGCTTCGGCACTCCATTCCGCGGATGCGCATGAGTGCGAGAAAGGTCTCGTCGTCCCACCAGTCGCGATCATGCTGTGATCGATAGTGCTCGTTCAGCAGCGAAACCTTACGCTGCCCCACCTCTGGCGAGATGGGCACGTAACAATTGGATCGGCCGAGATCCCCATCCCACTTTGGAATCTCGTAGTGAAGCACCAGAGCATCACGCCAAACCGTCGGTGCCATTGTGCCCAACAGCCGGTGATCTTGGTGGGCGTCATCCATACGAGGCGCCAGGAGCACGTCAGCGTCAGGTAACGTCGCGGCGAAGTCATGAAGGATGTTCTTGACTTCGTTCCAGTGCGCTGGAAGGCGACCGTCGGGAAAGGCATGGAAACTCGACCGGGAATCCGGAAGGAATGCACTGGCCGCTGACTTAGCCTCGGCACGCCGCTCCGGGGAGCCAGTCAGCGTGAGCCAGTGACCCTCGACGTTTCCCCGCTCCGCAAGGGCAAGCAGCGTACACCCCGCAGCGATTTCGACGTCATCAGGATGGGCTGCAAGGCAGACGAGCTGAAGTGGGCCAGACGGCAGGCTCAATTTCCGCATTGCACCGTCGAATCAACAAGCGGAGACGAACAGGCAGAGATTCGTGAATTCGGAGTGATTAAGCAACATCAAACGAGTCTGTTGGCACCGGCAATGTACGTACGGACTGACGAGCAGGGAATTCGCCACCTGGGGGGTTCTCCCACAGCGCCCAGGGACGGTTGCCGTTCCGATGCATCGCTTCCAACGCGGCGCGCTCCTTAAGGGTGTCCATCGGCGCCCAGAAGCCGTCAAACCGCACAGCACGGAACCTGCCAACTGCCGCGGCTCGAGCGAAGGTGTCTGTTACGAGGTCATCACCTGGATGGAGATAGTCGAAGATCTCATTGCGGAGGATGAAGTAGCCACCGTTGATCCTCATGTCCATGTCTGCAACAGCCTCAATGCCGGTCATGCGGCTCTCGCCATCGATGCGGACCACATGGAATGAGTCCTGGGGCGGGACTGCCAACAGCGATCCGACAGCGTCGGTTCGAAGAAAATCGTCGACAAGGTCATTCATCGGCGCGTTGGTCAAAACGTCTCCATAGTTTGCCAAGAACAATTCGTCGTCACCGATATAGTCCCGAACTCGACGCAGTCGCTCCCCGATCGGGGTTTCAAAACCGGTATCGGCAAAGGTGATACGCCAATCGCTGATGTCGCTTGATAGCAACTCGACCGTCCGGCCCGCATTAGATAGCACGAAATCATTTGAATGAGTTTCGTGATAGTCGAGGAAATAGTCCTTGACCGAATGCGCTCCAAAGCCCAGGCAAAGAATGAATTCGTTATGCCCGAAATGCGCGTAATAGCGCATGATGTGCCACAACACTGGCCGGCTACCGATCTGCATCATCGGTTTCGGCACCGGCGCATCACTCCCGGACCGCATGCGCATGCCGAGGCCTCCACAGAACAACACGACCTTCACGCTGCGCTTCCCCTCTCAGTGATAAAGCCCGGCCTGAGCCGCCGCGGCTCGGCAAATTCTCGAATGGCAGGTGCGACCGGTCTGCCAACCAGTAGGCCGTCAGTGCTCCCCGCCTCAATTCCCCTGGCGTACACCTCCAGCGCTTCGGCGGCGGCGTCCACGGTCTGATTGATGTCGGCGTCGGTGTGTGCCGCGGAGATGGCCAGCGATTGTCCGAGGATTCCGCGACGCAGTAACTCTTGGATGAAAAGCGTGCGAAACTCTTGAGACGGTAGGCCTTTATGGTCCTTGGTTGCGAACACCAGACAGGACGGCCGTCCGGCGAAGATCACGTGCTCCCCCACGCCGCATTCCTCGGCGACCTGTTCGAGGCCGGAGCGTAGCTTCGTGCCTTGAGCTTCCATTTCGGCAACGACGTCCCGTTGCGCGTACGCCTGGGAAACCGCTAGATAGGCCGCTAGGCCAGTCGTTTCGGCGCCGTGAGTTGTCGACAGCAGGAACACCCGAGGGGTATCGGTGTTAAGCCCGCCCGCCTCCATCAGATCCCGCTTACCAGCTAGTGCGGAGACAGCGAATCCATTACCAATTGCCTTGCCCCAGGCGGAAAGATCGGGCGTCACGCCGTACAGCGACTGCGCCCCGTGGCGGGACCAGCGCATCCCGGTGATCATCTCGTCGAAGATCAACACAGCGCCATGCTGATAGGTCAGTGAGCGCAGACCTTCGAGAAATCCCGGGGCAGGTTCTGCGGTGGCCGTTGCCGGCTCCAAGATCACGGCAGCGATTTGATCTGGATAAGCATCGAAGAGCGACTGCACCGACTCAACATCGTTGTAGTTGAACTGCACCGTCAGCGACTCGTACGCCGACGGAATGCCAGCGT
>Ga0307282_10000123_pt1 | contig 21522 bp, 21 predicted proteins | sample ER_DNA_121_FD_194475 | JGI IMG/M metagenome (GOLD analysis project Ga0307282, IMG submission 194475) | Bulk soil microbial communities from the East River watershed near Crested Butte, Colorado, United States - ER_DNA_121 | ecosystem: Environmental > Terrestrial > Soil > Floodplain | place...
TCGCCTGCGTCGCGGCCCGCTCAGGCATCGCGGTCGCGCCGCGATCGGTCGTGCGTGCCCTGCACGCCGACCAGGATGTGAGCGTCCATCCACTGCCGGCCGTCGTCGCGCGCGCGCCAATCTGCTTGGTCCAGCGTCCCGATCGCCAGTCAACGACTTTCGATTTGTTTCAGAAAGAGTTCACGCGGGCGTCGTCATGATCGGCGGGCGGCCGCCCGCCAGCTGGCGCGATGGGGCTGCTCTGAGTCAGCGCGCGCGCCGGTAGTGCATGGCGACCGCGCCGCTGCGGAGCGGATTCGTCGAGACGAGTTCGAGCCGTCGCGTGCTGGGCAGCCCGCTCTGGTACAGGGTCGGGCCGTGGCCGGCGATCCTGGGGTGGACGAGGAACTTGTACTCGTCGATCAGATCCAGCCGGTCCAGCTCGGTCGCGAGCTTGCCGCTACCGAGGAGCACGCCGGCCGGGGTCGCGTCCTTGAGCTTCTGCACGCCCGTGCGCAGGTCGCCGGCGATGTGGTGGCTGTTGGTCCACGGGAAGTCCTTTCGCGTCGACGACACCACGTACTTCGGCTTGGCCTCCAGCTTGACCGCCCACTCGCGCATCGCCGGCGGCGCCTCCTCGTCGCCGCGGGCGACCGCCGGCCAGTAGCTCTCCATCATCTCGTAGGTGACGCGGCCCCACAGCATCGCCCCGCCCTCGTCCATGAGGCGGGTGAAGAAGGCGTGTGTCTCGTCGTCGGCGATTCCCTCCTGGTGGTCGACGCAGCCGTCCAGGGTGACGTTGATGCTGAAGGTCAAGAGCCCCATGCGGCGACTCTACGCGACCATGAAGGTTGCAACAGTGCGGGCCCGTTGCCACATCTGCGCGGTCACGGAGTAGATGTTGCAGCTCGAACGCGCTTTGGGAGCCTGACTCCCGATTAGACGCCCATGACGCTCGCGCCGCATCGTGATGAAGCGGCATATGAACCAGCGGATCATCAACCCCGCCATACCCCTCAACGGCGCCCCCTCAAAGGGTTGTCGCCGCCCATAGGCTCCCCGGGGCGGTTCGCGCCCAGATCACCCCGTATGAGCCCGTGCTCGTACGCGAACACCACGACCTGCACTCGATCGTGGATCTCGAGCTTCGTCAAGATGCTCGCAACGTGGCTCTTGATGGTTGACTCACCAAGCACAAGGGCCTGGGCGATCTCGGCGTTTGCGAGGCCGCGCGCGACATAGGTGAGGACTTCACGTTCGCGCGGCGTCAAGCGGGCGATCGCCTCCGCCGTGCTCGCTGCCGAAGCGCTCGGCCCTGCAGAGGTGTACCGCTCAATGAGGCGCCGCGTGATCGATGGAGCTAGCAGCTCATCGCCCATCGCAACGAGGCGGATTCCCATCACTAGGTGCTCGGGGTTTGTGTCCTTTAGGAGGAAGCCGCTCGCTCCCGCCCGCAGCGCCCCGTAGACGTACTCGTCAAGGTCGAACATCGTAAGTACGAGCACATGGGTGTCGTGCGCTGCTTCGCTCAGGATGCGGCGCGTCGCACCGATGCCGTCAAGGCGCGGCATGCGCACGTCCATCAGCACCACGTCTGGCTGCAGTCGACGCGCCTCGGCCACAGCTTCCTCTCCGTCTCGCGCCTCGCCGACCACCTCGATGTCAGGCTGGCCGTCGAGAAGAAGACGGAACCCGCTGCGCATCAGCGGCTGATCGTCCGCCACCAGCACGCGCAGGGGCCGTCGCGATTTCACGTCCGAAGACCCAGCCGTGGACTCGGGATCCGTTTCTGCCACGCGACTAACCGATCGACTCGATGATCGGGAGCCATGCTCGTACGGCGAATCCTCTTCCATCGCGCGGTCCGGCCTCGAGCCATCCCCCGTATGCCTCGGCTCGCTCGCGCATCCCACGAAGGCCGCGCCCCGGTCGAGGTGGCCCTGGCGCGGCGACACCCTCGTCGACGACCTCGAGGACGACCGAGTCCGTTCCGAAGTTCACGATCACGTTGGTCGGTGCCCCCCGCGCGTGCTTCATGGCGTTCGTCAACGCCTCTTGGATGATGCGGTACGCGGCGACGCCCAGCCCATCGGGCAGCTTCCGCGGCTTCCCCTCGATCCGCAGCGAGACTGATAGCCCGGCGTCGTGCAGCCGCCCGACCATCGCTTCGACATCGGAGAGACTCGGGTGTGGTGCGAGCCGAGCCCCGGTCACCTGATCATCGGCGAGCAGGTCGAGGAGACGTCGCAGTTCGGTCAGCGCTTCGCGACCGGTCGCCTCCACGGTTTGCATCGCGGCGTAGGCACGGTCCGGCGACGAGACGAGGACGTGACGGGCGCCGCCCGTCTGCACGACCATCACCCCGACGTGGTGGGCGACGACGTCATGAAGTTCGCGTGCGAGCCGCCGTCGCTCGTCGAGAACGGCGCGGCGAACTCGATCGTCGCGTTCGCGCTGTTCGGCTTCGGCCCGTTCAGCTGCCCGTGCGCGCCGTTCGCGCCACCAGTCGCCGGCCAGCCAGGCCGGCACCGTCACGAGATAGCCCATTGCGATCGCATAGGCGGACCCGTTAAGCGCGAACCACAGTCCGAGGGCGCCCACGATGACCGTCAGTGTCACCAGAGAGCGCCGCCGCGACGTCGCCGTGTCGCCCATCGAGAAGCTCACTACCGCGAACGCAGCGAGGTCGACCGCCTCGATACGACCGCCAGTGGCAATGATTCCAGCGGCGACCACGATCGCAGCTAGGGACGGCACTACCCGTCGAAGCGCGAGCGGGGCAACGACAAGTGCAGCGGTCGCGATGGAGTCGCCCGAGTCCGCTCGAATAATCCCCACCGCCTGCCCCACCACGAGGAGCGCGCCACAAGTGAGGGCCAGCGACGCATCGACAACCACCACCCTGTCAGAGACTCTCTTCCTTAGGGCGCTGAGCATCGAGGGCAATCTACTTCCGGCGCTCCGGCCGAGCCATCGTCCAGCAGGATGACGCGCGTCCTCCGGCTGACGGAGAACGCGTCGCGAGGTCGGTCTCGCGGGGGACGCAAATCCATCCTCGGGCCCGATGGCCCATGCCGCATGCAGACCCCACGCTCCTGGCGATGGCAAGCCACGGCAGCAAGGGGGTCTCGTCCATGCAAGACAGAGGTTCGGCCCAGGGGCTGGCAGCGCGCGGCCGTCCACCCCTGATCCAGGTCGAGCATGTCAGTCGGGTCATCGAGACGAAGACGCAGCGAACCGTGATCCTGGATAACGTCACCTTCCAGGTGCCCGACCGCGCGCTATTCGCCGTCAACGGTCCCTCCGGCAGCGGCAAGTCGACGCTCCTGAACCTGTTGACTGGGATCGATCGACCGACCAGGGGACGCATCTGCTTCGCGGGCAGCGAGCTGCGCGCCGGACGAGAGGATGACCTGGCCAAGTGGCGTGGACGCAACGTCGGCATCATCTTTCAGTTCTTCCAGCTCATCGGGACGCTAACCGCGCTCGAGAACGTGTTGCTCGCCATCGAGCTCGCGTCGGGTTCTCGATTGCCGCGGCACCGCTGGCAATCCAGGGCTCGCGAGTGCCTCGCGATCGTCGGCCTGGCGGATCTGGGCCATCGTCTTCCGAGCGAGCTCTCGGGCGGTCAACAACAGCGTGTCGCCATCGCCCGTGCGCTGGCCAACGATCCACCACTCCTGGTCGCCGACGAGCCGACCGGGAACCTCGACTCGCAAACCGCCGGCGATGTGTTCGAGCGGCTGGCGGGCCTCGTCGACCGCGGCAAGACCGTCGTGTATGTGACGCACGACCCCGCCCTCGCTGAGAGGGCCTCGGGCCGCATCGACCTCTTCGACGGTCGGATCGTGGCGCAGCACGGCGCGCAGGCAGTCGTGTCCGAAGTCGCGGGCAAGATCTGATGCCTGGTCTACTCAGCGCGCGGCTAACGAAATCGCTCGCGGACGTGCGACGTCGCGCTGGCCGCACTGTGTTTGTCGTCGCAGGCATCTTCTTGGCCGTGTTCGGTCTCACCGCGATCAACGTGACGCAAGATCAGCTGGCGGCCGCGTTCGCTTTCAGCGTCGGCAGTCAGGCCGCCCAGCCTGATCTCGTCGTCGACATTGACGGACTCCACGGCGCGACGCTCGGCGAGCTACGGTCGGTCCCGAACGTCAGCATCCTGCAGTACGGCACCACGCTTATGACACAGTGGCATGTCGGCCGTTCACCTGGGCATGTCGACCTGACAATCGTCGGCAATCCAGATCCCGCGAATGTTCCGCTCGGGCCCTTCGAGCTGATCACTGGACGCGACCCGGGGCCGGGCGAGATCGTGATGGAGTACGGAGATCGCGTCATCGAGCCGACCGTGATCGGCGACCTCGTCACTGTCGAGACTGCCTCGGGCACGAGCTCGCTGCGTGTGGTGGGCATCTCGCGGACAACCGGCCAGAATCCGGCGACGACAGGCGTCTACCTGGCCTACATGAGCGACGAAGGCCTGCGTTCGCTCCCTGCGTACACCGACCCCTTCACTGCGCCAGCGCTCGCACCCCTTCGTGTCGAGCACCTGTCCGTGAAGGTTGACTCGATCGCCGAAGTGGATTCCACGACTCACGCTCTGGGCGCTGCGCTCGCGTCGCGCGGCGTTGTCGTGCTTGGAGCACGGTTCCCGGAGCCACTCACCGCGCAGCTGCTGCAAGTCAATGGCGCGTTCGCCCTGGTGCGGCTGCTGGCCTTGCTGGCCATGGCAATGAGCGCTCTTCTCGTCCTCAACACTGTGCGGACCTCGCTGGCCGAGCAGATTCGGACCATTGGAATCATGAAGGCGATCGGGGGGACGCGCGGCATGATCCTCCGCGACCACCTCGTAAGCGTCGTTGCGTACGGGCTGCTTGCGACGCCGCCTGCGGTTGCGCTCGGGGTGGCCGTCGGCGGGCTGCTCGCCGGAATGTTGGCCTCGGCGATCCCGCTCGCGCTCCGACCCCTGTCATTGACTGCCAGCATGATCCTGACCGCCGTCGCCGCTGGACTTGTGCTGCCCCTCGTGGCCGCCGCCTGGCCGATCTGGGAGGGGACGAGGGTCAGCGTCCGCGAGGCTCTCGCTGCCTATGGAATCGAGTCCGCGGCGATGCGCGGGCCGCTCGGGCGGCTCGGCGCCCGTCTCGACTGGATCTCTCAGACGAGTTGGCTCGGCCTCCGCTCCACCTTTCGCAGGCGCAGCCGGGCGATCCTCACCATCCTCATGATCGGTATCGCGGGCACCTCGTTCTTCGTGGTCCAGACCGCGTCGGCATCAGTCAGTGCGACGGTCGGTAGGGTATGGAGCAGCGTCTCCGCCGACGTCGAGGTCTACGCGAGCGAGACGTACGCCGATGCGCGGTCGCAGCTGGCTGACGTTCCGAACGTGTCGCGCATGGAACGCTTCGGCATCGCTGGTGCAACGACCGCCTGGGGCAAGGTCGCGGTGTGGGGCTTCGAGCCCGATACCGAGCTCTTTGGGTACCAGCTAACCAGCGGTCGCTGGCTCGACGCGGGCGAAGGCGACGTCGCCCTCCTCAGCGACGACGTCGCGGTGCTGGCGGGACTCCACGTCGGCGGCCGGATTTCCCTCACGCTCGGGGGCAGATCAAAGATCTTCACAGTTATCGGGACCCTCGACGAGCCGGTAGACAGTCTGGGCCAGATCGGCGCCGTGGTCGTGCCGGTGACGAGCCTCTACGAGCTTGAGGGCACACTGCCCGCTGCGGCCGGCGAGTACGTGAACAGGATCCTGATTCAAGCCGGTGACCGCTCGTCGCAAGCGGTAGGCGCCCTCGCCGAGCGCATCGACAGGGTGGCGACGAACCTCGTCCTCGGTGGAGTCGCGGCTCGTGGGGAAGGCATGGGCCCGGTCTTCCTCGTCCATGAGGACGAGGCCCTCCGCCATCAGCGGAACTTCCTTTTCCTTTACGCCCTCCTGTACGGCGTCGCGCTCCTCGTCGGTAGCGCGGGAGCGCTTGGCCTCGGCAGCACGCTCATGGCCTCGGTCACTGATCGCCAGCGTGAGATCGGTCTCCTGCGGACGATGGGAGCCTCGAACTGGCAGCTGGCTAAGGTGTTCTGGGTCGAAGGTCTTGCGCTCGGCACCCTCGCGTTCGTGCTCAGCTGCGTCCTTGGCCTGCCGCTCGCCGCCGCGTTCGTCGGCGTCCTCGATCGGCTCGTCATCCCGATTGACTTCATGTTCGATCCCATGGCGTTCGTGGCCATGATCGCCGCGGTGGTGGTCATCACCACCCTCGCGGGTGTCGCGCCGGCTGTTCGAGCGTCGCGCGTGCGAGTCGCTGAGCTCCTTCGCTACGAGTAGATGGACTGGAGGTCTGGTCCCATGCGATTGCTTGGCCCGCGTCACGATCGACGACGTCCCCTGATCATGTGTCTCATCGTCGTATTGGGGATCCTGCCGGCATTGGCCGCCTGCGGCATGGGTCGACCGTCGTCGCAGGCCGGTGTCGCTCAGCAGCCCCCGCCCAACGCATTTGGCCCATCCCTCAGCGCGCCGATCGCGCCGGACGCGAGCTATCGGACGGCGGCAGCACGACAGATCGCCGGCGCGCTGCGTCTAGATCAGAGCGAGCTGCGGACACAGCTCCAGGCAGACTCATCCGCGACCCTGATGACGCTCGCGAAGCCCCTCGGGTTGGCGCAGGATCAGCTCGCCGAGATCGTGCTGGCGGCCTTGAACGATGCAGGCGACTTGTACGTCCGCTCTGGAAACTGGAGCCAACAACAGGCCGAAGCGGAGAAGGCGTTCTGGGCAGCTCAGACACAGGGGGACCTCGTCGCGGAAGTCAGTCGGTGGCTGCGAGACTCCTAGGCCGTTCCGGATCGTGCCCCAAACGCGACGCTGAAAGGAAACAGGGGAGTGGTCGTTCCTCCGACCCTGACTTTGTAGGTCGTCTGACTCCCCTGACTTTTCGCGAGATCGGCTCGCGAGTTTCTTCGGAAAATCGCGAATCATCGGCAGGGATACGTCCGTCACGGTCATCTATCTGTAGATCAGCCGCCTTTGGCTGTGGGGGTTCGATTCCCTCTCTGCCCACCGAGTTGGACCAATGACGACGGGCCGATCCGGCCCGTCGCGCGTCTTATCGAACCGAGCGTCGAGTCGTCGTACCCGGGAACAGGACACGTCGCAGTCAGCCGCATTTCGAGGCTCAGCTCGTCTCGGCGGGCCCCACGTATTTCACGAGGTCGTCGCCGGGCGGACATGGGCCTTTGATCCGCTCGCCCGATTGCATCTCCTCGAGCGAGTGGGCCACGATCCCAACGCCTCGGGAGAGACAGAATAAGCCCTTCGCCGCTGCCGGAGGCAGACCCAACTCGCAGTAAACGATCGCGGTCACACCGTCCACGTTCAGCCCGATGGCGCGGCCTTTGGCCTGAGCCAGCGCCGCCTCAAGTGCGCGAGCGGCGCTCGCGAAGGATCCTTTGATCTCACCCGCGGCTATCGCGCTGTCGATGAGCCCGAGCATGGGACGCCGTCGCGGATCTTCATCCTTGTGCAGCTGGTGGCCGAACCCGGGAATCCTTTCGTCTGACCGCAGTCGCTTGGCGACGAGCGTCGTCGCGACCGATTCCACGGACGCGTGATCGGCGGCGGCACGGGACGCCGCCTCGTTTAGGAGCTCCATACATTGCTCGCCGGCGCCGCCGTGGTCGTCGCCGAGCAGATTGATGCCCGTCGCGACGGCGCAGTTGAGTGGCACGCCGCAGGTAGCGGCCATCCGCGCCGCGGCGATTGACGGCGCGCGGACCCCGTGGTCGATACCGGCCACCAGCGCGGCTTCGAGTAACCGCGACTGCACCTGCGTGAGCCTGAGATTGCCCACGACGAGACCGACGACCCCCGCATACGACATCGATTCGATGAGGTGCTCGATGCGCTCGCCCCGGATAACGATTCGCCCAGGCTGCACATCGCTGATGGCCGTCTCCCACCACGCATGGCCGCCTTCGCGGAACCGGCTCAGCGCGCTGCGCTCGCGCCGACCCATACCGTTCCCAGAGCGTCCCTGTCCATGTCCCTCGTGAACGAACGCTCCATGTCGTGCGTCGCCTTCTTCAGCAATTCAGCAAACTCATGCACCCGCGTGTCGGTAAATCGCATCGTCGGCCCGGAGATCGCGAGCGCCGCCACCGTGCGATCGCCGGCGCGGATCGGCGCAGCGACCGACGACGAGCCCCGTTCGCGCTCTCCATGGCTCGTCGCGACTCCCGCCGCGCGGACGCGCTGCAGTTCGTGAAGCAGCCGCGCGCGATAGCTCGCGTCCTTGCCTCCCTGAGCGAGGGCGAGGTCCATCAACTCGGTCGAAGCGTCGGCCAAGAGGATCTTCGCCGCGGCGCCACCCCACAGCGGCAGCTGCATTCCCACCGCGACGACATAGCGGATGCTCTGCGGTCCCTGCTTCTGAGCAGCACAAACGCGCCAATGTCCCTCGAGCACGTACAGATTCACGGTCTCGCGGCTCCGCTCGCAGAGCTGTTCCATTGTCGCATCGACGGCCACCGGCAACCGCCACACGAGATCCACGGCTCGCGAAAGCCGAATGAGTTTTGGGCCCAGGCAGAGGCGACCGTCCGGCCGACCGTAGAGGTAGCCCGATCCTTCGAGGGTCTGGATAAGCCGCAGCACTGTGGTCTTGGGGAGCTCGGCGAGCTCGACGAGCTCCCGCACTGTTCGCGCGGGATGCTCTCCATCGAAGAGCGTAAGAAGTGAGAGCGCGCGGTGGACGCTCCGGACGCCGTCGTGGTTGTCCGCTGCCAACCTCTTCACTCCATCGCCACCGCGGTTGCCGTCATGGGTCTCCGGGCACCGCCGATGTCGATGATCGAGCCGCGTGCGAGCCGTTCGAGCTCCGCTTCGTCGAGGCCTATCTCCTTCAACACGGTCGTCGTGTCCGCCCCGGCGGCTCGCCCTAACCACCGCACGCTGCTTGGCGCGTCGACAAACTTCGGGACGACGCCGGGGACGAGGAGTTCACCAATGCCCTCCGGGCCCATCAACCGAAGGATCATCTCCCGCGCCTGGTACTGGGGGTCAGCGACGACATCCGCGATGCTGTAGACGGGCGCTGCCGGCACCTCGGCCCGCACGAGAATTTCCCACAATTCGCGCAGCTCGTGTTGGCGTGTCCAAGACACGATCAGCTGATCCAGCGCGGCGACGTTCGCGCGTCGGCTTTGGTTGTCGGCAAACCGCGGGTCATCCGCGAGCCGGGGCTGATCGATCGCGGCACAGAACCGCCGGAAGATTGAGTCGCCATTCGCGCCGATCGTGATCCAGCGATCGTCGCCGGTCGGATATACGTTCGAGGGAGCCGAGCCAAGCAGCGCGTTCCCTCGACGCTGACGGATGGATCGCGCGTAGCCATATTCGGGCAGGATCGCCTCGAGCAGCGAGAAGACGGATTCGTAGAGCGCGACGTCCACAACCTCGCCGCGTCCTGTCACGTCCCGACGATGAAGCGCTGCGAGCGTACCGATCGTCGCGAAGAGAGCCGCGACCGCATCCCCAAGGCTGACGCCGACCTTCAGCGGCGGACGGTCGTCAAATCCGGTGATGAAACGCAGGCCCCCCATCGCCTCACCCGTGCTGCCGTATCCGGGCCGGTCTCGGTACGGACCGCTTTGACCGAAGCCGGAGATGCGAACCACGATCAGACGCGGGTTGTCCTCGCGTAGCGTGTTCGGGTCAAGATTCCACGACTCCAGCCGGCCGGGCCGGAAATTCTCGACGAGTATGTCGACAGAGGCCGCGAGCTTCCTCGCAAGCCGCTGTCCCTCTGGCCTGCGCAGATCGATGACCACGGACTCCTTGTTCCGCGACTGCACCATCGACCAAAGGGAGCCTTCCTCAGTGACCATGCCCCAGTTGCGAAGCGGATCGCCCCCCGGCGGCTCGACCTTGATCACGCGTGCCCCCATGTCGGCGAGCAGTCGGGTGGCGAAGGGGCCAGCGATCAGCGAGCCAAGTTCGAGTACGCGCAGACCACCTAACTGTCCTAACGGCTGCCGCCCCATCGTCGTAGTAAACCACTGTGTGGACCAATCCGTCCATGTGATGGATTTATCCGCTATCGTCCGCAGCGGAGATGGATAGAGGGGGAGCCTTCTTCGCGGACGCCTTCGTGGGCGGGTCGTGGCGGCGCGACACATCTGCAGGCGTGGGTAGGCGGCTCTCGCCTCACACGGGACTCGAGGTCTCGTTGGCCGCGCTATGTGGAGATGAGGAAGTCATCGCAGCTCGCCGGCACGCGGCAGCGTCCGCTCGCGAGATACGGACTCAGCCCGCATACCGCCGAGCCGAAATATTGCAACGCGCGGCCTCGCTGCTCTCCGAGCGGCGAGACGAGCTCGCCCGGCTAGAGACGAACGAACTTGGCAAGCCCATCAGGGACACGACCCTTGAGGTCACCCGGGCTGCGGAGACGCTTCAGATCGCGGCCGCGGAGGCCCGCCGGATTGGCGGCGAGGTCCTTCCGACCGACGGTTGGCCAAGCGGCCACGGCTCCAGTGCCATCGCGATTCGCTTGCCGGTCGGTGTGGTACTCGCAATCACGCCATTCAATGCACCGGTCAATCTGCTCGCCCACAAGATCGCGGCTTCGTTCGCGGCCGGCAACACGACGATCGTGAAGTCCCCGCCACAAGCGGCCGGGGCGACGACTCTGTTCGTACGGATCCTCTTGGACGCGGGGATGCCCGCCGAGGCAGTGCAAGTCCTCCACGGCGGAGCCGCGCTCGGTGCGTCGCTCGTCGCCGCACCCGAGGTCGCTGCGGTGGCCTTCACCGGAAGCGCGGCCGCTGGTCACAAAGTCGCGAGCACCGCGGCGGGTAAACGGCTTGTTCTCGAGCTTGGTGGGAACGCCGCGACGATCGTCTGTGCTGATGCCGACGTGGCCGAGGCGGCGCGCCTCTGTGCCCGCACCGGGTATAGCAACTCCGGACAGAGCTGCATCTCCGTGCAGCGCGTATACGTCGAGTCGTCGAGGTTCGAGGATTTCGTCGATCAGTTCCGCGCGCAGGTTGCCTCACTTCGAGTCGGTGACCCACTAGATCCCGCGACCGACGTCGGAACGATGGTGGACGCCGAGGCCGCGCAGCGAGTCGCGGGTTGGATACAGGAAGCCGTATCGGCGGGGGCGCGCCTGGAGACGGGCGGCACCGTCCGCGGGGCGACCCTGACGCCCGCGGTCGTCGCTGAGCCGCCACGCACCGCAAAGGTTGTGACCGACGAGGTGTTCGGCGCGCTCGTTTCAGTTCTGCCATTCGATGACTTCGCGGAGGCGATCCGCGAGGCGAACTCGACGCGGTATGGGTTGCAAGGCGGTCTGTTCACCTACGACATGCGACGCGTGTTTCAAGCGATCCGCGACTTCGAGGTGGGCGGCCTGGTAGTGAACGGGTCGTCCAATCAGCGTCTAGATCATTTGCCGTTCGGTGGTATCAAAGACTCGGGGATCGGACGAGAGAGCCCGCGCTGGATGATCGAGGACTTTACCTATCTCAAGACTGTCCACTTCCGGGGCATGCCGGTGTGAGCGGGACGTTGATGAACGCCGCCGTGCTCGCCGGACCACGCCAGCTCGATGTCATCGAGGTGCCCATCCCCGAATGCGGGCCCGACGATGTGCTGATCGAGATCCACGGCGTCGGTCTCTGTGGCAGCGACTTCACGATGTACGACGGTCATTGGACCTTCCCGCGGCGGTTTGTCATCGGTCATGAGGGCTACGGACGCATCGTGAAAGTCGGCGCGGCCGTCCGGGATCGGGCAGTCGGCTCGCTCGTCGTCGTCGAACCGAACATCGTCTGCGGCGCGTGCGACCTGTGTACGAGAGGTGCCTCGTCGCTGTGCCCACGAAAGCGCTCGCTCGGAGTTGGTACTGACGGCCTGTGTGCCGAGTTCGCAGCGCTGCCAGCCGAGTTCAGCTGGCCTCTGCCCGACGCGATTTCGCCTGAGGACGCCGTGTGTATAGAGCCGCTCGCCGTCGCCCTCGCCGCGATCCGAAGAGGCGCGCCAGAACCGGTTGATCGCGTCACGATTTTCGGTGCGGGCTCGCAGGGGCTGCTGATCACATTTGCCCTCGCGGCGCGCGGCATTGCTCCGCAGGTGATCGACCCCAAAGCGAAGCGCTTAGAACTCGCCCGCGAGCTTGGCGCTCGCGCCACATCGGTGGAGATACCCGAGGGACCGCCCTCGGAGGTGATCTTCGAAACGTCGGGTGCCGCATCGGCGTTGACAGCCGCGATCGCCGCGACCGCCCCGGGCGGCACCGTCGTCCTCGTCGGTCTTGGCCACCAACCGGTCCTCGTCGATACCGTCCGGATCGTCCGCCAGCGACTGAGCGTTCTCGGGTCGATCGTCTACGAGCATCCCGCCGACTTCCGCGCCACCGTCGAGCTCGTAAGCAACGGATCCCTTCACCCAGGGCGCGTGCTCCAACGTGCCTTCGCGCTCAGCGAAACAGATGAGGCGCTACGCGTCGCTCCAACCCTGCCCGGCAAGTCCTGGATCGCTGTGACCCCGCGAGGGAGGACCCCATGACATCAGCGATGACGCCCAATCAGCGGCGGTCAGCCAGCCAGTCGTCCTCGTCCGGGGCCGAGGTCCTCGTCAAGCAACTCGAGTCCTACGGCGTCGATGTGGTGTTCGGCCTGTGCGGCCACACCAACATCACGGTCCTCGATGCGTTGTCGCGGAGCCGGATCCACTTCGTCACCACGCGGCACGAGCAGGGAACGGCCCACATGGCCGACGGCTACGCGCGGATGACCGGGAAGCCCGGTGTCGTGCTCACGCACGCCGGCCCGGGACTGATGAACGCGATCACCGGCGCGGCGACCGCCGCTCTTGACTCCATTCCCCTGGTCGTGATTTCCGGGGACGTGCCGTCCTACTACCGCGGTCGGGGCCCGCACCAAGAGCTGAACCTCCATGTCGACGGAGATCAGTGGGAGCTCTACCGGCCGTTCAGCAAGCGGACGTGGCGCGTCGATCGTGTCGAAGATCTCCCACGATTTACCGAACGCGCATTCTGGACGGCGCAGAGCGGCCGTCCGGGCACCGTTCTTCTGAGCGTGCCGATGGACATGTGGTCACGTCCTCTCGATTCTTCAGTAGCCGCGCGCTACCCACTCCCCGTGGAGTTCTTTGGTCCTGCGCTGCAGGCTGGCGTCGCCGAGCAGATCGTGGCGCGCCTCGCGGTGGCGAAGCGACCACTCCTCTATATAGGCGGCGGTGTTCGACGGCCCGAGGTGCGCACGGCCGTGCTCCGCTTCGCTGAACGGCTCGGACTGCCGATCGCGCACTCGCTGATGGCGAAGGGTGCCCTGCCGGACGGTCATCCGCTCGTCATGGGTATGACCGGGTTTTGGGGGACGCCACTCGCGAACTCCTACGCGAGTGGGGCAGACGTGATCCTTGCCCTAGGGACTCGCTTCGCCGAGACCGACTCGAGTTCGTGGGACCAGCGCTTCACATGGAATGTCCAGACGACCGAACTCATTCAGATCGACATCGATCCAGCCGAGATCGGTCGCAACTTCCCTGTGGCGATCGGTGCAGTCGCTGACTTGCGCCACGCCGCTCCGCAACTGGCGACCGCAGCCGACGCTGTGCCGGCTCGGGAACGCGCAGGCCTGCGTGATGAGATCGCCAAGGCGCGCAGGACGATCTGGGACGAGACGACGGAACGCGGCCGCCTCGATGACTTTCCGCTCAAGCCCGAACGTATCCTCGAGGACGTTCGCCGGACCGCTCCAGCAAACAGCGTTTTCGTGACCGATGTTGGCTGGAACAAGAACGGCGTCGCCCAGCGGTACCGGTTGCCCGATGAGGGCATATTCCTGACGCCGGGCGGTCTCGCAACAATGGGATTCGGCCCGGGGGCGGCGATCGGCGCAAAAATTGGCGCTCCCGAACGGCCGGTTATCGCGCTTGTCGGCGATGGAGCGATGAGCAGCCAGCTCCCAGTGATCCCGACCGCGGTGGAGCAGGGCATCGCTGTGATCTGGCTGGTCATGAACAACGCTGCGCACGGGACGATCGCCGATCTCCAGATGTCGCACTACGGAGTCAACCACGGCACGCTGTTCAAGCTGCCGAGTGGTGAGGCGTATACGCCTGACTTTGCCGCCATCGCACGCGCCTGCGGATCCTGGGGGAAGCGCTTGGAGCGCGCATCTGACCTGGTCGGTGCGCTGCGTGACGCCTTGAGCGTCGGCGGTCCCGCCCTCATCGATGTGCCCATGACGAACGACCCGGTCCCGACACCGGGCCACTGGAACATCAACGACATCTATGAAGGGAGGTTCGATTGAAGATACGGACGATCAATCCGTTTCGGGATGCCAACGCCTTCTGGCTTGGTCTCGATGAGCCCGGGTACCGACGCAAGGTGTTCAAAATCGTCGACCGCGAACTCGTGGACTCCGAGTTCATGGTCGCCGGCTTGACCATCTTCGAGCCCGGAGAGTCGAGCTCGGTGCACAACCACCCAGAGTCTGAGGAAATTAACTACATCGTCCGCGGGAGCGGGACGGTCATATCCGAGGGCGAGGAGGAGGAGTTCTGCTCCAACTCCTTCATGTTCATCCCGAAAGGCGTCGTCCATCGCCATGTGAATACAGGCACCGAGCCACTCTGGCTGGTGTTCATCTACACGCCACCCGGCGAAATACCCGCGACCTAGCCACGACGCGATCCGAATTTGGCGGAGAAGGGGACAAGCTATGGCGAGACTGAGACTCCTCACGACGCTGTTCATCGCGGGCTTCGTCGCATTCGCGTGTGGAGGAACCCCAGGCACAGGAGCGAATGCATCCGGCTCGGGAGCGGCGACCGCAACGCCGACTCCAGACCCCATCAGGGTGACCCTGATCGGTTCCTTTACTGGACAGAACGCGGACCTCGGCAACTGGATGTACAACGGCGTGAAGCTCGCGATCGATGAAGCGAATACGGCAGGTGGCGTGAATGGCCGGAAGCTCGATCTGATCAAGTACGACGACCAGGGTCAGCCGACGATCGCTACCGACCTCGCGCAACGCGCGATCAGCGAGAAGACCGTGATGGTTTACGGAGCTAACCTCAGCACACTCTCGCTGGCGATGATCCCGATCCTCACGGCCGCGAAGATCCCCCAGATCACATCGGGACAGGCGCCGGCCTTGCTCCAGCAGAAGTCGCCCTACATTTTCATCGACAGCACGACGAGCGTCGTCTTTGACCAGACGCTCGCGAAGTACGTTCTCAACACGATGAAGGTCAACTCGATCGCCATGATCTCGAACAACGGCACGTACGGAAAAGGTGAGCACGACTCGTTCCTCGCTGAGCTCACGAAGGCCAGTGTCACCCCGACCGCGGACAAGGTCATCGCTCCTGACGTGAAGGACTTCACGGCGGTGCTCACCGAGATCCGGGGCGCGAACCCCAAGGTGCTCTTCATCGGCGCCGAAGAGGTGCAGAGCGGCCTCATCGCCAAGCAGGCGCGCAGCCTCGGCATCACCGCGACGTTCGTTGGGGCAGCGCCGATCGGCACCCCTACCTTCGTCCAGACGGCCGGAACTGACGTGGCCGAAGGGAGCGTGATGACCTCACCGTATCTGAGCAACGACACCAACGCGAAGACGAAGGCGTTCGCGGCCGCATACCTCAAGGCCTTCAACTCGGAAGCCGAGTTCCACGGCGCAAAGGCGTATGACGGGATGAACATCTTCATCCAGGCCATGAAGAAGACGCCGACCGACCTCAGCGGGCCGAAGCTGATCGAGGCCGTCCGTTCGCTCACGTATGACGGACTGCTGGGTCAGTTCCAGTACGACGAGAACGGGCTTGGACTTCACGCCACCCAGATCGGCATCCTCAAAGGCGGCAAGATCGTTGCGCAGTGACCAACATCGCGATCGAATAGTTGGCGTGGGCCGCGGAACGTTCCGCGGCCCACGCGATGTTCCGGCATGACGTATTTCCTTCAGACCCTCGTCGGCGGCCTCGGTATGGGCGCCGTCTACGCACTTGTGGCGATGGGCTTCTCGATCGTCTACCGGACGATGGGCCTGGTGAATTTCGCGCACGCCGACGTGGTCATGATCGGGGCATTTCTCGCCGCGACGCTCTTCGTCACCATGCATCTGCCCTTCGTGGTCGCTATCACCGCGGCGGTCCTTCTGACGGCCGTGATCGGGCTCGGGATCGAGCGCATCCTGCGGCCACTCGAAAGCAAAGACCTGAACCTGATGCTCATCGGCACGATCGGCTTCGGCATCGTGCTCCAGAGCGTTGCGATCCTGATCTGGGGCTCGTTCGGCGTCGCGGTACCGACGCCGATCCCCAACATACCGATCGATGTCGGCGGCATCATCGTCACGACCTACCAGCTCTTCGTTCTGGCGGTATCGGGAATCGTGATGCTCGTGCTGTATCTGTTCCTCGACCGGACCAAGCTCGGAACCGCGATGCAGGCCGCGGCTATGGACCGTTCGGCCGCGACCGCGATGGGTGTGAACGTGTCGAGTTCGAACGCGATAGCGTTTGCCATTGGGTCGGGCATCGCGGCGGTCGCGGGTGCACTCGTCGGACCGCTCCTCTACGTCAACCCCGCCCTCGGCGTCTACGTAGGCATCAAGGGATTCGCGGCCGCAATCCTTGGTGGCTTCGGCAGTATCCCAGGCGCGATCGTTGGTGGGCTCATCTTCGGTCTGATCGAGGCGTTTGCGTCTGGCCCCCTGTCGGCCTACTCGGAGCTACTCACATTTGTCGTGTTCGCCGGCGCGATGATGGTGCGCCAGACCGGCATCTTCGGTGAGCGGACGGTCGATCGCGCGTGATCCGCATCGGATTCGGCAAGCCGCTTCTGGTCGTTCTGCTCCTGCTGCTCCCCGCCATCCTCGACTCGTACACGATCCACGTCGCGATCCTCATCATGCTGTTCGCCATCGTTGCGGTCGGACTCAGCCTTGTGATGGGGTTCGGCGGGCAGGTGAACCTCGCTCAAGCGGCTTTCTTCGGAACGGGTGCGTACGCCTCGGCGCTGCTGTCCACGACCTATGGCTGGAATCCGTGGCTCGCGGCGCCGGTCGCAGTGCTCGCGACCTGTGTGGTGGCGCTCGCGGTCGCGATCCCCGCCCTCCGCGTCCAGTCGCACTACTTGGGGATCGTGAGCCTCGGTCTGGCGGTGGCATTCTCCAGTCTGCTTTCAAACAGTGATCTCACCGGTGGCGCGTCGGGCATCAGCCAGATCCCGCCGCTGGCTCTTCCCGGGCTCGACCTGAGTGGTCCGCGCGACTACTACTACCTGGTCGCGATTGCGCTGATCCTCGTCGTGGGGTTCGCGCTCTTCGTCGCGAACACAACGCTCGGGAGACGCTTCAAGGCGATGCGAGACGACGTGCTCGCCGCGGCCGCCTCCGGTATCGAGATTCGCTACTACCGATTGATGGCGTTCCTGCTCGCCGGTCTGGTTGGCGGGATCGCGGGCGTCCTTTACGCGCACAACGCTCGGTACGTGAGTCCCGACACCTTCGGCCTCGGTGTGATGTTCTTGCTCCTCGCGATGGTGATCATCGGCGGGCAGGACAGCATCTGGGGCGCGGTCGTCGGCGCCGTCTTGCTGATCACCGCGCGCAACCTTCTGACCGGCATCCAGACCTATCAGCAGCTCGTTTACGGCGGGCTGATCGTCGCGACCGTGGTGTTCGCCCCGCGGGGTCTTGCGGGCGCGGCCGGTGACGTTCGGCGGCGGCTCAATCTCGCGTGGCCTTCGATCCCGATCCCGTGGATGGCACGCCCAGCACCTCCTCCGCCTGCGCGACTAAAGGTCGCGCCGGCGTCGCGCGAGGGACTGGCGTTGCGCGTCGACTCGATAAGCAAGAGGTTCAAGGGCCTGCATGCTCTCGCCGGCGTTTCGCTCGAGGTTGGGGCGGGCGAGATCCACGGCATCATCGGACCCAACGGCTCTGGAAAGACGACGCTCTTCAACGTGATCTCTGGGATCTATCGCCCCAATAGCGGTCGCGTCTTCGTGTGGGGTAGGGATGTCACCGGGCAGCGGTCTTTTCGGATGTCGCGTCTTGGCGTGGCACGGACATTCCAGAACCTGAGGTTGTTCCGGCAGCTCAGCGTGCTCGAGAACGTCATGGTCGCGCTCGACCGCGATCCCGCCCAGGCGCACATTCGCTACCTGATCGCACCGTGGGTCGTGGCCCGCGATGAGAGGGCGCGACGAGCGCGGGCGCTGCGTTTGCTCGAGGACTTCGACCTACATGAGGTCGCGGACGAGCTCGCTGTGAACCTCGCTTATGGCCGCCAGCGCCGACTAGAGATAGCCCGGGCCTTGGCCGGGGAGCCGACGATTCTGCTTTTGGATGAGCCGGCTGCGGGTCTCAATGCGGCCGAGCAAGAGGGTCTGAAAGCGACGATCCGCAAGATCCGCGGTGCCGGCGTCACAGTCATCGTCATCGAACACAACATGAATCTGGTCATGAACGTGTGCGAGAGGCTCACTGTATTCGGGCACGGCAAGGTCATTGCTGCTGGCACACCGCGCGAGGTCGCGTCGAATCCAGCCGTGATTGAGGCCTATCTTGGTCATGCCACTCCCGAGGCCGAGGCGTTGTGATCGCGCCGACTGTCAGTGGGCTGACGGTCCAAAACCTGTCGGTACGGTATGGCCGCGTTCAAGCCGTCTCAGGAGTGAGCTTCTCGGTTGCGAACGGCGAAAGCCTGGGGATCATTGGGGCGAACGGCGCGGGAAAGAGTTCGACACTCAAAGCCATCTTTCGCCTGATCGATTCGTCCGCTGACTCGATGCGCTTTGCGGGCAGCTCGCTCCAGGCCACCCCGCCGCATCGCGTCGTCTCGCTGGGCATGGCGTACGTGCCCGAGGGACGCCGCATTTTCGTCGGCTTGAGCGTCCGAAAGAATCTGATGATGGGTGCGTACCGCTCGAGCTGGCGGCACCTCGGAGATCGTATCGAGCGCGTGTATGACCTTTTCCCCGCACTCAAGAAGGTCGATGGTGCGTTGGCAGGCGCGCTTAGTGGAGGCCAGCAGCAGATGTTGGCCATCGGCCGCGCATTGCTGAGTGAACCGAAGCTTCTTGTGTTGGACGAACCTTCGATGGGCCTCGCGCCCGTGCTTATCGACGACATCGCCGCTGCGCTTCGTCGGCTGCGCGACCAGGGCGTGAGCATGCTCCTCGTAGAACAGAACGCGAAGCTCACGTTCGGTCTCACCGACCGTTGCATCGTGCTTGAGAACGGTCTGGTCGTGAAGGAAGGTCCATCTGCGATCCTCCGCAATGATCCTGCGGTCCGACAGATATACCTCGGGTTGTGATCAATGCGCCGCGCCTCTGCGGCCGTGGCCGCGCAGTCCTTTGGTAGAGTGCCGTCATGGGAGCGCTTGACGCGATTGACTGGCAATTGCTGAGCCTGATGGCCGATGCCGTCACGCCGGCCGTCGCTAACTTGGCGAGCACGGCGGGCATTTCAGAAGCGGAGGCGGCGAAGCGGATAGCTCGCCTTCGCGATAGCGGCGTCATCGCGAGCGTCCAGGCGCGGATCGCACCTGATCGTGTCGGACTCCCGATCACCGCCTTCTTCATCGTCCGAGTCGCGCAGACCGAGGACAGTTATCAGGCTATCGATCACCTGATTAGGGAATTCGACCAGGTCCAAGAGGCCCACGCCGTCAGCGGCCAGTACGACTGGATCATCAAGGTGCGTGCGGCAGATCCCGAGGACCTCCGCAACCTGCTCACCCGCAGGCTCGCCTTGCTGCCGGGCTTTGTTCGGGCCGAGACCCTCATCGTCCTGAGCACCGCGCTCGACGCCGTGAACGTCGAAGCCGCCTCGCACCCGAGATAGCGATGGGTTGGACTGACCACGAAGAGTCCGATGCGAATAGGCACATGGTGGCGGGCCGCGCGCGCGTGTTCGATCGCCCGATCGCCCTCGCGGGCTTCATGGGTGTCGGGAAGTCGACCCTCGGGGCGCTGTTAGCGGAGGCCCTTGATCGGGACTTCTTCGACACGGACCGTGAGATCCAGCGGCAGAGTGGCCGCACGCCCAACGAGTTTTTCGCCGCTGGCGAAGAGGCGGAGTTCCGTCGGATCGAAGCCCAGGTCGTGCGGGAGCTTGTCACTCGAGGCCCGCTGGTCATCGCACTTGGCGGCGGCGCGCTCCTCGATACCACATCTCGAAACCTCATCCAGCACAAGACGGCCTTGGTCCACCTCCATGTTCCGTGGGCGCACCTCCGAGTGCATCTCCCCGAGATCGCCGAGGGTCGCCCGCTTCTCAATGGGAAGTCGGTGCCCGAGATCCACCGGATGTATCTGGCCCGGCACCACACCTATCAAAGGGCGGCACTACGGATCACGGTTTCGCGGGTCTCGATCGACGAAGCGATCCAAACCATCCTCACGGCACTTGACCTCGTGCGCGGACGAACGGCGCTGACAGCGGCTCTGCCGGCGCGCGCTCGCGTCGATGTCCACAGCTGGGACGAGGCATGGTTGCGTCAAGCGGGCAAGGTATGAGGGCACGGGCCGCTCGCACTCGGCGCACGGCGCGCACGGTGACGCCAGTCTCCCGCCGCGCACGCCCGGATCCCGAGTCTGAACTCTGGTCGGCTTTCGGCTACGACACGATCTGCTTGTTCTGGAATCTTCCGCTCCGGGCGTTCCGCGCACTCTCCCAGGCCGAGCGTCAGAGACTTGTTCGAGTCTCCAACCGAATTGATGACCTGTCCCCTACCGATAAGGACGGCTTGTTGCGTGAGATCGGCGAAGGCGGCCCGGTGAAGCGCTTAGCACTATTTCGCCGTCTCGCTCGCGCGCTCGTCGCCGGAAAGCCTCTCGTCGCCAAGTCTCGTCCAACGCGGCGGGCGCGGGTGTCGACCTAAGGACGGCAACAAATCGGCGGGCTCGCGCGGCGGCTTCGCCACTGCGTGGTCCTCGCCCAGGGCCGCGATCGCTCCTTATCGAGTCGGTCTTGCATAAGGCCGTCGCTCACGATCGTCTGACTGACCGCGGGTTCTAAACATCAGCGACGAGTTTGGCTTCCGGTCTGAACGGACGATCTTCGCCTCGCACCCGCGAACGCTGACCTAGGCGGGCATCCCCGCGATAATCCGGATCTCGACGAGGAAACCCTCGCGCGGCACCGCGGCCTGCACCGTGGTGCGCGGCGGCCCGTCGTTCGGGAAGTAGGCGCGGTACGCGTCGTTGAACGCGTCGAAATCGGACGCCGAGCGCAGGAAGACGAGCGAGTCGAGCGAATACGCGAGCGACGTGCCGGCCTGCTCGAGTATCGCGCTGATGTTGTCGAGGACGCGGCGCGTCTGCGCCGCGACGTCGCCACCGCTCGGCTGGTTGGTTTTTGGATCGAGCGCGACCTGCCCGGCGACGAACACGAGGTCGCCGTAGCGGAGCGCCTGCGCGTACGGCAGGCCGGTGTGCGGCGCCCGTACCGTGTCGATGACCTCTCGCTTCGGCATGTCTCCGCCTACGC
>Ga0307282_10000124_pt1 | contig 21419 bp, 20 predicted proteins | sample ER_DNA_121_FD_194475 | JGI IMG/M metagenome (GOLD analysis project Ga0307282, IMG submission 194475) | Bulk soil microbial communities from the East River watershed near Crested Butte, Colorado, United States - ER_DNA_121 | ecosystem: Environmental > Terrestrial > Soil > Floodplain | place...
GAGGACGCCGCGGCCTTCGCCGACAACTTCCGCACCGCGCCATCGCGGCGCGAGGCGGCGGAGTACTTCGAGTCGCTTGTCTGACCTCGTCAGCGTCGGGCGCGTCGGCAAGCCGCACGGGCTCGACGGCTCGTTCTTCGTCGAGCAGGCGAGCGAGGACGCGCAGCGCTTCGCCGTCGGCGCGCGGCTGCACGTCGACGGCGAGACCGCCGAGGTGGTCGCCTCCAAACGTTCCCGCAGCCGCCCCGTGATCCGGCTCGACCGCGAGGTCCGGCGCGGGGCAGAGCTCGCCGTGCCACGCGCGGAGCTGGCGGCGACCGGCGAGAACGAGTACTACGCCTTCGAGCTCGTCGGGCTCGAGGTCGAGGAAGAGGGGGGACGAGCGCTAGGCCCGGTCGCCGCCGTCCAGCCCGGGGTCGCGAACGACGTGCTCGAGCTCGCGTCCGGGGACCTGCTTCCGCTCGTCGACGCCTGCGTGCTCGAGGTCGACCTCGAGCGCCGCCGGATCCTCGTGGCGCAGGGTTTCGCGCCTTCTAGCTAACCTGCGTCGGCCGGTTCCCTTGCAGCTCGACGTCTTCACTCTCGTCCCTCACGCGTTCGCCTGGCTCACCGAGCAGCGTCCTGTCGCTGCCGTGCTCGGCGACGAGCTCGACCTGCGGCTGTTCAGCTACCGCGACTACACGCCGCTCAGGTCCGGCCAGATCGACGACGAGCCCTACGGCGGCGGCGCCGGGATGGTCCTGCGCGTGGACGTGGTCGCGGCGGCGCTCGACGCCGTCTACGGAGGCGTCCCGGAGCACCGCGTGATCGCGCTCACCCCGCAGGGGCGCCAACTCACACAGGCCGTCGTCGAGGAGCTCGCCGCCGAGGAGCGGCTGACGCTGCTCTCGGCCCGCTTCGAGGGTTTCGACGAGCGCGTCTTGATCCACCTCGCGTCCGACGCGGTCTCGATCGGGCCCTACGTCCTCTCGGGCGGCGAGCTGCCCGCGATGGTCGTCGCCGACGCGGTCGCGAGGCTGCTCCCGGGCGCCCTCGACGAAGAGTCGGGGCGCGAGGAGAGCTTTTCCGCCGAGCTGTCCGGCGGTCTCGAGTACCCTCATTACACGCGCCCGCCGGATTTCCGAGGCTGGCGGGTGCCGGACATCCTCCTCTCCGGGGACCACGGGAGAATCGATCAATGGCGGAAACAACAGAGCCGACTGAGGACGCCGTGAACCCGGAGCGGGACCTCTACGCGACCCTCGGCGTCGCGCCGACCGCCACCCCGGACGAGATCCGCGAGGCGTACTGGCGCCAGGTGCGCGTCCAGTCGTCCGACCGCGAGCCGGGCGAGCGCCTGCGGGAGCTTCGCGAGGCGTACGAGACGCTGACCGACCCGGAGCGACGCGCCCGCTACGACGCGACCGGCGACGGGGCTCCGCCACCGCCGACCCCCGCGGTGGGCGGCTTCATGCCACTGCCGGAGCCGCAGCCCGTCGAGCGGCAGCAGCACCATTCCCGCAACCCGCTCGACCGGATGACCGCGCGCCTGCCGCGGCCATGGCGGATCGCGATCGACTGGATCGTGACCATCGCCGGCGCGATCGCGATCGTGCTCGCGATCAAGCAGTGGGTCGTCAACCCCTACCGGATCCCGTCTTCCTCGATGGAGCCGACTCTCCACTGCGCGCGTCCGGGCCCGGACTGTGAGGCGCGCCTCTCCGACCGGGTGCTCGCGAACCGCTTCATCTACCACTTCCGCAGCCCGCACCGGGGCGAGATCATCGTTTTCAAGACGCCGACCAAGGCGGCGCAGGCGGCCTGCAACGCGAGCGGCACCTTCGTCAAGCGGCTGGTCGGGCTCCCGGGCGAGACCGTCCGCGAGAAGAACGGCTTCATCTACATCGACGGCAAGCTCCTGCGCGAGCCCTACATCAAGGCCGGCCGGCGCGACACGCAGACGGGCGTCTGGCCCGTGCCGCCGGGCCACTACTTCTTCATGGGCGACAATCGCAAGGAGTCGTGCGACTCGCGGCGCTGGGGCTCGGTGCCGCGCAAGAACATCATCGGCGAGGTGTTCATGACCTACTGGCCGCCGAACCGGATCGCCTTCCACGCGATCCTGCTCTCGCCGTGGCTCGCCGGGCTGGCGGTGCTGCTGCCGCTGCGGCGACGTCGGCGGGCCTTGCGCTAGCATGCCCGCTGGCCCGCGGGGCCTCTTTTCATGAGCCGCGTGATCGAAAGTCTCGAGCAGCGCCAGCTGCGCAGCGACCTGCCGCCGTTCAAGGCGGGCGACAGCGTGCGCGTCCACTTCCAGGTGATCGAGGGCCAGCGCCGCCGCGTGCAGGTTTTCGAGGGGATCGTGATCAAGCGCCAGGGCGCCGGTGTGCGCGAGACGTTCACCGTCCGCAAGCAGTCGTTCGGCGTCGGCGTCGAGCGGACGTTCCCGCTGCACTCGCCCAAGATCGAGCGGATCGAGGTGACCGCGATCGGCGACGTCAACCGCGCGAAGCTCTACTACCTGCGCGGCAAGGTCGGCAAGCGCGCCCGCGTCCGCGCCAAGCGCGGGGTCGCCCTGCCGGTGATGGAGGCGCCGCCCACCGAAGCCGACATGCCCGCCGAGGACGAGGAACCGGAAGGGCTCGAGGAGGTCCAGCCTGAGGAGCCGGAGGCCGAGGAGCCCGAAGCCGCCTCGGAGCCGGAGCCGGAGCCGGAGGCGGAGGCTGAAGCCGCGGCCGAGCCCGAGGCCGAAGCAGAGCCCGAAGCCGAAGCCGAGCCGGTCGCCGAGTAACGAAAGCGTGTCGGTTCCGGGCGGCGGCTGAGCGCGGCGCTATGCTCGCGGCCGTGGCGCGACGCACCGGCCGGAAGCTGATCCAGTTCGACCGCAAGCTCGGCGCGCGCTTCGTCGCCGGCGCCGACGAGGCGGGGCGGGGGCCGCTCGCCGGGCCGCTGCTCGTGGCAGGCGTTTTGCTCGACTACGCGAAGCTGCGCGACCACAAGGTTCGCCCGCTTGCCTGCCTGAACGACTCGAAGCAGTGCAGCGAGGCCGCGCGCGAGGAGCTCTTCCGTGCCGTCGTCGGCTGCGCCGAGAAGATCGTCGTGCGCGCCGTCTCGCCCGGCGAGATCGACCGCAGCGGCCTGCACCGCTCGAACCTCGCCTGCCTGCGTGCGGTTCTCTCGGAGCTGACGCCGCCCGCCGAGGTCTGCCTCGTCGACGGCTTCCGGCTCGGGCCACTCGCACCGGAGCACCGCGCGGTCGTCGACGGCGACGAGAAGAGCGCGGCGATTGCCGCTGCGTCGATCATCGCGAAGGTGACCCGCGACCGGATGATGCGGCGGATGGACGCGCTCTATCCGGCCTACGGCTTCCGCTCGCACGTCGGCTACATCACGCCCGGGCACTCCGCCGTCGTGCGGGAGATCGGTCCCTCCGATATCCACCGCCGCTCGTTCCAGGCCCTCTGCTACAGCTAGCGGCCGCGCGGCCGAGCGGCGCGCGTGGTGGTTCTACCGGCTGCGCGGCTACAGGATCCTGGAGACGAACGCCTGGAGCGGGGGCAACGAGCTCGACCTGGTCGTGCGGCGGGGGAGGCGGCTCGCGTTCGTCGAGGTCAAGGCCAAGGGCGGTGGCAGCTACGGCAATCCGTTCGAGATGGTTACCGGCGAAAAGCAGCGCCGCCTGCGCCGAGCCGCCGAGGCCTGGCTCGCGGCGCACCCGGAGCTCGCGCAGCTCGAGGCGAGCTTCGAGGTGGTCGCGCTCCGCGGCAGCCGTGTGGAGCGCTTGCGGGACGCGTTCTGAGCTCGCAGACTCCGCGCATGAGCGCCGAGGAGGACGTTCGTGCCGTGATCGACCATGAGACCCGCGCCTGGGACACCCAGGACGTCGACCTCCTGCTCTCGGTCTTCCATCCCGACATGGTCTGGCCCTGGCCGCGGACCGACACGTCGGTCGACCCGATCGACTGGCGCCTCGTGCTCGGCCGCTTCGACGAAGCCCGCTGGCGGGCCGCCTACGAGGAGCTGTTCGCGACATACGAGCTCGTCCACAACCGCCGCGACGTTGCGAAGATCGAGGTCTCGGCCGAGGGCGACGGCGCGATCGCGGTCGTCGACATCGACACCCTCTGGCGCGAGCGGGCGACCGGCGACGAGAGCAACCACTGGCTCGGCCGCACCTGCAAGGTCTACGCGCTGATGCCGGACGGCTGGAAGATGACCATGCAGACCGGCGCACTGCAGTACTAGGAGTCGAGTGCCGCGCGTAGAACCCGCTTTGGGCTGTGGCCTCGACTCAGGACGCCCTCTACCGCCGGATCGACCTCGACCTCTCCTGGTCGGAGCGCGACCTTCCTGAACGCGAGCGGACGAAGCACGTTCACAGGCTGCACCCGTACCTCGGCAAGTTCATCCCACAGCTCGTCGAGGCGCTGCTGGCCCGGCACGTGCCGCAGGGCCGCGTGCTCGACCCATTCGCCGGCTCGGGGACGACGCTCGTCCAGGCACTCGAGTCCGGTTACGACGCGACCGGCGCCGACGTGGCGGCGTTCAACTGCCTGCTGATGCGCGTGAAGACGCGTGAGTACAACCCGTTCGTGCTCGAGTCAGAGCTGCGCGACGCGCTGGCGAGGCTCGACGGGTTCGACGGCGCGCGGCCCGCGGGGACGGCCTCGCGTTTCGTGCGCGACTGGTATGCACCGCGGGCGGCCGCCGAGCTGCTCTTCTTCCGCGGACTGGTCGAGGACTACGAGTACGCGGACGTCCTGCGCGTCGTGCTGGCGCGGGCGGCGCGCTCGGCCAGGCGCACGACCCATTTCGACCTCGACTTCCCGCGGACGCCGCAGCGTGTGCCGTACTGGTGCCACAAGCACCGGCGCGAGTGCCGTCCGGTCGGCGAGGCGCGGCGGTTCCTGCGGCGCTATGCGCTCGACACGCTGACGCGGGTGCGTGAGTTCTCGCGCGCGCGTGCGCGAGGGCGCGAGGCAACCGTGCTCCACGGCGACGCGCGGGAGCTCGACTTCGGAGGGCGCTTCGACGGGGTCGTCACCTCGCCGCCCTACCCGGGCCTGATCGACTACCACGAGCAGCACCGTTACGCGTACGAGCTGCTCGGGCTCGAGGAGTGCCGCGAGCTCGAGCTCGGCAAGGGGTCGAGCCGGGCTGCGCTCGCCGCCTACGTCGAGGGCATCGCGGCGGTGCTGGCGAATGTGCGCGGCGCTCTGCGTCGGAGCGCGCCGGTGGTGATCGTGATCAACGACCGCCGCGAGCTCTATCCGGAGATCCTCGAGCGCGCCGGCCTGCGGCTGGAGGAGCGCTACCGGCGGCATGTGAATCGCCGTACTGGCCGGCGAGCGGGCGAGTACTTCGAAGATGTTCTGATCGCCCGCTAGAAGTTCCACTTTCGGCACAAAGCCGTCACAGACACGCGACAGGTTGCTGTCTACGTTGGACGCGTGCTCGCACGGACGGTCACTCACGCGCTGGTCGGGCTCGACGCTCGCCGCGTCGAGGTCGAAGCGCACCTCCAGCTCGGGGTGCCGGCGTTCGCGATCGTCGGGCTCGCCGACCGCGCTTGCCAGGAGGCGAAGGAGCGGGTGCGCTCGGGGATCGCGTCCGCGGAGCTCGAGTGGCCCGTGCGGCGGATCACGGTCAACCTGGCGCCGGCCGAGCTGCGGAAGGAAGGTTCCGGCTTCGACCTGCCGATCGCGCTGGCCGTGCTGGCGGCGTCGCGCCAGGTTCCGCCGGAGGCTCTGGGCGGGCACGCAGCGGTGGGCGAGCTGGCGCTGGACGGGCGGCTGCGGCCGGTAGGAGGCGTACTGGCGGCCGCCGAGGGCGCGCGACAGGCCGGGCTGACGCGGCTGCTCTGCGCGGCCGAGTGCGGGGCGGAGGCGGCGCTGGCCGGGATCGAGCCCGTGCCGGTGCGCCACCTGGCGGAGGCGGTCGCCTATCTGCGCGGCGAGTGGGTGCCGTCTCCGCCCGACGAGCCGTCTCTGAACGGGAGCGGAACCGATCCGCCGGTGCCCGATCTCGCCGACGTGCGCGGGCAGGAACGCGCGCGGCGGGCGCTTGAGCTCGCGGCTGCGGGCGCACACAACCTGTTGCTGGCCGGGCCGCCGGGAACTGGCAAGACGATGCTCGCGCGCCGCCTGCCGGGGATCCTGCCGCGGCTGCCGCCGGACGAGGCGCTCGAAGTCACGCGTATCCACTCTGTGGCTGGGCTGCTCCCGCCTGGACGGCCGCTGGTGACGGTGCCGCCGTTCCGGGCGCCACACCACACGGCGTCTGTCTCGGCGATCGTGGGCGGCGGATCCTCGCCGAGGCCTGGAGAGGCGAGCCTGGCGCATCGCGGCGTCCTCTTCCTCGACGAGCTGGCCGAGTTCCCGCGCAACGCGCTGGAGGCGCTGCGGCAGCCGCTCGAAGACGGGGCGATCGCGATCGCGCGGGTCGGCGGCAGGATCGTCTTCCCGGCGCGCTTCCAGCTCGTCGCGACGATGAACCTGTGCCCTTGCGGAGCGCGCGGCGACCCTGCCGCCGAGTGCTCCTGCTCGGCCACGAGGCTCGCCGCCTATCGCGACAAGCTCTCGCGAGCGCTGCTCGACCGGTTCGACCTGCTCGTCACCGTCCCGCGCCCCCGCGCGCGGGAGCTCGACGGCGTTCCCGGTGAGTGCTCGGAGGCGGTGCGCGGGCGGGTCGAGTCGGCGCGCGAGCGTGCCCGCGGCGAGCCGTTGCGGCGCACGCAGGAGGCGAACGAGCTGTTGACGAAAGCGGTCGAACGGCTGCCGCTCTCGGCTCGCGGCCGCGCACGGGTCGCCCGGGTCGCGCGGAGCGCCGCGCTTCTGGCCGGGGCGGACGCGATCGAGCCCGCGCACGTCGCGGAAGCGCTGTCGTTTCGCTCGCCAACGGAGCTTGGGCCGCGATGAGCGACGTCGCGCTGGCAGCGTTCGCGGCCGAAACGGGCGCGCATGTGGTGCGCGAGCCGAAAGAGCGCCGCTTCGAGCGCTTCCGGCGCGCATTCGATGCCGGCGCGTTCCTCGCGTCGCTCTCGGATCAGGGCCTGCGCTTCGTCGGCCGCTCCGAGTCGGGGTTCCCGTCGCTGCTGCGAGAACTGCACGACCCGCCTCCCGGGCTCTTCCTGCGCGGAGCCGGGGAGGTCGAGCTGCTGAGCCTCCCCGCAGTCGCGATCGTCGGCGCCCGCGCCTGCTCGTCGTACGGCGGCCAGGTTGCGCGCATGCTCGGGCGCGAGCTCGCCGCTGCGGGTCTCGTCGTCGTGAGCGGGCTCGCCCGAGGCGTCGACGGCGAGGCCCACCGCGGCGCCCTCGAGGCCGGCGGTGCGACCGTCGGCGTGCTCGGCTGCGGCGTCGACCGCGACTACCCGGCCGCCCACGCGAGTCTCGCGCGCGGGATCTGCGAGCACGGCCTGGTCGTCTCGGAGTACGCGCCCGGCGTCGAGCCGGCGCCGTGGCGATTCCCGGCCCGCAACCGGATCATCGCGGGCCTTGCCGTCGCGTCGGTGATCGTCGAGGCCCGGGAGCGGAGCGGGGCGCTGATCACCGCCGACTTCGCGCTCGAGGCCGGACGAGAGGTGTTCGCCGTTCCCGGGGAGATCACGTCGTCCCTGTCGGCCGGGACAAACGCGCTGCTGCGGCTGGGCGCGACGCCGCTGACCCGCGTCTCGGACGTGCTCGAACCGCTCGGGATCGAGCCGGCGCGGAGCGAGCCGGCCGAGCTCGGCGAGCACGCGAGGGCGGTGCTGGCCGCGCTCGCGGAGGAGCCGGCGGGAGCGGACGAGCTCGGACGGGTGACGGGGCTGGACGCCGCCGCTCTCGCCACCGCGCTCGCCGAGCTCGAGCTGGCCGGAGCCGCCGCCGAGGCCGACGGGATCTACAGAGGGGTGAGGCCGCCGGAATAGGATCGGCGACATATGACGAGCTCCTACTGGCTCGCAGAGCAGCGGCCACGCCTGGACGTGCGGCGGCTGGACGGCCGTGCCGACGTCGCAGTGGTCGGGGGCGGCGTGACCGGCTGCGCCTGCGCCCGCGTGCTTGCAGAGGCCGGTCTCCGCGTTCGCCTCCACGAGGCTCGCGAGATCGCCTCCGGCGCGAGTGGGCGGAACGGCGGCTTTGCCCTCCTGGGCGGCGCTCCCGCGTACGACGCCGCGCGGGCGCAACTCGGCCGCGAGCAGGCCCGTGCGCTCTGGGAGCTGACCGAGCGCTACCTCGACCGGCTCGCGGAGCTGGCGGGCGACGCCTTCCGCCGGACGGGCAGCCTGCGCCTGGCCGCCGACGCCGGCGAACGCGGCGAGCTCGAGGCCGAGTACGAGGCACTCCGCGAGGACGGCTTCAGGGCGGAGTGGCGCGACGAGCTGCCCGAGCCGCTCGACGGTCGCTACCACGGGGCGATCTTCCACCCGCCGGACGGGTCGCTTCAGCCTGCCCGCTGGGTCAGGCGTCTCGCGGGCCTCGCTGCAGCGGCCGGCGCCGACTTGCGCGAGGGGGAGCGGCTCGAGTCGCTCGACCAGCTCGACGCGGACCGGGTCGTGATCGCGACCGATGGCTACACGCACGGCTTGGTGCCGGAGCTCGACGCCGTCGTCCTGCCGACGCGTGGCCAGGTCGTGGTGACCGAGCCGCTCGAGCGGCGCCTGTTCCCCTGCCCGCATTCCGCCCGGCACGGCTTCGATTACTGGCAGCAGCTGCTCGACGACAGGCTCGTCGCCGGCGGCTTCCGTGACAAGGCGCTCACGCAGGAGCAGACCGCAGATGAGGTGACGACGCCGTTGATCCAGGAGCACCTCGAACGGTTCGTCGGCGAGCTGACCGGCGGCGCGCCCAGGATCGAGCACCGCTGGGCCGGCATCTTCGGGATGACCGAGGATCGCCTACCGTTGGTCGGCATGGTTCCGGGCCGCGACGGCGTCTGGGTTTCAGCCGGCTACTCGGGCCACGGCAACGTGATGGGCCTGGCCTGCGGCGAGCTCGTCGCGTCGGCCGTTCTCGGCGAGCCTGCTCCGGAGCTCGAGCTGTTCGACCCGGCGCGCCTGATTCGACCGGCGCTGAACGCGAGCGACTAGAGCTCGATCGTTTCGAGCTCTAGCTCGGCGGCGCGCTCCATCGCCGCGAGGGCGATCGCGAGGTCCTGGATCGCTAGGCCGGTCGAGTCGAAGCTCGTGATCTCGTCGTCGTGCCCACGGCCCGAGGCCGTGCCGGCGAGCACGTCGCCGAGTTGTGTGACGCCCTCGAGCTTGAGCACCCCCGCCTCGACCGCGTGCACTAGCTCGCCGTTGTGGCTCGCCTGCTCCCAGTCGTCGCAGAAGACGTGGGTCCGAACCAGCTCTTCGACGGCGATCTCCGCCTTGCCGGGCCCGTCGGCTCCCATCAGGCTGACGTGCTGGCCCGGGCGCAGCGTCCCCTCGGGAAGCAACACCTCGTGGCCCGGCGTCATCGTCACGAGCACGTCGGCGGCGAGCGCCTCCTCCAGCGAGCCGGCCACCGATGCGCCAAGTGCCGCGACAGCGGCCTCGGCTCGCTCGCGGTCAACGTCCCAGAGCGCGACCCGGCGACCGCGCGCGAGAAAGGTCCGTGCCGCCGCCTGCCCGTTCACGCCGGCGCCGACGACGGCCGCCGTCTCCGCGTCAGAGCGGCCGAGCGTCTCGGCGGCGAGCACCGCCGCCGCTCCCGTACGCAGCGCGGTGACCGCCCCGGCGTCGAGCACCGCTACGAGGGAGCCGTTCGAGGCGTCCGAGAGCAGCACGAGCCCGGTCACCGTCGGCAGCCCGCGCGCCGGGTTGCCTGGGAACGACGTCACCCACTTCAGCGCGGCGTGCCCTGCGCCCAGCACCGGCATCGCCCGGAAGTCGCCTGCCGGGTACGCCGGCACGTAGACCTTCGGCGGCATCGACCACTCGCCGCGCGCGTAAGCCACGAACGCGGCACGCACGGCCTCGAGGGCGCGCTCCGGTGAGACGGCCTGCTCGACCTGGCGCGCGCTGAAGAACGGGACCATCGCCGTTGGGCCTCTAGAGGTCTTTGACGTCGGCGATCAGCTTGTCGATCGAGTCCTTCGCGTCGCCGAACAGCATCACGGTCTTCGGGTTGTAGAAGAGCGGGTTCTCGATCCCGGCAAAACCCGGGTTCATGCTGCGCTTGAGGACGACGACCGCGTTCGCCTGGTCGACGTTCAGGATCGGCATCCCGTAGATCGGGCTCCCCTGATTGTTGCGCGCGTCCGGGTTGACGACGTCGTTGGCGCCGACGACGACGGCCACGTCGGTGCGGCCGAACTCGGGGTTGATCTCGTCCATCTCCTTCAGCTGCGGGTAGGGCACGTTGGCCTCGGCGAGGAGGACGTTCATGTGCCCGGGCATGCGGCCGGCCACCGGGTGGATCGCGTAGGAGACCTCGACGCCCTTCTCCTCGAGCAGGTCGGCGAGCTGGCGGACATCGTGTTGGGCCTGCGCCACCGCGAGCCCGTACCCGGGCACGAAGACGACCTTGTGCGCGTAGGCGAGCATCACGGCGACGTCCTCGGCGCTCGCCGAGCGGACCGTGCCGCCGTCGGTCGCGGCGGCGGCGGCCGCCTGCGGGCTGACCTGGCCGAAGGCGCCGAAGAGGACGTTCCCGATCGAGCGGTTCATCGCCCGGCCCATCAGCATCGTCAGCAGCGTGCCCGAGGCGCCAACGAGCGCACCGGCGACGATCATGACGTTGTTCTCGAGCTCGAAGCCTCCGACTGCCACCGCCAGGCCGGTGAACGCGTTCAGCAGCGAGATCACCACCGGCATGTCCGCGCCGCCGATCGGGAGCACGAACAGGACGCCGAAGAGCGCGCCGCCGCCGATCACCACCCAGAGCAGCCACTCGTCCTGGACGCCGGAGTCCAGCGTCACGGCGAGCACGACGCAGGCGGCGAGCAGCGCGAGGTTGACGAACTTCTGGCCGGGATAGGTGATCGGCCGGCCTTTGATCAGCTCTTGCAGCTTCGCGAACGCCACCATCGAGCCGGAGAAGGAGATCGCGCCGATCAGTCCGGAGAGCGCGATCGCCACGCTGATGTCGAGCTTCGGCCTGCCCGGCTCGGGGAGGATCCTGTGCAGCTCCGCAAGCGCGATCAGCGCGGCTGCTCCGCCGCCGACGCCGTTGAACAGCGCCACCATCTGCGGCATCGCCGTCATCTTCACGCGCCGCGCGGCAACCGCCCCGAAGCCTCCGCCGATCAGCATGCCGACCGCGATCGCCCACCAGCTCGTCGTGCCCGTTTTGATCCAGGTGACGACGATCGCGACAAGCATCCCGACCGCGCCGATCTGGTTGCCACGTCGCGCGTGCGCCGGGTTGGAGAGGAAGCGCAGCGCAAGGATGAAGCTCGCGATCGGGATCAGGTAGAGGAGGTTCGCGAGGTTCGTGCTCATTCGGGGTTCTTGCCGTCTTGCTGAGCATCCGCGGGCTTCGCGGGCTCGCGCCTCTTGAACATCTCCAGCATCCGGTCGGTGACGACGAAGCCGCCGACGACGTTCGCCGAGCCGAGCACGACCGCGAGGAAGCCGACAACCCAGTCGAACGTGTCCTTGTGCGGCGAGCCGAGGACGACCATCGCGCCGACGAGGACGATGCCGTGGATGGCGTTCGTGCCCGACATCAGGGGCGTGTGGAGCAGCGTCGGCACCTTCGAGATCACCTCGACGCCGAGGAAGATCGCGAGCACGAGGATCGTCAGCTCGAAGACGAGCAGCGTGTTGTGGCTCACAGGGCCAAGCCCCTCGCGGCCGCGCCCAGCATCCCCGTAACGAGGCGTCCCCCACCCTGGGTGGGGCTTGCTGTCCCGCCTCCCTCGCGGTCGACGCTACCAGCCAAGCTGATACGTGTCTGTGACCGGGCCGTGCCGGGTTCGTGCCGATTTGTCCCCAGCCCGGTTGGGTGCATGAGCGGCTGCGCAGGGCTCAAGCGGGAACCTCTTCCCTGCGCGTGACGCAGGCGCCGGCGGTGATCTCGTCGTCGAAGTCGAGCACGAGCTCGCCCTCGGGCGCGAGGTGATGCAGGAGCGCGCTCACGTTCCGCGCGTAGAGCTGGCTCGCGTGGTAGGGCATCGTGCTCGGCAGGTTGGTGAAGCCGACGATGGTCACTCCCTCGCGCACGACCTCTTCGCCGGGTTCGGTCAGCTCGCAGTTCCCGCCCGCCTCGGCGGCGAGGTCGACGATCACCGACCCGGGGCGCATCGCCGCGACGGCGCTCGCGGGGATCAAACGCGGAGCGGGCCGGCCCGGGATGAGCGCTGTCGTGATCACGACGTCGAACTCGGGCATCCGCCGCTCGAGCTCTTCCTGCTGCTGACGCTGCTGTTCCTCGGACAGCTCCTGCGCGTAGCCGCCCTCGGTCTCCTCGCCGACGATGCCGAGGTCGAGCCAGCTGGCACCGAGGCTCTCGATTTGCTCGCGGACGACCGGCCGCACGTCGAACCCGGTCGCGACCGCGCCCAGTCTGCGCGCCGTGGCGATCGCCTGCAGCCCCGCGACTCCGGCGCCGAGGACGAGCACCTTCGCCGGCGTCACCGTCCCGGCTGCGGTCATCAGCATCGGGAAGAACTTCGGGAGCCGGTCGGCCGCCAGCAGCGTCGCCTTGTAGCCCGAGACGGTTGCCTGCGACGAGAGGGCGTCCATCGCCTGCGCGCGCGTGATGCGCGGGATCGACTCCATCGCAAAGGCTGCCACGCCGAGCTTCGCGAGGCGCGCGATTCCCTCTTGGTCGGTGAGCGGCTGCAGGAAGCCGATCAGCACCTGGCCGTCGCGCAGCCGGCCCGCCTCCTCCTCGCTCGGCTTCTGCACCTTGACCGCGGCCTCGGAGTCGGCCCAGTCGTCCACCAACCGCGCGCCGGCCTCCTCATACGCCGCGTCCGGAAATGACGCCGCCTCGCCCGCGCCGCGCTGCACGAGCACCTCGAAGCCGGCTGGGATGAGCTTGCCGACGACCTCCGGCACGAGCGCCACGCGCCGCTCGCCGGCCGCCGTCTCTCTCGGAACCCCGATCCTCATCCCGGAGGGATGCTAGTGCGTCGGGCATCCGCGAATATCCTCCACCGACGTTGCCCGTTTCGGAAATCGTGCCGCGTGAGACCAAGTACGGCCTGGTAGCCGACGGCGACGGCTGGTTCGTGATCAACGCCACCGACAGCCGCTGGAACGACACCGGCCCGTTCGGGTTCTACTGCAACTTCGAGGGCAAGCGCCGCTTTGTGCAGCTCGGGCTGAACCTGAACGTGCTCGAGCCGGGCCAGTCGCTCGGTTTCTACCACCGTGAGCAGGCGCAGGAGGATTTCCTCGTCCTCGCCGGCGAGTGCCTGTTGCTCGTCGAGGGCCAGGAGCGAAGGCTGCGCACGTGGGACTTCGTGCACTGCCCGCCCGAGACGAACCACATGATCGTCGGCGCGGGCGGCGGGCCATCGGTCGTGCTCGCGGTCGGCGCCCGCGGCCGCGGGCGTAGCGGAATCGTCTATCCGGTCGACCCGCTCGCGCGCGAGCACGGCGTCGGCGTGGAGCGGGAGACGACGAAGCCGCAGGAGGCGTACGGAGGGCTGCCGGGCCGCACGCGCTGCGAGTACCGCCCGGGCTGGCTGCCCGAGTAGCATCAGCGCGTGTCCAAGCCCCTCGCCGAGATCGCGGACAGCTTCTTCAAGCCGGCGGTCAACGATCTCGTCCCCTACGAGCCGGGCAAGCCCGTCGAGGAGGTCCAGCGCGAGCTCGGGCTCGAGCGCGTGGTCAAGCTCGCCTCGAACGAGGGCCCGTTCGGCCCCTTCCCCGAGGCGATCGAGGCGATCGAGCGGGCGACCGCCGAGCTGAACCGCTACCCGGACGGCGGCGCCTACCGGCTGCGGGCCGCGCTGGCGGAGCGGCTCGGGCTTCGCTTCGAGGAGATCGCCGTCGGCGCCGGCTCCGACGGCCTCGTCGACTGCCTCTGCCTGGCGTCGCTCGATCCCGTTGACGAGATCGTCTGCGGCTGGCCGTCCTTCCCGAGCTACGTCATCGACGCGCGCAAGCTCGGAGCCGTCCCGCGCACCGTCCCGCTCCGCGACGAGCGCTACGACCTCGAGGCGATGCTCGAGGCGATCGGCCCGCGCACGAAGCTCGTCTACGTGTGCCTCCCCAACAATCCCACCGGCACCACCAACACCCGCGAGGAGCTCGACGCCTACTTCGAGCGCGTCCCGCCGCACGTGCTGACCGTCCTCGACCAGGCCTACCTCGAGTACATCGACGACCCCGACTATCCCGACGGGATCGAGGAGTACCTCAAGCGCGGCCAGAGAGTCGTAGTCCTGCGCACATTCTCGAAGATCTACGGCCTCGCGGGCCTGCGCGTCGGCTATGCGGCCGCGCCGGCGGCCGTCGTGACCGCGATCGGCAAGGTGCGCCGCGCCTTCGACATCACCACGCCCGCGCAGGAGGCCGCGCTCGCCAGCCTCGACTCGCCGGACGAGCTCGCGCGCCGGCGCGCGCTGAACGCCGAGGGCCGCACCCGGCTCGGCGAGATCCTCCGCGAGCACGGGCTCGACCCGGCCGGGCCCGCCGTCGGGAACTTCCTCTTCGCCCAGGTCGCGGAGGACTCGCGGCCGTTCTTCGAGAGCCTGCTGCGCGAAGGCGTGATCGTCCGCCCGACCCACGGCTTCGGCGCCCCCGGCGCGATCCGGGTGACCGTCGGCACCGAGGACGAGCACCGCTTCCTGGCCGAGGCGCTCGAGCGGGTGGGCCCGCTGGCTCCAACCCGCTAGCTCAAAGAAGACAGGGCCGAAGAACCCCTCGTTCGAGGGCGGAGCACGGTGTTACCGTAAGAACAGAATGGGCCGCCTCCATTCGCATGAAAGCCCAAGCCGAGGAGGACTGCTGGGCCGCGAGCCGGGCTTCCGCCGCCTCTTCCTCGCGACGCTGGGCTCGGGCGCCGGAACGTGGCTGGCTCTCGTCGCGCTCGAGGTCGACGTCTACGACCGGACGCACTCCTCGACCTGGATCGCCGCCCTGCTGATCGCCGATCTGCTGCCCACGTTCGCGATCGGCGTGTTCGCGGGGCCGCTGATCGACCGGCTGTCGCGGCGCGCCCTGATGATCGGCTCCGACCTCGTCCGCTTCTGCGCGTTCGTCGCGCTGACGTTCACGACCAGCGCCACGCAGATCGTCGTGCTGGCCGCGGTCGTCGGCATCGCGACGGGCTTCTTCCGGCCCGCCGTCTACGCAGCCGTGCCGAACCTGGTCGAGGACGAGGACCTGCCCGGCGCGAACTCGCTCCTGCAGACGATCGACAATGCGACCTGGGCGCTCGGCTCCGTTCTCGGCGGCGCGCTCGCCGCGACCGCCGGGGTCGACGCCGCGTACTGGATCAACGCCTTCACGTTCCTGCTCTCGGCGCTGTTGCTGGTCGGGATCCCGCAACGGATGTTCCAGGAGGCGGCCGCGGCCAGCCACGGCCACTGGCAGGACCTCAAGGAGGGCTTCGCGCTGACGGTCAGCTCGCCCGGACTTCTGACCGTGCTGGTCGCGTGGAACATCGCGATGGTGGCGAACGCCGCGGTGAACGTGTCCGAGCCCCGGCTGGCGCTCATGACCTTCTCGGGAGGCAGCTTCGGGCTCGGGCTGATGATGGGCTCCGCCGGTCTCGGGCTCGCCGTCGGCGCCTACCTCGCCGGCTCCTGGATCGAGACCCGTGGGCTCGCGAACGTCTACGGCGCCTCGCTCGCGCTGATGGCGGTCGGTATCGGCGCCGCCGCGGCGGCGCCCAACGTCTGGGTTGCGGCCGCCTGCGTCGTGATCTCGGGTTGCGGCAACGGGGCCGCCGTCGTCTGCAACGCGCTGCTCGTCCAGCGTGGGGCGCCGGACGCCCTGCGGGGACGGGCCTTCGCGGTGCTCATGAGCTCGAACGTCGCGATGCTGACGATCGGGATGGTCGCCGCCGGCAAGCTGACGGACGTCTTCGGCGCGCGCTGGGTCTGGGCAGTCGCGGCGGTGGGCGCCGCGGCAGCCGCTGCGGCAGGGTTCGCGCTGGCACGACGAGTCAGGACGACGACGCCCGCTCCAGAGGTCGAACAGGACCCGTTGACCGTCACCGCGCACGCCGAGCCAACCCGGCGCGCCGTCTAGCATCCGCGGCGTGGCGGCACGCCGCGACTTCACCTCCGAGTCGCTTGCGGCCGGCGTTCGGGCCGGCGACAGGCGTGCGCTCGCGCGGGCGATCACGCTCGTCGAGAACTCCGAGCCGCTGGCCTACGAGCTCGTCCGCGAGCTCTACCCCGAGACCGGTCGCGCGTACGCGGTCGGTATCACGGGTCCGCCGGGCGTCGGCAAGTCGACGCTGATCGGCGCGCTCATCCGCCATGTCCGTGGGCAGGACCGGTCTGTGGGCGTGATCTCCGTCGACCCGTCCAGCCCGTTTTCCCACGGCGCGCTCCTGGGCGACCGCATCCGCCTGGCCGACCACTTCCTCGACCCCGAGGTGTTCATCCGCTCGATGGGGACGCGAGGCCACCTCGGCGGGCTGGCCGAGGCCACCCTGCAAGCGCTCCTGGTCCTCGACGCGGCCGGCAAGGACCTCGTCTTCCTCGAGACCGTCGGCGCCGGCCAGGGCGAGGTCGAGGTGATCGGGATCGCCGACACGGTCGTGCTGGTGCTGATGCCGGGCTCCGGCGACTCGATCCAGGCGCTGAAGGCCGGGATCATGGAGATTCCCGACGTGATCGCGATCAACAAGCTCGACCACCCGGCGGCGAAGACGATGCTGAACGAGGTCCGGTCGGTGCTGGCGCTCGACACCGAAAGCGCGTGGAAGCCGCCGATCGTGCTGACCGAGGCCTCGCGCGGCGAGAACGTGCCGGAGCTCTGGGAGAAGGTCGAGGAGCACCGCGCGTTCCTCGAGTCGGAGGGCCTGCTCGAGGAGCAGCGGCGCCGCAATCTGGCCGGCGAGGTGTTCGCGGTCGCCTCGGCGCGGGCAAAGGCGCATCTGGAGCGCGCGGTGGCCGACGATCCCGAGCTGCGGCGGCTGCTGGACGAGGTGCAAAGCCGGCAGCTCGACCCGCTCAGCGCCGTTCGCGAGATCATGAGGAAGGTGTTCAAGGTTGAAGGTGGAGACGGCACCGACGCTGGCTGAGATCGAGGAGGCGCGGGCGCGGCTCGACGGCGTCGCGCGCGTCACCCCGGTCTACAGCTCCGAGACGCTCTCGAAGCTGATCGGGCGCGACGTCGCGCTCAAGGCCGAGAACCTGCAGCGCACCGGCTCGTTCAAGATCCGAGGCGCAGTCAGCAAGATCGCGACGCTCTCGGGGCGCGAGCGCCGCGCCGGCGTTGTCGCCGCGAGCGCGGGCAACCACGGCCAGGCCGTCGCCTGGGCGGCGCGCGAGGTAGGGATCAAGGCGACGGTCTTCATGCCGCAGGACGCGCCGATGGCCAAGGTCGAGCCGACGAAGAACTACGGCGCGAAGGCGGAGCTGAAAGGCGCGACCTTCGAGGATTCGCTGGAGGCCGCGCTCGCCTACGCCGAGTCGAGCGGCGCCACGTTCGTCCACCCGTACGAGGACCCGCTCGTGATCGCCGGCCAGGGGACGATCGGGCTCGAGCTCGCCGAGCAGGTGCCGGACGCCGGCACGGTCGTGATCCCGGTCGGCGGCGGCGGCCTCTCGTCGGGGATCTCGCTCGCGCTCCGGGCCGTCAAGCCGGATATCCGGATCGTCGGCGTCCAGGCCGGGCTCGACGGCTGGACGATCGCCGACGGGATCTTCGTCAAGTCGGTCGGCGAGACGACCGGGCAGATCCTTGAGGAGACGCTGGACGACATGATCAGCGTCACCGACGACGAGATCTGCCAGGCGATCGTGCTCCTGCTCGAGCGCGCAAAGCTCGTGGTCGAAGGCGCCGGCGCGGTCGGCGTCGCAGCGCTGCTCTCCGGGAAGGCTGGCGGCGAGGGCAAGGCGGTCGCCCTGCTCTCCGGAGGGAACATCGACCCGACGGTGCTGATCTCGGTGATGCGGTACGGCCTGACCGCGGCGGGCCGCTACCTCGTCCTGCGCACGCGGCTACAGGACCGGCCGGGGGAGCTGATCAAGCTGCTGACGAAAGTGGCCCAGGAGCGCGCGAACGTCATCTCGGTCGAGCACCACCGCGAGGGCATGGACGTGCCGGTCAGCGAGAGCGAGATCGAGCTGACGCTGACGATGCGCGACGAGCACCACTGCTCGGTCCTGCTCGAAACCCTGCGCAGCCTCGGCTACCAGGTCGAGCGGCTCCGCTGAGGCGGCGATGAGCCAACCGCCGAGCAGAGAGCGCAAGGTCATCACCGTGCTCTTCGCCGACCTCGTCGGGTTCACGGCGCGGTCAGAGTCCCTCGACCCGGAGGACGTCGAGGCGATCCTGCGCCCGTACCACGAGCGGCTGCGCTCAGAGCTCGAACGGCACGGCGGCACTGTCGAGAAGTTCATCGGCGACGCCGTCATGGCGCTCTTCGGTGCGCCCACCGCTCACGAAGACGATCCCGAGCGAGCGGTCCGGGCGGCGCTCACGATCCGCGACTGGGCGCGCGACGAGGGCGAGCTGGAGCTCAGGATCGGAATTACGACCGGCGAAGCACTGGTCTCTCTCGATGCCCGTCCAGAGGCCGGGGAGGGGATGGCTGCGGGCGACGTCGTCAACACTGCGGCCAGGCTGCAGGGCTCTGCGCCGGCGAACGGGATTCTCGTGGACGAGGCGACGTGTCGCGCCACGCGCGAACGAATTGAGTACGCGGATGCGGAGCCGATTTCCGCGAAGGGCAAGGCCGAGCCGGTGCTCGTGTGGGAGGTGGGCGAGGCCCGCGCTCGCTTCGGCGCCGACGTCGTGCAGGCCGGGGCGCCGCTCGTCGGGCGGAGGCGCGAGCTCGACCTGCTCGAGGGCGCTCTCGGACGCGCACGCGAGGAAGGGTCGCCGCAGCTGGTCACCCTCGTCGGCGTGCCGGGGATCGGCAAGAGCCGGCTCGTGTACGAGCTGTACCGGCTCGTCGACGCTGAGGAGGAGCTCACCCACTGGAGGCAGGGCCGCTCGCTTCCCTACGGCGAAGGTGTCACCTACTGGGCGCTCGCCGAGATGGCGAAGGCACAGGCTGGGATCCTCGAGAGCGACGGACCTGACGAGGCGGAGCGAAAGTTGAAGGCGATGGCAGACGCTCTCGGCGGCACGGACGCGGAGCTGATGCTCGAAGGCCTGCGACCGCTTGTTGGTCTCGGCGGCGAGGCCGACGCGGGGGGCGACCGCTCCGAGCGGTTCGCGGCCTGGCGCGCGTTCTTCGAGTCGCTCGCCGAGCAGCGGCCGACCGTGCTCGTGTTCGAGGACCTGCACTGGGCCGACGACGACCTGCTCGACTTCGTCGACCACCTGGTGGACTGGGCAGGCGGCGTGCCACTACTCGTCGTCGGCACCGCCCGTCCGGAGCTCCTCGAGCGGCGTCCGGAGTGGGGTGGCGGCAAGCCGAACTCGCTCACGCTGTCGATCTCGCCGCTGTCCAACGACGACACCGCGCGCTTGCTCGGCGCTCTCCTCGAGAGGGCCGTCCTTCCGGCCGAGACGCAGGACTCGCTCCTCGTCCGCGCCGGCGGGAATCCGCTCTATGCGGAGCAGTTCGCGCGGCTGCTCGCAGAGACCGGCGGCGAGGAGCAGCCCCTGCCGGAGAACGTGCAGGGCATCATCGCCGCGAGGCTGGACGGCCTTCCGCCCGACGAGAAGCAGCTTCTGCAGAACGCCGCGGTGCTCGGCAAGGTCTTCTGGCTCGGCGCAGCTTGCGCGATCGGTGGCCTCGGTCGCATCGAAGCCGAGGAACGTCTCCACGCGCTCGAGCGAAAGGAGTTCGTTCGCCGCGAGCGCCGGTCGTCTGTGGGCGGAGAAGACGAGTATGCCTTCCGGCACGTGCTCGTCCGAGACGTCGCCTACGGACAGATTCCCCGCAGTGGCCGAGCCGAGCGGCATGAACGCGCAGCCGAGTGGATCGACGCACTCGGCCGGCCGGATGACCATGCAGAGATGCTCGCGCACCATTACCTCGAAGCACTTGCGCTGCGCCGCGCGGCTCGCCAGGAAGAGCCGGCTGCCGTCGTCGAGCGGGCCCGGCTCGCGGCCCGCGACGCCGGAGATCGCGCGTACTCCCTCGGGTCGTATTCGGCGGCGCAGAGGTTCTACGAGGCGGCGCTGGACCTCTGGCCCTCCGAGGACGAAGACCGATTCGACCTGCTGCTTGCGTACGCTCGCAGCCGCGTCGACGACGACGCACTGGACGACTCGGTGCTCACGGGCGCGGCGGAAGGATTCCTCCGGGCGGGCAAGCTCGAGAGCGCCGCCGAAGCCGAGGCGCGGCTTGGCGGGATCTGGATGAACCGCGGCGAGCGCGACAAGGCGCTCGAGCATCTCGAGCACGCGCGCGAGCTCCTCGACGAGCGCGCGGCGTCACCCGCGAAGGCGTACGTCCTGCAGGAGCTGGCGCGCGTGCTGATGATGGGCGACGACGCTCGAGCCTTCGACTTCGCCACGGAGTCCCTCCGTCTTGCCGAGGAGCTCGGCCTCGATGCATGCCGCGCCCGCAACCTGAACACGATCGGCTGCGGGAAGGTAATGCAGGCAGGAGATCGGAGCGGGCTCGATGACCTTGAGCGCGCGGCGGAGATCGGCGCGGCCGCCAACTCCCACGAGGAGGTCAGCGCGCTGGCGAACCTCCAGACCATGTTGGGCCTGCTCGGCGACCTGCGGCGCGCGGGCGAGCTGCAGGCGCAAGCACTGACGGCTGCGCGGCGGCAGGGGGTCGCGGGCTTCATCCGCTGGCAAGAAGCGGAACGCGCCCTCTACCTGTACATCCAAGGCCGGTGGGGCGAGGCGCTCGAAGAGTCGATCCGGTTCATCGACGCTGCCGAGGCCGGTTCGCCGCACTACATGGACTCGGTCTGTCGGATTGTCCGAGGCGCGATCTCGCTCGCCCGGGGAGACACCGAGTCCGCGCTCGTCGATGCGCGGAGGGCGACCGAGCTTACGCGCGCAGTCAAGGACCCGCAGGCGGTCTACCCCGCGATTGCCTTCGAGGCGCGGGTCGAGCTCGCTGCCGGCAACCCGAAGGCTGCGAATTCGCTCGCGGACGAGCTGCTCGCAATGTGGGGAGACAGGGGTGCTGGGTTCGAGCTGGTTGACAGCGCCTGGGCACTCGCCGGGCTTGGCCGCGCCGACGAGCTGATGGCGGCGGTCCAGCGGGCTCGAGCGCAAACGCTGTGGCACGAGGCCGCACGGCGGATCGCCTCCGGCGACGCGGTCGGCGCCTCCGAGGTGTACGCGGAGATCGGGTCCGTTCCCGACGAGGCATACGCACGGCTTCGTGCGGCCGATGACTTCGTCCGCAGCGGTAGGAGGGCGGACGCGGAGGCGCAGCTCAGGCTCGCAATGCCTGTCTTCGCGCAGCTCGGCGCGGGTG
>Ga0307282_10000129_pt1 | contig 21020 bp, 21 predicted proteins | sample ER_DNA_121_FD_194475 | JGI IMG/M metagenome (GOLD analysis project Ga0307282, IMG submission 194475) | Bulk soil microbial communities from the East River watershed near Crested Butte, Colorado, United States - ER_DNA_121 | ecosystem: Environmental > Terrestrial > Soil > Floodplain | place...
CGAGCTCCGGCGCAAGCTCGACGAGTCGAAGCCGCTCGTCGAGGAGCGCGAGGAGTTCGAGTCGGGCGAGACGCCGGTCGACGAGGCGACGTTGGACGAGAAGCGTGCCGCCGTCCACGAGCAGGGGCGCGCTGCGATGCGCGAGATGAAGGGAACTAACGAGGGCTGAACGCCGCCGCGCCGGCCGCGAGGCCGCGCGCAACCTTCCACTCGTAGGCGCTCGACTGCAGCAGCTGCCGCTCGGCCGGGTTCGACATGAACCCGCACTCGACGAGGATCGCCGGCACGTCGGCCCAGTTGAAGCCGGTCAGGTCGGTGCGCTTGACGAGGCCGCGGTCGGCAGCCCCGGTCGCCCGAACCGTGGCTGCCTGGACAAGCCTGGCCGCCCGCACGCTGCGCGCGTAGATGTCATCCGTCCAGCCTTTGTGCCAGGCCGGATAGAGGGTTGCGAAACCGTGCAGGGAGCGGTCCGTCGCGCCGTCGGCGTGAATGCGAAGCATCAACGCGGCGTGGCGTCGGTTGCAGAACTGAGCGCGGGCGATGTTGCCGCCGTTCCCGTAGTGGAAGACGGGGCCGGTACGGGTCATCGCGACGCGATAGCCGCGTTGGAGCAGCAGCGTTCGTGTCCGCTTCGCGATCCTCAGGGCGACCGCCGCCTCGCCGGCAGCGCCGCCGCCATCCTTGATCTTGAGCACGCCTGAGTGCGGCCCGATCGGCTCGGCCTGGCGGCCGATCGCCGGCGGGGTGCCGTGGCCGGGGTCGAGGCAGACGAGAGGCGGCGGCGCCGCGTGAATCACGGAGCGAGCTTCTCGGCCAGGTACTTCGCCGCGAGGGGGTAGCGGTACTCGATCCCCATGTGGGTGCCGTCGAAGAGCTCGAAGAAGTAGTCGGTGACGCCGATCTCGTCGAGCGCCCGCCGGAACGCCTCGGCGCCGAGGTCGAGGTACGCGTCGTCCCTGTTGCCAACATCGATGTAGATCGCCTTCTGCGCCCGAAGGGCATCTGCATACCGTGGGACCATTCGGACCGGATCCCAGGCGAGCCAGCGCTCCCAGATCTCCTGTCGCAGCTCTCCGGTCAGCGGCTCGTAGGGCAGGTGGATCGTGCCGTCCTCGTCGGCCGAGTAGCACGCGGCCATGCACCAGTCGTTGATCAGCGTGTAGTCGCTGCGCTTGGAGAGCGCCGGACGGGAGCGGAAGTCCTCCCAGAAGCGGTCGAACGAGCCGTCGTACTCGTCGCGGAGCGTCCGCGCCGAGGCGCGGAATTCGGGCAGGTAGCACGTCTCGAAGAGCGCGTCGCCCGCATGGGTGGCGAAGCCGCCGAACAGGTCGGGCCGGAGCATCGGCGTCACCATCGCCCCGTAGCCACCGCTCGACTTGCCGGCGATGCCGCGGTGGTCGCGCTCGGCGGCGGTGCGGTAGTTCGCGTCCACCCAGGGGACGATCTCGTCGCAGAGGTAGGTGTGGTAGCGGCCGGTTCCGGGCGAGTCGAGGAACTGGCTTCCGCCGAGCGACGTCCAGGCGTCGACCCAGACGAGCAGCGCCGGTGGCGCCTCCCCGCCGGCGAAGAGCTCGTCCATCAGTTCGGTCGGGTTCTTGCGGAAGGCGCTGCGGTTCCGCCACATGTCGAGCTGGCCGGTGAGTCCCTGGATCAGGTAGATCGAGGGGTAGCGGCGGTCGGGCTCGTTGTCGTAGCCGGGTGGGAGGTAGACCCACAGCGGCCGGACGTCCGGGTCGCCGAGCGCGTTCCCCTTCAGCGCCTCGCTCTCGAACTCGTGCTCGTCGAGGCGGCCGGCGAGCTCGGCGGACCAGGGCAGCATCAGGATCCTGAGGCTACTGGAGCCAGGGAGCGAGGAACGTTTCTATTTCGCGCGACCCGCGCGGCTTCTCCAGGCGGCCCTGCTCGCGCTTGTCCTCGACCACCACGAGTACCGGGACGCCTTCGATCTTGAACCGCTCTGCCAGCTCGGGATGCTTGTCGATGTCGACGCTGTAGAGCTTGAACGTGCCGTGATTCGCGCGCCGCTGCAGCACCTGCGCGAGGAAGCCCTCGACGCGGCGCGAACGCCCGTCCGAGCCGGACGAGAAGAAGACGAGACCCGGCTGCGAGCGCTCTTGTTTTGCTTCCGACCCCGGCAAAGCGGTGGAGAGGATAGCCGCAGTGCGAGCTAACCGCTCTCCAGGAGGCGCTTGAGCATCTGAGCGTTCGCCGGCGCCTGGGCGACGGAGTCGTCCTGGCCGTTTTCGACCGCTTCCGGGAACGGCGGCGACGGCATCGACGAGCGGCCGTTGTTGTTGAACATCGCGTAGACCGTCTTCGTCTCGCCTGCGAGCTCCCGCAGGCGCGGCACCCACTCGTGGAGCTCGTCCTCGGAATAGAAATAGTCGAAGCGCTCGGCGGCACTTCCGGTGCGCTTGTTCCACGTCTCCGCGTTTCGGCCGTGAAACCTGATGTAGCCGGTGTCGCTCGTCGCCGCGACGACGGTCGGCGAGACGTTCTTGCCGCCGGTCTGCGGCGCATCGACGATCACATGCGTCATCCGATGGTCCTCCAGGAACCTGAGGGTGTCCGCCCGGTGTTCCTCGTCGAGCCAGCTTGCGTGGCGGAACTCGACCATCATCTCGTCCCCGCCGAGCTGCTCCTGCGACCACTCGAGATACTCGAGCGAGGCCGGCTTGTAGACGATGTAGGGCGGGAACTGCATCAGGATCCCACCGAGCTTCCCGGTCGAGCGGAGCGGCTCGAGGGCGTCGTGGAAGCGTCTGAAGACCTCGGCTCGGTACTCGCGCGGCGGGCGGTCGACCCGCCCGCGGGCGTCAGTCGGGACGTCGCGCAGGTCGGTTGGCAGCTGGTCGATCTTGACCGGGTGCCTGGTCATGACGCCGAACGCCTTGACGTGCATCGTGAAGTCTTCTGGTGTCCGGGCGGTCCAGTTCTCGACCAGGTGTGGATCCGGTAGCCGGTAGTACGTGGAGTTCGCCTCGACGACGTCGAAGCGCTCGGCGTAGTAGCGAAGCCGCTCCTCGCCGGACTTGATCCCCTTCGGGTACCAGACCTTCGTCAGAGTCTCGTCCGCCCACGAGCAGACGCCAACCCGGATCGGGGCCGGCACCGCGGCTACGCCGTCTGGGCGACCGCGTCGCCCGCGCCGAGCGCCTGGGCGGGCACCGGTAGGTCGACCACGAACGTCGAGCCCTTGCCCTCCTCCGAGCTGACCGTCAGGCGGCCTTCCATCAGGCGCACGAGCTCGCGGCAGATGTAGAGGCCGAGCCCGGTGCCGCCGACGCCTCTCGTCAGGTCGGGATCGACGCGGTAGAACTTGCCGAAGATTCGCCGCTGGTGGGGCGGGGCGATCCCGATTCCTTCGTCCTTGACGACGATGCGGACGCCCGCCTCGCGAGGCTCGATCGCGACCTCGATGCGGCCGCCATCCGGGGAATATTTCACCGCGTTGTCGATCAGGTTGATCAGAACCTGGCGCAGCTTGTCCGGGTCGCCGGCCACCGTTTCGATCGTGTCCGGGACGGCCAGCTCGATCGAGATGTTCTCTTGCGCTGCGAAGGCGGACCGCATCTCCTCGACGACGTCCTGGGCCAGCGTGCGGAAGTCGAAGCCCTGCTCCCCGAGCGAGAACTGGCCCGTGTCGAGCTTTCCGGCAAAGAGGATCTCGTCGGCGATCCGACTCAGCCGCTCGGCTTCCTGGGCGATCACGTCGAGAAGCCGCTTCCGGCCGGAGTCGTCGAGCTCGAGGTCGGTTCGCAGCAGCGTCTGCGCCGAGCCGTAGATGGCGGCGAGCGGCGTCCGGAGCTCGTGCGAGACGGTCGCGATGAACTCCCCCTTGAGCTCGTCGAGGGCGCGCTCCTCGGTGAGGCTGCGGAACGCGTAAACGGTCCCGTCGCTGAAGCTGACGCCCGAGACCGCGAGCCAGAGCTCCCGGCCGTCGAGCTCCAGAGGCACGACCTTGGCTTCGACGCTACCGGGCCCCGGCGCGGCGCCCACGGGGATCAGCGGAGCGACCACCTCCCAGCCCGGCAGCACCGTCTCGGCCTGTCGGCCGAGCGCCTCGTCGGGCCGAATGCCGGTGATCGCGTGCGCGGCCGGATTCCAGTGCTGGAGGAAACCGTCGTCGTCGACCAGGAAGACGCCATCGTCGACATGCTCGAGCACTCTCGCGTGCCGTTCGAGGGCGATCTGCTGCTCCTCGACCTGGCGGGCAAGCCGCCTGAGCTCGATCGCCCGCTCGAGCGAGGCGACGAAGTAGTCGCGGTCGATCGGCTTCTGAACGAAGTCGTAGGCGCCGCCGCGGAGCGCCTGGACGGCCAGGTCACGTTCCCCGTGGCCGGTGATCATCAGCGTCGGCGTCCTCGGCCGGAGCTCGCGGATCTCGTGCAGCAGCGCGAGCCCATCCATGCCGGGCATCTTGATGTCGCTGACGATCGCGTCGTAATCCGTCTCGCGGATCCGCTCGAGCGCGTCGAACGCGGTCTCGGACGTGTCGATCTGGAGCCCGTTCATGCGCAGCCGGAGCGCTTTCGGCAGCGCGTCGAGCAGAGCAGCATCGTCGTCGACCAGGAGAATCCGTCCGCTCACAGCAGCGGCGCCTCAGGCGGCTGTTCGGCGGCGAACGGCAGCTCGATCTTGAAGGTGGCCCCCTTGCCCCTCTTGCTGCTGACCGTGATGTCGCCGCCGTACTCCTTGAGGATGCTGTAGGTGATCGAAAGCCCGAGGCCCGTCCCCGCGCCGACCTCCTTCGTCGTGAAGAACGGGTCGAAGATGCGCTGCTGGATGTCCTGCGGGATGCCCGGGCCCGTGTCCGAGAAGGCAATCCGGATCAGCTGATCCTCTCGAGCCGACGCGATCCGGATCACTTTGCGCCGCGAGTCCTCGAGCGCGTCGCGGGCGTTCGTCAGCAGGTTGATGAAGACCTGCTCCAGCTGGATCGGGTTGGCGAGCACCAGCAGCTCGTCGGGGCAGAGCTCGAGCTCGACCTCGATCCCGCGCAGGCGGAGCTGCTCGTGGACGAGAAGGAGCGACCGCTCGATCACGTCGTCGACGTCGACCTGCTCGATGCTGAGCGGCGCCGCCCGTCCGAACGTCCTCAGGTGGGAGATGATCTCGGTCGCCTTCCGGACCTGCTCCATCGCCTTCTCGAGGTCGCTGACGAACTGCTCGGTCTCGACCTCGCCGAGCCGGATCTGGTCGATCACGTTGCCGACGTAGAGGCCGATGTTGTTGAGCGGGTTGTTCAGCTCGTGTGCAACGCCGGTCGTCAGCTCGCCGAGCGTGGCCAGCTTGCCGGCCTGGACGAGCTGCTCCTGTTTGTCCCGGAGCTCGTGCTCACGACGCTCCATTTCCTGCGTGGTCTCACTCAGGTCGCCCATGATGTGGATCATCGCCTTGCGGCTGTCGCCGAGCCTGATGTTCGACTCGTGCGAGTCCTTGAGGATGTGCAGCAGCGCCCGGCGTGAGTTGTCGAGGCGCTCCGTCTGTCGGGCGAGGCGGCTGCGGTCGTCCTCGTAGTCGCCGAGGATGTGCAGCATCGCCTTGCGCTGGTCCGCAAGCTTCTGGTTCGACTCGTTGAGGTCGCCCATGATGTGCACCAGAGCACGTCTCCGTTCTTCGGCAAGTTGAACCCGCAGGCGCAGCTGCTCGACCTGCTCCTGCAGTGCCGCAGCGTCGGCCTCGGTCTCGCTTCCGTTCGACGCGAGCCCGTCAGGTTCGGCGGCCATCAGGACGAGGTGCGGGCCGCCTTGAGCTTCTCGTTCTCCCGCTGGAAGTTCTCGAGCTCCTTCTCGAGCGCGATCATCTTCAGCTCGCGGCCGACGACGACCTCCTCGAACTTCTCGAGGTCGAGGATCTTCTCCTGGAGCTCGGTCTTGGACCGCTCGAGGTCCCGCACGACCTCCTCGTAGGCGCGCATGTCGCGGAGGATTCCGATTGCGCCGATCACCTTGCCGTCCGAGTCGCGCAGGGCGGAGGCGTTCAGGGTCGTCGGGATGATCTCGCCCGAGGCGCTGCGGGGATTGAGACGGGCGTTCCTGGTGACCCCGCGCTCGACCACCTCGCGGAGCGCGGCGGTGAACTCCTGCGTCTCCTCCGGGCTGATGAAGCGCGAGAGCGATTGCTCGACGACCTCGTCCGTCCGGAAGCCGAGGAGCTCGGAGACGGCGTCGTTCGCCTGCAGGATCTTTCCTTCCAGGTCGGAGACGAACACCGGGTCGGGAGCGTTCTCGATCAGGCTCTCGGCGTAGGCGCGTTCCTTCTCCAGCTCGCGCATGTCGCGGAGCACGCCGATGGCGCCGATCACGTTGCCTTCGGGATCCTGGAGCGCCGAAGCGTTCAGGCTCGTCGGGATCATCTCGCCGGACGCGCTGCGCGGGTTCAGGACCGCGTCACGGGTGACGCCGTGTTCGACGACCTCGCGGAGCGCGGCGGTGAACTCCTGCGTCTCCTCCGGGCTGATGAATCGCGAGAGCGACTGCTCGACGACCTCGTCCTGGCGGAAGCCGAGCAGCTCGGAGACCGCCTCGTTCGCCTGCAGGATCTTTCCTTCGAGGTCGGAGACGAACACCGGGTCGGGGGCGTTCTCGATCAGGCTTTCCGCGTACGCGCGCGCCTTGTCGAGCTCGCGCATGTCGCGGAGCACGCCGATCGCGCCGATCACGTTGCCGTCGGCATCGCGAAGCGCTGCGGCGTTGAGGCTGGTCGGGATCATCTCGCCGGAGGCGCTGCGGGGGTTCAGGACCGCGTTTCGAGTGACACCGCGCTCGACCACCTCGCGGAGGGCGGCCGTGAACTCCTTCGTCTCCTCGGGGGTGATGAAGCGCGAGAGCGACTGCTCGAGCACCTCGTCCTGGCGGAAGCCGAGCAGCTGTGAGACTGCGTCGTTGGCCTGGAGGATCTTCCCCTCGAGGTCGGAGACGAACACCGGGTCGGGCGCGTTCTTGATCAGGCTCTCGGCGTAGGCGCGGGCCTTGTCGAGCTCGCGCATGTCGCGGAGCACGCCGATGGCGCCGATCACGTTCCCGTCCGAGTCGCGAAGCGCCGCGGCGTTGAGGCTGGTCGGAATCACCTCGCCCGACGCGCTGCGCGGATTCAAGACGACGTTGCGGGTGACACCGCGCACGACCACCTCGTCGAGGGCGGCGACGAACTCGCGAGTCTCCTCGGCGCTGATGAAGCGCTGGAGCGACTGCTCGACGACCTCGTCCTTGCGGAAGCCGAGGAGCTCGGAAACGGCGTCGTTCGCCTGCAGGATCTTCCCCTCGAGGTCGGAGACGAACAGCGGGTCGGGCGCGTTCGCGATGATGATGTCGGCCGCGAGCAGTCCGGCGGCCCCGTCCTGGCCTGCCTTGCCGTTGGTCTTCAGCTCCGAAGCCGGGGAATTCAGCACTTTCTTGACCACTGGATGCCTCCAGGGGAGAGGGGCGATGCGTGTTGCCTATTCATTGTGCTTGCTCGAAGTCCTGGCGGCAAGACTGCGAAACTGGCTCAGGATGCGGGTTGCAGTCGTCGGACACGTCGAATGGATCGAGTTTGCTCGCGTCGAGCGAATGCCGCAGGCCGGCTCCATCGTGCACGCGCTCGATTCCTGGGCCGAACCGGGCGGGGGCGGAGCGGTGGCCGCTGTGCAGCTGGCAAGGCTGGCCGGTAGCTGCCTGTTTCTTGCGGCGTTGGGAGACGACGAGCTCGGACATCGGGCCAAAGCTGGGTTGGAGGAGCTCGGCGTCCGCGTCGAGGCAGCCTGGCGCACCGAAACGCAGCGGCGTGCATTCGTGCACGTCGACGGCTCGGCCGAGCGAACGATCACGGTGATCGGCGAGCGTCTCGGCCCGAGGGCCGGCGACGATCTCCCCTGGGACGAGCTTTCCGAGTGCGACGCCGTCTACTTCACTGCCGGTGATGTCGGCGCGCTGAGGGCAGCCCGGGCGGCACGATTGCTGACCGCCAGCGTTCGCGGGAAGGAGACCCTGGCTGCTGCCGGCGTTCAGCTCGACCTGCTCGTGGCGAGCTCGGCGGACGAAGGCGAGCGTTACGAGGTCGGGGAGATCGAACCGGCGCCGCGTTTGGTCGCCCGGACGGCCGGGGCCGCGGGCGGTTCGCTTGTCGCGGCTGACGGCACCATGACCGAGTGGGCGCCGACGCCGCTGCCGGAGCCGCCTGTCGATGCCTACGGCGCCGGTGATTCCTTCGCCGCCGGTCTGACCTTCGCTCTGGCGCAAGGGGACGCCACGGCGGAAGCGCTCGACCTCGCCGCACGGTGCGGCGCCGCGTGCATCAGCGGACGCGGGCCGTATGAGGCCCAGCTCGGCTTGCCACGGGGATAGCTCTCCGCCTGGTATGACGAATCTACGTGGTTCGTAGCGCGAGCTCGGCCAGCTCGCGGTCGAACCGAGCCGTGTCTTCCAGGAATGGCATGTGGCCCACGTTCGGATACCAGGACGGCTCCGCCGTCGGGCAGATCTCGAGCGTGTGCTCAGCCATCGAAGGCAACACGACAGCGTCGGCTCGGCCGTGCGTCACCAGCACCGGGACAGAAAGCTGGGACAGGACATCGCCTGCGTCGATCTCGCGGGAGATCAGCGCTCCTCTGACTTCGGCAGGAACGACCATGTTCCAGCAGAGTGCCGCGCTCCACTGATCGCTCGTCAAGGGGCGGACGGTGCAGGCACGCAGAAACCGCTGAATCGCGGCGATGTTGGTCCCGAGCTCGGGAACCGAAGCTTCGGGAGCGTTCTCGAGGAATCCGGGGCCGATGTCGTCAAAGTCGGGCGGCCTCAGAGTGACGGCTGCTCCTACCAGGTTGATCGCGGAGATCTCTTCCTCGCCGTACGCCCGGACGTAATCGGTCGCGATGAAGCCGCCGTACGACCATGCGACGATCACCGGGCGGTCGAGGTCGATCTGGTCGATGACTGCCGCGAGATCGTCGGCCCAGAGCCGAGGATCGACGTAGTAACCGGCGCCGCTGGGTTTCTCCGACATGCCGTGCCCCCGATTGTCGAAAGCGACGAGGTGGAAATTCTCCGCGAGCGGGCCGGTCACCTGTCGGGCCCAGCAGAGGTGGCTTTGCGACCAGCCGTGAATGAGCACGACGTCGGGCCCCTCCCGAGTCCCCCATTCCCGGACGTGCAACCTGGTGCCTCCACCGCCTCGAACCTCGTGCGTCGCGAAGGGTTCGCTCGAATTCACCGGCGGCGTTGCGAGCTTGAGCGTGTCGTTCATCTCGGCCTCCTCGTTCGTAGTCGCATTCCCTCGACCCTAGGAGCGCCGAAGCGACGCGGCATCGGTGCCAGCGCGCAACCTTCAGAGCTCCGCGTGGCGGCCTACACGCAGAAACCGAAGCCGACGAAGTCGTCGCTCAGTTCAGACGAGAGAATCTCGCGGCAGCTGCGGCTCGTCCTGCCTTGCCGGACACACGCAGCTTCGCGTAGATGTTCGAAAGGTGCCGCTCCACGGTGCGGACGCTCACGCTCAACTGCTCGGCGATTGCGTCGTTGGTCAGCCCCGCCGCCACGAGCTCGAGCACCTCGCGCTCCCTCAGGCTCAACGTCTCGATCGCCGTCTCCGGGGGCTCCTGGCGAGTCCCCAGAAATCCATTGACCTCCGACTTGAAGCGCTCCCAGGCCGGTTCGTCGGCGAGCAGTATGTGATTCGCCGACTCGAGGAGAACGAGGGCGGCGTCGGGGATCAAGGAACCAAGAAGCCGGCCTTCGTCGACCGGCACCACCCGATCATCGCGCGCGTGCAACACAAGTGTCTTCGTCGTCACCTGCGGCAGCAGTTCGACGACGTCGATGTCTCCGCGCGCGTCATACAGACGTGCGGCGATCTCCGCCGAGGTGGAGTGTTGCTGCAGGTCGTCGAACCAGGCCATCTGCTCGGGCGTCGCCTCGGGGAGAAAGAGCATGCTGAAGACGCGCCGAAAGGTCGGCTCCCGGCTCGTCCACCCGGCGCGGATCGCCGAGATCAGCGCCTCCTCGTCGAGCCGCTCGTCTCGGAGCTTTCGACCGCGGGCGTAGCCCCCGTAGAGGATGAGGTGCGTGAGTCGTTCCGGATGACGGGTGGCGTAGACGATCGCGATCGCAGCTCCCTGTGAGACGCCGAGGAGAGCAAACTGATCGAGGCCCACCGCGTCGACCACGGTTTCGAGGTCGGCGACCCAGGCATCGACCGAGAGATCGCCGACCTCCCGGTCCGAGAGGCCACATCCCCGCTCGTCATAGCGGACGAGCGTCCGGCCGTTGCCGAGCTCATCGAGCCAGTGGCGCCAGACCGGGCTCTGCCAGTCGAACTCGAGGTTGGTAAGCCAGGTCGCCGTTCTCACTACCGGCGGCCCGTTCCCATGCACCGCATAGGCCAGTCGGACACCGTCCGGCGCAATGCAGAAGCGAACCTGTTGCTTCACCTTGTGACGGAGACGAGCTCGTTGCGCTCGTTGCCGCCCTTTTGCGTCTGCTCCAGGACGTTGCCGACTTCGCGGACGTAGAGCTTGTGGTCGATCGTCCCCGGCTCGAGTGGCGTCCACTCCTTCGTCAGCAGAGCGTTCTTGCCAAAAAGGCCGATCACCTTGAAATGGTCCTCGGCCTGGCCCTTGTAGTACTCCTGGCGGCCAGATTGGCCGAGCCGCGGGTGGGCCGGCATGTAGATGCCGGCCTGGGCACCGTGGACACCGGCTTGCCAGCTGCCGGTGGTGCTCGTGACGTGGCCGTGCCGGTCGAGCTCCGCTGTCTGCTCGCCGAAGTACCAGACGTTGCCGCGGCGATCCTGGCTGTACCAGTCCGTTGTGCGCTCCTCGAGCCGGCCGCGGAGGTAGAGCCGGTCGTGGACGACGACACAGGGGGCGTCGGCAATCGTCTTGGTCTCATGGGTGACGGTCAGGACGTCGCGCGAGGGCTGCCCGTCCTTGACGCCGGTGTAGACGTAGCGCGTGCCCGGCCCAAGCGGGAACCAGGGGTTGGTCACCTTGGCGCTGAAGCCCGAGGGCGGCGTCGCCTGGCCCTGCCCCGCGAGTGCGGCGGCGAGCGCTGCCAGCACCACGCTGGTGCCCAGGCGTCTCACGGCTGATCATTCTGCAAGATTGGCGCCGCATGCGGGTCGCAGTCGCCGGTCAGTCACGCTTGCCGGCTGACCGAAGCCGAGCTCAGTTCGTGCCGAGTGGCTGTCGCTCTCGCCCCATCCGCTCGGCCCGCTCTTTGATTCCACGCAGCATCTTTCGCTCCATGACGAGCGAGCCCGGCTCCATCGGGATCATCCCGAGTTTGTCCTTCGCTCTCGGCAGCCGGAAGCGGTTGCGGCTGATCAGGCGCGTCTTTCCATCCTGGTCGTCGAGGACGAAGCTCCACACCCAGTTTCCGTCCGCCGATCGCATCGCGAGCACACGCTCCGGCTCGACTCGGGCGAAGCGCATCTGGTTTGCGCCGTAGCCGAACCCTTCTCCGATCTGCGGCTGTTGGAACTCCGGCAGCACCTTGTCGGTGCTGTGCATGTTCAGGCCAAGGAGGTTCTCGATCCAGTCGTAGGTGTAGGCGCCACCACGCGGAGACGGCCCCATCTGCGCGATCCAGGCCCAGACGGCTGCCCGTGGGGCCTCGATCGTGATCGCGCGCGTCGCGACCCCGTCGGCGTCCTCGAGCAGTTCGTCACCTGGCAGCTGTGCCGCCGCCTCGGCGTCGGTCGCGCCCCAATTCAGGATTCGCGGGCGCAGCACCATGCGGTAGAGGAGCACCGCGAGGCCGAGCTTCAGAGCGCGCTTGATCATGGCTCGATCATCACCTTGAGCGCCTCGCGATCGTCCATCGCGCGATATCCATCGGGGACGCCGTTGAGGTCGGTGAGGCGGTCGAAGACCCGGCCCGGCTCGATTCGGCCCTCGAGCACGTCCGGCAGCAGCTCCTCTATGTAGGCGCGCGCCGGGGCGGGGCCGCCGCGGACATCGCCTGCGCCGTACATGACGGTTGCGCGCATGGGAAGTGGTTTCCTCTCTGACTGGGAACGAATCGTCCAACGAGTACCTAGAGGAGACCACACATGGAGATCACGAGGAGCAGCCTGGACACCGCGGCAGGCCCGGAGGATTGGTTCACGGGCGCCGTCTACATCGACATCGTCGCCGCGCCTTCGAACGGCTCCCGCCTGCACGCGAGCAGCGTTCACTTCACGCCCCGGGCGCGGACCGCGTGGCACACGCACCCGAACGGTCAAACGATCTACGTCACGGAGGGTGTCGGCCTCGCACAAAGTCGAGGCGGCGCGATCGAAATGATCCGGCCCGGCGACCGAATCTTCTTCGAGCCCGGCGAAGAGCACTGGCATGGTGCCGCGCCGACCCGGTTCATGACACATCTCGCGATGCTCGAGGTCGACGACAACGGCATCCCAGCGACCTGGGGCGAACACGTCACGGACGAGGAGTACGGCGCTGCCCAGACCTAGCCGAACGTGAAGCAGTACACCTCCGCGCCTGGCGCGAGAAAGGTGATCTCGAAAGTCCGGTCCTCGATTGGTGCCGGCTGGCGAACCAACTGGTGGAGCCGCTGCTGGGCCACGGCGCCGTGACCCTCTTCGTCGACGTCGCTACCGTGAGCCGCGCCCGGAGCTTCGCCGTCGACGAGGACACGAAACGGCACCGAGGCACCCGGTTCGGGCGGCCCCATGACGAGGTTGACGTCGCGGGCGTGGAAGCGGAAAGAGACGCTCCCGTCACCGTCGTTAAGGACGCTCAGCCCGGGCTCGATCGTCCAGTTGCCGGCGAGGGCCCAGTGGTTGAGCTGCAACCTGTCGGGAGGCTCGTACTCCCGAGCCGACCGGCGTCGGACGCCTCCCGGAGACGCGAAGTTCTCGCCTTGCTGGTAGCCCAGGTATGTCTCCGGCGATTCCAGGTTCGGCCAGTCGGCTTGCACCTCGAGACCGTCGGGCGCGACCGAGACGAGATCACCGTCCACGCCCACCAGTTGTTGGATCACCCGTTCCTGTTCGTCGTACGCGCCCTCGCCGAAGTGGTGGTAGCGGATTCGTCCCTCCGTGTCTGCGATGTACACGGCGGGCCAGTAGTTGTTGGCGAATGCCTGCCACACCGCGTAGTCGCTGTCGATCGCGACCGGATAGGCGACCCTCATGTCCTTGACCGCCAGCCGGATGTTGTCGGTGTCTCGCTCGAACGGAAACTCGGGCGTGTGGACGCCGACGACGACAAGTCCCTGGTCCTCGTACTTCTCCGACCAGGCCCGAACGTAGGCGAGCGTCCGAAGCCAGTTGATGCAGGTGTACGTCCAGAAGTCGACGAGGACGACCTTCCCACCCAGGTCCTCAGCCGACAGCGCCGGTGAGTTGAGCCAGCCGGTGGCGCCGCCGAACGACGGCAATCGGCTCTCGACGGGGAGGTCGACCCTTGTCGCGTCCATCGTCGCCGTTACCTCAAAGACCGGAACGCGGCCCGAACCTCCTCGCTGAAGAGCTCCGGCTCCTCCCACGCGGCGAAGTGTCCACCCTTGTCGGCCTCGTTGAAGTAGGTGACGTTGGGGTATCCGGCGTCGACCCAGCTACGCGGAGTCCGCCAGATCTCGCCGGGGAACGTGGTGAAGCCGACCGGGAGCGAGGCAGCTGGAGGAGCCTGGCCGGCCGCCTGCGAAGCTGCTGCGGCCTGCCCGTTCTCCCAGTACGACCGAGCTGCTGAGGCCCCGGTTCCCGTCAGCCAGTACAGCGTGATGTTGTCGAGGATGTGGTCCCGCGTGAGGTTGCCCGAGGGCTTTCCGTCGACAAAGGCGCTGGAAATCTTGTAGTAGGCGTCCGTGTCGTGGTCGAGCATCCAGGCCGCCAGCGACACGGGTGAGTCCAGGAGTGCGTAGCCGATCGTCTGTGGCCGCGTGGCCTGCTCGAGGAAGTAGCCGTAGCCGCTCTCCCTGAAGGTGTTGATCGCGTCGCGCGCGGCGCGTTCTTCCTCGGATTCCTCTGGCAGCGGGGCGCCGGACAGGACCGTCACGAGCAAGTTCATGTGGATGCCGAGCAGCCCTTCGGGTGCCTGGCGACCCATCGCGTCGGTGACGGAAGCGCCCACGTCGCCGCCCTGGGCGACGTAGCGGGTGTAGCCGAGACGGTGCATCAGCTCGGCCCACGCCTGCGCGATGCGGCCGACGTTCCAGCCGAGCTCCATCGGCTCGCCCGAGAAGCCGTAGCCGGGCAGAGATGGCACGACGAGGTCGAACGCGTCCGCGGCGTCACCGCCGTGCGCGGTCGGGTCGGTGAGCGGCCCGATGGCCTCGAGCAGCTCGATCACCGAGCCCGGCCAGCCGTGCGTCATGATCAGCGGCAACGCGTTCTCATGCGTTGACTTGACGTGGATGAAGTGGATCTCGACCCCGTCGATCTGGGTCGTGAACTGGGGCAAAGAGTTGAGCTTCGCTTCGGCCTTGCGCCAGTCGTAATCGGTCACCCAGTAGCGGGCGAGCTTCTGGAGCGGGGCCAACTGCACGCCCTGCGACCGATCCGCGACCAGCTCCCCGGACGGCCAGCGCGTCGCGGTGACGCGACGGCGCAGCTCGGTGAGCTCGTCATCGGAAATCTCGAGCTGGAAAGGACGCACGCCGGTGGCGGTCTCGGCAGTGGTGCTCATGGCGACCTCCGTCTGGTCGGTTGCTTCCCTACGGAAGCCCACGACACTCGAGCAATCGGGTCAGATCTGCATCGTACGATCGGGATGAGGTGGGTGATGCAGATGCGCTCAGGACAGGAGCAGCGTCCGGTCAAAGAAGTTGGTCACGCGCCGCTCGTACTCCTCCGGGTGATCCGTCAAGCCGTGCGTGTGCGAGGTGTCGATCTTCCAGATCTGCTTCGGCCCCTTCGCAGCCGCGTAGTAGTCGGGGTTGTTGTCCTCGCCGCCTGCTCCCTTCATCGCGTAGATGAAGAAGACGGGCGTGGTAATCCGCCCCGAGAGGTCCTTCAGGTTCGGCGGCGGCGCCTGGTTCGAGAACAACGCGGTCCCGGCCGTCATCACCCCTGAGAAGTAGATCTCCGGCACCTTCCCGAGCCGAAACCTGACGGTGTCCTCGCGCACCGAGCGGGAGCCGGCGCCGTCGGAGACGACCGCGCCAAGGTCATTCGTCTCGGCGGCGGTCTGCAGGAACGCTTCGCCGCCGACCGAGAGCCCAACCCCGCCGATCCGGTTTCGGTCGACGTCGCTCCGGCTGCGTAGGAAAGCGATCGCTCCCTTCAGGTCGCGGTCGAACGCCCAGCCGAGCGCGTTTGGATCGCCTTCGCTCTCGCCCTCGCCCCTGCGATCCAAGACGAGGACGCCGTATCCGTGGCGGACGAGCATCCGCGCGTGCTTCTGGGTGCCCTTCTTGCCGGGATACACGATCACCGTCGCGCCGTTCCTGCTCGCGACGAACCATCCCTTCAAGCGCAGGCCGTCGCTCGAGTCGAACGCGACCGGCTCGTAGGGCCGGCCCAGGTCCCCGCGGCCGGTCACTGTCCGGGCGGCGTGCGTGAACCCGTACGACAGCGCAGCGGAAAGACGACGAAGTACAGCCCGACCACAGCGCCAACGGCCAGCAAGCCACGCCTTGTGTACCGCCAGATCAGCGAGTCGTCTCGGCGCCGCGTCCGCCACAAGACCGCGACCCCGACGATGACGAGCAACAGTCCGCCTGCGGCGGCGACAAGGCCGGTGTAATCGTCGCCGGACAAGCCGTCCTTCGACCAGTAGTACGCGGGCTCGACCGCGCCGATCACGATGCCGAGCAGTCCGAGCGTGATCGCAATGCTCGCTCGGAGCCCAGCCCTCAGCCGCGGGTAGGCGACCGCGGCGCCCACCAAGATTGCAATGGGGACGAGCCCGCTGATCAGGTGATCCGCCGCACTCGTGCCCGGCGGGGGCTGGATGAAGTTGTCGTCGAGGACGTGCAGCGCAACGGCTGACAACCCGCCGACGGCGAGCTTCGTCTCGAGACGCGCGGATCGCACTCGGGCCCAGAGGCGGTCTGGCTTGGTGACGTGGCTAGCGGCGACATTCACATGCCGACCTTCTCACACCAACCCCTGATCGCCTTAAGGCGGCGCGCAGGTCACCACGGGTTCGGGTTTCACCCCGCTTGCTCACGCTGCTGAACCAACCGGAGGCCCGCGCCGGGTAGCGGCGCGGGCCTCCGGGCAGTCCTTGGCTAACGCCGCTTGTTGATTCGAACGAGCGTGTTGTCGCCGTTGATCAACTTGCAGTGGATCTCGGCGCGGTCACCGACCTTGAAACGGTTGTTCACCTGAGTCGACATGCTCGAGGGAATCGTGCACGTCAACGCGGCGACGGTGATCGAGCTCGCGTTGAGCGCGGAGACCGTTCCCTTGGCCGAGCTTTTCTCTACCTGAGGCTTTGGCTGGCAGGAGCCGGGGCCGACCTCGACGGCGGAGCCGCCCTCGGAGTTGCCGATCTTTCCGTCGGTGAAGCCACCCGTGGCGCTGAAGCCCGCCGAGATGTTGGCGAGCAGCCGTGCATACGGCGTCCGTGCCTGCCCCTTCGCGAACCCCGCCAACACACCGTGGTCGTAGACCGCGGTGAAGTTCGAGGCAGTGTTCCTGCCGGCGACGTCGATCCGGAACCTGCCGTCGACAAAGCCGACGCCGTCGGTCGTGTTGATGACGCTATGAGCGGCGAGCCGGATCGGGCCGGCGAGATCGGGGTCGCCGAGGGCCGTTCCGGTGTAGCGGCCATCCGTGATCGAAATCGTCTTGCCGTCCGTCGTGGTGCACGTCTTCGTCTTCGTCCACGAGACGGTTGTGGCTGTGAAGGTGCCGGCGACCTTCTTGACGCTCTTTGTGTTGTGAAGGCCGATCGCGACAGCCAGCGGAGCGGTCGCGAGAGCTGCTGCTCCCGCCACGATGATCATCACCTTGCGCATGAAGCTCCTCCCTGGATTCGGTTGTTCCGATCGGAGGATCTCGCCGCTTCCTCTGGTCTAGCGCTGAGGCTCGTAAAGCCCAGGTAAAGGCCCACGTAAAGATGCGGACGGCAGTCCCGAACGCTGGGCGCCGGAATCGAGGCGGCGGGGCGAGGGGGTTGCCCACACACCGCCACACCGCAAGCAGGATCCAGCCACGCCCAGCACTTATTCAAACGAAATTCCAGCTCGCCACCTTCCGGCGCAGCCGGTTTCTCATGGTCTTTTTAACCGGGGGCGACGCTTCTGGTTTACTCGCCGCCATGGCTAAGAAAACGATTCGCGTCAGCGATCAAAGCGGGCAGGAAATTCCCGACGGGAGTGGCGCAACCGTTCGCATCACCTTCGCCGACGCGCGCAGAGGCGTTCGCGAGCTCGACCTAACGGACGCAGAGGCAGAACGGCTAGGCGGACGAGCTGTGGCCCGGCGCGGCCGGCGACCGAAAAACGCTCGCTAAGAGGGGATGCCATGTCCGTTCGGGAGATCCTCGAGGTACACCCGCAGCCGAGCAGCCTCGATCGCGAGGCGCTTCTTCGTTGCGTCGAAACCTGCTTCGACTGTGCCGCTACCTGTGTCAGTTGCGCCGACGCCTCACTCGGTGAGAAAGACGTCCAGGAGCTGATCCGCTGCATCCGGTTGAGCCTCGACTGCGCTGACGCCTGCGAGGCGACCGGACGAATCGTGGCTCGCCAGACGGCAGTCGATCTCCTCGTCGTCGGCGCGATGATCGAAGCCTGCGCGGTCGCTTGCCGTGTCTGTCGCGAGGAGTGCGAGCGGCACGCCGCTCACCATCAGCACTGCGCCCTTACCGCAGCGATCTGCCTGCGCTGCGAGCAGGCATGCGACGATCTCCTCGCAGCGATCGGTTAGGGCCGAATCAGAGCTCGATTAGGACTTTGAGCGCCAGGAGCCCCCAGACCGGGATCTTCGCGCTCGGCACGAGCTCGCATGCATACCTCGAGTTCGACGTGGTGGGTCCGCACGGCCTCGAGCTACTCGAGGCGGTGGCGTCGTTGCGCGAGCCCCGCACCACGATGGGAGGTGTCAACCTCGTCGCGGGCTTCCGGCCCGAGCTCTGGCGCGCCGCCGCTCCGGATGATGCGCCGGCCGCACTCGAGGGCTTCAATGCGGACGTCACGGGGGTCGACGGCTTCACCATGCCGGCGACGCAGCGCGACGCGGTGCTGTGGCTGTCTGGCGGCGCCTACGACGTCGTCTTCGACACCGCTCGGGCGGCGATTACGGCCCTTGCCGGGCTCGGGACTGTGGCCGAGGAGACATCGAGCTGGCCCTACCTGCACGATCGCGATCTCACCGGCTTCGTCGACGGGAGCGAGAACCCGACCCTGGTCGAAGCACCGGGCATCGTCCTGGTGCCCGAAGAGACGCCCGGCGCCGGCGGCACCGTGTTGCTCCTTCAGAAGTGGACCCACGACGCAGCCGCCTGGGAAGGGTTGACCGCTGCCGAACAAGAGCAGGTAATCGGACGCACCAAGCCCGATAGTGTCGAGCTCGAGGACAAGCCCGGAACTTCGCACGTCGCCAGCACCGACCAGGATCAATTCGGGCACATCTTCCGGCGCAACATGCCCTACGGCACGGTCACCGACCACGGCACGATGTTCGTCGGCTTCGCGTCCGAGCGCCGGCCGCTCGAGGCGATGCTCGAGAGCATGGCTGGCCTCGCGAGCGGTGAGCGCGATGCGCTCACCAACTACACGACTCCGGTGAGCGGGGCGTACTACTTCGTGCCCTCGATCGAATCGCTCCTGGAAGTCTCATCGACGACGAGTCCCTGAGTCGGTAACGCCGCTATCGCGTCTACGGCCGGCCTCGAATTAGGCATGTCGCGTTCACCAACCCCGTTGGGTTACTCGACGCGCTCCCGGCGGCGGCCATCCGAGCGCCTCTCAAGCTGACTTAAGCCTGTCCGATACCTGTAGATCCACCGCGACCTCTCACCGGCAGCAGAGAGGAGCCACGACGTTCAGCATGTCTCGCCCCAACCGCCCATGACCGATATGACCTTCTACACCCTTGCCGACTCAGATTTCTTCGTCGGCACCGTCGCGCTTCTGAACTCGCTTCGACTGACGGGAAACAACGGTGAACTCGTCGTTCTCGATTGCGGCTTGGACGATGCGCAGCGTCGCGCACTCGCGCCGCACGCAACGTTGGTGCCGCTCCCCGACGGGGTTGTGCAGCGCAAGACGCTTCTCAAGCCGTACGTGCACGAAGTTGCCCGACCGGGCATTCTCGTCTGGGTCGACAGCGACGTGATCGTGACGCAGCGCCTAGAGGAAGTCGCCACACACGCACGGTCGGGGAAGCTCTGCTTTCACTCGGTCGACGATCTAAATCAGCGAAGCCGCAGTTTCCCCCAGTGGGTTCACGAGTTTGGGCTCGCTAGTCCCCTCCGCCGCCAGACGTACCTCAGCGCGGGGTTCTTCGCCCTCGACGCCGTTCGCTGGCGCAACCTGCTCGAGCGATGGTCGACGATCTGCACAGCGATCCCGCCGGAGCGTGTCTTCGGTCCCGATATGAGAGACCCGCTGTGGGCCGGGGACCAGGATGCTCTGAATGCACTGCTCATGAGCGAGGTTCCAGCCGACGCGGTTGAGGAGCTCCCCGCTCGGGAGGCCGTCTTCCCTCCCGACATGCACCGCGTCTCGGTCACCGATGGGGACGGGCTGACGGCGCTGCACGACGGGGCTCCTGTGGCGCTGCTTCATTACACGTGGGTGCCGAAGCCATGGACGGCACGCGCCTGGGGACGGATCCCGAACATGCGCCGCGACGCGTACGTTCGCCTGCTCCCTAGAGTCCTCTTCGCGGACGATGTCAGGCTTCGGCTCGAGCCGGCACTCGTCCCACCGTGGCTTCGGCCGGGGCCGGCCGGGAGGTTGGCACTGGAGGGGATCGTCCTCGGTAAACGGCTCAGGGCGGCAGCCGCTGCGGTCGTGAGATGCCTGCCGGCTGGGCTACGGGCAACCCTCATGGGCTGGCGCGACCGGATCGACCCGCCCGAGCGCGGGCGGCCGAATCGCTAGGCAGCCGGGGCGACGGCCCGGACGTCGAGCGACTCCGTTGCGCCCGTGCGGCCGTACCCCGCGCAAGGGGCACCGCTGAAGACGTAGATGCGGCCTGCGGCTACCGCGGCCCCGAACCCGTGCCGCGGGTGAATCAGATCCGGCAAGCGACGCCAGCGCTGTGTGGAGGGATTGAAGTCCCAGGTCGCCGGCGTCACCCACTTCTCGATGTCGTCACCGCCGCTGATCACGACGATCCGGCCGCGCGTCACGACGGCTGCGGGATCGCCGACGCCGAGGGGAATCGGCGCCATGCGCTGCCAGCTGTTCGTGACGGGGTCGAACCGCTCGACCGTCGGCAGCGACAAGTCGTGGGCGCCTCGGCCGCCGAGGGCATAAAGCTTGCCGTCGAGGGCGACGACGGCAACGTGATGCCGCGGCGTCGGCATCGGTGCCCCGCTCGTCCAGCGATTGGTGCGGAGGTCGTAGATGTCGAGGGCGCCCAGGATGTGGGGATTACGCTTCGTCTGTTCGAGCACGCCGCCGACGGCATAGAACCGATGACCGATCACGGCGCCGGCAAGACCGCCGCGCGCGTGGGGCATTGGCGCAAGCTCCGTCCACCGGCGACGACGTGGGGCGTAGCTCCACGCTCCTGCGGTCGGTCGGCTGTCGGTGAAGCCGCCGAAGACGTACAGCCGTCCCTTCCATGCCGCGAGAGCAGTGTGGTCGACGGCCTGCGGTAGGTCGGGCACACGCCGATAGGCCTGGTGCTTCGGATCGAAGGCGTACATGGACTTGAGCGACCGGAACAGGCCTCCGCCCTTGGTCGCGCGCACGCCGGTGCCGACGTAGATCGCGTTGCCAATTGCGACGGCGTGGACCTGTTCATTGACGAGTGCGGGCACGGTTGGTGGGCCAGGGCGCCAGCGCATCACGCTCGTCGAATGGCCCGGAGGGACGCGGACGTGCTTCGGATCGGGCTTGCACGGCGCGAACGGAGCCACGACGCCGGCCAGCTCGCGGAGTCGCGGCCCCGGGAGCTGCGGACCGATTCCCGCA
>Ga0307282_10000135_pt1 | contig 20673 bp, 24 predicted proteins | sample ER_DNA_121_FD_194475 | JGI IMG/M metagenome (GOLD analysis project Ga0307282, IMG submission 194475) | Bulk soil microbial communities from the East River watershed near Crested Butte, Colorado, United States - ER_DNA_121 | ecosystem: Environmental > Terrestrial > Soil > Floodplain | place...
GACGGTGCGTGTGGGAAACCTCGAGTTCGAGGTGGTCGGCATTCAGAACCGCCGGGGGAAGCTGGCCGACGAGGACCTCGATAATCGGATCTTCGTCCCTCTGCCGATCGTCACCCGCTCTATCGTCGGCGGAGCGAACACCGTCCACGTCGACGCCCGCGTACGCACTGCGGCCGAGATCGAGCCCGCGATCGACGAGATCACGACCCTTTTACGCGAGCAGCACAAGCTTCCGAACTCTTATCCCGACGACTTCTCGGCCGAGGACCAGGCAAGCATCGTGAAGGAGGGACAGAGGGCGACGACGACCTTCCGCGTGCTCACCTTTGCGCTCGGCGGCATCGCTCTGCTCGTCGGCGGGATCGGGATCATGAACATGATGCTCGTGTCGGTTCGCGAGCGCACACGCGAGATCGGCATCCGAAAGTCGGTCGGAGCCGATCCCTGGAAGGTTCAGGTGCAATTCCTGGTCGAGGCGGTCGTCCTGAGCACGCTCGGCGGCGTTGCCGGCGCCCTCGCGGGCATCGGCGCGACCAGGCTGATCAGTGTGTTTGCAGGCTGGCAGACAATGATCAGCGGTAGCTCGCTCATCTTGTCGTTCCTGGTCGCGCTCGCCGTCGGGCTCTTCTTCGGCTACTACCCTGCGCGCCGCGCGGCTCGACTCGACCCCATCACGGCTCTGCGCTACGAGTAGGAAGCGTGGCTCAGGCGAGACGCCGGCCTGATCTGAACCCACGCTGATCTCGGGGCACCTCACAATCTGCACGGCGATCAGACGACTTTCTGCGTTGCTCTTCAGCCGTGCGGCGTGATGGTGACCTGACTTAGGAAAGGGTGCCCAGCGACCGCTCCCAGAGGCGCTCGGCGTTGCTGGGATCGACCGCATAGGACGCGACGCCGGCACCGGAGCGCTGGGCGGAGACCGGATCGACGACAGGCGCCTCGTTGCAGTCCTGGAAGTAGCGGCCTCCAATGCCTTCGAGTTGCGGCGAGGTGCCGACGAGAACGCTCGTCGCGGCGCCCTGCTCGGGCGTCTTGTAGCGGTAGACGCCGGACACCCGTAGCTGCTCGAGATAGTCGGGGTCGAGGTAGCGCGACAGGTTTGTCGTTTCGATCGCGCCTGGGTGAACAGCGTTAGCCGTGATCCCGTCGTCGGCCCAGCGGCGGGTCGCTTCGACGGCGAAGAGCACATTGGCCGTCTTGGACTGACCGTACGCGAGCATGGGGTCATACGGACGGGAAGCGAAGTTGATGTCTTCGAATACGACCGGCGACCGCAGGTGACCTCGCGAGCTGAGCGAGACGATGCGTGCCCCGGCGGGCGCCGCGGCAAGCGCATCGTGCAGGCCAAAGGCGAGAACGAAATGTCCGAGGTGGTTGGTCGCGAACTGCAGCTCCCACCCTTCTGGTGTCAGCCGGAGGTCGGGTATCGCCATTACGCCTGCGTTGTTGACGAGCAGGTCGAGCGGTTCGCTCCAGCCCGCGGCGAACGCGGCGACTGACCGTGGATCGGCGAGGTCCAGCTCTCCGACATCCACCGCAGCATTGCCGGTGGTGGCGGTTATGTCCGCAGCGGTTCTGGTGCCGGCCTCGGTGTTTCGAACAGCGAGGGTGACCTCGGCGCCCGCAGCCGCGAGTGCGCGGGCGGTCTCGATGCCGATGCCCGACGAGCTGCCGGTCACGATCGCGTGCTTGCCCGTCAGGTCGATGCCGGCGATGACCTCCGCGGCGGTGGAGTCGAACCCGAAGGGAGTGGTGATCAAGGTGTCTGCGCTCACGGCGCTCCTTTCCTGGCGATCCGTTTCATCCGATCGAACCAGTCAACGAACTAGGGTCGGTTTTGTTCCGTGATGGCGGACCTCGGATTCCGGATCTTTGGGAGCGTGCACAGACGCGTCTACCGACTGACCGGCGGCAAGGTCGGCGGTCAGATCGGCAAGTTGCCGGTGCTGCTGCTGACGACGATCGGACGCAAGAGCGGACGGCCGCGCACGCAGCCGCTCGCATACACGCGGGCCGGCGACGGCTACGCGGTCATCGCGTCGAAAGGAGGCGCAGCTCAACACCCGCTCTGGTATCTGAATCTGCACGCGAACCCACTCGTGGAGGTGACGGTCGGGCGCGAGACACGGAAAGTGCGGGCGCGCGACGCCCAGGGTGAGGAACGCGAGCGGCTGTGGCGCGCCCTCGCGGATCTGTATCCCGGCTACGACAGGTATGCGCAGAAGACGCGCCGGCAGATCCCGGTTGTCGTGCTCGAGCTTGCTGATCACTGACGCCGCCGCCTGCGCCGCCTCGATCCCGAGAAGCATCCGGCCGGCCGTCGCGGACTAGGCTCCACAACTGGTGGCACACGCCCTGATCTTCGATCTCGACGGGACGCTTGTCGACACGGTGTATGCGCACGTCTTGGCCTGGCAGCGCGCGCTCGCCGAGGAGGGGATGCCGATCGACGGCTGGCGGATTCACCGCCGAATCGGGATGAGCGGCGGCCTGTTCACGCGCGGGGTCGCGCGCGAGGTCGGACGTGAGCTCTCCGTGGGGGAGATCGAGATGATCCAGCTCCGCCACGGCGCCATCTTTCGGGAGTTGCTCCCCGAACGGCGCCCGCTGCCCGGAGCCAGGAAGCTGCTCGAACATCTCCGCGGCCACGGCATCCTGCACGGGATTGCAACTTCGGGCCGCCGTCCCGAGATCGACCTCTCGCTCGACGCGCTCGGAGTCGGCGACGACACAGTCGTGATCGACCGCGGCGGCGTCGCCCGGGCCAAGCCCGAACCCGATCTCTTCCTCGCCTGTCAGGCCGCCCTCGGCGTCGAGCCGGGGGACTGCTACGTCGTTGGCGATGCGGTCTGGGACCTGCTCGCGGCCCGCCGCGCCGGCATGCTCAGTGTTGGGCTCTTGAGCGGTGGCTACGGCTCGGACGAGCTCCTCGACGCCGGCGCCTTTCGCGTGTACGACGACGCGGCGGAATTGCACGAATCCCTCGATGAGCTCGGCTTCGACGCCTGACAAGAAGCCTTTCCAGGAGTACGCGGTTTTCGAAGGGACCTGATCAGGCGCTACGCGCGTACTACGAAGGTCACCCTTGCGATGGAGGTCACGGCGATGAGACGCAACATCCTTTCGGTAGCCGTCCTGGTAGCAGCGCTCGGCACGGCGTTCGTTGCGGCGGCGGCACACGCTGATGGGCTGCCCGTGCTTGGCATCGACGTCGGTAGGACGGGCGTCGCGTTGAGCTCTGGCGGCCCCCGCTACGTCACGATCCCTACTGGGAACAGCACGATCGTCGAGCGCATCGCACAGCCCGGGGGTGAAGTCCTGGCGTCGAGATCGTTGCGCGGCAGCTTCACGATTCCAGCGGTTGCCTACGACGGTTCGGCGGGCGGCCTCTCCGCCGACGGCAAGACGCTTGTCCTGATCGAGCCGCGGACATCGTTTCCGCGCGCGACGACGAAGCTGCTCGTTCTCGGCAGCGACGGACTGAAGCCGCGGCGGCTCGTGACGTTGCAGGGCGACTTCAGCTTCGACGCGATCTCGCCGAGCGGGTCCTGGCTGTACTTCATCCACTACGTCTCGCCGAACGACCCGACGAGGTACCTCGTCCAAGCTTTCGACGTGCAGCGCGGGCGCCTGTCGGCGAAGCCGATCGTCGAGCCCAAAGAGCCCGGTGAGAAGATGCGCGGCAATCCGTTGAGCCGGACGATGAGCGCCGATGGCCGCTGGGCGTACACGCTCTATGACGGCGCCGGTGCCACGCCTTTCGTACACGCACTCGACACCGTCGGCCGGTCGGCGCATTGCATCGATCTCGACGGGATCGCAGCCGGTACCAACTTGTGGCGGCTACGCCTTGGGGTCGACCGGGATGGCAAGCACGTGGTCGTGCGGGACGTTGCCGGCGCCAAGTTCCTCATCGACGTGCGGACCATGAGCGTCGCCCGGGCGACCGGCGCTGCAGCGCTGAGCGGAGCCCGGCAATCCCCGCCACCTCTGCTGCTGGGGGCGGGAGGCGCCGCACTCGTCGCGCTCGCTGCCGGCGTCATCTGGGCGCGGCGGAGGCGACGGTTCACATCGGTAGGACGAGTCCTGCCCTAGTACTCGTCATGGCGGCGCAGCGGGAAGTCGGCGTCGCGTCCGTTGGGAATTTGGTCGAGCAGCTGGGAGTAGTACGGAGCGAGCAGGAAGCGGTCGGGCGCCGTGCGTGAGTACGTGTGGTAGACGTTGTCCTCGTCCAGAGCGAAGACATTCCAACCCGGGGACTCGGCCATCCCGGAGGCCAGATCCGTTCCGACGTTCTCGGCCCAGTCTGAGAGCCAGGCGGGTGCTTCCGCGACCATCTTCGCGAGCTCACCCGTCGCCATCTGCTCCTGCGTGAACGCGAAGTCGAAGTCGAAGTTGAAGTCGCTCCCGAACGACGACACGTACGGGAACCGCCAACCCATCCGTCGCTTGTAGGCCTGCAGCTTCTCGATCGGCGCGCGCGAGATGCAGATCAACGTCACATAGCGGTTGTTCAGGTGGACGAGAGCGGCGTCGAGATGGTCGGCAAGGCCTGTGCAGCCCGGGCAAGCGGCTGAGTACGTCGGACCGAACATCAAGTGGTAGATGAGGAGCTGCGAGCGCCCGTCGAACAGCTCCGCGAGCGTCTTTTTCCCCTCCTCGGTATCGAAGCTGTATTCCTTCTCGACCAGGACCCAGGGCAGCTCCTGTCGCAGCTTCGCCAGTTCCTCGTCGAGCTGGCCCAGCTCCTGCTCCCGCTCGAGCAGTTCCTTGCGTGCCGCGGCCCACTCCTCCTGCGTTCCGATCTTGTGGGTGGGCATGGGTTCACCTCTTTTGACGTTGTGTCAGCCTAGACGGGTGGAAGACTTGAAACTCATCGGTGGCTGACACCGTTGCCAATCGAAGGGAGTCGGTGAGATGAACATCACCACGATCGGCAGGGGAACGATCGGCGGGGGGCTTGGCCGCTTCTGGGAAGGGGCAGGGCACAAGGTCACTCCGCTCGGGCGCGACGGTGGCGACGCCGCGGGTGCCGACGTCGTCCTCGTCGCTGTTCCGTCGGGTTCTATCTCGGAGGCGCTCGGCAAGGTGACGGGTCTCGACGGCAAGATCGCGATTGACGCCACCAATGCGTTCCCGGGACGCGACGAGCAGTACGAGTCGCTCGCGCACGAGGTGAAGGCACACACGAATGGTCCTGTCGCGAAGGCTTTCAATGCGAACTCGGGGAGGCTCTTCGATCAGGTCGGCGCGCAGCGGGTTCCGCCGGGCTGCCTGTACGCGGCCGACGACGAGGCGCGCGAGGTCACAGAGCAGTTGATCCGGGAGGCCGGCTACGAGCCGCTGAATCTCGGCGGGCTCGAGAGCGCGCGCCCGCTCGAGGACTTCGTGACCGGCGTGTTCCTGAAGATCTCACCGATCTTCTACCGGTTCGCGTCGCCCGGCGACCTCTAGGTGCGGCGCAGATAGGCGTCGGAACCGTCGAGCCAGTCCTGTCGTGGCGGACAGAAGATGTCGACATCGAGCGTCGTCTCGAGGGCCTCTGCCTTGTGCGGCAGGTGTGAAGGAATATGGAGGACCTCGCCCGCGGCGACGTCGACGGTCTCTGACCCGTCTTCTCCGAGCGAGAACCGGAGGAGGCCCTCGAGGATGTAGGTCAGCTGCTCGTTCTCGTGCGAATGCGTCGGGACGACGCAACCCTTCTCGAGGTACACGTGAGCCAGCATCAGCCGCTCCGTGGAGATCAGGCGCCGTTGCAGGTCCGGCTTGAGCCGCTCCTTCGGCAGATCCTCCCAGCGGTAAAGGGTCGCCCTGCCACTGTTCACGAGCACTCCTCTCGTCTGCTTTATGGGGTAGATCGAGCGCGCTCTTCTATAGTCGGTCATATGGCAGTCGCGCGCGAGACGGCCCGCTGGGATCGGCTCTTCGCAGAGCGGACGCGTGGGGACGTCGGTGAGGGGATCGCCGCTGTCCTCGCGTTCCTGGGACAGCCGGACCTGATCTCGTTCGCGGGTGGCTTCCCCGACCCTGTGACGTTCCCACGGGAGCGCGCGTCGGCGCTGCTCGAGGAGTTTGCCGCCGCGGGCGAATCGGCCGCTTTCCAGTATGCGCCGACTCGAGGGCTGGCCGGCCCGCTCGACGCGATCGCCGGCAGGCTCGACGCGCTGCAGGGTCGCCGTCCGGCGGACGACGAACTGGTGATCACGAGCGGCGCGATCGAAGCGCTCGAGCTCGTCGGCAAGTCGTTCCTCGACCGCGGCGACCTGGTGGTCGTCGAGGGCCCGACCTACCTCGGTGCGATCATGGCATTCCGAAGCTTCGAGGCTGAGATCGTCGCCATCCCGATGGACGAGCACGGGCTCGAGGTCGACGTGCTGGAACGGCGCCTCGCCGACGGGCTTCGGCCGAAGCTCCTCTACACCATCCCCGACCACCAGAACCCGGCCGGAGTCAGCCTCACTCGCGAACGCCGCGAGTTGCTGGTCGAGCTCGCGCGCCGTTACGGCTTCCTGATCGTCGAAGACGTCGCGTACCGTGAGCTCGGCTTCGTCGACGAAGTTGAGCCGAGTCTCTGGAGCCTCGCCCCCGACCTCGTCTTGCAGGCGGGCACGACATCGAAGACGTTGTTCCCCGGTGTGCGGCTCGGCTGGGCAGTCGGTCCCTCTGAGGTCTCGGCGCAGCTCGTTTCCGCGAAGCAGAACACCGACCAGTGCGCGGGTGCGCTCGGACAGCGTCTCTTCGAGGAGTACGTCCGCCGCGGCTGGATCGACCAGCAGCTTGTGCAGTCGCGATCCCTGTACCGGCGCAAGTGCGAGCGGATGCTGGCGGCGCTCGACCGTTGCATGCCGGGGAGCGCACGCTGGACACGTCCGAAGGGTGGCTTCTTCTCGTGGCTGACACTCCCGGATGGCGGGGACGCCGCCGACCTTGCAAGGCGCGCCGTTGAAACGGGCGTCGCCATCGTCCCGGGTTCGCTGTTTTTCCCGGACGGCCGAGGCGCCGGCAATGTGCGCTTGTCGTTCAGCCTCGTCGACGAAGCAATGATCGACGACGGCATCGAACGCCTCGCCTCGCTCGTGAAGTCCTAGCGGCACGCGAAACCCGGAGCGTCTCAGAGGTGGTCGCGGTCTTTATCTGCGCTTAACAGCGTCGTTGGTAGCGTGACGATCCTTGATCGAGGCGCAGAATCTCACCAAGGACTACGGCGACAAGCGAGCCGTAGACGGCTTGACGTTCCGGGTTGAGCCGGGGGTGGTGACCGGGTTTCTCGGCCCGAACGGCTCGGGAAAGTCAACGACGATGCGGCTCATTCTCGGGCTGGATCGCCCTACGGCCGGCACCGTGACGGTAAACGGAAAGCGTTATCGCGACCATGCGGCGCCGCTCCACGAGGTAGGCGCCTTGCTCGAGGCGCGGTCGGTGCACACGGGACGTTCGGCGTATAACCATCTGCTCGCTCTTGCACAGACGCACGGGATTCCGAAGCGCCGAATCGGCGAGCTGATCGACCTGGTCGGCCTGCAGGACGTCGCGAAGAAGCGGGCCGGGACTTTCTCGTTGGGAATGAGCCAGCGGCTCGGGATCGCAACGGCGCTGCTCGGGGATCCGCACACGTTGACATTGGACGAGCCGGTGAACGGCCTCGACCCCGAGGGGATCCATTGGATCCGAAACCTCTTGAGGGATCTCGCCGCCGAAGGGCGGACGGTGTTCGTCTCGTCGCATCTGATGAGCGAGATGGCGTTGACCGCCGATCACCTGATCGTCATCGGCCGTGGCCGCCTGATCGCGGACCTGACAGTCGACGAGTTTGTCCGCAAGGCGTCGAAGAACATCGTCAGGGTGCGTTCACCGCAGGCGTCGGAGCTCCGCGACATCGTTGTCGGCCCAGACGTCGTTGTCGAAACGGTCGAACCCGGTGTCCTAGAGATAGTCGGCTTGTCAGCCGAGCAGATCGGCGACGCCGCCGCAGAACGCGGGTTCGCGATTCACGAGCTGACGCCCCAGCACGCCTCGCTCGAAGAGGCGTTCATGGACCTCACGCGCGACGACGTCGAATATCGGACAGGCCAGGCGCCTTCCGAGCCGGAAGAGGTGGTCGCGTGAGCAGCGTCGTGCAGGTTCCGTCGGTCCCGCGCCTGGAGCATCGGGGACGGGTGACGCAGGCGCGCGTGGCTCTGTCTGAGTGGACGAAGCTGCGATCTGTTCGCTCGACTCGCTATTCGCTCTTTGCGGCAGTGTTGTTCACGATCGGTCTCGCGACGCTTGCCTGCGCCGTTGTCTCGCACCACTACCCGAGCATGAGCCCACAGGACAAGGCGGATTTCCATCCGCTTGAAGTCAACCTGGTGGGCGTCCAGCTGGCGCAGCTCGCAATCGGAATTCTCGGCATCCTCGTGATCACTGCCGAGTACTCGACGGGAATGATCCGCGCTTCGATGACCGCGGTGCCGAAGCGGCTGCCGGTCCTGTGGGCAAAGGCTCTGGTCTACGGGCTCGTCACGGCCGCGCTGATGATTCCGGCGGTCCTGGTCGCGTTCTTCATCGGCCAGTCGATCCTGTCCAGGCATCACATCAACACGGTCTTCACGGACCCCGGCGTCGCACGTGCGCTCTTCGGCGCGGCGCTCTACCTGACAGTCGTGGGACTGTTCGGACTCGGACTCGGGGCGATCGTTCGCAACACGGCCGGCGGGATCGCAACCTTCGTCGCGATCATGTTCGTGCTTCCTCCGTTGATGAACGTCTTGCCGACCAGCTGGGACGACGCGGCCTCTCCGTATCTCCCTCTGGCCGCGGGTGAAGCGATCATGTCGGTTACTCCAGGCAATCATCTCGCGCCCTGGGCAGGCCTCGCGCTCTTTTGCGGCTACGCGGCGGCTGCACTCGCCGTCGGTGCTGTTCTGCTCGTCCGCCGCGACACCTGAGCTCGTACCTCCGGCTCGCTGAACCTCCGGATTTCGGCGGGCACCTGAGCGCTTCCGTAGGCTTCCTCCAACTGTGGAACCGCGGGGCGAGAAGTCGGCCGCTGGGCCGGTCCGGGCCGGCGCGCTCGCGCTTCTGATCGTCGGCTTCCTGGTCCTCGTCACGCTCGCCGCAAGTGGCGGCCGCCCGAGCCGACACGGCTATGTGGCTGCCCGTCCGGTGCCTGCGACCGTTCAGGACAGTTGGATCACTCTGCTGACAATCGCCTACGCGATCGCGATCGTTTGGGTGCTCGTCGTGATGTTCCGGCGGCGACATCGTTGGCAGGATCCGGACTCACACTGGCTGCGGAACTACTGCGCTGTCCTCGTGTTCATGACCGTGCTCACCGGGATCGGCTCCTGGGCGATCACACACGGGCACCTTCGCGAGCGGGCTCACAACCTGTTCGCTCAGCGGGGGCAGCAAGGCCAGGGACAAGGAGGCGGATCCACTGCCGCCCGGCCGGTACCCGCGCGGCCGGCGCACTTCCAGTGGCCGCTTGCCCTCGCGGTGGGCGGGTTCTTCGTGCTCGGCGGTGTCTGGATCGTGATCAGACGCAGCGGCCGGCCGGCAAGAGGGACGCTCGAGGCAGAAGGTGTGGAAGAAGAACTGGCGCGAGCAATCGGAAGCTCGATCGACGATCTCCGCAGGGAGCGAGATCCGCGTCGAGCCGTCATCGCGGCGTACGCGAACCTGGAACGAGTGCTCGCCTCCCATGGGCTCGCGCGCGGTCGCGCGGAGGTGCCGCACGAGTATCTTGCGCACGTCTTGACCTCGCTGCAGGTCCGTGAGAGCGCCGTGCGAGCGCTGACGGAGCTCTTCGAGTACGCGAAGTTCAGCCCACACGAGATTGATGCCACCATGAAGGAAAACGCGATCGAGTCGCTTGTCGCGGTCAGGGAAGACCTCCAGGCGACGACGGAACTGGCGGCATGACCATCGCTCGCCTTCGGCTGGCTCCCGTGAAGAACTCACAGGTTCGAGCTGGGGGAACCTCCCGGTTCCCCCAGACCCCCTCCACCGGTCCGCTTCGCGGACGAGACGCTGCGCGTCTTCCCTCACGAGCTCCCTTCTTTAGGGATCGCCTCAGCCCCCGCGCCGCTGAGATCGCCGCGTGGGCCGAGGACAAAGAGCGGGGAAACCTCCCGGTTTCCCCTTACGCCCCTTCCACCGCTGATCGGCCGAAGAGCGACCGATGACCTGGATCGTCCGCCGTGCGGTCAAGGTCGGCCTCGCCTTCACTCTCGCGGTCGGGTTCACGGCCCTCGCGGTCTCAGGAGCTCGGGCCGTCCTGCTCGACGTCTATCTCCTGGGTCTCGGCGCGGTCTTGCTGCTGGCGCTCGTTCGGTCGACGCGCGAAGGAGGACCGTCCGCCGATCCGTCAGACTTCGATCGAGCCCTTGCGGAGAGCCAACGTCACGCTTCCGATTCAGGCGAGTTGACGCTCGTTCGAGACGTCAAGCAATCGACGATCAGCGCATTTCATCTGCACGTTCGCCTGCGTCCGATCCTGCGCGAGATCGCGGCCCACCGGCTGTGGATGCGCTTCGGTGTCGACCTGGACAGGGAGCAGGAGCGTGCGCGTGAGCTGATCGGGGCCAATGCCTGGGAGCTGGTCCGCCCGGGACGGCTTCCGCCGAGCGACCGCCTCGCACCGGGCCCTGCATCGGCAGATCTGCGCGTCGTCGTCGACGAGCTCGAGAGGGTCTGACGGAGTGCTGACCGTCGGAGACATTGCAACCCGCGGCGATCGGATCATCGAGGAGGTCGAACGCGCCGTCGTGGGGAAGCGTGAAGCGCTCGAGCTCGTTCTGCTCGGCTTTCTCGCCGACGGTCACGTCCTGGTCGAGGATTTTCCGGGGCTTGGAAAGACGTTGATCGCCAGATCATTCGCCCAGGTGTTTGCGATGGATTTCGGGCGCGTTCAGTTCACTCCCGACTTGATGCCCTCGGACGTGACCGGCTCGTCGGTCTTCAACCAGCGAACGGGCGATTTCGAGTTCCGGCCCGGCCCGATCTTCACCAACCTGCTGCTCGGCGACGAGATCAACCGCGCGCCGCCGAAGACCCAGGCTGCTCTCTTGGAAGCGATGCAGGAGCGGCAGGTCACGATCGAGGGCAGGACGAACTCGCTCGAGCGGCCGTTCCTCGTAATCGCGACCCAGAACCCGATCGAGTACGAAGGCACCTACCCGTTGCCCGAGGCGCAACTCGACCGATTCATCCTCCGGATCGGAATCGGGTACCCGAGTCGGGACGACGAGTGGGCGCTCCTCGAGCGAAGGCTCGAGCGCGGGGTCGACGAGGTCCGGCTCGATGCCGTCACCGACCGCCGCGGGCTGCTCGAGATGCAAGAGTCGATCGAGCAGGTGCACGTGTCCGAGCCGGTCGGCACGTACATCGTGGACATCGTCTCCTCCACGCGAACCAGTCAGCGCGTACAAGTGGGTGCGAGCCCCCGCGGCTCCCTCGCGATTCTCAAGCTCGCTCGGGTCAAGGCAGCACTGGCCGGTCGGGACTTCGTGACGCCGGAGGACGTCAAGGCCGTCGCCGTTCCTGCACTTTCGCATCGTCTCATGTTGAAACCGGAGCTATGGGTGCAGCGAGTGCGTCCAGAGGACGTGGTGCGCGAGTCGCTCGAGACCGTGCCGTCGCCGGCCGCGGAGGACTTGCCCACGCGAGTGGAATGACGCGCTCCGCCTCGCCCAAGTTAGGCGCATACGCCGGACTTGCTGCACTCGGACTGCTGGCCGCGCTCGTGCTCCGGCTGCCGGAGCTCGTTCTCTTTGCGGCGCCGTTTGCACTCGTCGCAGCAGTTGCCGCTCTGCAAGTGCGCACGCCGCGGATCGACGTCGAGGTCGAGCTCGATCGCGAGCGGACCCTCGAAGGCGACCTGCTCGACGTTTCGCTCCGGTTCGAGCCGAGCGACGGGACCGAACGCATGGACGTACTGCTGGAGCTCCCACCGGGCCTCGAGGTCGAGGAGGGGATGAATCCGAGCACTCTGCGTCTCAGCGAGGGCGAGGAGCGGGTCCTGCCGTTGCGTCTTCGCTCCCTTCGGTGGGGCGCGTTCCGAGTAGGTCGGATTCACCTTCGCGCCCACGATCCGTTCGGCATGTTTCGCCATGAGGCTGTGATCGACCGGCGTCAGCCTCTCAAGGTCTATCCGACGCAGGAGGCCGTGCGCGACTTGCTGCGGCCTTCCGAGACGCAGGTCTTCTCGGGAAACCACGTGGCGCGGCAGAAGGCGGAGGGGATCGAATTCGCCGACATCCGTCAATTCGTCGCGGGAGACCGGATCAGGCACGTGAACTGGCGGGCAACCGCTCGCCGCGGTGAGCTCTGGGTCAACGAGCATCACGCGGAACGCAACGCGGACGTCGTGATCTTCCTGGACGTGTTCGCAGAAGCGCGCCGTGGTGGGCGAAGCACGCTCGATCCCGCCTTGCGCGCGGCCGCAAGTTTGGCGGCGCGTTATCTCCGCCAGCGCGACCGGGTGGGGTTCGTGAGCTTCGGCGGGACCCTCAACTGGCTGCTGCCGTCGACGGGGGCGCGCCAGCTCTACCGCATCGTCGACGCGATGCTCGACACGCAAATCACCCTCAGCTACGCCTGGCGGGATCTCGTCGTCATTCCGCGCCGCACTCTTCCGCCGCAAGCGCTCGTGCTCGCGCTCAGTCCACTGCTGGACGACCGGGCGGCCACCGCGCTTTTCGACCTCCGTGCGCGAGGCTTCGATCTCGTCGTGATCGAGATTTCGCCACTCGAGCTCGTCGCACGGATGCGAGGAGAGGAACGCGAGATCGCGTACCGACTCTGGCGGCTGCGCCGCGACGCCGTCCGCGGACGCTTCGAGCGGGCGGGCGTTCCGGTCGCCGTCTGGAACGACGAATCGTCTCTCGCAGCTGCAATGGAGGAGGTGGGAGCATTTCGCCGGCGCGCGAGAACCTCACGCGTGTAGCAACCGGACTGGCCGGTCTCGCGCTGCTCGGAGTCGTGGTCACCTACTCGGCGCTCGTCGGCGACCGCCTCGTCGCGGTCGTGACCGCGATCGGTTGCGGCGGGCTCTCGCTTACTGCTCTTGCCCTCGTGGGGCGTTGGCCGAGTCTTCTTCCCTGGGGCTTCGTGGGAGTTGGCGCCGGTTACGCCGTCGTTCTGAGCCTGGGGGAGGGCACGGTCGACGCACGTGCCCCGCTGCTGGCGGCGGCGTTCTTCATTGCGGCGGAACTGTCGTTCTGGTCGATCGAGCGCCGCAGCTGGCGCAGCGAGGGTCAAGTCGTACTCCGTCGGCTTGCCCTTCTTTGCTCGGCCGGCCTCGCCACGGCGATCGTCGGCGGACTGCTCCTCCTGGTGGCGTCGGGCCGAGGCGTCGGACTCGGATATGAGGCCGCAGGCGTGGCGGCCGCCGTGCTCACGCTGGCGGTCATCGCCTTCCTCGTTCGGCGATCACGGGTGTTACGCGGCGACGAGCTCGCGTGACCGACGCAGTCCATCCGCCGCGTCCTGGAGGGTAGTGGGCGTGGGGCTTGCCCTCAAAGAGCGCTTCGGGGTCGAGAAGCCGGTCGTCGCAATGGCGCATCTGCCCCCATTGCCGGGCACACCGTTGTACGACGAGGTCGGAGGAGCGAATGCGATCGTCGAGTCAGTCGCTCGCGACGTCGAGATCCTCACGCGCTCCGGGTTCGATGCGATTCTCTTCTGCAACGAGGGCGACCGTCCGTACCAGCTGAAAGCGACCTTCGAAGGTGTCGCGATGATGGCGCGGGTGGTGGCGGAACTTGCGCCTCGAGACAGGCCGTTCGGAATCGACTACCTCTGGGATGCCGAGGCAGCGTTGGCGGTTGCGGCCGTGTCGGGCGCCTCGTTCATTCGCGAGGTGACGACGGGCGTCTACGAATCCGACATGGGGCTCTGGTCGCCAAACGCGGGCAGGCTCCTGCGTTACCGCCGAGAGCTGAACGCCCAGGACGTCGCCGTGTTCATGAACATCACACCCGAGTTCGCATCGAGTCTCGGGTCGCGCGATATCGAAACCACCTCACGCTCGGTGCGCGTATCCAGCCTCGCCGACGCCATCCTCGTTTCCGGTCCCATGGCCGGCGCAGAACCGTCCGTGGAGGCGGTGCGCGAGGCTAAGCGGGGCTGTGGTTACGAGACGCCGGTCTTCGCGAACACCGGTGTCAAGTCGACCAACGTCAGGGATTTCCTGGCAGTCGCGGACGGGGCGATCGTGGGCTCTGATCTCAAGGTAGACGGCGATACCTGGAATCCGGTCGACTCCGACCGGGCGGCGAGATTCATGGCCGAGGTGCGCGCGGCGAGAGGGACCTAACAGCAGTTCATTCGAGGTTGGAAGAGTGCAGGACGGCCGGTGCTTCGACGGGTTGGGCGGACCACGTACGATGGCCTGCAATGCAAGACTCGTCGTTCACGGTCACGGCAGACACGCGCAAGTTCGAGGACCAATTCGAGCAGCACCGAAGGGAGTTGCGCGCCTACTGCTACCGGATGCTCGGCTCCCCGTTCGAGGCCGAGGACGCGGTGCAGGAGACGTTCATCCGAGCCTGGCGCGGGCTCGAAAACTTCGAAGGCCGAGCGGCGCTCCGGTCGTGGCTCTACCGCATCGCAACGAACGTCTCCCTCGATATGCTCAACGGGCGCGAACGGCGTGCGCGGCCGATGGATCTCGGCCCGGCGCGGGAACCGATCGAGTCCAATCTCCACACGCTGCCGGAGGTGACGTGGATCGAGCCCATGCCGGAGGACGGGCTCGTCTCGCCGGACGGGGACCCGGCGGAGGTCGCCGTGTCGCGCGAGACGATCCGCCTCGCTTTCGTGGCCGCCCTGCAGCACTTGCCGCCGCGGCAGCGCGCGGTGTTGATCCTCTGCGAGGTTTTGCGCTGGAAGGCGAGCGAGGTCGCGGAGCTCCTCGACACGAGCGTCGCCTCGGTCAACAGCGCGCTCCAACGCGCCCGCGCCACGCTCGAGGAGAGCAACCTCAGCGCGGCGGACACTTCGCCCTCGGTGGACGAGGCCGACGCCGAGCTGCTCGCCCGGTACGTCCGCGCGTTCGAGCAGTACGACATGGACGCGCTCACCGCACTGATCCAGGAAGACGCGACGCAGTCGATGCCGCCGTTCGACCTCTGGCTGAACGGCCGCGAGGACATTCTGCGCTGGTGGGTCGGCCCCGGCGCCGGCTGTCGGGGCTCGCGCGTGATCCCGACGGTGGCTGCGAACGGCTCGCCGGCGTTCGGGCAGTACAAGCCGAGCGATTCCGGAGAGGGCTACGACCCGTGGGCGCTACAGGTGCTCGAGATCTCCGACGGTCGCATCGTCGAGTTCACGTTCTTCCTCGACACCGAGCGAGTGTTCCCGCTGTTCGGCCTGCCGCTGCAGTTCGAGAGCTAGCGCCGTTCCGGCAGAACGTCACACAGGCCGATGAAGGCGAGCAGCTCGAGCAGCTCGTTCGACGCGCCGCGCAACCGCGCCTGGCAACCGCGCCGCCGGGCGGCGAGCTGCACCCGTGCAAGGACGTCGACCGACACGGCATCGGGCCCGACCGAGCTGACGTCACAGAGGGCGACCTCGGCGCCGGTCCTCTCCAGCAGGGCGCCGATCTCCTCGCAGAGCCGTGGCAGGTCGGTGCGGGCAATCGGGCCGTCGATTGCGAAGACGACGGTTTGCGGCGCGGAGGCTGCCATCCTGGGTTAGACCTGCAAAGCGGGGGAAACTCATCGGTCGGGCAACCGATGAGTTGTGCGTCTTGAGCTCGTCTAACCAGCAAGATGAACACGACACGCCGAAAGGAAAGCCGAAATGACCTTGGATAGCCGCACGCGCTGGCTCGCGCTCTACGTCCTCTGCCTCGGGGATCTGATGATCGTCCTCGACACGACGATCGTGAACGTTGCGCTCCCGTCGATCAGGCAGGACCTGGGCTTCTCACAGACCTCGCTCGCGTGGGTTGTCAATGCGTACCTGCTGACCTTCGGCGGCTTCCTCCTGCTCGGTGGCCGGCTAGGTGACCTCTTCGGCCACCGCCGACTGTTCCTGATCGGCATCTCGCTCTTCACTATCGCGTCGGTCGCCTGCGGCATCTCCACGACGCAAGGGCCTCTCGTCGCGGCGCGCGCGGTTCAGGGCCTCGGCGGTGCGGTCGTCTCCGCGGTCGCGCTGTCGCTGATGATGAACCTCTTCACCGAGCAGGTCGAGCGGGCGAAGGCGATGGGCATCTTCGGCTTCGTGATGGCGGGCGGGGGCAGCCTCGGTGTGCTCCTGGGCGGGATCCTCACGGACACGCTCAATTGGCACTGGATCTTCCTCGTCAACGTTCCGATCGGCGTCGCGGTCGTCATCCTCACTCTGAAGCTGCTGCCGGCTGCACCCGGCTCGGCCGCAGGCGGCAGGCTCGACGTTGCCGGCGCCGTCACGGTGACGGCGTCTCTGATGCTGGCCGTCTACGCGATCGTGAACGGCAACAGCACCGGCTGGGCGTCCGGCCAGACGCTGGGGCTCCTCGCTGCCGCGGTCGTGCTGTTGGCGCTCTTCGTCGCCATCGAAGCGCGCGTCCCGTCACCGCTGATGCCGCTCGCCCTCTTCAAGCTCCGCAACGTCGCCACCGCGAACGTCGTCGGGATCTTGTGGGCAGCTGCGATGTTCGCGTGGTTCTTCGTGTCGGCGCTGTACCTGCAATTGGTGCTCGGCTACAGCCCCCTCAAGGTCGGCCTGGCCTTCCTTCCCGCGAACCTGATCATGGGTGCCTTCTCGATCGGTCTCTCCGCGAAGCTCGTCATGCGGTTCGGCTTCAGGATCCCTCTGGCCGCCGGCCTGTCGCTGGCCGCGGCCGGGCTCGTGTTCTTCGCTCGGGCCCCAGTCGACGGGAGTTTCGTCGTCGACGTTCTCCCGAGCATGATCTTGCTCGGTGTCGGAGCGGGTATGGCGTTCAACCCGGTGTTGCTTGCAGCGATGAGCGACGTCGATCCGAGCGAGTCCGGTCTGGCCTCGGGGGTCGTCAATACGTCGTTCATGATGGGCGGCGCGCTCGGCCTCGCGATCCTCGCCAGTCTCGCAGCCTCCCGCACGGACAGCCTCCGCGCGGCGGGTGACGGGCCGCTCGCGGCGCTGAACGGTGGCTACCACGCCGCGTTCCTCGTCGGAGCTCTGTTCGCCGCGGCGGCGGCCGTGGTCGGCGCCGTGCTGCTTCGGACCCGACAGCAGGTTGCGAGCGCAGTGCCTGCCGACGCGGGCGCCACTTCTTAAAAAGGACAGTGAGATGAAAAGAGTCGTCGTTTGCCGGAGCGAACGGCCTAAGCTGAAGACATGCACACGGGTGAGGAGATCGTCCTCGCGGTCGTCGCCGTGGCGACCATCCTTGTAGTCCTTGGCCTGTTTGTGTGGGCCGCGGTCAAGGACGGGCAGGAGGACAAGGCGTTGCAAAAGCGACTCGGGATTCGCCGCCGCACGAGGCTCGGGCGCTAGCCGGTTGACACGCTCGCTCCTGCGACCTACAAGGAGCGTGGAGCTCGCAATCGATCGAGGGGGTCGAGGTGTACGAGCCGGGGGAAGGAACCAAGCCCGCTGTGCGGGCCGATGACGAGCGGGATTACGTGGAGTTCTGGCCTGCCGGGGTAGCCACCAGCGGGTGGTTCCTCTGCGCAGCCTGCGGCAATACCGTGATCGTCCGCCAGATGCTGCCGCGCTGCATGCTTTGCGGCGAACGGCTGTGGGAGCGAGCGCGGGTCGCGGGGGTGCCGGCTTCGAGAGCCGTCTGAGAAGAAGGCTCGCCGCACGCGGCTTGTGCCGCTCGTGCCATGACTACGTCGGGATCTGCGCAGGGGCTGTCGGGTCCCAAAGGCGGAAACCGCCGATGAACGCGTTCTCGTTGGCGCCCAGTCGCGCATTCGGCGGCAGTGCATCCAGCTTCCTGGCGTTACCGCCGCCGAGCACGACATACTCCGGCTCCAGTGCCGCGCTCAGTTTGGCGACGGCGTCTGCGACGTCGAGCCGCCAACGCTTCTTGCCTCGCTTCTTCAGACCGGCGCCGCCGATGTAGTCCTCGAACGTGGCCTTCTTGTATGGGAGGTGCCCGAGCTCCATCGGCTGGACGAACCCGTTCGCGACGAGCGCGGAGCCCAGTCCGGTTCCCAGCCCGAGAAAAAGCATTCGGCCGCCCTCGTAGCTGCCGAGCGCCTGCATGGCGGCATCGTTCACGACCTTGGTGGGGTTGCCGAAAGCGCCCACGTAGTCGAAGCCAACCCAGCCGTCGCCCAGGTTGACGGGCTCCGCGATCACGCGTCCGCCGTGGACCGGGCTGGGCACGCCGACCGAAACGCCGTCCCACGTCCAGTCGGATGCAAGGTTCAGCGCGGCCTCGACCATCTGCGCTGCAGTGAGATCCGGCCCCGAATCGGCCCGCCGGGATTCCCGCTCACCACTCGCGAGCACTTTGACATGAGAGCCGCCGACGTCGACGACGAGCACGGGGCTCACGACCGAGCCGAGCTAACTCGAGCCGAAGCCCTTCTTCGCCGCGGCCCGCTTGTCCTGCCGCTTCTCCTTCAGGGACTTCTGGGCTACTTTCTTGCCCAGCTTCTTCGGCTTCGAGGCGCCTTTCATCGTGACCTCCAGGTCGATCTGCGATTTCCTGCGCCTAAGCTTACGCGTTCTCTCCGCTGTAGTTCGTCAGAGCTTCAGTTGCCGCGGAGCTAGGAAACAACCGGCGTTGCGCTTGCCTCGGCGCGGCGCGCGACCTCCCTGCGGACGGCGGGAGCGACCTCGGATCCGAGGAGCTCGATAGCCCGCATGACCTTGTCGTGCGGCATCGTGCCGAGGCTGATCCAGCGCCTCAGGGGCGTAGGTGCACGACAGCGATGCCGTATTCGGCTTCGAGACGCTCGGCGATCAGCAGCCGATGACAGGCCTCGGGGTCGCGCTCCACGCAGAGCAGTGCGCCGAGACCGTCGGCAGGCAGCTCGCGGACGAGCTCGCCGAGATCGACCCGCTCGAGGATCTCGCGGAGGTAGCGCTCGCGGTATTCGGGAGCCAGCTCCATGCGGGAGCGCTTGCCGACGCCCTGCCGCGCGTCCGCGTCGTATTGCACGTGCCGGAGGTCGGTGGTCGGTGCGAGCTCCTTGTGGTGCCCATACTCGATGCCGACCCCGTCGAGCCCCGCCTGGAGCCGAAGCGAGTTGGCCCAGGCGTACTCGGCTCCGCGAACGCCACGGCGCTGGCGCACGTCGAGCACGACTCGCACGTCTGCATCGTCCAGAGCAGCCAGAAATCGGTCCGGCGTCCAGCCGTAGACCCCGATCGTCGTGATCCTCACTGGCGCCGGCAACTTGCCTCGTCGTCAGGCGCCGCGGAAGCGCAGCGCGCCGAGCTCGAGGAGCTCGCGCACGACGTGGAGCGCGTCCTCATGGAGCGTTGCCACCTCGTCGTCCAACAGGCCGAGCCGGTCGGCGGTCGTGTCGATGACCTCGCCGAGGCGCATGCGGCTGTCAAGGGAGGCGACCACCTCCTGCACATCTGCCGAGGCGTCGACGGCGTGCTTCGTGCCTTCGATGAGCTCGACGCTGCCGTCGACATCGACGGCGCGCCCACCGGAGGGCTCGAGCTCGCGGTCAAGTCGCAAGCTCGAGGCCACGCCGACGCGGGCTTCGAGCAACCCCTTGTTGCCGCCGAGCTCGGGGAGCTTCGCTCGCGATTCGAAGGCGCGCAGGATCTGGTCGCCCGCGTCGTCAAGGTCTTCCTCGTCGAGCTCGTCCACTCTCGCGGTGTGCTTGCCGTCGGGGCGCTTGTGCAGGACGACCGCGCCCTCGCTGATGAGCTCCACGCCGAGCGACTCGAAGTACTGCGACCACTCGTCGAGCGCCTCGCCGAGCGCTTCGCCGGCGAGGTGTGAGTTCCACTCCGCGGCATGCGTGAGCGGATCCGAGTTCAGCGTGGAGAGGATCCAGCTCTCGCAACCGCTCGCTTCGGCCCACGCGAGGACACGCTCGTCTGGATTGTCCTCGTCGAACGCGAGCCAGCTCACGAGCATCGCGGCGTAGCCGCCTGCGGTCAGATGTTCGGCCGAAGCGAGAATCACGCGCTCCGATACTTCATCCTCGGAGAACTCACTGTCTCGGTAGACCCAGCGACGCTCCGGGGAGACGACGTAGGGCGCGTTGCATGTGATCAGGTCGAACGTCTCGCCGTCGACCGGATCGAACAGGCTGCCTTGCCGGCACTCGACGTTGTGAAGCCCGTTCAGCGCTGCATTGAGCTCCGTGTAGGCGATCGCGCGCGGATTGACGTCGGTCGCGATCACGTGCCGAGCATGTTGCGCGGCGAGCAGGGCGTGGATGCCGCTTCCCGTACCGACGTCGAGCGCTCGGTCGACACGAGGACGCGGGGTCAGCGAATCGAGAACGCGAGCCGTGGGGGTGTACGTCGCGACATAGTCGGCAGGGTCGTCGCCATCGCGGGAAAAACCGTCCGAGGCGAGCAGGACCTTGCCGATGGGCAGGATCCGGGCACGAGGAACGACCCGGTCGCCGAGCTGCGCCAGCCCCGTCACCTCCAACGCCTCGACGCCTTCTCGGCCAAGCGCGCCCTCGGCCTTCTCGGCTGAAACCGGGAGCTGGAGGAAGAGCAGGCGCACCAGCGTGGCGAGCGAAGTGTCGGGCAGGCGGCGCTCCTCGGCGGGCGTATCGCTGCGCT
>Ga0307282_10000138_pt1 | contig 20372 bp, 21 predicted proteins | sample ER_DNA_121_FD_194475 | JGI IMG/M metagenome (GOLD analysis project Ga0307282, IMG submission 194475) | Bulk soil microbial communities from the East River watershed near Crested Butte, Colorado, United States - ER_DNA_121 | ecosystem: Environmental > Terrestrial > Soil > Floodplain | place...
CGAGACGAGCTTGATCGGCTTACCGGTGACCGCCTTGACCGACAGAGCAGCCCCGCCGCGGGCGTCGCCGTCGAGCTTGGTCAAGACAACACCGTCGAAGTCCACGCGCTCTTGGAAGGTCTGCGCAACCGAGACCGCTTCCTGCCCGGTCATCGCATCGAGCACGAGCAGGACGTTGGTCGGCTTCGCCTCGTTGCGAACCGCGGCAAGCTCCTCCATCAGCGGCTCGTCGATGTGCAGCCGCCCGGCCGTGTCGACGATGACCACGTCGCCTTCCGCGCTCGCGATTCCCTCGCGCGTCGCCTTGACGGGGTCCGAGCGCTCGGCGCTATGGACCGGAACCTGGATCTGCCGGCCGAGCTGCTCCAACTGGTCGATCGCGGCAGGGCGCTGCAGGTCGGCCGCGACCAGCTCGGGCTGCTTGCCTTCCTTCCGCAGCAGCAGCGCCAGCTTGGCAGCGGCTGTCGTCTTCCCCGATCCCTGGAGGCCGGCGAGCAGGATCACCGTCGGCGGCCTGCCGGCGAACGCCAGGCGCGAATCCCCCGAGCCCATCAACGCCGTGAGCTCCTCGTGCACGATCTTCACGACCTGCTGCCCCGGGGTGAGGCTCTTCAGCACCTCTTCGCCCACGGCGCGCTCACGGACGCGGCCGACGAAATCCTTGACGACCTGGAAGTTGACGTCGGCCTCGAGCAGGGCGAGGCGGATCTCGCGCATTGCCGCCGAGATTGCCTCGTCGTCCAGCTTTCCCCGCTTGCGGAGATCGCCGAGTGCTCCCTGGAGCCGATCGGAGAGGGTGTCGAACACGCGTCCAGGGTATAGGCCCTTTGCGGCGTTAGTCTCTGCCGGCAAACGAACTGGGAGGACGAAATGGCAGACGTCGCCAAGGTGATCACGATCATCGGCTCATCGCCGGAGAGCTTCGCGAAGGCCGCCGACGCGGCCGTGCAGGAAGCTTCGAAGACGTTGCTAGGCATCTCGGGCGCGGATGTCGTCTCGATGAGCGCAGTCGTCGAAGGTGACCGGATCACCACATACCGGACGACCGTGAACATCGCCTTCGCGCTCGAGCGCTAACCAACCCTTTTCGGGGCGCGGCCGCACCGGCCTAGACTTGGTCGTGGCTGCATGCCGCTCATGCGGAGCAGACAACGCCGCGGGAGCGAGCTTCTGTCACGCCTGTGGCAGCCCGCTGGCGAGCGTGGCGGTCGCGCAGCCCGAGGTCCGCAAGACGGTCACGGTGCTCTTCGCCGACGTGGCCGGGTCGACGGCGCTCGGCGAGCAACTCGATCCCGAGACACTGCGCACGGTGATGTCGCGCTATTTCGAGGAGATGCGCCGCATCCTCGAGCGGCACGGCGGGACGGTCGAGAAGTTCATCGGCGATGCCGTCATGGCCGTCTTCGGCGTGCCCGTCAACCATGAGGACGACGCCCTGCGGGCCGTTCGTGCCGCGGACGAGATGCTCGAGCGCGTCGCGGAGCTGAACCACGAGCTCGGCGAGCGCTACGGGACACCACTCGAGCTCCGCGTCGGCGTCAACACCGGGCCGGTCGTCGCGGGCGATCGCGGCTCGGGAGAAACGCTCGTCACCGGCGACGCCGTCAACCTGGCAAAGCGGCTCGAGCAGGCGGCGCCGCCCGGGACGATCCTGATCGGCAAGGCCACCTACCCGCTCGTCAAGGACGCGGTGCAGGCCGGGCCGCTGCAGTCCTTCCCGGTCAAGGGCAAGGCCGAGCCCGTGGCGCCGTTTCAACTCGAGGCGGTCGACCGGCTGGCGGCAGGCGTGGCACGGGCCTTCGACCGCCCGTTCGTCGGGCGGCCGGAGGAGCTCGCCGCCCTACAGATCGCACTGCGGCGGGTCGAAGCCGAGCAGTCGTGCCGCCTCTTCACGATCCTCGGGCCGGCCGGGATCGGCAAGTCCCGGCTCGTGGCCGAGTTCACCGCCGCTTCAGACGTGGCGGTGCTCGAGGGTCGCTGCCTCCCCTACGGCGAAGGGATCACCCTCTGGCCGTTTCGCGAGATCGTTCGGACGCTCGGCGGGGCCGAGGGGCTGGCCAAGTCGCTCGAGGGCGAGGAGGACGCCGCCCTGGTCGTCGAGCGCGTGCTCAGCGCGATCGGCGCAGCGCCGGGATCTGCGTCCGCCGCCGACACCCCCTGGGCGTTCCGGCGGCTCCTGGAGTCGCTCGGCCGACGGCGGCCGCTCGTCCTCGTCCTGGAGGACGTGCATTGGGCGGCGCCGGCGCTTCTGGACCTGGTCGAGTACCTGCTCGGTTGGCTGCAGGGACCGCTGTTGCTCGTCTGTGTGGCCCGTCCGGATCTCGTCGAGCTACGATCCGCCTGGCTGAACCCGCGGCCGAACGCCGACTCGCTCGTGCTCGAGCCGCTCGCCTCGGATGAGGCCGAATCGCTGCTCGACGGGCTGAATGCCGACTCGCAGGCACGAGCCCGGATCGCGAAGGCCGCGGAAGGAAACCCGTTGTTCCTCGAGCAGATGGCGGCGATGCTCGCGGATCACGAGGGTGAGTCCGAGCCGCCGATCCCGCCGTCGATCCAGGCGTTGCTCGCTGCGCGGCTCGATCAGCTGGACAACGTCGAGCGCGCCGTGATCGAGCGCGCGGCGATCGTCGGCCGAGAGTTCTCTCGCGCCGCAGTGACCGCGCTCTCGCAGCCGGCGCTCGGGGCTCCGCTGGCGGGGCCGCTGATGGGGTTGGTCCGGAAGGAGCTCCTCGTCCCCGAGACGTCGGCCGGCGGGGAGGACGATGTCTTCCGGTTCGGGCACATCCTGATTCGCGAGGCCGCCTACGAGGCGGTTCCGAAGAAGGTCCGCGCCGAGCTCCACGAGCAGCTCGCGGACTGGCTCGAAATCCGCGACTCCCACGCCGAGGAGGAGGTCGTCGGTTACCACCTGGAGCAGGCGTACTTCGCGCGGTCGGAGCTCGCCCAGCCCGACGAATCGCTGCAAGAGCTCGCGCGCCGCGCAGGCCGCGTGCTGGCGTCCGCCGGCCGCCGGGCGCTGGGCCGCGACGACTTCTCGGCGGCGGTCTCCCTGCTCGAGCGCGCAGCGGCTCTGCTGGAGGCGGACTCGGAGCAGTGGGCGGCCGTTCTGATCGACCTGGGGCTAGCGCTTCGCGAGACCGGCCGGCTCGAGGACGCGGATCGCACGTTCACCGAGGCGGAGGCGGCGAGCGACGAGCGGCTCCGCTGCCGCGCCGTGCTCGAGCGCTCCTCGCTCAGAACCTTCATCGACCCCGGGGTCGAGACCGACGAGTTGCTCCGCGTCGCGAATCACGCGATCAAGGTCTTCGAAGCGGGCGGAGACGACGTCGGCCTCGCGCGGGCATGGCTCCACGTGGCCGAAGTCCAGTGGCTGCGTTGCCACTGCGCGGAGATGGAGGACGTGCTCGCCCGCGGGCTCGTCCATGCCGAGCGCGTAGACGAACGGCGCGAGATCTCGTCGATCCTGGCGCTGATGGCTCCGGCGGCTCTCGTCGGGCCTCGCCCGGTGGGCGACGCGATCGAGGTCTGCCGCGGCATCCTCGAGCGCGGCCACGGCACGGCCGTCGTCGAAGGAAACGTCAGCCTGGTTCTCGCCGTGCTCGAGGCGATGACCGGCCGGATCGACGAGGCTCGAGAGCACTACGTCAAGGCGACGAGCACGCTCGAGGACCGTGGGCTGACGACGCTGCTCGCATCGCTCCGGATGTATGCCGGCATGGTCGAGCTGCTCGCCGGAAACTTCGAGGCAGCCGAGCACGAGCTGAGGCTCAGCTACGACGCGCTGGCGGCTGTGGGCCACAGCGCCTTTCTCTCGACCACAGCAGCTTTCCTCGCCAAGCCGCTGTACGAGCTCGGCCGCTACGACGACGCCTTGTACATGACGCGGGCGAGCGACGCTGCGGCGTCGGCGGACGACATCGCCTCACAGGTGATCTGGCGCGGCACGAGGGCGAAAGTCCTGGCCCACCAGGGAGACGAGAGGCAGGCGACCAAGTTCGCCCAGGAGGCGGTGAAGCTGCTCGAGGACACCGATCTGCTTAACACCCGGGCCGACGCGTTCGCCGACCTCGCGGAGACGATGCGGCTGCTCGGCCGGGACGAGGAGGCCTCGGCGGCGCGCGCCGAGGCGCTCGAGCTCTACGAAACGAAGGGCAATCTCGCCTCGGCCGGCGCAATCCGTCAAACTTGACCGCCTGGCGACTGAGGGAGGACTCGTGACCGAGTACTGGGTCAGGATCGAAATCAGCCGGCGAGACGCGCTGAAGACTCTGGACGAGCTCGCCGACCCACGGAGCAAGCTGCGGCGTCAGCTGCAGAGCAGCAAGCGATCGGCCTTGCGGGCGCTCGCCGAGCGAGGGATCGAAGTCGCGGAGGCGTCGCTCCCCGAAAAGATCACGCTGCCGCCGCCGGAGCAGATCGCCGAGCTGAAGAGTCAGGCACTGAGGCTGGTGGCGAAGGACCGAAAACCGTTCGGTTTCTTCGTGCTCGCCGCCTGCTTCGGAGCGATGCCGCTCGTCGATGCCCCGGATTAGGCGGCCGCGGTTCGTCTGCTTCTTCTCCGAAGACTTTCCGTTTCTCGACATCGCGCAGCTCCTCCGCGGCCGCGTCGAGCAGGTCATCCGTAGGCAGGTCGGGGCCTTCTCGATCCTGCGCGGCGAGACGGTCGAGCTCACCACCGACGAGCTCCAGTTCGTGCTCGCGACGCCTTCGACCGAATGGGTGGAGTCGGCTGACGAGGAGCGGGCTCGCTCGCTCGCGCTCCGAGGCGTGCTGCTCGTGGACGAGCCCGAGGGCGAGCTCGCGGAGCTTCGTCGCCGCGACGAGCAACTCACCGCGCTGAACTGGAATCTCGAGTCCGCGGTCTACCATTTCATTGCGCGTTGGCGGGGTGTCGACCTACGTGAGCAGGATGGCGACTTGTTGCCGCCGAGCGACGAGGCGGTGCGAGAGTTCGTGGCCGAGTACGGCTTACCGCCGCCGGCCTTCCACGCGGTCGGCGGAGAGCGGATCGCGCTTCCGGCAGGCGATCGCGAAGGTGAGCTCTACGACGTGCTGCTGCGGCGGCGCACATCGCGGAGCTTCGATCCCGACCGGGCGCTGCCACTCGAGGAGCTGGCCACGGTGCTGCGCTACGTCTTCGGCTACCACGGCTACGCACGGCTGCACGGTGAGATCACCACACTGAAACGGACGAGCCCCTCGGCCGGAGGGTTCCACCCGGTCGAGGCGTATCCGCTCCTGCTGGGGGTGGAGGGAGTCGAGCCCGGCCTCTATCACTACGACGGCCGCGACCACGTGCTCGAACGGCTCGTCTCAATGGATCGCGGCGCGGGGCGGGCGCTGGCGGCGAGGCTCGTCTGCGGCCAGACGTACTTCGCCGACGCCCACGCGCTCGTGATCCTGGCCGCGCGGTTCGAGCGCACCTTCTGGAAGTACCGCAACCACCCGAAGGCGCTCGCCGCGTTGTTGATGGACGCCGCGCACCTCAGCCAGACGCTGTATCTCGTCTGCACCGAGCTCGGTCTCGGTGCCTTCGTCACCGCGGCGATCAACAATGCGGACGCGGAGGAGGAGCTCGGCCTGGACGGCTACCGGGACGGCGTGCTCGCGATCTGCGGCTTCGGCCTGCCGGGCGAGCAAGCGTCGCCGTTCGACCCCGTTTTCGAGCACCTACCCGGTTAAGAGCGCCCTTGCGAAGTCCTCCGGGTCGAACGGACGAAGGTCGTCGAGCCCCTCGCCGACCCCGATCAGCGTGACCGGGAGCCCGAGCTCGTTCGCGATCGCGATCGCCACGCCGCCCTTGGCCGAGCCGTCCAGCTTCGTCAGGGCGACGCCGGTGACACCGACCGCCTCGGCGAACAGCCGCGCCTGCTGGACGCCGTTCTGGCCGGTTGTCGCGTCGACGACGAGCAGGGTCTCGTGCGGGGCGCCTTCGAGCTTCTGCGCGATCACCCGGCGTACCTTCGCGAGCTCCTCCATCAGGTTCGTCTGCGTGTGGAGGCGGCCCGCGGTGTCGACGATGACGACGTCCCGGCCGCGCTCGCTCGCCGTCTGGATCGCGTCGTAGGCGACGGCGGCCGGATCGCCGCCCCGCTCGCCGCCGACGAAATCAGCCTGCGCCCGCCCGGCCCAGATCTCGAGCTGCTCCTCGGCTGCCGCGCGGAAGGTGTCCGCCGCGCCGAGGACGACTGAGCGACCGTGCTCGCGCAGGCGCTCGGCGAGCTTGCCGATCGTGGTCGTCTTGCCGGTGCCGTTGACGCCGACGACGAGGATGACGCTGGGCGAGCCGTCGAGGTCGAGCTTGCCGGGCTCGCCGAGCAGCGTCGTTGCTTCGTCGACCAGAGCTTCGCCGAGGTCGCCCACCTCGCCGCGGGCCTCGAGGCGCCGCACGAGCTCGGCGGTCGAGGGGACGCCGACGTCTGCGGCGATCAACGCTTCCTCCAGGCGCTCCCAGGCAGCCTCGTCGGCAGGGTCGAACGCGGTCGCGGCGATCTGCTCGGTCAGCGCTCGGCGGCTCTTGCCGAGCGAGTCGCGCAGACGGGAAAAGAAGCCGCTCGCGTCCGCCTCGGTTTCGCCCTCGTCGCCGCCGGCGTCGCCGAGCAGCTCCGCCCAGGTGCGGCTCACTCGGGCGCGAGCGCGTTCTTCAGGCGCTGCGCGGCCGGGAGACGCTGGTCGGCAACGATCGCGGCGATCCCTGCACCGGCGAGCGGCAGCGAACGGCGAACGAGGCCGAGCCCGAGCAAGACGGCGCCGAGCGTGAAGAGCGGGCCGAGCACGATGTCGTTGCGAGCCATGGCCGTGATTCTATGAACCGCTGGCCGGTTCGCGGAGCTCAGGCCGTCGCGGCCAGCGGCGCCTCTTGCGGCACCCGCCGAGAGACGATCTGCGAGACGCCTTCCGTGCCCATCGTCACCCCGTAGAGGCTGTCGGCCGCTTCCATCGTTCGTTTCTGGTGCGTGATCACGATGAACTGCGCCTGGTCCGCGTACCGGCGCAGCAGCTCGACAAACCGTCCGATGTTCGTGTCGTCGAGCGCTGCCTCGACCTCGTCGAGCAGATAAAACGGGCACGGCCGCGCCAGGAACAGTGCGAACAGGAACGAGATCGCGCCGAGGGCCTTCTCCCCGCCGGAGAGCAGCGAGAGCTTCGTCACCCGCTTGCCGGCCGGCCGGAGCTCGATCTCCACCCCGGGCTCGCTGCCGTCATCCGCTCCGTCCTCGTCCGCCTCGCTCAGACGAAGCCGCCCCTCGCCGCCGGGGAAAAGCGTGCTCGCGACATCGGCGAAGTGCTGCTGCACTGCCGCGAACGTCTCCTCGAAACGGCGCTCGACCGTCTCGGTCAGCTCCTTGCGCAGCTTCTCCAGCTCCGCGAGGCTGCGCTCGAGATCGTCGCGCTGCGTCGCCAGCTCGGTCAGCCGCTCCTTCTCCTCTTCGTACTCCTGCTTCGCAAGCGGATTGACCGCGCCGAGTGTCTCCCGCCGGCGCTCGAGCCGGATCAGGCGCTCAGCCAGCGCCTCGCGATCGTCACCCTCGGCTGGCTCGGCGCCGGCTTCCTCCAACCGCCGCTGGGCCGCCGACCGCTCCGCGTCGAGCCGGGCGAGCTCGACGTCGATCGCAGCCGCTCGCTCGCCGACCTCCGCGGCTCCGCGCCGCAACTCCGCCTCCCGCGCCGCCAGTTCCCGCAGCGAGCCTGCGGCATCGCCGGTCCGCGACCCGCCCGCGTCGACCCGTGCGCGCAACGCCGCCTCGAACCGCCGGCCGGCCTCGGCCGCGCCGGTCAGCGCCGCGATGAGGCGATCCCCCGCCGCGACCAGCTGCGGATCCGCCGCGGCCGGCACCGCCGCCGGCCCTGCTTGTAGACGTTCCAGTTCCACGACGAGCCCGCGCCGCCGAGCCTCGAGCTCGAGCCACACCGCTTCGGCCGTCTCACCGGCAAACCAGATCTCGCCGCGTTGCGGGTCGTAGCCGAAACCTTCCGCCGTCACGGCCGGAATCGTCGAGGCGAGCAGCTCCTCCTTCGGAACCACGGCATAGCGCTCCACCAGGTCGGCCGGCCGCGCCCCGATCAGGACGGTGAGATTCCCGAGACCGGCGGCGCGCGCCTGTTCCAACATCCCCAGAGCCGCAGCGGCATCGTCGGCGAGCAGGGCTGAGCCGCGCGGCCCCAGCGCAGCGGCGACGGCACGCTCGCTGCCGGAAACGACCTCCAACTCCGACAGGGCCAGCCGCGCTCCCTCTTCCGCCAGCGCCCGTGCCGCAGGCGGCAGCCCCTCACGTTCTGCGAGCGCCCGCTCGACAGCGTCGAGCCGCTCCCGTGTGGTCCGGAGCCGCTCGTCGTGCGCGGACAGCGCCGGCGCCGAAGGCTCTGCGCGCAAGCGCTCGACCAGCGACTCCGCGGCCTCGCGGCGTAGCTCGAGCCGGTCGGCCGCGCTGCGCAGCCGGTAGAGCGCCGCCGTCGCCTCCTCGCGACGACCGGCGGCATCTGCCAGATCCTCCTCGGCCTGGTTGCGTTCGACCAAAAGCTCCTCGAGCTTCGCGTTCGCCGCCTTTCGCGCCAGGGCCACGGCCGTCTGTCGTTCCTCGATCTCTGCAGCCGCCCCGGCAAGCTCCTCCAGCTCGAGCGCCGCGATCCGCGCCTCGACGGACGCGATCTCGTCCTTCAGCTTCTCCGCGCGCTCGGCTGCGGTCGCCTGGAGCGCCAGCGGCCGCAACCGCTTACGGACCTCGGCTTCGAGATCCCGCGCGCGCTCGGCCTGCACCTGGACACGCGCGAGCTTAAGCTCGGCCCGATGGCGGCGAGCCTTGAACTTGCCGAGCCCCGCCGCCTCCTCGAGCAGCGCCCGCCGCTGCTCCGGCTTCGACGAGAGGATCTCCTCGACCCGGCCCTGCCCGATCACCGAGCTGTGACCTCCGCCGAGGCCGACGTCGGCGAGCAGCTCGACGAGGTCGGTGCGGCGCACCGGTGCCTTGTTGACGAGGTACTGCCCCTCCCCGCCCCGGTGCAGCCTGCGGGTGATGGCGATCTCGCTGAACTCGAGCTCCGAAAACTGACCGTCGGCGTTGTCGAACAAGAGCTCGACCTCGCACCAGTCCGCAGGCGGCCGCCCGGCCGACCCGGCGAACAGCACGTCGTCCGGCTTCTCCGCGCGCAACTCGGAGGGGGACAACGAGCCCGAGGCCCACAGCAGCGCATCGGAGACGTTCGACTTGCCGGAACCGTTCGGCCCGACGACCACGGCAACGCCCCGCTCGAGGTAGACCTCGACCGGGTCGGGAAACGACTTGAAGCCACGCAGCTTGATCGCGCTCAGATGCACGCGAGCCGAAACCTAGCCGCGGCGACGGATGGTGCTCAGCTCGTGACGCCGAGCTTGGCGAGGACTTCCTGCGCCGCGGCCTGCTCGGCAGCCTTCTTCGAGCGTCCGTGCCCGATCCCCGCCTGTTCGCCATCGACGTTCGCGGCACAGGTGAACGTGCGATCGTGGGGCGGCCCGTCGACGTCCAGCACGGAATAGCTGACCGATTTCCCGCGCTGGGCGAGCGCCTCCTGGAGCTCGGTCTTGTGGTCGACGTGCGTTGTCAGCGCGTACTCGATTCGTCCCGAAAACGCCTCGACGATCGCGCCTTCGATCTTCGCAAAGCCGTGCTCGAGGAAGAGCCCCGCGAGTGAAGCCTCGAGTAGCGCGGCCAGCACGTTGCGGTTTTTCATCAACCGCGCCAGCTCCTCCGGTGGGATCCGCTCGCGGCCGCGGGCCTCCAGCCGGGCGCCGAGATCGAGCTCGCGCGCCACCACGGCGCAGCTCGCCCTCGAGACGACGTGGGAGCGAATCTTCGCCAGTCGGCCCTCCGAGAAATCCGGGTACTCGTCGAAGAGGGTCCGCGCGATCGCGAGCTCGAGCACGCTGTCGCCGAGGAATTCGAGCCGCTCGTACGAGGACGCCCGGTCGGGCGCCCACGACGAGTGCGTGAATACGATGTCGAGGCGATCCTCCGGCAGCCCGTCGATCAGACGGGCCAGCCGGCTGCGGTTACTGGTGCGAGGAGACGTAGTCGACGGCCTGACCGACGGTCTGGATCTTCTGCGCATCCTCGTCGGAGATCTTGATCCCGAACTGGTCTTCGAGCTCCATGATCAGCTCGACGAGATCGAGCGAGTCGGCGTCGAGATCTTCCTGAAACGAGGCTTCCTCGTTGATCTCGCTCTCGTCGACACCGAGCTGTTCGCTCAGCACTTCCTTTACTCGCTCGAAAACTTCCTCTCGCGATGCTGCCATTTCACCTACCTTGCCGGTTCGGGGTCAGAGCGCGCGGATGCTAACACGCCCGTTTCAAGGCGTTCTTGGACCCGTCCGACGACGTCGTTCTCAACACCCCGCGCAGCGAGGCGAATTGCGTTCGCAATTGCACGGCGGCCGGAGTTCCCGTGGGCGATAACCGCGAGGCCGCGCAGGCCGAGCAGGTAGGCGCCCCCGTACGTGTCGGGGTCGAGCCGGTCGCGCAGGGCACGCGCCGCGGGGCGGATCAGCAACCCACCCAAGGTTCCGCGCTTACTGGCTTTGATCTCCTCGCGGAGAGCGGCGAGGACGCTCCGAATCGTCCCCTCGAGCGCCTTCAGGACGACGTTGCCGGTGAAGCCGTCGCAAACGATCACATCAGCGGCGCCCTCGAGCAGGTCGCGGCTTTCCGTGTTCCCCTTGAAGTTGAGATCGTCGTCCTCGGCTAGGAGGCGATGCGCCTCGAGCGTCAGCTGGTTCCCCTTTTCGGGCTCCTCGCCGATCGAGAGCAGGCGCACCTCCGGGTTGCGCACCTGGAGGATCTCCTCGGCGAAGACGGAGCCCATGTGGGCGAACTGCCGCAGGTGCTCGGCGCGCCCGTCGGCGTTGGCGCCCGAGTCGATCAGGACGGAAGGCCCTTTCTTCGCCGGCAGGACGACCGCGATCGCCGGGCGGTTGACTCCGCGGAGGCGCCTGATCTCGAGCAGCCCGGCTGCGAGCATGGCGCCGGTATTGCCGGCGGACACGGCGGCGTCGGCGCGTCCCTCGTGGACCAGCCGGCAACTGACCACGAGAGAGCTGTCTCGCTTGCCGCGGACGGCCTCGCCCGGCTTTTCGTCCATCGCGATCACCGTCGCCGCCTCGACCAGCTCGAGACCTCCCGTGTCGAGCCCCGGCGGGCCGACGAGCACCGGCGTGATCCCGCTCGACGCGGCCTCGAGCGCGCCCGCGACGATCTCGTCGGGCGCCCGGTCCCCTCCCATCGCGTCCACCGCGACGCGGACCACGGCGTTACTGGCCGAGCGGGCGGAGCGGCTCGATCTCGCGGCCGCGATACGTCTTGCACGTCCGGCACATCTGATGCGGGCGCGTCGGCGAGCCGCAGTTCGGACAGACGCTCAGCCGCGGCGCAGAGATGCCGTGCTGGGCACGCCGCTTGTCGCGGCGCGACTTCGACGTTTTTCGCTTCGGAACCGCCATGACCGGCCGAGCAGTATAGCCAGGAAGCTTTTTGCCAAGCCTTAACCCGGATTTGCCCGCTCTTCAGACGGCGGGGGCGAGGGTGTGGTCACAACGAAGCGACCACTACCAAGGAGTGAGACAGATGCAGAAGTTGCTCATGATCATCGGCGCGGCCCTCTTGCTGGGAGGCGTCACCGCGGCAGGGACGTTCGCCAGCCTCGGCTCCGGCAGCGACGACAATCCTTCGCTCTCGACCGAGCCGATCTCGGCGGCGACCACGACCACCTCAACGACGACGACCGGCGTCAACCACGTGCGCCGCGAGGATCGCCGGCAGGATCGCGCCGCCGAGGCCCGCGGCCGCGGCAACGAGCCGGGTGAGGACGTGCGCGGGCGTGAGGCCGAGCCGAACGACGACCGTGGTGGCCAGGCCGAGCCGAACGACGATCGCGGCGGCGCAGCCGACGACAACCCAGGCGCCGACGACAGCTCTGGCCGAGGCTCCTCCAACTCCGGCTCAGGCTCCGGCTCCGATGACGGCGGCCACAGCGGGCACGACGGCGGAGGCGACGACGACTAGATCTCAAGTCTCTCCCCTCAGAGAGAGGGCGGCCCCGGCCCCGGCCGGGGCCGTCTTATTCGTGCCCGAGTGGGAAGAATCCGGTGAGATGGCAGGCGAGAAACGCACGATCCTGCTCGTCGAGGACGAGCGCTCGATCACCGAGCCCCTGGCCGCAGCGCTCGAGCGGGAGGGGTTCGAGGCGCGCGTCGCGGGAAGCGTCGCCGAGGCGCTCGAGCAGGCAAACCAGTTCCAGCCGGATCTCGTCCTGCTCGACGTGATGCTGCCGGACGGCTCCGGTTTCGACGTCTGCCGCGAGCTGCGTCGGACCTCGCAGGTGCCGATCATCATGCTGACCGCACGTGGCGAGGAGACCGATCGCGTGATCGGGCTCGAGCTCGGCGCCGACGACTACGTGGTCAAGCCGTTCAGCGCGCGAGAAGTGACGGCTCGGATCCGCGCCGTGCTTCGCCGCACGGAATCTGCCCCCGAGCTCGAGGGCGGCGTGATCGAGATCGGCGATGTCAGGCTCGATCCGGCGAAACGCGAGGTCCGTCGCAGCGGGGAGGCGCTCGAGCTGAGTCGCAAGGAGTTCGACCTGCTCGAGCTGCTGATGCGCAATGCGGGCTCCGTCGTCAAGCGCGAGCGGCTGATCGAGGACGTCTGGGACACGACCTGGTTTGGCTCGACGAAGACGCTCGACGTCCATGTCAGCGGCCTGCGGCGCAAGCTCGGGGACGATGCCAGTGAGCCGCGCTACCTCCACACCGTCCGGGGCGTCGGCTTCAGGTTCGCCGGGGCGGACGAGATGCAATGAGCCTACGGCTGCGGCTGCTGGTCGCCTTCGCCTACGTGGCGCTGCTGATCCTGGTCGCACTCGAGGTGCCGCTGGCGCTCAACCTCTCGCGGCGGATCGACGCGGAGGTCAAGGATGACGCTGCCTCGCAGGCGTTCGTGGTCGCTGCCGGCGCGTCCGGGCGGATGCGAGATGGACAGGAGCTCCGGAAGCTCGCGCGCAACGCAGGGGCACAGCTGGGCGCCCGCGTCATCGTCGTCGGCAAGACCGGGTTGCTGAAGGCCGACTCCGCCGGGACCGCTTCCGGCACCTCCTACCGCTCGCGTCCAGAGATCAAAATCGCTCTCGACGGCCGTCGCGCCCAGGGCGAGCGGCACAGCGCCACGCTCGGCCAGGACCTCCTCTACACCGCCGTGCCGGTCACCAATCAGGGCCGGGTCGTCGGCGCGGTGCGGGTAACGCAAGACGTGAGTGCGGTCGGTCGGCGCATCCGCCGCAGCATTCTGGTGCTTGTCGCAATCGGAGGCTTCGCGCTCCTGATCGGGCTCGCGATCGCCTGGTTCCTTGCGAGCTCGCTGTCACGCCCGCTCCGCGACCTCGCCCAGACGGCGCACCGTGTCGAGGAGGGCGACCTCGAGGCCCGGGCCGCGGTCAGCGGTCCCAAGGAGAGCCGCGAAGTCGCCCTGGCGTTCAACGACATGACCGAGCGACTCGAGCGAGTTCTCGCGGCTCAGCGCGAGTTCGTCGCCAACGCCTCGCATCAGCTGAGAACGCCGCTGACGGGACTGCGACTCCGGCTCGAAGCGGCCCGCGCCGGGGCGACCCCCGACATCGACGCCGACCTCGCGGCCGCGGAGACTGAGCTCGAGCGCCTCTCCCGCCTATTGACGGGGATGTTGACGCTGGCGCGCGAAGGTGGCGAGGCCGGGCCTGGCAGGCCGGTCTCGCTCCCGGATGCTGCCCGGCGGGCGCAAGAGCGCTGGCAGCCCCGTGCGGAAACCCGCGACCAGCAGCTCGTGCTGGCCGGCAACGGCGACGCGGTCGCCGAAGCTTCCGACGAAGACATTGCGATCGTGCTGGACAACCTGATCGAGAATGCGTTGCACTATTCGCCCGACGCCTCGACGGTGACGGTCGACTGGGGCCAGGCCGACGGAGCCGCATGGATTGCCGTTCTGGACGAAGGGCCGGGCCTCGCGACGGGCGAAGAGACCGCCCTGTTCGAACGCTTCGCGCGCGGCAGCGCCGGACGCGACGAGGCCGGGGGGACGGGCCTCGGCCTCGCGATCGTGCAGACGCTCGCCAATCGCTGGCGCGGACGGGCATCGATCGAGAACCGAGCCGAAGGCGGCATGCGCGCGGAGCTGCGCCTACCGCGGGGCTAGGGTGGCGGCGTGGAAAGCCGGATCAAAGTCGCGTTGCTCGCCTTCGTCGGGCTGCTCGTCGCCGTGGGGATCGGCGTGGCCGCCTACGTCGTCTCGAAGGACTCGGTCGGACTGCCCGTCACCAAGCTCGATCCCAAGCCGCTCGCCCCGGCAACGACGACACGCCCCGCCACGACGACTCGCACGACGACGCATGCGACCACGACCGTGGACGACCACGGCGGTGGTGGCGGCAACTCCGGCCCCGGAGGTGGCGGCCACGGCGGCGACGATTAGAGCTGGTCGCGCAGCTCGGCGAGTGCAGCCCAGCGCGAGTCGGTCCGCTCCTCGTCGTGGGTGTGCGGCTCGGCGTTGAGGTCCTTGCCACAGACCGGGCAGAGTCCCGCGCAATCCGCGCGGCAGAGGATCTGTTCGGGCAGCGCCAGCACGACCGCGTCACGCGCCCAGGCGGAGAGGTCGAGCCTGTCCTCGTCGAGGTAGGGCGTCCGCAGCTCGTCCGAATCCGGATTCGTCGCCTGATACTCGCGGGCGGAGATCGGGACGTCGAGCACGGCGTCGGCGAGACAGCGGTAACAGGGGCCGTGGAGCCTGGTGTCGAAGTGCAGCTCGAACACAGTGCCCGTGCTCGCGCGGGTGATCGACAGCTCCGCCGGCACCGTCTCCGGCACCGGCAGGTAGCGCTGGCCGCCGAGCTCGAGCGGGTCCAGCTGGACGTCGAGCGCGTCGGCGAACTGCTCGCCCGAGCGGAGCTTCAGCGTGCGTAGGTTGAACGTGGTCACGTGACCAACGTAGCAACCGCTAGACCCGGTTCACGACCTCGCCGAGCGGCTTGCGGTTGGCTTCGCGACTCCACTCCTCCGCGCTCTTCGACTGGGGGTCGACGAGCCGCTTCGGGTAGCCGAACGAGAGCACGATCACGGGCAGGATGCCGCCCTCGAGCCCGAGCAGCTTGCCGACGGCGCCCGCGTCGGGCATGCCGTTGGGACAAGAGCCGACGCCTTCATTCCAGGCGACCAGCATCATGTTCTGAGCCGCGCGGCCGACGTCGAGAGCGCTGCCTCCTTCCGGCGTCGCGATCGCGACTATGAGCGCGGCGCCGCGGACGTTGTCGCCGGCGTAGACGGCGTCGGCGAGTTGCTTCTTGCGGCCATCGTCCTCGACGACCACGAACGTCCAGGGCTGCCGGTTGACGGCACTGCCGGAGACGCGCCCCGCATCGAGGATCCGCGTGACGATCTCGTCAGGGATCGGGCGATCGGCATAGCGTCGCCAGTCGCGCTTGCTCGCGACGGCCAGGTAGGTGTCCACGCGGTCTCTAGTACGGCTGGTCGTCGTTCGTCGAGCCGCCGTCGACACCGACGCCGACTCCTGCGACGACCGACTCCTGCGAGCGCTCGTGCAGCCGCTCGCGACCCCGCCGGACCGCGCCCAGGAACTTGTCGAGGTTCGTCTCGAGCGTCGACAGGATGCTGTCGGCCCAGTCCTCCATCTCGAGACGCGTCTCACGCGCCTGTCGCCTGGCCTCGTCGACGATCTCCTGTGCCTGGCGCTCCGCGAGCTTGACGATCTCCGTCTGCGAGGCCTCGCGAACAGCCTGCTCGCGTGCCTCACCGAGGATCCTGTCGCACTCCCGCTTCGCCTCCGCGAGCATCTCTTGCCGCTCCTTGACGATCCAGCGAGCCTGCTTGATCTCCTCGGGGATCGTCGCCCGCATCTGGTCGAGGATGTCGTAGATCTCCTCGCGGTCGATGCGAACCTGGTCGGTGAGCGGCACGGCCTTCGCGTTGTGCACGAGGTCGTCGAGTTTGTCGATGAGAACGAGTACGTCCATGAATTTCCGCAGTTTACAGAGGAAACTCTATTGGTCACCTTTGCCGAACAGGCGGGCGAAAAGGCCGGGTTGTCGGTCCGGCTCGGGCTCAGGCTCGGGTTCGGGCGGCTTCATGGCGGAAAGCTCGCGGGCTTCGTTCGTGCCGAAGACCCAGCGCCGGCCGCTTGCGCGGAGTTGCTCGAGCAGCCCGGCGGCCTCCTCGGGCTCGATGCTGACGTCGCCCGGTGTGACGAGCTTTTCGGCGAGGGTCGCGGCCGCCTCGGGCTCGCCGCGCGCCTTCAGCTTCTGGGCCAGCTCCTGCGCGTCCTTGCGCGGCAACGTGACGGCGCCGCCGCGGCCGCCGGCGAGGAGATTCTCGAGTCGCTGGGTGTCGGTCATTCCCCTGGGTTCTCCGGTGTCCCCGGGCGTCCGTCAGGAAAGAGCTCTGTAAAGCGTCTTGCGACAGCCTCCGGGACGAGGCCGTCCACCTTTCCGCCGAACGAGGCGATCTCCTTCACGCCGCTCGACGAGACGAAGCTGACCTCCGGGCTCGCCATCACGTAGACGGTCTCGACCTCCGGCGCGAGCGTCCGGTTCAGCTGATTCATCTGGAACTCCCACTCGAAGTCGGAGATGACGCGGAGGCCCTTGACGATCACCTTGGCCTCCCACTTGCGGGCGAAGTCGACGACGAGCTCGGAGAAGACCTCGACCTCGACGTTCTCGATCCCGGCGAGCACGTCCTTGAGGAACGCGACCCGCTCGTCGAGCGTGAACATCGGCTGCTTGTGCTGGGGGTTGCCGACGACGCCGATGACGAGGCGGTCGAAGATGTCCGCCGCGCGTTGGATCACGTCGACGTGGCCGTTGGTGACCGGGTCGAACGTGCCTGGATAGATCGCGGTGATCATTCGTGTTCGAAGAGTGTGATCCGGGCCGAGCCGTACCGGCGGCTCGTGCGCTTGTTGAGCGGCGGGAGCTCCGGCTCGGTGCGCGAGTCGGTTTCGACGACGACGAGCCCGTCCGTGGCGAGCACGGCCGGGAGGTACGTGGAAAGCCTGTTTTGCAGGGAAGAAAACATCTCGTAGGGCGGATCGACCAGCACGAGATCGTAGCGGCGGCCCGCACCGGCCTCGGAAGCCAGGACCCGGAGGGCGTCCTGCTGCAGCACCCGCGCGCCGGTTAGTCGCAGCTTTTCGAGGTTGCGGTCGATGGCGCGGCAGGCCTCGCGGTCGGTCTCGACGAAGACGGCCGAAGCGGCGCCGCGGGAGAGGGCTTCGAGGCCCATCGCTCCAGACCCGGCGTAGAGGTCGAGCACAGCCGCATCGTCGACGGGGCCGATCAGGTTGAAGGCCGCTTCGCGGGCACGGTCCGAGGTCGGACGTGTGTCATGGCCCTTCGGCGCGACGATCCGCGCGCCCTTATTCGATCCCGCGATGATTCTCACAGCGGAACGCTCACGCCAGCGCGCCGGTGTCGGCATCGGCGAAGAAGCGCTCGAGCTCGTCGTCCAACGGCCCGTGCGTCGCCGCGACCTCTTCGGCCAGCTCGCGCGCCCGCTCGAGCAGCTCGCGGTCGGCCCGCAGCCGCGTGAACCGGAACTCCGAGACTCCAGCCTGCCGTGTGCCCAGCAGCTGGCCCTCGCCGCGTAGCTCCAGATCCTTCTCCGCCAGCTCGAAGCCATCTGTGGTCTCCACCAGCGCCTGCAGCCGCTCGCGCGCGTTGTCGGTCAACTCCTCCTTGGCGCGCGAGACGAGCAGGCAGTACGACTGCTCTGCGCCGCGGCCGACGCGCCCGCGCAACTGATGGAGCTGAGCGAGCCCGAACCGGTCCGCCTCCTGGACGATCATGATCGTCGCGTTCGGGACATCGACGCCGACCTCGATCACAGTCGTCGAGACGAGCACGTCGAGCTCGCGCGCCTTGAAGCTCGCCATCAGCTGCCGCCGCTCGGCCGGCCGCAGCCGCCCGTGCAGCAACCCGACTCGGTACTCGCGCAGCTCACCGCGCCGCAACCGCTCCGCCTCGGCCTCGGCCGCCCGCGCCTGCGACGTCTCCGACTCCACGATCAACGGGCAGACGACGTAGGCCTGACGCCCGTCGTCGAGGTGCTTTCGCAGCCGGCGATAGGCCTCGGGGCTGCGGTCTTCGGTCACCCAGCTGGTCATGATCGGTTTGCGATTCGCGGGCGGCTTCGAGATCTCGGTGACGGAAAGATCGCCGTAGACGGTCAGCGCCAGTGTCCGCGGAATCGGCGTCGCCGTCATGTGCAGGACGTGCGGCGACCGCCCCGCGGCCAGGGCGCCACGCTGCTCCACGCCCGCGGCACCGCTTGCGGTGCCGCCTGAGAGGCCCGCGGGCTTTGCCCGTGGGCCGTTAACCCCGCTCTCGCGACCCCTTGCCGCTAGAGCCTGTCGCTGCTCCACGCCGAACCGATGCTGCTCGTCCACGACCGCAACCGCCAGATCCGAGAGGTCGACTCCTGCCTGGATCAGCGCGTGCGTGCCGACGACGATTTGCGCACCCTCGAGCTCGCCCTTGACCGATCCCGTCAGCAGCGCCGAGCGCACGCCGACGGCCGCACACAAGGGCTCGAGTGTCAAAAAGTGCTGCTCAGCAAGAGTTTCTGTCGGAGCCATCAGGGCGCCGGTCTTCCCGGCCTCGATCGCGCGAAGCAACGCATACAGAGCGACGACCGTCTTGCCGGAGCCGACGTCCCCTTGCAGGAGCCGCTGCATCGGCCGCGTTCCGGCGAGGTCGCCGTCGATCTCGGCGATCGCCTGCTCCTGATCGCCGGTCAGCTCGAACGGCAGCGCCTCCCGGTACCGCGCAACGATCTCGCCGGGCTGACCGAGCGCAGGCGCCGAGGCTTCCTCGGTTCCCTCGCGAATCCGTGCGAGCCCGACCTGGAGCATCAGCAACTCGTCGAAGGCGAGCCGGCGCCGCGCGGCCTCGGCCTCTTCGGCCTCGCGCGGTTTGTGCAACGCCGCCACGGCATCGAAGCGGAACGGCAGGCGCTCACGCGCCCGCACCGCGGCGGGCAGCGAATCCCCGAACGCGCGAGCGAACGGCAACGCGGCTTCGACCAGCGCCCGCAGGCGCGGCGAGGCCACCTCCTCGCTGGCCGGATAGACCGGCGCGAAGTCCGCTGTCGCAGCCGCCCCGTTCAGGTCGTAGGAACGGACATGAAATTCGTTCCGCCGCAGCTGCCCGCGCAACCGCAGCCTCGTTCCCGGCTGAAGCTTGTCCGCGAGCCAGGGCTGGTTGAACCAGACCGCCGAGATTTCGCCGCTCGAGTCGCGCACCGCCGCCTTCAAGACGGTCAGCCGCCGCCGGGTCGGCCGCACCGACACCCGGCGAACCTCACCGGCGATCACCGCCTCGTCCTCGCCGAAGAGATCCGAGATCGGCGTCTCGCCGACCGCCTGCTGATAATCACGCGGCCGGTGCTCGAGCAGGTCGCGAACGCTCTGCAACCCCAGCTTTGCGAGCTTGGCCCGCAGTGCCGGGCCGACGCCCGGAAGCGTGTCGAGGGAACGCTCGAGCACCTCGGGCTGTGGCCGAAAGCGAGGCGCCGGCCAGCGCTTGGGCGGCTCGGCACCCGCGAAGGCGCGCGGCTCAGCCATCGTCGAACCAGAACATCCCGACCGTGCCGGGCCCGGCGTGCGTGCCCACGACGGGGCCAAGCGTGGTCACGAGCTCGAGCTGGGCCAGCGAGCGCGTTCGTCGCACCATCTCCTCGAGCGCCTCGGCCCGGTCCGGTGCGTCGGCATGCGCGATCGCCACACGAAGCTCCGGCCGGTCGTCCGAGCCGGCCTCGAGCGCGGCGATGAACTCCAGGAAGGCGCGGCGATTGCCGCGAACACGCTTGATCGGAACGACCTCGCCGCCGCGAATCGTCAGGATCGGCTTCACCTTCAGCAGCTCGCCGGCCCACGCCGACGCCCGCCCGATCCGCCCACCGCGGGCGAGGTAGTCGAGCGTGTCGAGCGTGAAGATCAGTTTCGACTTGCGCCGGTGCAGGTCGGCCAGACCCTCGACCTCCTCGTCGGTCGTGCCGCGCTCGAGCCGCCGCTGGATCGCGAGGCCGAGCATCGCGACGGCAGCCGAGGCGCTCTCCGTGTCGACAATGCGGACGAGGTCGCCGAAGTCGCGCGCCGCGATCCGTGCACTCTCGACCGTCCCAGAGAGCGAGCCTGCGATGTGCAGTGAGTAGACGCGCGAGTACGAGCGAAGCTCCTCGTAGGCGGTGTGGAAGTCGCCGGGTGTCGGCTGCGACGTCGTCGGCGTCACAGGCGACGTGCGCAGTCGCGCGTAGAACTCGGCCGGCCCGAGCTCGACGTAGTCGCGGAAGCTCTGCTCGCCGA
>Ga0307282_10000139_pt1 | contig 20281 bp, 23 predicted proteins | sample ER_DNA_121_FD_194475 | JGI IMG/M metagenome (GOLD analysis project Ga0307282, IMG submission 194475) | Bulk soil microbial communities from the East River watershed near Crested Butte, Colorado, United States - ER_DNA_121 | ecosystem: Environmental > Terrestrial > Soil > Floodplain | place...
TGCCTCGTCGCGGTCGACCACGAGCCCGGCCTCCGTCATCCAACCGGCCGCAAGCTCGTGCGCCGCATCCTCCTCGTGCGAGTACCCCGGGCGGGTCGCACCGCAGATCGCATACAGCGCGTCGAGGCGCTCGAGGACCCGGGAAGCCGCTACAGCCCGAAGGGGTTGAACGGCTTCGGGCTCGTCGAGAGGAGCACGCTCTTCGTCTCGAGGTAGAGCTCGAGCGTCTCCAGGCCCAGCTCCCGGCCGAAGCCCGACTGCTTGTAGCCGCCGAAGGGAATGCCGGGGAAGGCGGTGTAAGGGGTGTTGATCGCGACCGTTCCGGACTTGATCCGTCGCGCCACCCGGTGGCCGCGACCAGGATCGCCCGTCCAGACCGTTGCGAAGAGCCCGTACTTGACCGCGTTTGCGAGCTTGACCGCTTCCTTCTCGTCCTCGAACGGGACGATCGTGACGACGGGGCCGAAGATCTCCTCCTGCGCCACGGTCGAGTCGTTCGTGACGCCGGCGATCACGGTCGGCGGATAGAACGCGCCCGGCCCCTCGGCCGGCTCGCCGCCGGCGACGATCTCCGCCCCGTCCGTCCGCGCGCCTTCGACGAATCCGTGCACCTTCTCGCGATGAGCCTCCGAGATCAGTGAGCCCATCTGCGTCTCGGCGTCGAGCGGGTCGCCGACCTTCAGCTTCCCGGCGGCATCCGCGAACCCCGAGACGACCTCGTCGTAGATCGACTGCTCGACGAGGACGCGCGAGCGCGCCTCGCAGCTCTGGCCGGCCGAGTAGTAGATCGCCCAGGCCGAGCTCGGGATCGCGTCGGCGAGATCCGCGTCGGCGAAGATCAGGTTCGGGCTCTTGCCGCCGAGCTCGAGGATCAGGCGCTTGATCGGCTCGGAGGAGAGGCGCATGATCTCGCTCCCCGTCCGGGTCGAGCCCGTGAAGGCGACCTTGTCAACGCCGGGATGGCGGACGAGGTGCGAGCCAGTCGTCGGCCCGTCGCCGGGGACGACGTTGACGACGCCCGGCGGAATGCCGACCTCGGTCGCGAGCTCGCCGAGCCGCAACGCCGTCAGTGGCGTCGCCGGATCCGGCTTGAGCACGACCGTGCAGCCGGCCGCCAGCGCCGGCGCGAGCTTCCAGGTGGCCATCATCAGCGGGTAGTTCCACGGAACGATCTGCCCACAGACGCCGACCGGCTCCTTGAGCGAGTAGAAGAGAAGCGAGCCGCCGACCGGATTCGAGCGCCCGCCGATCGATGAAATGGCGGCGCCGAAGAAGCGGAAGTTCTCGATCGCCTGGAAGAGCTCCGCCTTGACCGACGAGATCGCCTTGCCGACGTTGCGCGCCTCGAGCTCGGCCAGCTCCTTGCGATTCGCCTGGATCGCGTCCGCAAGCGCGTGCAGCAGCCGCGAGCGCTCGTTCGGCGGAGTCTTGCCCCAGTCGCCTGCCAGGGCCGCCTGGGCCGCGGCGACGGCGCGATCGACGTCTTCGGGGCCGGCCATCGCCGCACTCCCCAGCGGCTCGCCGGTCGCCGGCTCGATCAGTGCGCGAGCCTCGCCGGCGCCCTGGTCGGCCTCGCCGTTGATGAACAACCCGTATTCGCGCTCGGTTGCGACCGCCATTGCGCCGGACGATAGCTCACGCCGGGGGAGCGGCCCCTTGCGGAGCCGCTCCCAGGTTCGTGCTGTTAGCCGGGCGTGATCGTCCCGAACAACCCGTCGTTCTCGTCGTTCGGACCGGCCGTGAAGTAGAGCGTGCCGGGCGTTCCGTTATTCCCGCCGGTGCTCACCTCCAGCGCCCAGAGACCGTCGATCTCGAGCGGCTTTCCGTTCACGCCGCGGAGCTGGCCACGATCCTTGAACGAACCGTTCGGCTGTTGCTCGTAGGCGGTGATGCGCCCGTCGCCGAAGTTTCCGACGAGGAGGTCGTTGGCGAACTCCCCGAAGCTCGGCGAGGCCATTGCGAGCCCCCACGGGGCGTTGAGGTCGTCGCGACTTGCGACCCGACCCAGCAGAGTCCCAGCCGTGTCGTAGACGTCGACGAACCCCTTGCCATGGCCCGCTCGCTCGTCCTCGCGGGCCTTGTCCTGCCGAGCGTAGGTGACGAAGATCCGCGTTCCAATCGTCTGGATCCCGAACGGCGCGTAGTGCTTCGGCAGCTTCGGATCGACAAAGGCCCCAGGAATGTTGACGGGGTTCCAGGCGCCGTCGTAGACGTCGACCTTCGCGTTGTGGAAGTCGGTCGCATAGAGCTCGGGACCGACCGGGCCGGTGGCGATCGCGAGCCCCTTGTAGATGGCGCCGACGCCCGAGTTGTCAACACCAACCTGCGCCTGCGTCGAGGGGGGCGGCGGCGGGACGCCCGGGTTCCAACCTCGAATTTTCCCGTCCTCACTTGCCCAGATGAAGAACGACGGGCCGGCCGACGCCCCGCTCCGAACCACAAACGAGCTCGTCGTGTTAGCGACCTCCCCCGTAGGGCCGCCGTCAACCGTGACGACAAGCGACTGCTTGTTGCCGCTGCCGTCGTACAGGGTCGACACGTCGGTGCCGTTGTCGGCGACCCACCAAGGTGAGGTCCCGCGGGCGACGAGGCCCCACCCGTTCACGAGCTGAGGATCAGTGTGTGCCGCGGGCACGCCTCCGTTCGAGACGAGCGGCGTGACCACGTAAGGCTGACTCTTCGCGGCGCCGGCCGACATTGGCACGGTGACGAGAACGAGTGCGAAGAGCGCGAATGTCCAGGCTCCGAGCCTGGGAATGGGTAGATGCATGCTCTCCTCCTTTCCCTCGGAACGGACCTACTCCAGGCGGCGGCAGTCGGTTTTCGGCGAAAGGTCTTAGGCGCGCTCGAAGAGCGCTGCCTGGCCCTGACCGACGCCGACGCACATCGTCGCGAGGCCATAGCGGCCGTCACGTCGGCGAAGCTCGTGCAGGAGGGTCACGACGAGCCGCGCGCCGCTCATCCCGAGGGGGTGGCCGAGAGCGATTGCGCCACCGTTGACGTTCACCCGCTCGGGATCGAGGCCCAGCTCGCGAATGACGACCAGGCTCTGTGACGCAAAGGCCTCGTTGAGCTCGACGAGGTCGAGCTCGGACGCCTCGACACCCGCCCGGGCCAGCAGCTTCTGCACTGCAGGGATGGGCCCGATCCCCATCACCTGCGGATCGACGCCCGCGACCGCCGCGCCGACGAACGAGCCGAGCGGCTCGGCGCCGAGCTCGCGCGCCTTCTCCTCCGAGGCGATCACGACCGCAGCCGCGCCGTCGTTGATCCCGCTCGAGTTGCCGGCCGTGACCGTGCCACCCTCGCGGAACGCCGGCTTCAGCGAGGCCAGCTTCGCGGCATCGGTGTCGGGCCTGGGGTGCTCGTCGCGCTCGACGTCGCCCACGGGCACCAGCTCGTCGGTGAACCGGCCCGCCTCGTCGGCTGCGGCCCAGCGCTGCTGGGACTGCAGCGCAAAAGCGTCCTGCTCTTCGCGGCTGACGCCGTAGCGCTCGGCCACGTTCTCGCCGGTCTCGCCCATCGACTCGAGCGGGAACATCTCCTCGAGCCGCGGGTTCGGGAAGCGCCAGCCGAGCGTCGTGTCGTAGACGGTGCGGTCGCCGCGAGGGAAGCCGTGCTCGGGCTTGCCGAAGACGAAAGGCGCGCGGCTCATCGACTCGACGCCGCCGGCGACGTACAGGTCCCCTTCGCCCGCACGGATCGCGTGGCCGGCGGAGACGATCGCCGACAGTCCCGACGCGCAGAGGCGGTTCAGCGTGACGCCGGCAACGGTCTGGGGGAGCCCCGCCAGGAGCGCCGCCATCCGCGCGACGTTCCGGTTGTCCTCGCCCGCCTGATTCGCGCAGCCGAAGTAGACGTCCTCGATCTCGCTACCGTCGACGCCCGCGCGCGCGACGGCCTCGCGGATCACGAGCGCGGCGAGGTCGTCGGGCCGCTCGCCTGCGAGCGCGCCGCCGTAGCGGCCCACCGGCGTGCGAACGCCGCTCAGAATGACCGCTTTGCTCACGGAAGCGAGGCTAGCTCACGAAGTCGAGCTCGACGCGGGCCGGGAACGCGCCCAGCTCCTCGCCGCGGCGCAGGAGCTCCGTGACGGCCTGCCGGCCCTCTTCGCCGTAGTCGCACGTGAAGTCGTTCACGTACATGCCGACGAAGCGGTCGGCGAGCTCGGTGTCGAGGCCGCGGCCGAACCCCAGCGCGTACTCCATCGCTTCGGCTCGATTCGCGAGGCCGGCCTCGATCGACTCCCTCAGAACCTCGGAAAGCTCGTGCAGAACCTCGGGCCCCAGGTCGCGCCGAGCGACGTTGATCCCGAGCGGGAGCGGGAGACCTGTCTCGAGCAGCCACCATTCGCCGAGGTCGACGACCTTCTGCAGACCTTCGGCGGCGTAGGTGAGCTGGCCCTCGTGGATCAGGAGGCCTGCCTCCGCGCGGCCGGACTTGACCTCGTCGAGGATCTGGTCGAACGGCACCTCGCGAAAGTTGAAGTCGCCCAGGTAGAGCCGGAGCACGAGGAACGCGGTCGTCATCCGCCCCGGCACCGCGATCTCGACGGACTGCAGCTGCTCGCGGGTCAGCCCTTCGCGCGCGACCACGATCGGGCCGTAGCCCGAGCCCATGCTCGCCCCGTGCGGCAGCACGCTGTAGCGGTCCTGCACGTACGGGTACGCATGGAGCGAGATCGCCGTGGTTTCGAGCCGGCCTTCGAGAGCCCACTCGTTGAGCGTCTGGATGTCGTTGAGGACGTGCTCGAACTCGAAGCCGCGCGTGTCGATCTTGTCCGCGGCGAGCGCCCAAAACATGAACGCGTCGTCGGGGTCCGGGCTGTGTCCGAGCCGGATCAGCACAGCGGCCACGCTAACAGCCGTGGCCTAACATGCGCGGCGATGGCAGGGCCGGCGCTCACCGAGGCGATTCAGGACTACCTGAAGGCGATCTACAAGCTCCAGGAGGACGACTCGCGCGTCTCGGTAACTGCGCTCGCGAAGGAGCAGGGGGTTGCCGCCGGCTCAGCCAGCGAGATGGTGAAGAAGCTCGCAGCACTCGAGCTCGTGGACCACGCTCCCTACAAGGGCGTCCGGCTCACGGCGGCGGGCGAGCGCGTAGCCGTCGAGGTGATCCGCCATCACCGGCTGCTCGAGCTCTATCTCGCCGAGACGCTGGGCGTCGACGTCGACGACGTCCATGCCGAAGCCGACCGCCTCGAGCACGTGCTCTCGGAGGAGCTGGAGTCGAGGATCGACCGTGCGCTCGGTTTCCCGACGCACGATCCGCACGGCGATCCGATCCCGAACGCCGAGCTCGAGTGGCCTAAGACTGCTGGTGACCGAAAAACCAGCGCTCGAGAGGCTTGAGCAGCTCCTCACGCTCGAACCGCTCGGCCTCGGCGGCGCGACCGTCCTGAGCGGAGACGCGGATGTCGTCCTCCAGGGTCGCGTTGGCCTGCTCGACGGCGTCCTCCAGCTCGTAGCCCTCGAAGACGTAGTCGACTGATGGCGGCTCGTCACTGGGGCGATGCTGTGGATTGACGGAGCGGCCGACTGCCCACAGGGCTCCCGGCTTTCGCTCGATCCAGATCACGACCCGTTCGGCAGCGCCGGCGTCGTCCACGCACTCGAGCACACGCTCCGCAAAGACGGCGCTCGACTGACGGCGCTTCACGATCGGGACCCTAACCGCTGCGGCCATAAACTTGAGCCGTGGCCGATCTCCGTAGCTTCCTCAGGAATCCGTTCTCGTTTCTGTTCACGCGCTCGTCTAAGGAGGAGCGGATCGCCGCCTACATCATCCGCGAGCACGGGCGTGGCCGGAGCCTGAACGAGATCCTGGACGACCCCTACGTCCGTAACCGTGCGTCCGAGCGCGAGATCGCCCGCCTGCTAGAACGACCCGAGCTAATCGAGGCGCTCGGACGCGGCACGGTCACCGAGGCCCAGGAGGAACTCAACTAAAGCCGTTTGCCGACCCGCTTCTTGCGGGCCTTCTCCAGCGCGACCGCGCCGATCGCGACGTCCCAGGCGGCGATCCCGTTCGACTTGAAGACGACGATGTCGTCGTCGGCCTGCCGGCCCTCGAGCTCGCCGCCGATCACCTCGTGCAGCTCGTGGACCTCGAGCCAGTCGAGCACGCCGGCTTCGACGGGCTCGATCAGGTCACCCGACTCGAGCCGGGCCTGCTCCCGCGAGTCGCAACAGACGAAAGCCGCCCGCTCGAGCACGACGTTGTCGAGCTCTCGTGCGCGCGGCTCGTTGGCGCCAACCGCGCACACAAGCGCGCCCGGCCCCAGCCACTCTCCCCGCAGGACCGGATCCTTGGAGGTGGTGACGGTGACAACCACGTCGCAGCCGGCGGGATCGCGATGCGTCTCGCCCGGCTCGGCGCCGGTCTCCTTGCAGAAGGCGGCGAGCCGCTTCGGCGTCCGGCAGTAGGCGACCACGCGCTCGATCCCCGGCAGCGCCGCACGGATGCATTCGACCTGGCTGCGAGCCTGCCAGCCACAACCGAGGACGCCCAGCGACGACGCTCCCTCGCGCGCGAGGTACTTGGCGGCCACACCGCTCGCGGCGCCCGTGCGCAACTGACCCAGCTTGTCGGCCTCGATCACGCCGGCGAGCTCCGCCGCCCGAGTGTCGAAGAGGGCGACGACGAAGGGCGTGCCGCCCGGCAGCCACGTGTACGCCTTCACTCCTGCCAACTGGAGCTCCCTGTCGACCGCGGGCATGACCGCAAAGACGCCGTCCTCGACACGCAGCCGCTGCCGAGGCCGGTTCTCGATCTCGCCGGCGGCGAGCCGCCGGAAGCAGCCCTCGACGGCCTCGAGGGCGTCCACGGGCGTCAGCAGCGAGGCGACGTTCGCTTCGGTCAGGTAGAGGGCCATCCGCAGCGGGTTCTACCGTTTCCGCGATGCGGACGATGTTCGCCGTTTACTGGTTCGTGATCCTGGCCGGATTCGTCCTCTACTTCACGGTCGGGTTCCTGGACCGCTAGCGCGTGCGGTTCATCCGCGAGAACAGCCTGTCCCTCTTCTTCCTAGTGGCCCTGATCGCGTCCCTGATCGGGCAATCGTTCGTAGGCCAGCATCAGTTCAACGCCGAGGCCAGGACTCACCACTCGCAGACGTACACATGGGGGCGTTACGTCACTTCGTCGGAGTTCGGCGGGGACGTCTTCGAGAACTGGCAGTCGGAGTTCCTCCAGTTCACGCTCTACATCCTCACCACCGTCTGGTTGCTTCAGCGTGGCTCTTCCGAATCGAAGCCTCTCGATCAAGCCGGGCTCGGCAGTGACCAGGCTGCCCAAGTCGGGGCTTACGCAAAGCCGAACTCGCCGTCGTGGGCGAAGCTGAAGGGCGGTCTCAGGCGCCGGCTCTACGAGAACTCGCTCGTGATCGCGATGACTTTTTGCTTCTTCGGCAGCTGGGTCGGCCAGTCGGTGGACGGCTGGCGCTCCTACAACCACAACCAGCTCGACCACAAGGAAGCGACGATCAGCTGGGGCGAGTACTGGAGCAATGCCGACTTCTGGGATCGCAGCCTGCAGAACTGGCAGTCTGAGTTCCTTGCGGTCGGGACGATGGCGGTTTTCGCGATCTACTTCCGGCAGCGCGGCTCGTCCGAGTCGAAGCCGGTCGGCGCGGCGAACGACGAGACCGGCGTCTCGAACTGATTCAGCTCTTCGGCGGTGGCGCGCAAGCACGAGGTGCTCCGGAGACGGCCACGCAGCGCTTTCGGCGGAGTGCGCGGCTTCCTGTCCGGTCGCGGTTGAAATCACGCTCGATCGGAGAGAAACAAGACATGAACGAGCCGGAGGCCGTGATCACGTGGGAAACGAGGCCCACGCCCGCGCTGGCATTCACCGTGAACTTCGGGATCTTCGCCGGGCGTGAGGCTTCCCGCCGCGAGCTCGAGCGCCTTGCTCACGTGCTCCTGCCGATCGTCCCGCGGCTCTCGATCGCCGCCGAGCAGCGCTTCGAGATCGGCGCCGACGCGTCCGTGACGCTGCACCAGATCCACGTCGAGGTCGACAACGACGCCCTGCCCGCCGACGAACCCGACGTCGAGGCCCTGCGCGCCCGGATCGCCGCGACGATCAAGGAGTGGCTGGAAGCGTGTATGACCGGCGTCAGCGGCCAGGAGCTGACGCACGCGGAAGTCCTCGCCAGAGACGCTGTCGTCGAAGGCGTGATGGACAACTAGAAGTCCGCCGCGCAGGCGGGCTTTGCCCGTCTGCGCAGACCACCCCTCGAGAGAAACTGAACCGGAAAAAGTCGTCATGCCCGCGAAGCGGGCGGACTTTTTCCGGGAATGCGCCCGGCATGATTCGAACATGCGACCTCTGCCTCCGCAGGGCAGCGCTCTATCCCCTGAGCTACGGGCGCTTCGGCGGCCTAGTGTAGCCGCGCGCTAGCGCCGGCGATCTCGAGCTCCGCGTCGTCCGGGACCTCGGTGCGGACGTAGCCGAGCGCCAACCCCGGCACCGCGCTCGTGACGCGGCCCACCGACTTGCCCTCGTGGACGATCTCCGCGCCCGGCGTTGCCGCTTGGACGTCGAGCACCCGCAGGCGCCGGTTGACGTGGCCGCGGTAGTGGAGCCGCGCGATCGGCTCCTGGCCCGGGTAACAGCCCTTCGTGAAGCTGATGTGCGTCCGATCGAGGCCGGCCTCGGCGGGGAACACCCGCTCGTCGAGCTCGTTGCCCCACCGTGGCTCAACCGCCTCGATCCGCGCTCGCTCGGCCTCTTCCTCGGAAGCTTCCTCGCCCTCAGGGCGCTCGTCGATGACCTCGTCGCCGCCGAGGATCAGCCACGACTCATGCTGCTCGGGCGCGAGCTCGCACTTGGCAGCGAAGCGCATGCGCGTCAGCTCGGCCAGGACGGGGTCACCGAGCTCGGGCTCTGTCAGCAGCAGAAAATCCTCGCCTGCGCGGCGCAACACCTTGAGCGGGGCAATGATCCGCGCCTTCGGGGTGAGCAGCAATGCCTCGCAGGAGTCGCCGGGTCCGAGCGCCTCGACGTCGTTGGAAACCATCCGCTGGAGATAGTCCGCCGCGTCGGGCCCGATGACGCCGATGAACGCCCGAGGACGACGGGCGATGCGCTGGGAAGTCTGAATAACCACCGTCGTTAGTGTAGGAACAGTGTTCCGCTCCAAGGCAGAACAGAAGGTTGCCGACGCCGGCTACGACCCCGCGCGCCTGCCGCCCGGCCAGTATTTGACCGAGAAATGGCCGGTCCTGCACGCCGGCGACGTCCCGGACACGGACCTCGCCACGTGGGACTTCAAGGTCTTCGGCGAGATCGAGAATCCGGTCACCCTGAGCTGGGAGCAGCTGCAGGAGCTGCCGGCGACGGAGATCACAATCGACATCCACTGCGTCACCCGCTGGAGCCGCTTCGACACGAGCTTTCGCGGCGTCCACTGGCGAGATCTCGCCGAGCTGGTCGGACCGAAGCCGAGTGCGCGCTTCGTCGTCGCCCACGCCGAGCAGGGCTTCACGTCGAACGTCCCGCTCGAAGCGCTCGAGGACGAGCAGGCGCTGATCGCCTACGAAGCCGACGGCGAGCCGCTAGAGGCGGAACACGGCTGGCCGCTCAGACTCGTGATTCCGAAGAAGTACTTCTGGAAGAGCGCCAAGTGGCTACGCGGCATCGAGCTCCTCGACCACGACCAGCCCGGCTTCTGGGAGCGCTACGGCTACCACAACGACGCCGACTACTGGCAGGAACAGCGCTACAGCTTCTAACCGGCGCGAGTTCGGCGAGAGCGGGCTAAGGTCCTCTCGATCTCGATTTCCAAACAGGGGGGAACTATGAGGAAAGCTCTACTGCTGCCGCTCGTCGCAGCGCTCGTCTTGAGCGTGGCATCGATCGCGGGGGCGCAAACGACTGGGACGGAGGCGCTCGTCACCAACAGCAGCCCAGTGGCACCGTTCTCGGAAAACAAGCAGAACGAACCGGCACTCGCCGTGGACGCAAATCCCGCGAGCGGCGGGCGCGTCCTCGCTTCAGGGTCGAACGACAACATCGACATGGAAGCGTGCAACGCAGGCGCCGACAACACCTGCCCGTTCACAGCAGGCGTGGGCGGCTCCGGGGTCTACTTCTCGTTCGATTCCGGCAAGAGCTGGACGCAACCGACCTACACCGGCTGGAGCGCTCGCAATTGTCAGGGTGTCCCGGGACCAGACCCGGGTTGCCAGCCGATCGCCGGGGGTCCGATCGGGACGGTGCCCTGGTATTACGAGAACGGGCTCGTTTCCGATGGTGACCCGGCTGTCGCGTTCGGTCCGAAACTCGGCTCGAACGGCACGTTTTCATGGGGAGCAGGCTCGCGCCTCTACTACGCGAATCTGACCTCGAACTTCGGCGCAACTCGCACCGACCAGACGTTCAAGGGCTTCGAAGCTATTGCCGTCTCGAGGACCGACAACGCGGCGAGCGCAGCCGCGAACAACAAGGCGGCGTGGCTCCCGCCCGTTCTGGTCTCGAAGCAGAACTCGACCACGTTCTCCGACAAAGAGCAGGTGTGGGCGGACAATGCCTCGTCGAGCCCGTTTTTCGGGACTGTCTACGTCTGCTGGGCCTCGTTCGTGGGCCAGGAGAAGGGGAACGCCGCTCCGGCACCGCTCAAGGTCGCCGTCTCCCACGACGGAGGCAGCACCTGGACGGAGCACCCGATCACGGCGGCCGCGAACAACGCACAGAAAAACCCAATGGACGGCTGCACGATCCGCACCGACAGCCACGGTGTCGCATATGTCTTCGGTGTCGGCACGGTGTCGTCGCAGGGCCATCAAGCGTTCGAGCTGATGTCCCGCTCGTTCAACGGCGGCAAGAACTGGGATAAGCCGCGAGCCGTCGCCGGCCCGGTCACCCAGCCGGGCGTCATCGACCCGAACACCGGCCGGCCGGTGATCGACGGTCTTGCGGGCGCCCGGAGCGATCTCGCTCCCGCCCCGAGCGTCGACATCGCGAACGGCGCACCGGATGGGTCGGACGCGACGAACCGGATCGTGATGACGTACGTGAGCGGCGAGCTGGCGAAGCCGCACGTCTACTTCACAGAGTCGACGGACGGCGGCAACACATGGACGCCGCCTCGCGCGATCGAAGGTGCCACCGATCGCGGCTACTACACGGCGCCGTCGATCGCACCGAATGGAACGAGCACATACGTCGTCTACAACGCGTTCACGACGCCGTACCAACCCACGACGTCGACTCCGCGCTCGCTCGTCGGCGTCGTCATGAAGGCATCGTCACCGACGAGCCCGGGTTCGCCGACGGGGGCGTTCATTGAGGTCCACCGGGGCGCGTCAGGCGATCCACGGAGCTCGAGCCAGAATGACCTGACGGCCGAGTTCCTCGGCGACTACGTCTACGCCGTCGCGACGCGAACGTACGGGGCCGCAGTCTGGAACGACTCCCGGAACGGAGCCGACTGCCCGGCAATCGATGCCTGGCGTCAGGCGCTCGCGGGCGGCGACACGACGACTCCGCCTCCGGCGCCGCAGCAGCAGTGCCCGGCGCCGAATTTCGGCAACAGCGACATCTACAGCTGGACCAGCGCCGGTCCATAAAACACCGTGTAAACGAGGATCCGAGGGGCGGCCCAGCCGCCCCTCGCTCGTTCGGGCCGAAACGGGCATGGAGGGTTCACCCGTTCGGGGGAGAAATAGAGGGCCCCGGGTCGCCGATACAAATCGCGACCCACCTCCCCATCCCCCTCGTGCGAGACGCCCTCTTCGGGCGTTTCGCCGTTTTAAGGCACGGGGGAAACCATGTTTCCCCCGTGCTGCCCCCTTCTTCAGAGAGTCATTGAGTTAAACGAGGCCGGCAAAGCCGACCTCTCCAGTAAAGGCAGCATGTTTCTGTTGAAGACGTCGGCTTTGCCGACGTCGTTGCAAAAGCAAAGGGCCGGCTGAGCCGGCCCTTTGCTGTGCCACCCGCGGGCACGTCATAGAGGAAGCCGGGCTTCCCCATGAGAGTTACATCATCCCGCCCATATCAGGCATGCCTGCGCCGGCGCCGACCGGGTTCTTCTCCGGCGGCTCGGCGACGATTGCCTCGGTGGTGAGGATGTTCTTCGCGATCGACGCGGCGTTCTGCAGCGCCGAGCGCGTCACCATCGTCGGGTCGATGATCCCGGCGGCGAAGAGATCCTCCACCTCACCGGTCTCGACGTTCAGGCCGTGGCCCTTGGGAGCCTCGCGAACCTGCGAGACGACGACGGAACCCTCGAGGCCGGCGTTCTGCGCCAGCTGGCGGAGGGGCTCCTCGAGCGCCCGGACGATGATCGCAGCACCGGTCCGCTCGTCGGGCTCCTTGATCGAGTCGAGCTTGATCGCCTCGACTGCATTGACGAGCGCGACACCGCCACCCGGGACGATGCCTTCCTCCAGGGCCGCCCGCGTGGCCTGCAGCGCGTCCTCGACGCGGTGCTTCTTCTCCTTCATCTCCGTCTCCGTCGCGGCGCCGACCTTGACGACGGCCACGCCACCCGCGAGCTTCGCCAGGCGCTCCTGGAGCTTCTCGCGGTCGAAGTCGGAATCGGTGTTCTCGATCTCGGCCTTCAGCTGCTTGATCCGGGCCTTGATCGCCTCGGCATCACCGGCGCCGTCGATGATCGTCGTCGTGTCCTTGTCGACCACCACGCGGCGGGCGCGACCGAGCTGCGAGATCTTCGTGTTCTCGAGCTTGAGGCCCATTTCCTCGGTGATCACCTCGGCGCCCGTGAGGATCGCAATGTCCTCGAGCATCCGCTTGCGGCGGTCACCGAAGCCCGGCGCCTTGACGGCGAGGGCGGTGAACGTCCCACGCAGCTTGTTGACGATGATCGTCGCGAGCGCCTCGCCCTCGACGTCCTCGGCAACGATCACCAGCGGCTTGCCGGCCTGGATGACCTGCTCCAAGACGGGGAGCAGATCCTTGACGGCCCCGATCTTCTGGTTCGCGACCAGGATGTACGGGTCCTCGAGAACTGCCTCCATCCGCTCGGCGTCGGTGATCATGTACGGGGACAGGTAGCCCTTGTCGAACTGCATGCCCTCCGTGAACTCGAGCTCGAGGCCGAAGGTCTGGCCCTCCTCGACGTTGACGACGCCGTCCTTGCCGACCTTCTCGATCGCGTCGGCGATCACGTCGCCGATCTCGCGCTCACGCGCCGAGATCGTGGCGACACGGGCGATGTCCTCCTTGCCGTTGACCTCCTTGGACTGGCTCTTGAGGTCCTCGACGACGGAGTCGACCGCGGTCTCGATGCCGCGCTTAAGTCCCATCGGGTTCGCGCCTGCGGCGACGTTCTTCAGGCCCTCGCGGACAACCGCCTGAGCGAGCACGGTCGCCGTCGTCGTGCCGTCGCCGGCGACGTCGTTCGTCGCCGTGGCGACTTCGCGGACGAGCTGGGCACCCTGGTTCTCGAAGACGTCCTCGACCTCGATCTCACGAGCGATCGTGACGCCGTCGTTGGTGATCGTCGGCGCGCCGAACTTCTTGTCGAGCACGACGTACCGACCCTTTGGGCCAAGTGTGACCTTGACCGCGTCGGCGAGGATGTTCACGCCTCGCTCGAGCGAGCGGCGCGCGTCCTCGCTGAATTTCAACTCCTTGTGTGCCATTCAGTTCCCTCCCTGGGATTAAGCTGCGGCGCCGGCGGGCTCACGCGTGCCGACGACCTTGGCGAGAACGTCGCTCTCGCGCAGGATCAAGACATCGTCGGTGCCGAGCTTGACCTCGGTGCCGCCGTACTTCGAAAAGATGATCTCTTCGCCCTCGGCCACGTCCATGGGGACGAGGTCGCCGTTGTCGTTCCGGCTGCCGGGGCCGACCGCAAGGACCTTGCCGCGCTGCGGCTTCTCCTTGGCGGTGTCTGGCAGGACGATCCCGCTGACTGTCTGCTCCTCGTCTTCGAGGACTTCGACGATCAGGCGGTCGCCCAGCGGCTGTAGATCCATCCAGATTCCTCCTCACTTCTACTTTGTGACACTTCTTGGCACTCTCGTACCCTGAGTGCCAGGGGATTTTACAGGCTTTCATGCGGGCTGCGCAAGATGCCGTGGGTGGCCTGGCCGCCACTGTGTTACAAACCTTCGATGAAACGCGAGTTTTCCGCCGGCGGCGTCCTCGTGCGAAGGCTACGCGGCCGCTGGGTGCTCGCCGCGATCCGCCCGGCCGGCAAGAAGCCGGGTCTCTGGGCGCTCCCGAAGGGGAACATCGCGCCAGGTGAGAAGCCGGGCGAGACCGCGGTCCGCGAGGTGATGGAGGAAACCGGCGCAGCGGGGCGCCTGGTCGAGAAGCTCGGCGACGCCCGCTACACGTACACCTGGGCCGGCGAGCGGATCTTCAAGATCGTCAGCTTCTTCCTGCTCCGGTACGTGGGCGGGCGGCTCGGCGATCTGCCGCCGGAGACCGCGTACGAGGTCGACGAAGTCCGGTGGCTGCCGCTGGAGGAGGCGCCGAAGCTCCTGGCCTATGGCGGCGAGCGGGAGATGGCCGAGAAAGCCCTAGCTTCCGTGCGGGGCGGGACCGTATGATCTGCCAGCTTTCGCCGCAGACGTGACCGAAGCCATGTACGCACTCAACTTCTACTCGCCGATGGTGGCCGACCAGCTGCGCTCCGGCCGCAAGACCGCAACGATCCGCCTCGGCGACAAGTCCGGGAAGTACCGGAAGGGCATGATCGTGCAGGTGCTCGCGGGCGCGCGCTACAGCCCGCGCGAGAAGGTGTTCGAGGCAGTGATCGACAAGGTCGACGTGAAGACGCTCCAGGACCTTTCGCCCCGGGAGATCGAGCACGACAACCCCGAGATCCGCCGCAACGAGGAGATGGCCACCTTCCTCGGCCAGCTCTACAACCGTGAGGTGACGGACGACGACACCGTCACGGTGATCCGCTTCTCGCAGATCAGGTCTTAGACGGCCTGCGGATCGGCACGCCGAACTGCTCGGCCGGCCGCAGCTCGCCCCCGCACGCTTCGCACTCGACGGCGAACGCGGAGCTGAAGCGCGCATCGCACGCGGGACAGCGGGCGCGAAGCTCGCCGCCGCATTGCGGGCACTCGCGCCGCAACTCGTCCTCGAACTCCTCGAAGTAACGCTGAACGAACCCGCAGCCGAGGCAAAAGGCGACCCAGTCGCCGAGCGTCTTGCGGCGCTCCTCACGCAGCCAGTCGGCAGCTTTGCCCACTCGGTCACTGTACTCGGGAGCGATCGTTAGCATTCGTCGGCCATGGCGATCCGTGAAGCCGAGCCGGTCGGCTCTCTGAAAGAAGTCAAGGAGGCCGGCCTCGACCGCGAGGACCTGCTCGGCATCTACCGCAACATGCTGATCACCCGCGGGGTCGAGGAACGCGGTCACATCCTCTACCGGCAGGGAAAGATCCCCGGGTCGTTCTACACCGGCCGCGGGAACGAAGCCTCTGCGGTCGGCGTCGCAACGGCCATGGGCCCGGACGACGTCGGCACGCCGCTCCACCGCGACATGGGGGTGCACATCACCCGTGGTGTTGAGCCCTGGCGGATCTTCGCCCAGTACATGGGCCGCGCCGACGGGCCGACCAAGGGCCGCGACGGCAACGTCCACATGGCGGATTCCAACCTCGGCCTGATCGCCATGGTCAGCCACCTGCCGGCGATGCTGCCGGTGGCGGTCGGCTGCGCGCTCGCGTTCCGGATTCGTGAGGAGAACCGCGTCGCAGTCGGCTGGTACGGCGAAGGCGCCTCTGCACGCGGTGACGCCCACGAGGCGATGAACCTCGCCGGTGTTCGCCAGCTGCCGGTGGTCTTCGTCTGCGACAACAACCAGTGGGCCTACTCGACGCCAACCCATCTCGAGTACGCCTGTGAGCACCTCGCCGACCGCGCGCAGGCCTACGGCTTCGACGGGGTCGTCGTCGACGGCACCGATGTCCTGGCCGTGTACCGCGAGGCCAAGAGCGCGATCGAGAAGGCGCGCGCCGGAGGCGGCCCGACGCTGATCGAGTCGCTGACCCTGCGGATGGAGGGCCACGCCGTCCACGACGACGCCTTCTACGTGCCCAAGGAGATGTTCGAGGAGTGGGCCAAGAACGACCCGATCGAGCGCTTCCGGACCTGGCTGCAGGAGCATGCCGAGCTGACCGGCGACGAAGAGGACGAGATCACAGCCGGGGTCAAGAGGCTCATGAACGACGCACTTTCGAAGGCCGAGGAGTCGCCGCAGCCCGAGCCGTCCAAGCTGGCTGAAGGTGTCTACGCGACGCCGGAAGACCTCGACACTCCTCACCACAAGTAATGGCTGAGAAAACGTATTTGCAGGCGATCAGCGACGGCCTCCGCGAGGAGATGCGCCGCGACAAGCGAGTCTTCGTGATCGGGGAGGACGTCGGCGTCTACGGCGGCGCCTTCAAGGTCACGCTGGGCTTCCAGGAGGAGTTCGGCTCCTGGCGCGTGATCGACGCGCCGCTCTCGGAGACCGCGATCGTCGGCGGCTGCACGGGCGCCGCGATGATGGGCATGCGCCCCGTCGCCGAGATGCAGTTCGCGGACTTCATCTCCTGCGCCTGGGATCACCTCGTCACGGTCGCCGCGAAACAGCGTTGGCGGGCCGGTACGCCTGTCCCGATCACGGTCAGGCTGCCCTCGGGCGGCGGCTTCTCCGGCGGGCCGTTCCACTCGCAGAACCCCGAGAGCTCGTTTGCGCACATCCCCGGCCTGAAGGTGATCTGCCCCGCGACGCCGGAGGACGCCAAGGGCCTGCTCGCGACCGCGATCCAGGATCCGAATCCCTGCCTCTACTTCGAGCACAAGCACCTCTACCGCCGGATCAAGGCCGAGGTGCCCGACGAGCGGTACGAGACGCCCTTCGGCAAGGCGCGCGTGCAACGGGAGGGCGACGACCTCACCGTGATCACCTGGGGTGCGATGGTCTACACCGCCGACGAGGCGGCGCAGCAGCTGGACGCCGACGGCGTCTCGGTCGAGATCCTCGACCTGCGGACCTTGCAGCCCTGGGACAAGCAGGCGGTACTCGCGTCCGCCCGGAAGACCTCGAAGGTCCTCGTCCTGCACGAGGACACGCACACGGGCGGCTTCGGTGGTGAGATCGCGGCGACGATCTCCGAGGAGGCGTTCGAGGACCTCGACGCACCCGTCAAGCGAATCACCGCGCCGGACACGCCGGTGCCGTTCTCGCCGCCGCTCGAGAAGGCGTTCATCCCGCAGGTAGACGACGTGGTCGCCGGACTGAGAGAGTTGGCCGAATACTGATGGCTACCGAAACCGCCGTCGACGTGGTCATGCCCCAGATGGGCGTCTCCGTCTCCGAGGGGACGATCACCAAGTGGCTCAAGCAGGAGGGCGAGCAGGTCGAGGCGGACGAGGCCCTGCTCGAGATCTCGACCGACAAGGTCGACACGGAGGTGCCGAGCCCCGCGAGCGGCACCGTGACCCAGATCCTGGTGCAGGAGGGCGAAACGGTCGAGGTCGGTACCAAGCTCGCCCAGATCGGGGGCGCCCCGGCGGCCAACGGCCAGGCCCAGCCCGCTGCGCCTCCCGAGCCCGCAACCGCCCAGGCTGCCGCGGAGTCGTCCGCAGCCAGCGGCGCCGAGGGCGAGACGCCGACCGAGCAGCCCGTCGTCGAGGCCACTCCGGCCGCACCCGCCCCCGCTCCGGCAGGGGACGGCGCGGGCGAGAAGAGCTTCGTCTCGCCGGTCGTGGCGCGGATCGCATCCGAGCACGGCGTCGACCCTTCGCAGGTCCAGGGCAGCGGCCGGGGCGGGCGCGTCACCAAGAAGGACATCCTCAATTTCATCGAGCAGGGCGGCGCGGCAGCGGCTCCGGCAGCGCCCGCGGCCGCGCCGGCCGAGGCGCCCGCCGCTCCGGCGCCGCCGAAGCCAGCGCCGCCGGCACCGCAACCGATGGTGGCGGAAGGCGGCGAGCAGTTCGAGCCGATGAACGCCATGCGCCGCGGCATCGCCGAGCACATGCGCCGCTCGCTCGACACCTCCGCGCACGTGACCAGCGCGATCGAAGTCGACATGTCCAAGGTGGTGGCGATCCGCCGGAAGCTGAAGAAGGAGTACGAGGCCGCCTACGGCGTCAACCCGACCTACCTCTCGTTCATCGCACGCGCGACGGTCGAGACGCTGCGCGAGTACCCCTGGATCAACGGCGAGCTCCGCGGCGAGCAGATCGTCACCCGCAACTTCGTCAACCTCGGCTTCGCGGTCGAGCTCACCGACGGCAAGGGCCTGATCGTCCCTGTCCTCAAGCACGCGGAGGGCCTGAACCTGCTCGGGATCGCCCGCGGGGTCAAGGACATCGCCCAGCGGGCCCGGGACAAGCAGCTGACCCCTGATGAAGTCCAGGGCGGCACCTTCACGATCACGAACCCCGGCGGCTACGGCACCTTCCACGGCACGCCGGTGATCAGCCAACCGCAGGCCGCGATCCTCGGCACCTACGCCGTCGTCAAGCGTCCCTGGGTGATCCAGGACGATCGCGGCGAGGACGTGATCGCGATCCGGCCGATCATGAACCTGACGCTGACGTACGACCACCGCCTCGTCGACGGCGCGCTGGCCGGGCGCTTTCTGCACGACCTGCGTGAGAAGCTCGAGTCGTGGGACGAAGCGGCCTACTAGGCCGGGTCGTCCACCTCGGCCCGACGCCGTATCGCGAGGCATGGGAGCTGCAGCGGGCGATCGCGGGCGAGGTAGCACGGGGCGAGTCGCTCGATACCGTGATCTTGCTCGAGCACCCGCCGGTCGTGACGCTAGGCCGGCGCACCGATGAGAGCGAATTGCACATTCCCTCGGGTTCAGCCGTCGAGATCGTCGAGACCGACCGCGGCGGGAGGTCCACTTACCACGGGCCCGGCCAGCTCGTCTGCTACCCGATCTTCGATTTGACGCGGCACGGGCAGGACGTCAAGAAGTACTGCCGCGACCTGGAGGAGGCTCTCATCCGCACGCTCGCCGCATTCGAGCTCGAGGCGACCAGGAACGAGGGCCTGACCGGCATCTGGCTGGAACAGCCGCCGCGGAAGATCGCGTCGATCGGCGTCCACATCTCGAAGTGGGTGACGACGCACGGGTACGCGCTGAACGTCGACCTCGACACCGCTCCCTTCACGGAGTGGATCACGGCCTGCGGGATCGAGGACGCGCTGTTTACGACGATGGCGCGAGAGCTCGGTCGCCCGGTGGCCGTCGACGACGTGCGCCCGGCGGCCGTCACCGCCCTGGGCGAGGTCTTTAACCTGCAATTCGAGGAGCAACCCGCATATGCAGCGCTCTCTGCCAGTAGCTGAGCGGCCACGCCGCCCGGAATGGATGAAGGTCCGCGCCCCGAGCGCCAACTCGAGCTACTTCGACGTCAAGAAGCTGATCCACGGCCAGTCGCTGCACACGATCTGCGAGGAGGCGCGCTGCCCGAACATCGCCGAGTGCTGGGGGCGCGGGACCGCGACCTTCCAGATTCTCGGCGACACCTGCACCCGCGCGTGCCGCTACTGCTACGTCAACTCGGGCAAGCCAGAGCATCCGCCGGACCCGCTCGAGCCCTTCCGGCTTGCCAAGGCCGCGGCGGAGATGGGGCTCAAGCACGTCGTCGTCACCTCGGTCGACCGTGACGACGTCCCGGACCGTGGCGCCGGCCACTATGCGGCGACGATTCGCGCGCTGAAGGCGAAGCTGCCGACGGCGTCGGTCGAGGTGCTGACCCCCGACTTCTTAGACGTCGAGGAAGAGGCGCTGCAAACGGTGCTCGCGGCGCGGCCGGAGGTCTTCAACCACAACATCGAGACCGTTCGGCGGCTGCACCCCCGGATGCGCGGGGCCAAGGCCAGCTACGACAAGGCCCTGTGGCTGCTCGCCCGGGCAAAGGAGCTCGCCGACTACCCCGTGCTGACGAAGTCCGGCATCATCGTCGGCCTCGGGGAGACGAACGACGAGGTCGTCGAGACGATGCGAGACCTGCGCGCCCACGGCGTCGACGTCGTGACGATCGGCCAATACCTGCAGCCGAGCGCGAAGCACGCCAAGATCGACCGCTGGGTCCACCCGGACGAGTTCCGCTGGTTCCGCGAGCAGGGCGAGGCGCTTGGCTTCGGCTCGGTGTTCTCGGGGCCGCTCGTGCGGTCCAGCTACCGCGCGGACGAGCAGCGGCACGCGGCAGGGACGGGACGCGGCGCGGTCGCCTACTAAACGAAAAGCCGCCCGGAGGGCAGCTCTTCGTTACTCGGGAGCGTCCTTTGCCGGCCTCGACAGGCCGTGCGCCCTTGATCCTGACAGGGCGTAAAAACAAA